>Ga0208879_1002266_pt1 | contig 17198 bp, 11 predicted proteins | sample Knorr_S15_td_Bot_FD_185605 | JGI IMG/M metagenome (GOLD analysis project Ga0208879, IMG submission 185605) | Marine microbial communities from Southern Atlantic Ocean transect - Knorr_S15_td_Bottom_ad_5009_LV_A (SPAdes) (version 2) | ecosystem: Environmental > Aquatic > Marine > Oceanic | place... | reverse complement strand
TTGTGGCGCCGGTGTGGCCTTTAAAATTGCTTGGCTCCTCTGCCAACTCGACAGCGGTACTGAGAAAGTCACCGCCGAGCATCGTGATTTTCTCATGATGATTTTGGGGATCGCAGCGATTGGTACGGTAACCGACGTCGTGCCATTAGTTGATGAAAACCGCGCTATCGTAATGCATGGTTTGCACAGTTTAAAAAATCAAGCATGCCCAGGTATCGAAGCATTAAAAAAAATCACCAAGATCCACAACAAACCACGCCTGCATAGTGATGATATCGGTTTCAACCTCGGGCCGCGATTAAATGCCGCTGGACGATTAGGTCAAGCAGCGCTCGGAGTTGAATTGCTGGCGACTGATGATCCCAAGCGTGCGCTTGAACTCGCCACCTACTTGGATCAACTCAACGAAAACCGCAAGACGATCGAACGCAGCATTAATATTGCAGCAACGAAACAAATCAAAGAAAGCTACGATGTCGATAACGACCCCGCGTTTGTCTTAGCCGGTCATGGTTGGCATGCCGGAGTGATCGGTATTGTCAGTGGACACTTAGCGGAAAAATATGCGCGGCCGGTCATCCTCATCGCCCTCGATCAACTAGCGATCAAACCCGGGATCGGATCAGCCCGTAGTGGCGGCAGCGTTAACCTACACAAAACACTACAACGCTGTACGCAACACCTAGAAAAGCACGGCGGCCATGCAGCCGCAGCTGGACTTACTATCCAAGAGAAAAACGTCGACGCTTTCCGCAGCGATTTCTGTGACCAAGTCGCAGAAATGCTAAAAACCGAGGGGCAAATGGCGGAGTTGCTTATCGATGCGGAGGCTCCTTTTATTCAACTAACAACTCAGAACGTCGAGCAAATACAACAGTTGGCGCCATTTGGAAAAGACAATCCTCGCCCAGTATTCGTGGCTAGTGACGTCGAGATTGTGCCCAAGTCAGCCAAGCGAATGGGCGGGGGTCAGCGTCATCTAACCGTCACGCTTACCCAATTCAATAAAAAAATACGTTGCGTCGCATTCGGACAAGGGGATTGGGCCGAGGAACTTGATCAAGTCAGTGGACCAATCGATGTTGCCTTCAAACCCGTAATTAATGAATTCCGCGGCCAACGTAACGTCGAATTACACATCGAAGACTGGCGCCTCAGTCAGTAGGGTGGGCTCAGTCGCGGTTCGCCGATTCGTTCATAATTTCCGTATACCGTTTGATACTTCGCTCATACGCCAACCAAGCTTCGTCTCTTTCCTCTTGGCTAATATATCGATTACGTAATTTCCAGAGTTGTCGCGTTGATTCTAAGCACCATTGCGCACTGCGACGCGAAGCACGGATAGGTTTTTCAGCGACAATTACGTTTACTGGATTGGTATGTAATTGTGGAAATTGACGCAAAGCAACCCAACTACTCTGGGTAATCTCTACATCAAATTTAAGCTGGTGCACTTTACCGTCTGCGGGAACGCGCTGCTGGGCAATTTTCTGTCCGTTCACAACTAATTCAACAATCCGCTGACCGCCTTTTACATATTCAAGGCTGCGGGGAGCATGCAATTGCACCGTATCTCCAGCGACTCGGTTCGACTCAGGGTCTAGTGTCCCGTAGGCAACTCCAACGGGTGTCGCTGGAGCAAATGCGACATCCGCCGTAACTTGGACTGATCCCGCTTGGGCCAATTCGACGTCTTGTCGTCCTGCGGAATGACCAGCGACTGCAAAAGACAACGCATGCGCGTATCCATCAGAAACATACGACTGTCCTTTTCCTAATCCCAAACACCACGCCGTATAATCAACCCGCTTAACATCTCCCAACTGTACATAGACGCGACCCTGCCCTACTCGACGACTCGACATACATGGAAAATCTGTCTCGCCGCTCAATTTCAACGGAAAGCCACAGTTTAAAAGGTGGTACCAAGTATTCCATTCGGACACACGGGGTGTATCCATAGCGCTGATGAAATCACAGACACCCTCAGGTACACTCACCAAAACCTCCATCGCTCCCCGACCACTCATCGCAGCAATGGCAAAATTAGGTAGTTGTTCAGCGGCGGCTACGAACGCATTTTGAATTTCTTCGCGATCTAAAGCTTGATCACGGTTTTTATCCGTTTGCACAAACGTTGCTGGAAACAATCCGCCTTCATATTCCGCTGCGGAAATCTTACCATCTTTATCCGTATCATATTGGTTAATTGTCCACTGAGTTCCTCGAACTTCATCGACTCCCAAAGCTGAATGTGGATACCCAGTCACGCCTCCCTGCTCTTTACACCACCGTAATACAGGAACTGTCCAAGATGGCCAGTTATCGGTTTTCGTACCCTTGGAACCTGGGTAAGTTTGATCTTTCAAGTTGAGCAGGCAAACGTGACCCATCGCGGCAGACCCAAAACCACTAATTTCCAAATCATATTTCAGTAGTGTATGTGGTTCACTTAACTCCAATGCAACCGGTGAAAAATACTGTCGCTGAAAATCAAAACAGGGACCCCAAGTCAAAACGCAACCGACATTTAACCCTTCGCCTTTGACTTGACGGAACATATCCGCCGGAGTCACTCCTTCTGTCGGCGACGTGTAATGCGAGCATCCTGCGCCATGGATGTGATGGTCACCACTAAAATAGCCAAAGGCATTTGGATCTATCCAGCGGCGCAACTTCACGTCTAGTCCAGTCTGCTGCCCGTTCTTCGGCTGTTCAACTCGGAGTCGCTGGTGCTGAACTTGATATTCGGGCCCACGGCTACTGCTAACCTCATATTCTCCGGCAGGCAACAGCACCGTTTCCCCATCCGCGCGATAAACCTGAGGTTGAAAGAATAGATCAGGCGCCAATCGTTTTATTTGAGAAGGATATACTCGACCCTGCGAATCGGTGATGATAAGCCGCGCCAATGAGGGATCTTTATTCTCATCTCGGATGTGCAACTTCACAGCAACTGCTGGCTGTACACGAAACAATACGGGTAACTCACCACGAAAACCTAAGTCCTGAGTACCAGAGCCCACATCAAACTGTAAAGTTGCTTCACGATTTCCAGATTCCGTACTTGAAATCAAAGCAATAACATACTCGACCGTTAAACCACTTAACCGCGGTGTCATGGGAGGATTGCGGAATATTTCGATCTCAAGAAAACGTTTTGTCGACCCAACAGGCAGAGCATCTCCATCACGATTCAACTCGGTTTGAGCTTGCCGTTTCAAGGTTCCTAAGGATGCGCCAGCATAGACCGCTCCTCCTTGGGGACTCTTGATATGCAGCATAGTTTCAACCGTACCTTGATTATGTACCTTTATCAGTACCGGTACAAAGCCATGTTGTTGCAGTTCTGCGCGAGCAGCACCTCGCTTTACTTTAACTCGCACCTCAGGATTTATGTTGACCGCCGCTAACACTACCGAGTCCATTAATTGTTGCAGTAAACGTCCATCACGAGCGGATGCAGCTGCTTTAAGGCGCTGCTGCAGATTTCGCTCAAGTGGATGACCTAAGGTCTGCAGAGCTTCCAGCACACGCAATATATTTGCGGCCAGAGGTTGTCCTTCAACCGTAATAATTTCCACGTCGGCGCTCGACTGCACAGCAACAACTGATGCGGCGCTGAAATTCAATAACAGCATCGTCGCCAGACAAATACTAACTAATAGAAAACGGTTTTTTGACATCATAAGTCAATTCTCTTTTATGTTTATCGATGGCGCTGCTGCTGCTGCTGTTTTATTCTAACAAAAATCAAAGGATTCGCTGCTCAATAAGAGAACGGCTTTGACCGAATTGTCGATCAAAGCCGTTTGAATTGTAAAACTCTGCAACGGTAAAATTATTCGATTTTACCTGAGCCATCTGAGCTTAAGGTAATTTTGAGTGTCGTCGGAGACTCGATTGCTCCCACAGAACACTTGTTATCCCAACGACTATCCGTGGAGTAAGCCAAACCGAATATTTCGTTAATCAACGAAGTAGAGGCAGGATCCAGATCGTCGCCCATCATGGCCATCATTTCAGCCGCTGGATCGGCGCCATCTGCCGGCGGTTCACCTTCGTCGGTCGGCATTTCCACTGCTTCATACTTAACAACACGCAGTGTATAATCTCCTTCGACAGCTCCATCTACAATTTCGCCATCTGGGAAAGTAGTTACTAGCGTGAAATTGCCTTGAGCATCCGTCTTACCGTCTGCTGGCTTGGCTGTACCATCGCCACCATCTGGCATGACTGCAATTGTTGCATCTGCAAGGGGTTCACCGTCATAGGTAACCGTACCCGTAACTATAGTTAAAGGAGGATGTGAGGCTCCGCAACCAACAACCGTTACCATCAGGGCAACGCAAAACAGGCCAATGATCTTCTTGTACATTGTCGTCTCTCTTTTCTGAAAAGGATCTCTTATGAGTAGAATTCGAATTGTTCTATATATGTAGATAGGTTACCCGAGGAAATAATTCCCTAAAAATAATGACCGGCAACATATAGTTGAATATAACACTTCAAATCAACCAATAACAGCAATCTATTACCAAATCTTATCAGGAATTGTGATAGATTTGCTTCGTTTTCACTAAAACCAATACAAGCGATTTACCTTTACATTGTGTTCATTCGCTGACGAGTCTTAGTACTCCGGCTGAATCACCTGTCATCCAAGCCTCTTTGTGTGGATGTTTGGCAATTACTTCAATTCCGACTTTACTTACTTGTTTCTCAAATTGCACCTTTGCTGTTTTATAATCGACAGTGATAATCCGTCCATCGCTGGTGCCAACAGTAACTTCGAATCCGCCAGTCCGGTTTACCGCTTGAGCCAGGCACAACGGCACGGCAGATTTCATTTGATAAAACCTGACCATTCTACCTATACTGGGCTGCCAAAATCGCACGGTCTTATCGTCACTAATCGTACAACATACCGCTAGAGATTTTGTTGTCTGCTGATTAGCTCCCGAGGATGATGGCCACATTGTAATGCTATTAATTCTCGCTCGATGATTATCAAGCATTCTCGTTTGTCGTTGATTAGCAGCATCCCATATTCGCATGGAAGAATCGCCTGAAACGGAAACCACCACATCGTTCATAAACCGCGCTCCCATTACTGGCCTAGAATGTCCTTGAAACGTTCCCTGCACCATCCCATTTTTCAAATCAACTAAATGGCAATGTTGGTCATGTGAGACCGTAACTAACAACTCGGCTTGTACATCCAAGTCATACACCACATCAGCGTGGTGCTCGACATACCAAATCGAACTTTTTTTAACTAAATCAATTAGTTCAACGGATCCTGATTCGCCAGGCAAACCACCTGCGATTAAGAGCTGGCGACCTTGCTGAACATACCTTAAGCACATAACCCGCGGTACTTTCGTATCGATGCGGACTACCATTGCTCGGCTGATTAGGTGACTGCGAAACAGTTGTTCATTACGAGCAAATATGATTTCATCACCCACCGGCGATATCACCAGAGCGGTCACTGGTGCAGGCCCATCTGCGGCACTCACCATCGCCGTGGTTACCAAAGCAACCAAAATCACCTGTACGACCCCGTATCTCATCAACTTATTATGTGAAAACATAGTACCAATGTCTCCTTAGGTCAGTTCTGAGATAACACGACTACCTGCTGGAGTCAAACGTACGGGGCGACCGTCGCGAGTTAATAGTTGCGCCGCTGGATTAATACCCAGCAGATGATATATACTTGCGGCCAGATCTGCTGGAGTAATAGGATTTTCTTTTGGGCTTTCACCTGTGCGATCACTAGCTCCAATAATTTGGCCGCCTGGAACGCCGCCCCCAGCGAGTAGTGCACTAAACACTCGCGGCCAATGATCACGGCCGCCATTTGTATTCAGTTTAGGCGTCCGTCCAAACTCGCCCATCACAACGACCAAGGTATCGTCTAACATGCCTTGCTGTTTCAGATCTTGAATCAGCGCTGACAATGCTAAGTCCAACGACGGGATCAACCCAACTGGTGTTTTGGCGCCCACATACCCGTCTTTGAGTCGCGTCATGAGATCATTATGTGTATCCCATCCTTTATAGTTTACCGTCACAAATGGCACTCCCCGTTGCACCAGTCGCCGCGCTAACAAACAACTTTGCCCAATCGTCCGTCGGCCATATCGTTGCCGCAAGTTGTCAGGTTCCTGGTCTAATTGGAAAGCAATTTGCGACTCGCGAGATCCAATCAGCTTAAAAGCCTCTTGAAATCCATCTGAATCAGTAGCAGCAGCGGCATCATAAAACTGATTCAGTTTTTCGAGATACTTTTTTCGTCTTGCCAAGTTGACACCGGTCAACCCGTTTGGAATCTGCAAATGTTTAACTTTAAATCCTGGTTTTGCGGGATCACTTTCCACTGAAAATGGCCTCACGGAATTTGGCAAAAACCCGCTTCCTGAGAAACTCGCTCCACCAACACGAAAATGAGGAACTGCAATATGTGGTGGTAAAATATGTCCAGCTGCGCGCTGCAATTCATGATGAGCTAGCACACTGCCAAAACAAGGATACTCCAGCACTGGCGTTGGCTTATACCCCGTCATCATATAATGGGTGCCAAAGTTATGTTCTCCCAAAGGCGACGTAATCGACCGAACCACAGCAATATCATCGACCATGGTAGCCGTCTTTTCCAAGCATTCGCTAAACCTGACGGCAGGTAGCGACGTAGCAACGGTACCCAAGGGCCCGCGGACCTCGGACGGGGCATCCGGTTTAGGGTCAAACATTTCCAGATGGCTCGGTCCGCCATCCAGCCAAATCAAGATGCATGATTTGCCGTTCGGTGCTTTAACGGAATCGTCGCCGGTTGCCCGCGAGGCCAAATCCAAACCTCCGACCCCTAAAGGATGAAGTCCACCTCCAATTGCTGCGAGGGTACCAATCTGAATGACATCACGACGAGATAGATGTCTGGCGTGTACTCGTTCATTCATCTTAATGCTGACTCCCAAATTCACGACTTGCCAATAAACTCCAAAGCAAGTCGCGGATGATATCAATTTGTTTCCCAGCCGACCTTTCTTTCGTTAACTGATTTTTCCAAAAAATCAATTCGGCTTGCTTGGGTAATCGACTATACACTCGGACGTACAAGTCTTGAATCAATTTCTCACCCGATAGTTTTTGATTTTGCGACTGCTGTTCCAACTGCCTCAAAAAACTCTCTTGCCCGTTGAGCTTATCGTTAATCAAGGCACCATTGATCCATTGCAACCGTTGAGCGATCGTAATCTCTGCATTCACCACACTGCCACACTGCTCAAGCGTACACCGCCCCACTGCATCGAGTGCGGTAGAAGGAATATCTTGGTAAGGAATTTGGATCGCACGGGTCGTTGCGTTGAATCCTGTAAACTGTGTGGCAACACCCGTCACATCGGATATCGCATCCAACAATACTTCGGGAGGCAGTGGGCGGGCGAGATAGCCTCGATAAAACACTTGTTGGCTCAAAGGTGCATTGTGAGCAACTCGCCGCTGATAAGCGCCGCTGGTCATGATTTGCCGAATGGTATGTTGAATATCAAAATTATGTTCCACAAAATCATCGGCTAGCCATTGCAATAAGCCGCTGTGCGACGCTGGATTCGTTTCACTCATATTCGAAACAGGGTTCACCAACCCGCGGCCCATCAGATAGCTCCAAATACGATTCACCGCGGTCTTAGCAAAATACGCATTTTTGGGAGAGGTGAGCCAATTTGCAAACGGCACACGTAAATCCAAATTTTCTTGCTCGCTTGGTACACTTATATATTGATCACCTGGAATTTTAGGAATCGCGGCTACACCCGTTGCCGGATGGGTGACCTCGCCACGCGATACAACTTGCACTCGAGCACCTTGGCGGACCTTAGCAAACACGGCCGCGAGTCCGTGGTAATCATCCTGTGTCCAGCGATCTAAAGGATGGTTGTGGCAATTAGCACATCTCAAGCGAACCCCCATAAACAATTCACTCGTCAATTCGGCTTGCTCCCGTGCTCCACGAACTGTGCGATAAAACTCAGTCGCTGGTTGTTCCTCAATTGTCCCTTGTGATAACAACAATGTGCGCACCATTAAGTTGTATGGCTGCCGCTGTAGTTGCTCTCGTATCCATTGATAATATGCACGAGCAGCAGTGTCCGATTTTGCCTGGGGTCGGATTTGTAGCATTCGTGCTACATAGAAACTCCAGTAATCGATATATTCACGTGAACCAAGTAGGTCCGTGATTAGGTTCGCATATTTGTGTGGATCAGAGTCTGCGATATATTCACGAGTTGCATCCGCTGTCGGTAGTTGACCTGTTAAATCTAAATAAACACGGCGAACTAATGTAGCTGAACTCGCACGCTGCTGCGGTTCCAAGTTTAATTGCATCAACTTGCCGACAATCTCTTGGTCAATGCGATGCAGCGTGGACAAATCATGATCCACTGCTAACTCATCAGGACTCCGGTTAAATGGCACTAGCACCATTAATGGTTTGACTTGATGCATAAATCGAGCAATCAACACATGCTGACCACTACGCAAAGCAGTCAATTCACCCGTAGTTGTATCTAATTGCAAGGCATCTTTGTCTTGAATCGACCAAGTCACGCGATCCGTCACGTCTAGTTGTGTCCCATCGGAAAAAGTAGCCAAGGCCCTAACTAAACCTCCTTGTCCTTTAGCGATTGTCGAATTGCCACTACTTAATCCAACATGAAATTGGGTTAACTTTCGCTGGACTACGTCGCGTGCACCTTCTGCTATCCAACGTTCTAAGAGTGCCGCCTCATCGCTGTCCGCATCCAATACGTTACCACCACCATGGTCAACATAGCCGGTTGGCTTTTTAAGAATCAGACTCTCCCCAGGGTGCTTCAAATTCAGCCGCCGCCCCTTAAACTCGCTGGTAATGGCTGCAAAATCGCGATCAGGGTTGCTACCAAGTAGCGATAGATGAAATCCTCCACGACCTGCTGCACTGCCATGGCAATCACCGGCATTGCATCCTGCCCGGGTCAACATCGGTATCACTTCACTCTGAAAATCAACGGCGACATCTGCACTGAGTAATCGTGGACTCGAAAGAAGAATCCATAGCGACAAACCCAGATAAGAACAGAGTTGAAAACGAAACATAACTTATTTCTTTGGCTCTCCGTATAGCCCCGCCCATTTGAATAAATAAAACTGAGCACGTTTGGTGCCATAGTTTTCCAGTTTGCCGGAATCGATAATCCGTTGAGCGATTCCACCGATGTGAGTTGCGACGTTTGGTTTTTTGGCGAACTCTGCCTCAACCTTTTTAGCAGCTGCATTGACTTCTACCACTGTCGCCGCCTTATTTAAAACGGGTCCTAGCAGTGCGCGAGCATCAATCGCTCCGGCAGCAGCCATGCGTGGCTCGACACCTAGCTCAGCTAATGTCGGCACCTTGACTTTTAACGCCTTGGCAATGTGAGTGATTATTTTCAAGGCATCGGCTTGAACCGATGGTTCAATCAGCGCCGTGTTGGATATTACTTTCTGCTCATCACCAAAGAGTATCGTCAATGTTACTTTTCGGTTCAAGCCATACGACCCCGGACCTTCGATCCCCTGTGGTGCGATCGTGACATGTGTTTTAGTGGGTAGCGCCTGGCGTGCGCGAGTCAAGCGTTGTTGCGTCGCTGTAACATCATCGGTCAAAAAGATCATATTGGTGTACAAGGACTTTTGATGTTGCTCCGCGAATTTAGTTAATACGCGAGTTAGACCAATCGCTGGCCGCGTAAGCTGATGCACGAATATAAGTAACGTGGGTTTGTCACCTGCTTCCTGTAGTGGTTGCATCGTCACCCCAGCAATATCGCCAAAAGCATATTGCACATCAAACGCTTCCATGGATTCACCGGGTTGAGGACCTGAGAATACCTGTTGTGCTTCATCTTGAGCAAGCAACATGCTGCTCTGTGAACACACCAGCATCATAAAAAAACTCGTAGTTACCCAACGCATTCTGATGACTCCTTAAACTTCAAAAAATCCAACAACCAAATATATAGTAATTATAGTGTAACCATGATGTATGAGGGGATTCCCAATTTACACCAATAATGGCCAAATCTACCTGAAGCTATCCCCACACCTGCGCAAGTTTCACATTTGTGTTAATGCGTATAATTTGTAGGCGTAATATATCATTATTTTCGCTACTTTATAGATACTGCGGAGTTTATAATACACATATCTAACCTCTTCACACACATACTTCACGAGCAATCCATGACACGTCTTCTTGTTGGCTTACTGATTATCGGCAATTTCTTGGTTGCTGTACAAACACCCCAAGTATCAGCACAACCGACCAACAATGTATTGCGATTCCGAGGTACCGATGGCAGCGGGAGTAGTGCCGACGTCGATATTCCAACCGAGTGGTCAGCGCAATCCAACTTGAAATGGAAAGCTGAAATGCCGGGTGCCGGATCCTCGACACCAATAGTTGTCGGTGACCGTGTCTATGTTACCTGCTACTCCGGTTATGGCACGGATCTCAACTCCACGGGAAACCAAAAATCGCTGGCACGCCATCTGATTGCCTTAGACCTTAACACTGGCAAAGAAATTTGGAAAGCTAGCGTGGCAAGCACGTCTACGGAAGATCAGTTTCAAGGATTTCTCACGGAACATGGCTACGCTACGAGCACTCCGACTTCCGACGGTGAGAATATCTACGCGTTTTTTGGCAAGTCCGGCGTATTTGCTTTTGACAAACAAGGTAACCAACTATGGAAGACCAGTGTGGGCACAGAATCGGGTTCACGGCACTGGGGTTCTTCCGCGAGTTTAGTTGGGTATAAGAATTTAATCATCGTCAACGCAGCTGATGAAAGTCAGACAATTTATGGATTGAATCGGCAAACAGGTGCGGTTGTCTGGAAGGCTGAAGCCGCCGGACTCGAAAACACTTTTTGCACTCCACTGCTTATTCCTATAGGTGACCGCACAGAATTAGTTATTGCAGTACCGTGGGAAATCTGGGGACTTGACCCGGAAACCGGTAAATTGCTGTGGTATGTCGAAACCGACCTCGACAGTAATGTTTGTCCCAGCGTTGTCGCCAAAGACGGTATCATTTATGCCATGGGCGGTCGACGAGGCGGTAGTATCGCGGTACGTGCTGGCGGCACAGGAGATGTTGCCAAGTCGCATGTACTCTGGAAAGGAACGGCAACTTCCTACGTTCCGTCTCCCGTTATTCACAAAGACCGTTTGTACTGGGTCAACGATCGAGGGATTGCTTTATGCGTCAACGCTAAGACCGGTGAATTAGTTTATCAAGAGCGTGTGGGAGCAAGTGGCACAGGTCGATTGTTTTATGCGTCCGTCTCACTCATCAACGAAAAATTGTACGCTGTCAGTCGCCACGGTGGTACAGTTATATATGAGACTGGCGACAAATTTACGAAAATCACGAATAACAAACACTTGGATGATACAGCATTTAATGCAAGCCCAGTCATCACTGGAAATCATTTATTGCTAAGATCCAATAGTCACATTTACTGTATTTCACAATAAATAGCAGGGGCCATGTTACTTACGAATTTGGAGAAGAGAGAAAATGAAAATTAAAGCCATACTAAGCATTTTGACAATCGCTGCACTCCTCGCAGCAACAGCGCAGACTGTTTCTGCTCAACCACCGGAACGTCCTCAGGGACAGCAAGCACAAAGACCACAAGGTGGTGCGGCTGACTTCATTGAACGAATCAAAGGATTTGATCAAAACAACGACGGTAAAATTACCAAGGATGAAATGCCTGAACGAATGCAAGCAATGATTGAGCGTCTTGATACTAATAAAGACGGAGCGATCGATAATGAAGAACTTGCTGCGTTGAAAGATCGTCTTGCCCAAGGTGGTCAACGACCGCAAGGACAGCCAGGTCAACGACCTGAAGGTCAACAAGGTCAACGACCGCAAGGACAGCCAGGTCAACGACCTGAAGGTCAACAAGGTCAACGACCGCAAGGACAGCCAGGTCAACGACCTGAAGGTCAACGATCACAGTTCAATCCAGCGGACATTATTAAACGCGTCAAGGAATCCGACAAGAACAACGATGGCAAAATTACCAAAGACGAATTGCCAGAACAAATGCAACGAATGTTCCCCCGCATCGATACGAACCAAGATGGTGTGATCGACCGTGACGAACTAGCCGTTATGGAAAAACGGATGACTGAACGCGCTCAAGGTGGTCAGCGTCCTCAAGGACAACCTGGTCAGCGCCCAGAAGGTCAACGCCCGCAAGCACAGCCCGGACAACGCCCTGAAGGACAACCAGGACAACGTCCACAAAACCCACAGGGTCAAGGACGAGGGTTGCCACAACTGCCGATTTTGCAAGCGCTTGACACAAACCAGGACGGCGAAATTTCCGCCGCCGAAATAGCCAATGCTGTTAAGGCACTTAAGTCGCTTGATAAAGATGGCAATGGTAAACTGACCATGGAAGAACTCATGCCAGCTCGTGGCCAACGCGAAGGCGGTCAACCAGGCCAGGGCGGACGCCCTGACGGAATTCGACCCGACGGTAATGGTCGCCCACCCGCTGCGGGTCAAGGGGGCGATCGACCTCAACGGCCCTCTCGACCTGAATGATCTGAATGATCTGCATGATCAAGAAGCAGATGTAGAACAAACACTAAGAAACTCCACTGTGTTAAGCAGTGGAGTTTTCTTTTGGTATACTGAATCTATCACTTCTTTAATCTGCTCGCTGTTTTACTACTAGGTTGTTGTACATTGCGAAATTGCTACATACTAGCACTACTACTATGCCATTTAACATGTACATTTGGAGTCCTCTCTGAACATTCGCTGCATGCCAATTGCGAAGCTCAATCGCAACTCAAACACTTGTTAGACCAATACGCGGCCAACCGGCAGAGTCGTAAATTCGTAGAACAATTTCTTGACCTGGCGGCCGACCAATCCGATACAACAGCGTCGCTCGATGCACTCAACTGGGTCATAAAACGATTCGAATCGGGAAGCTATGCTGATCGCGCATTGATTTTGTTAGCAAAACATCACGCGGCAGCGGTCAATCTAGATGAAATCTTTATCTACATTGGTGACAATCCCTCATTGCAAGTTGGCACGTTTTACCGTCAAGTGATCGCTGCCAACAAAAACCCGGCGGTGCTAGGTAAAGCTCATTTTCGCTTGGGCACCTATCTAATGCGGCAGCTTGAAATTTCTCGCGAAGTCCAAGCGAAACCCGAGGCGCGGGAAAAGTATGATCTATTTTATGGCAAGGGATTAACCACCTACCTGTTAGCAATGAACCCCGCACATAATCGTAAAGAAGCTTTGCAACAGTTCGTCGTGATAAAACAGAAATACGCTTCTGTTAAAACCTTTCGAGGACAACTAGGCCCGCTGGCTAATATCGAAGAGTTCAAGCTTGCCCATTTGAGTGTTGGCGGAGTTGCTCCGGAAATCACCGGGAAAGACGTATTTGGCAAGCCACTGAAGTTATCAGATTTCCGCGGCAAAATTGTGCTGCTGGATTTTTGGGGAGATTGGTGCGTTGCCTGTCGAACGCTTTATTCCTTCAACCGCTCTTTACACCAGAAAATGGAAGGTCGTCAATTTGCCCTAGTTGGAGTAAATAGTGATACCAACCGAGACTTAACTCGCCGCATCATGAAAATTCAACAAATCCAATGGAGCAATTTTTGGAACGGTGGAAACCGCTTTGGAGAGATATCAACTCAGTGGGGTGTAAAAACATGGCCCGTGTTATATGTCATCGATGCTGACGGAATCATCCAACTTAAAAGCGTCGGTGGGCATAACCGTGCGGAAATCCTACAACTCATTGAAAAACTTACGGCTGAACTTGAACAGAAACAATCAAAATCTACCAACAACAAACGGTAATTAAACAAGATCTTACCCATGAAAAATTATCTTTTTACGCTCGTCGGTACAGCGATTTGTTGCTGCTTTTTAACAGGACTTACCACAACAACAAGTATCTGTGATGCGGCTGAACCTGTTTGGGAATCGTTGTTTAACGGCAAAAACCTCAAGGGCTGGGAAAATCCATTTGATTGGGGCCAAATCGCCGTGAGTAAGGACAAAGAAATTGTCTTACGTGGTGAACGTAAATATTTTTTGGTTTCTGATCGCCGCTTCAAAGATTTTGAATTAGAAGTCGAACTGCATGTACCTGCAGGTGGAAACAGCGGCATTCAATTTCGATCACATTATCATCACAATCGACTGTGGGGATATCAGGCGGAGGTGGATACTTCTGATCGCCAATGGGCAGGCGGACTTTATGATGAGGGTCGGCGAGCTTGGTTAGTGCCACTCAAAGATAATCCAACCGCTCAGGCAGCCTTCAAAAATAGTGCCTGGAACCACTATCGTATTCGCGCGGTCGGAGATCATATTCAAATCTGGGTAAACGGTATTGCGACGGTCGACACCCATGATGCAGTCACCTCCGAAGGTTACATCGCTCTGCAGCATCACGGCGAAAAGGGTTTAACCTACCGGTTCCGAAATGTTCGTGTCCGCGAAATCGAGCCACCACCTGTATTGAATCTAATCACTTTTGGTTCGTGCTGTCGGCAAGAGCGTGAACAACCTATATGGGATACGATCGCCGCTCAGCAATCGCAGCTTTTCTTAATGATCGGCGATAATATCTATGGTGATTCAGAAGACATCGATATTTTACGAGCGAAATATGAAATACTTGGCAACAACTCAGGCTTTAAGAAATTCCGTGCCACAACACCCCTTTTAGCAACATGGGATGACCACGATTACGGAGTCAACGATGGGGGTGTCGAATTCCCTATCAAAAAAGCATCTCAACAGTTGTTCAATGATTTCTTCAATGTCCCCCAAGGTGCTGGTAGTCGACGGCATCAGGGTGTTTATGATTCACATGTCTTTGGGCCCGTCGGGAAACGAGTGCAAATTATTCTGTTAGATACTCGGTATCATCGTACGCCACTGCTTAAGTGGCCCAAAGATGAACGAAAAACTCCCGGACCCTACGCACCTAACTCAGACCCAGCAGCTACTATCCTCGGAGCAGAACAATGGAGATGGCTCGAGCAACAAATGCTTGTACCTGTGGAAATTAGAATTATTGCTTCCAGCATCCAATTTTTGCCCGCCGAGCATGGTTGGGAAATGTGGGAAAACTATCCACGAGATCGCAATCGGCTACTCGATCTCATTAGCTCAAGCGGTGGACGATCGATCGTCATCAGCGGTGACCGTCATATTGCAGAGATTTCCAAAATCACAATCGGCGACCGACAATTTGACATTTATGACATCACATCCTCCAGCCTTAATGTACCTAGTGGTGGTGGAAACGCCGGCGAACCCAATCGTTATCGTACGGCCGATGACAATTATCCCCTCGTGAACTTTGGGTCGATCAAAATCAACTGGGACAAAAAAGATCCTAAAATCGAGTTAAAAATTCACGACCTACAAGGTCAAGCCGTATTCCTAAATCAATTTCGCCTGTCCAACCTTACCGCTAAATGAGCACGCGAGTGGGCTCAACTAACAATTGCACGCACAACTTGTCCATGTACATCAGTGAGACGAAAGCGGCGACCTTGATATCGATACGTAAGCTGTTCATGGTCGATACCCATTTGGTGCAGCAATGTCGCATGAAAATCATGAACGTGCATTGGGTTTTCATGAATATTGTATCCTAATGGTCCCGTTTCCCCGTAGGTAACTCCGCCCTTATACCCACCCCCAGCCAGCCACAGCGAAAAACACCGGGGGTGATGATCTCGACCGAAATTATTACCGTTCAATTTTCCCTGGCAATAATTAGTACGACCAAATTCTCCACCCCAAATAACAATCGTATCTTCCAACAAGCCGCGCTGTTTTAAATCTATCACGAGCGCTGCTGAAGCTTGGTCGGTCTCTTTCGCTTGACCTCGCAGCCCTCCGACTAAACCCCCGTGTTGATCCCAACCTGGATGATAGAGTTGAATAAACCGCACGCCCCGCTCCGCTAATCTCCTCGCTAGCAAACAATTTGCGGCAAACGAGCCTGGCTGGCGAGCAGCAGCACCGTACAGCTTAAAGATATGTTCGGGTTCGTCAGCAACATTGGTTACAGCTGGAATCGAAGACTGCATGCGAAATGCAAGTTCATATTGCGCGATGCGATCTTCCAAATTGGGATCCGCTGCTTCGGCAAGTTTCAGTTCATGTAATTCCCGCAGTCGATCCAACATCAATCGCCGACCGGTGGAATCTAATCCTGGGGGGTTACTCAAGTACAACACGGGATCTTTGCCGCTACGAAAACGAGTCCCCTGATATTTAGACGGCAAAAATCCGCTACCCCACAGGCGTGTAATAAGAGGTTGTCCACCTTTGTTCTTCGTCACTAAAACGACAAAGGAAGGTAGGTTTTCATTTTCCGTGCCCAGTCCGTAATCTAACCAAGCCCCCATACTAGGTCTCCCGGGAAACTGAGAGCCGGTTTGCATGTGCGTCACGGCAGGGCCGTGGTTAATCGCTTCGGTGTGCATCGATCGCACGATACACAACTCATCTGCAATTTTTGCTGTATGTGGCAATAATTCACTCATCCATTGACCACTTTCACCATGTTGAGAGAACTTAAACGGTGATTTTACCAGTGGCAAAGAAGCTTGATTGCCACTCATCGATGTTAACCGTTGTCCCTTGCGAATATCGCTCGGTAGTTGTTCGCCATGAACTTTTTCCAGTTCCGGTTTGTAATCAAAAAGATCAATCTGCGAGGGACCACCGCTCTGAAATAAATAGATAATCCGCTTAGCCTGAGGCACTCGTTGTAACTTGTAATGCCCATTTTCCTTCGCAGTTGCAATATTCGGAGTCGCCAACATTTGGCTCAAAGCAATCGAACCTAGCCCCATGCCGAACTGCTGCAACATTTCCCGACGGCCCATACTGCCAGGATAATCGTAGCCGGTACACTGTCGCGCCGCGGTTTGAGACGCTGAATTGAGTTTTGAATTGGAGTCGGACATCGTTTGTTTATGCCTTATACACAACTTGCTAGCTTTACATCTGCTAACGTCGAATCGTACACTCGTCGAAATTGATTAACAGGTTAACGACCATTCCCATCGCGGCGACCTGC
>Ga0208879_1002263_pt1 | contig 17203 bp, 14 predicted proteins | sample Knorr_S15_td_Bot_FD_185605 | JGI IMG/M metagenome (GOLD analysis project Ga0208879, IMG submission 185605) | Marine microbial communities from Southern Atlantic Ocean transect - Knorr_S15_td_Bottom_ad_5009_LV_A (SPAdes) (version 2) | ecosystem: Environmental > Aquatic > Marine > Oceanic | place... | reverse complement strand
GCCCTATTGGCCTTGGGTCCAGGCGATCCGGTCCTACGTACGGGAACGTGACCCCGATGAACTACGGGCCGAAATGGGTTCCGGAGCTGCCAACATCGCCGAGATTGTGTCCGACGTTAGAGAACAACTACCCGGCCTGCAACCTACTCTTCAACTGGAGCCGGAGCAGGCCCGATTTAGGCTATTCGACTCCATCGCCACCTTCTTGAAGACAGCGTCCCAGCGCCAGCCGGTGGTGCTCGTGTTGGACGACCTGCATTGGGCCGACAGCCATCTTTAGCGTTGCTCCAGTTCGTGGCTAGGGAGTTGAGCGGCGCCCGCCTGTTGATCATCGGCACTTATCGGGACATGGAATTGTCCCGCCAGCACCCCCTGGCCGAAGCCCTTGGCGAATTGAACCGGGAGCGGCTGTTCCAGAGGGTGTTGCTGAGAGGACTAACCCAGGAGGATGTGGGCCGCTTCATCGAGATGACCTCGGGTCACACCGCCCCGCGAGGACTGATCGAGGCGGTGCATACGCAGACGGAAGGCAACCCATTGTTCGTGACGGAAGTAGTGCGGTTATTGGTCCAAGAAGGGGACCTAGGGGGCGAACAAGTTCGCGAAACGGACTCCTGGACCATACGTATTCCGGAGGGAGTGCGGGAGGTGATCGGGAGACGTTTGAACCGCTTGTCGCAGCGATGCAACGAAGCCTTGACCGTGGCCTCGATAGTCGGACGGGAGTTTACCTCGGCCCAGTTGACGCCGCTGGTCGAAGAGGTGACCGAAGACCGTCTGTTGGAGATTCTGAAGGAGGCCCTCGCCGCTCGGGTCATTGAAGAATTACCCCAATCTGTGGGCCGGTACCAATTCACCCACGCCCTGATCCAAGAGACCCTCACCGCGGAGCTGTCTCTAACCCGGCGTGTGCGCCTTCACGCCAGCATCGCCATTAAGCTAGAAGAGATGTACGGAAGTGATGCCAACGCCCACGCCGCTGAGCTAGCCCACCACTTCGCCCAGGCCGAGGCGGTCGTGGGCACGGAAAAGCTCGGCCACTATTCTCTCTTGGCCGGAGAGAGAGCCTCGGCTGCATACGCTTACGAGGAAGCGCTAACCCACTTCAGTCGGGGATTGGCAACCAAGAAAGGCCAACCCATGGACCTGGAAACCGCGCATTTGTTACATGGACTTGGCGTTGCCCAAGTTGCGACGCTCCCTCTGCCGCGCGTTGGAGAAGCCGTCGACAGTCTAAGCAAGGCTTTTCACTACTTTGTAGATTCCGGGCTTGTGGATCTCGCCATGGCGGTTGCCGAGTGCCCTCTGCCACCCGTCTCGGGAGGGTCCGCAAGTATGGTCCAGCTGGTCGAGCGGGCGATGGAACTTGTTCCATCCGACTCCGTAGCAGCAGGCCGCCTATACGCGATATACGGGGAGCTAATGATCTCGGAAGATCTTAGTCAAGTTAGGGCCCAGGAGGTTCTAAGCCAGGAGCTGAGCATTGCCCAACAGGTGGGCGACCCGGGCCTGGAAACGCGCAGCTTGATCAGTTCCGCCCAGGCAGCTTTGTACGGCGGTAGGTACCGAGCTATGTCCGAGCTCAGCCAACGCGCTGTTCCGCTGGCAGACCAGATCCGTGACCCACGTTCTGTAATGCTGGCTAACTACTGGGCTTCCCTGAGTCTGATCATTTTGAATGATCTAGGCACGGCCAAGAAGCACGCCGAAGCGACCCTGGCGCCGGCGGAGGAGCTGCGCCATCACTCCTACATCGCTAGGGCAGATTTTGCCAATGATATGATTCACCGGTTGAAGGGGGAATGGGAGACCGCCCGGAAATTTAGCGACCACGGGCTAGCCACTTCACCAGTCGATTCTCGCCTGCTCTTCAGCCGTGTCTTGTTGGAATACGAGGTTGGGGCATTCTCTGAAGGGGACGGATACCTTCAGCGCCTCATAGCCGCAACGGAGCCTAGGCTCGGTATTGAACATACGTTCTCTGCCATGGCCATACCCTTGGTCGCTCGCATCACCGGTCAAAACGACCGCTTGGGAATCGTCGACGCCTTTGTCGAATGGTTATCATCTCCCACGTCGGGCTCTCCCTTTGTAAAGGAGTTGGAAAGCTTCAGTATGGCTTTGCTCGCGATACAACGCGAAGACGCCATCAAGGCCAGGGAGCACTATGGGGTCCTCCCGCCGAGCGATGCCAATATTGTGTCGGTTTTTATGACTTTCGACCGGGCCTTAGGACTGTTAGCTCAAACGATGGAGGAGCCCAGTACCGCCGCTGCCCACTTCGAAGACTCCCTGGTCTTGTGCCGCAAGGGAGGCTACCGGCCCGAGTTGGCCTGGACCTGCTGTGACTACGCCGACACGCTAAGGGAGCGCGATGCTGAGGGTGACCGGGCCAAGGCCATCGCCCTGCTGGACGAATCCTTGGCAATCTCCAGCGAACTGGGCATGCGGCCGTTGATGGAGCGGGTATTGTCGCGGCGGGAGATACTTAAGGCGTAACTTGAGGTTGGCGTCAAACCTACGAGAGACTATAAAACCTTAGTACGACTCTTCCGGCACCAGTAGCCGTCCACTTGATCGAAGCGTTGTTCTTTCCCAGCAGATCAATTGATTAGGGACGGAGCAACGTGCAGCATGTATCTCCTCAACCCAAGAACCGGATTTACCAACAGCACATCCATTGGAAAAGGAGCGATATCGTGGTAGACCTGCAAGTGATCACCAATACCGGAGCAAACACCGTACTCACGGAAGCGTTGGTTGAAGAATTTCAAGCGAGCCTGCGCGGCCCTCTGCTGCAACCCGGTGACACGGGATACGATGACGCCCGCATCGTGTGTAACGGAATGATTGACCGGAAACCCGCTCTTATCGCCCAGTGCGCCGGGGTTGCCGATGTTATTCAGTCGGTTAATTTCGCTCGCGATAATCATTTGCTGGTTTCCGTCCGGGGCGGCGGCCACAACATCACCGGGAATGCCGTGAACGATGGGGGCATAGTCATCGACCTGTCCCAGATGCAGGGCATACATGTGGATCTAGCGAATAACACGGCACGCGCCGAGGCGGGCCTGACTTGGGGCGAGTACAACCACGAGACTCAAGTCTTTGGCCTGGCCAGCACCGGCGGTGTTGTATCTACCACGGGCATCTCCGGTCTTTCCCTTGGCGGTGGCTTGGGGTGGCTTATGGGCAAGCACGGCTTGACGTGTGACACTCTGCTGTCGGCGGATATCGTTACCGCCGATGGAAAGTTCCTGACCGCCAGTCACACCGAAAACCCGAACCTCTTCTGGGGCCTCCGCGGCGGTGGCGGCAATTTTGGGATAGTGACGTCCTTCGAGTTCCAACTTTACCCGGTCGGCCCAACAGTGCTAGGCGGTATGGTCATTTACCCGATGGATCAAGCCAAAGAGGTTCTTAGGTTTTATCGTGATTTCGCCAGGACCTGCCCGGACGATCTGACGGCATGGGCTGCTCTGATGACCTCACCTGAAGGTGACCCGGTGGTCGCCGTCTTGCTCAACTACATGGGTGACATTGCGGAGGGGGAAAGGCTGGTAGAACCGATGCGCAAATTTGGGTCGCCGGTTGCGGATACTGTCGGGCCAATGTCCTATTGCGATCTCAACGCCATGATCGATGGCGCTTTTCCTTATGGTGAAGTCCAGCGGTATTGGAAGTCTAGTTTCATAAAAGATCTAGGAGACGAGGTTATCGACATTCTAGTGGACGGAGCTTCGACGATGCTTTCACCGATGTCGATGGTTGGCTTCTTCCATGTCCACGGCGCCGCCACTCGGGTAGCGGCGGACGAGACCGCCTTCGGGCTGCGGGAAGACCAGTGGGACTACGACATCATCTCGCAATGGACTGACTCATCTGAGACGGCCAAGCACATTCAATGGACCCGTGATTTCTTTAACCGGGTGGAGCCATTCACCACCGGCGAGGTCTATATCAACCACCTGGATGTGGAAGAGGCGGATCGGATCCAAGGAGCTTACGGAGGCAACTACGAGCGGCTATTGGCCCTGAAGAACAAATACGATCCGACAAACTTATTCCGCTTGAACCAAAATATCAAACCGACGGTATGATTTAGCTACAACGTTACAAAAGATGACCGATCGGCCCAGGAGCCATCCTCGGGATTAGCAATAAATAGCCCTCTCCGCAGGTTTACGGAGAGGGCTATTTGTTTGCCAAGTTAGCCTTTCTACCAATTCTTTAGATCAGGTCAAACGTCTATCCGGTAAACGCGAGCGGCGGTGTCGTGGAAGAGGGCGGCGCGTTCGCTGGCCGAGTAGCCTTTGGACAGCCGCTTGAAGGCATTGAATAGCACATTGTAGGAGTAAGAAACTTTATCCGGGGGAAAGTTGCTCTCGAACATGCACCGGCTGGGGCCGAACTGCTCGATGCAGTAGTTCATGAACGGCGCCAAGCCTTCGGCCAGCGCTTCCCAGCCTACGGGCCGGTCCCTTTCGTGCCAGTCGAAGCCGTAGCGAGGCTGTCCGATGCCGCCCAATTTGACGACGACATTGGGACATTGGGCCACGGCGACCAAACCGCTCCGCCAGACCGGCAGCACTTCGTCGTCCCGACCGCCATAGGGCCCCACCCTCATGAGTCCCCCAATATGGTTCAAGACGATGGTGAGATCGGGGACGGCCCGGGCGAAGTCGGCTAGTTCAGGCAGTTGGGGAAAGAACATTCCTGTATCCAGAGAAAGCCCCATCCGGGCCAGCACTTTGGCGCCCGCCCGGAAATCATCGCTGGCCAATAGTCCTTCCGTCTCCCGGTTTTCCACCTCCGGATGGGGGTCCCAACCAACGGAATGACGTATCCCTCGGAACCTGTTAGGGCTGGCGGCCTGCAAGGCTTCCAACACGGGCTCAACCCGGTCGCCCAGCTTCAGGTCGGCGTGACCGATGATGGAGGCGGCGGCCCGGGTGGGGCCGTAAAGGCCGCTGGCGCTGGCGGCGGCAAGACCCTGGACGAACTCCACCTCGCCCACGGGACGCAGTTCCTCCGGTCCGTCGGGCCGGTACATCCCTCTAGTCTCAATGAAAACCGTGGACCGGATATTGGGGCCGCTGTTGACGTCGGCGGACAACTCGTGGAGCAGGTACCGCTGATAGGGCATGCGCACGGTGCGGAAGTCCCAGAAATGGTGATGCGGGTCGCAGATGGGCATATCCGGTCCAAGGTCTCTTCCGGTGTTAGCGCCAGCCAATCAATCCCTCCGAACGGCATGATCGCGCCTCCCTCGCTTGGTTTCGCGGCAAAATCGTACCACACCAGCGGATCTTGGAGTCCCTGCCTTGAGCTAACCGGCCAGGGCAATCGCGTCTTAACCGCAGCTATAGAGATTCCCAAGTTGCCGAGTCAATGATTTACTTGCTGACGCTCGTCATTCCCGCGCGAGCGGGAATCCAGGGGGCCGGCACAAGAGCAAACCGCGCGGAGAGGCCTAACTTTCTGGGTCCCGGCCTTCGCCGGAACGACGAGCGGGGTGCCATTTTTAAGGCGTACTTTATCGCTATGCAAAAGAATAAGACGCGGTCGCCCGGGCCAACCGGCGAAGTTTTATGGCCGGTTCCTCAGATGTGGTAGAATCCGCCCGGACCCACGAGGGAACTCCGACGGCATCGACGCTGTCGGAACCGCTGGAAAGGAACCGAGATAGGTGGCTTCGATCGAAACAGGCATTCAATTCCATCTGCCAACCTACGCCCACGTTTCGCTTCCCGAGCTTATCGACCTGGGGAAAGTGGCCGAAGCCGCCGGTGTGAAACAACTCTGGGTTACCGACAACCTTCGAAGCCGCAACGCTTTCGTGGTCCTGGCCGCCATGGCCTCTAACATCGCCATCAATCTCGGTACAGCAGTTACCGTGCAATACTTCCGCAACCCGGTGGACGTGGCCGACTCGGTCGCGGCCATCAGCGAAATAATGGACGGGGACGAGTTGAGCATAGGCATCGCCAGAGGGAACGGGAACACCTCGAATTTCGTCAAAACGCCCAAACCCCTCACCATGGCACGGGAGATGGCCCAGAGCCTGAAACTCCTGCTGGCCGGAGAAGCGGTGTGTTTTGGCGACTATCCGGCAACGGCCGGCTACTTCAATTTCAATCCCACCGCTTCGTTCCGTCTGAACTTTGCTCCCAAGATGCCGATCCACCTGTATTGCGGCGGAAACGGACCCTTGGGTCTGGCCGTGGGCGGGGAATTCATGGACGGCCTCATCGTGGGCGGCGAGTTCAAAGCCATTGCCGGGGCGGGACATCTACCGGACGTCTTAAATAACTTTGCAAAAGGAGCCGCCAAGGCGGGCAGGGGTTCAAGCTTTCCCAAGATAGCTGAGATTAAGCTTTCGGTATCGAGGGACAAAGAGGCCGCCAGGGCATTCGCCAGACCCACCGCCGGCCGGAGATTGTTGGGCCTGAGCCGGCGAGGCTACGGGCCGGAGGACATCCTGGCCTTAGGCGTGGCGCCGGAAGACTTGGCCCGCCTGGACGAAGCCGCGCGCCAGGGAGCGACCGAAGAGCGGTTCACTGCGTTGGTCACGGACGCCATGTTAGACGCGGTATTCGTCGCTGGGGAGCCCGAGTATTGCCTGGAGCGCATGATGGAGCTTCGGGACACGGCTGAGGGTTACGGGTTCAAGCAGTTGATGTATTCCGAGTTGGGGCCCAACGTGGAAGAAAGCCTGCGGCTACTGTGCGATGAGATAGTCCCGGCTCTGTGATTGCACCTTGGGTATTAGCCTTACCGGTTGCATTCCCGGCGGGTTCCCTGAGAAACTAACAACGATTTAATCGATGAGGAGGGAAGTTCCCTTGACGCAAGCAAAAGACGGTGGAGAAGCGATTCTGGAGGCATTCCGGAATCTGGACATAGACTACATCATCGCCTCGCCAGGCTCTGAGTGGGCTCCAGTATGGGAAGCCCTGGCCCGGCAACGAATCAACGAATCCGACGGCCCAACATACATCAATTGCTGGCATGAAACCCTGGCGGTGGACATGGCCCTCGGCTACACCAGGGTGACCGGCAGGATGCAGGCGGTACTGCTTCATGCGGGTGTAGGTCTGCTGCAGGGCAGCATCGGCATCCACAGCGCCACCTTGGGCGAGGTACCTATGCTGATTTGCTCCGGTGAAGCCAACAGCTACGGGGAAAATCCAGAAATGGACCCCCAAGCCCAATGGTATCGCAACCTAAGCGTGGTCGGCGGCCCGAACAAGTTCGTCGACACCTTCACCAAGTGGAGCGGTCAGGCCACCAGCCCTTACACCCTCTATGAGCAGTTGGTTCGCGCCGGCGAGATGGCTCAAAGAGTGCCTCAGGGTCCGACCTACCTGGACGTTCCCATCGAGACCATGATTCACGACTGGACACCACCGGCCAAGATTCGCAAGGTACCGGAAGCGCCAAAGAATCAACCGACGCCCGATTCCATCAGCAACCTTGCCGAGTTGCTGTCCAACAGCAAAAATCCCCTGATCATAACCGAGTCGGCCGGAAGGACACCTGAGGGCTTCGCTAGCCTAGTCAAGCTTTGCGACATGCTGGCCATCCCGGTGGTAGAGAGCGCGGCAGTATACTCCAACTTCCCCAAGAGCCACCCGATGCACATGGGGTTCAATCCGCGGCCCTACATGAATGATGCAGACCTGGTTCTGGTTATCGCCAGCCGGTCTCCCTGGTATCCACCTTACCAGGGTCCGAGCAATGCCACTGTTGTCGTGATGGGCGATACCACGCTGAAAGGGCACATGGTCTACCAGAATCTGATGGCGGACCACTACGTGGAAGGGGATTTGCCCATCGGACTGGGGCTGCTGTTAGATGCGTTGCAGTCCAGCGGTGCGGGAAATGCCAGCAAGATCGCAGAGCGGCGGAGCCGTTGGGAAGCCGAGCACAACAAGATAGCAGAAAGCATCCAGGCGGAGCAGGCGGCAGCAAAAACAAAATCTCCCATAGACCCGGTGTGGCTCTGCGCCGCATTGAACGAGGTTATGCCCAAAGACGTCATATACTCGGAAGAGACTACCTCCCACCGGGGCGCAATCACCCGCCACGTTAACTGGGAAGAACCCCATGCCTACCTCCATCCCAGCGGCGGTCTGGGCCAAGGGCTGGGTTTGGCGTTGGGAGCGAAGCTGGCCAGACCCAATCAACCGGTGGTAGCTCTGATGGGTGACGGCGGTTTCCTCTACAACCCGGTAACCCAGAGTTTCGGCGTCGCCTGCGAAGCCAAATTGCCCTTTATGACCGTGATCTTCAACAACGGCAACTACGAAGCCATGCGCGGCAACCACCTGCATTACTACCCGAATGGCGACGCGGCAACCTCGGACATTTGGCATGGCGTCCATATTCCCGGACCCGAATACGCCAAGCTGGTGGAACCCTTTGGCGGATACGGCGAGCGGGTGGAAGACCCAGCAAAACTGACCCAGGCCCTGCAGAACGGACTGGACGCGGTACGGCAAGGGCGAATCTCAATCATCGATGTCGTTCTTTCTATTTAAATCTCACGGAATGACGGTTTCTGTGAAATCATTGGCGGTTTTCCGGGTTTTCCCTTGCGGCCCTCGTAACCTGGGGCTATCATAGACGCCATGGAGCCGCCAGAAGTCAAATATACCTTGGGTCCGCTGTCTCGCATCGAGCCCAACACGTTCGGAGAGCCGGGACAGCGCACCTTTAACTTGGTGTTGGAGTCCGGTGAAGCTCGATGCACCGTCTGGCTGGAGAAAGAGCAGCTTTATCAACTGGGCGTCTATCTTCAGGAAGCGGTGGAGTCTCTTTCCAGCGAAGACAAATCCCGGCCCACTGAAGAAACGGAGCCGGCATGGTCCGGGGAGGGAATCTCCCTGGATTTCAAAGTGGGCCAGGTGATGCTGAACTACGACCAAGACAGCAACTCCTTTCGGATGCTGGCTTATGAGCGGGTAGAAGAAGAAGAGGCCACCCAGGAAACCACCTCAGTGAGTTTCTGGATCAGCGTACCTCAAGCCGTAACAATCGCCGAGGAAGCCTTGCGGATCTGCGCCGCCGGTCGCGCCCGTTGCTTCTTGTGCCGGCTGCCGATCAACCCCGATGGACACATCTGTCCCAGGGCCAACGGCCACACCGTTTTGGAGGCCGGCTGACCCAAGGAGCAATAGCGTTAGGGGTCCCGTTGAACCTAGATCAGTCTACTTTAGACCTCATTAATAACGGCGAAATCGTTTCTTGCCAGCTCACTCCCGCTGGTTCTAACTACACTTTCCTCGCCCAACTCCAACTGGGCGACCGGCAAGGGTTGGCGATCTACAAGCCCAGAGACGGTGAGTCGCCCTTGTGGGATTTCCCCAGCGGCACCCTCTACAAACGGGAGTACGCCGCCTTCCTGCTCTGCGAGATCTTGGGGTGGGACTTCATACCCTACACCACCATACGCGACGGTCCTTACGGCATCGGCACGGTTCAGCACTACGTCGATCACGACCCCAAGCAAAACTACTACAGCCTCACCGAAGATAAATCGAACGAGCTGAGGAAGATCGCGTGCTTCGATCTGGTGGCCAATAGCACCGACCGGAAACCGAACCACTTGCTGGTGGACGCCGCCAACAAACTGTGGAGTATCGACCACGGTCTGACATTCCACTCAGATACGAAGATCCGCACGGTCATTTGGGACTTCGGCGGGAAACGCATCGCCAAATCTCACCTGAACGCAGTGCGCAATCTGGCCAGACAACTGGAAGCCCCCGAGGGCCGGGTTCAAGAGTTGGTCGATCAATTGTACCCTGACGAGGTAACGTCCCTGCAACGCCGTATCGAGTGGGTGTTGGACGAAGGGAAATACCCGGGCCTGCCCGGCCGAGCTCGGCGCAGACGGGATTAGCCACCATACGGCGCCAGCCAACGTCACTCCACCGAATCTCCAGGTAGCCGCTCAGGCACTCACTCGTCATTGCTCCAAAAATAGCAACGCCAATCTTCGACCGCACTCTTAGTCATTCCGACACCAGCCCTTCCGCTGAAGGGCGGCGAGGAATCTCAGGTCACCGCTACAACCAGGCATGAGACTCCTCTCATTCCGCCGAAGGATCGGAGTGACACGAATCGCCCATTTTCGTGGGCTGTGGTTCTGGCGCCAACCAGCATGAATGACTCTGATAGAAGCCAAGAATCTACTCACAACAGGGAGATTCTTTCGTCGTTTCACTCCTCAGAATGACGGGTTCATTGTGTTTACATTGAACCTGATGCCGCGGACGCGCTTGGACACCGGCCTACGCCGGTGTGACGATTCAATTCCCTATTCAGTGCTGGGGGAAATGACGCGCTGCCAAGTTCCAGACCGGAGATATTTAAGTTAGGTATTGGCGGCGGGCTTCAGCCATCGCCTGCTGGTAAACATCTTGCAGCGATATCCCCGATTCCAGAGCGATCTTTCGGCAATCCTCGTACTCCGGAGAGGCGCTGACGGCCTTTCCACCAAGGTACTTCAACTTGACACCGATGACACCCAGAACACTTTCCATTGATTCGATATGCCTCTCGGCCACATATCGCTCTACGGGCCTGGTCCTGACGCCCAGCGTGGTGGTTTCCCGCAGTATCAGCTCGAAAGCTGCGGTCTCCAACTCCTGAGGCACCATCGCTGATAGCATCACACCGGGACGGTTTTTTTTCATCTGGATGGGCGTGTACCATACGTCCAGGGCGCCCAGGGCAAATAACTGTTCTTGGGCGTAACCCACCAATTCGCCGGATACATCGTCCAAGTTGGTTTCAAGTAGAATGATTCCCCCCTGCCGTCCGGCAAGAGACTGCTCCGCCGTTTCGCCCAGCCAAACCCGAATGGCGTTGGGAAACCCTTCCGGGTCTTTGGTCCCTAGCCCCACGCCAACACCGGTGACCGAGAAGGCGGGCCGTTGAAAGTCGGCCAAGGTGGTGATCAACGAGGCCCCCGTGGGCGTGGTCAACTCTCCGGCTCCTTGGTGAAGCGGCAGGTCCGCCACCACTGGAGCCGCCGACATTGCCACCAGTTCCAGTGTGGCCGGGGCCGGGTTGGAGTACCCGCCGGCCCAGCGGGGAGGCGTCGATTCGCCCAGCACCAAGGGCGCGGCATAGACCCGCTCCACCCCCAACTGTTCCAACCCGGAAACCACGCCCACCACGTCAACCAGGGTGTCGACGCTGCCCAACTCTTCTAGCTCCAGTACTTCCTCGGATTCTCCGTGAACGCGGCATTCGGCGCGCCACAGGGCTGATAGGACCTCTCCGGAGCGGGTTTTTACACCCTCGGGAAGGCCGCTATTCATTACGGTGTCCAACAAGAAGCGCGGAGTGTAGCGGGTGGGGTCCTGGATCTTAACGTTGAGCTTGGTGCCCCGCATCTCACAACGGGTGTCCTGAGTTGCCTGCAACTCATAGCCTGATATGTCCAGTTTGTTCAGGTCGCTTTGCAGGGTTTCCAAAGATAGCCCCAGGTCCAGCAGGGCCCCCAACAGCATATCGCCGCTAGCTCCACCGATCGACTGGATATACGCTATCCGCAAGGGCCACCTCTCTCAGAGCCACGCCCATCCGCATTCGGGCGCATAGCATTATTGTACAATCTAAGGCGCTCGATGCGAAGGCAAACCGGGAGGTCAAGGTAACGTGACGGTCCAGAACATCAGCGCGGTGACATTAGCGGTGAAAGACATGGCCCGGGCGGTCGACTTTTACCAAGTCAAAGTTGGGCTAGAGCTTCTCTACGGCGGGCCAACGGCGGGATTCACAAGCTTCAAGGCGGGGCCAGGTTACTTGAATCTCATCCTGGCAACGGATCGGGATTGGGCATGGTGGGGCCGCTTGATCCTTCACGTGGACGACGTGGACGCTCTGTACAATCGCTTGACCGGCGCCGGACTCTCTCCTGACTCGCCCCCGCAAGACGCTAGTTGGGGCGAGCGCTACTTCCACATAACCGACCCCGACGGCCACGAACTGAGCTTCGCCCGGCGGCTGGATAGCTAATAATGGGTCAAGTTGATTTTGATGAACTGCCCGCTGGTGAAAGGCTGTCATTCCGAGGAGCGGAGCGACGAGGAATCTGGGGTGGGGTGGTTCCGCCCATCCCCAGATTCCTCCCTACGGTCGGAATGACATGAGGGCGGTCGGAATGACATCTGCGCAGTCGGAATGCCATATTGACGACCGGAATAACGCCGAGGCTTCTGCCTAATTTGAGCATTGAGTCTAATGAATCAAACGTTGATCAAAAAGTTGATAACGTCTCCGTCTTTAACCGGATAGGTCTTCCCTTCGGAACGCAGCACCCCTTCCTTTCGCCCTTGGGGGATCCCACCGCAGCGCACCAGGTCGTCGTAAGGTATGACCTCGGCGCGGATGAACCCCCGGGTAAAGTCCGAATGCACCGTGCCCGCTGCTTGTTGGGCAGGAAGGTCCGCCGGAATGGTCCAGGCCCGCACTTCGTCCTCACCAACAGTCAGGAAAGAGATCAATCCCAGCGTCCCGTAGCTCACGTTAATCACCTTGAACGTGGCCGGTTCCCCAACGCCCAACTCCTCACGGAACAGGGCGTCCTCTTCGTCGGACATCAGGCCCAGGTCCTCTTCCAGTTTGCCGCACAGGCTGACCTCGCCCAACTCTTGGGTTACGGAATCTTCCAGGCCCAACTGGCTCACCAGCACATCGGGGCCGGACTCATCGGTGTTGAATGCAACTATCACCGGTTTAGCGGTTAGCAATTGGTACGCCGCCAAGAACTCGGCCTCCGACGGGGACAGTTCTTGGCGGCGCAAAGGGACCCCGGCTTCCAGCGCCGTTTTCGCTTTTTTAACTGCGTCCAAATGACGGCCCATGGCCTGTCTCTCGGCGGGCTTGGCCTTTTTTACCGCGTCATCTTGCCGTTCTACGGCCCGGTCCATGACTTCCAGATCGGAGAACGCCAGCTCGTCCAACATATCCGATACATCTCTGCCGGCGTCCACGGCGCCCGTTGGGTTGTGCACCGAAGGGTCGGTGAAAGTGCGGACGACTACCAGAAAAGCGTCGGCGGCTTGCAGGATATTCTTATGCCTGCCACCGATGCCCTGGGATTTCGTGGCGTCTTCGGCGCCGGGCAAGTCCCAGTAGGTGATTTCGGCGTTCACTACCTTCTGAGGGCGATACATCTCCTCCAGGATGGCGAGCCTGAGGTCGGGAACCTTGACCACCCCGACATGCATCTCACCACCCGGCCCACCGCCCCCGGTAGGCGCCCCATGACCCTTGGTCAGCGCGTTAAACACCGTCGTCTTGCCGCTCTGGGCCAGACCTATGATTGCTACATCCATAGTCGGATTATACCGTCATCCCCCAGCTAGTGAATTCGAAATCAGAAACCGCGTTATCCCTTGCGGCAAAGACGTTTTGCCGATTCTTGCCCGAATCGGCAAAATTTGGGCCCTTGGGCAGGATTTGGACAGATAAGCTATTGGTTAAGGTATCAGTAGGACTCGAACAGTTTCCCCCACTCGGTCTGCATGGCTGCTGCGATGCGGCTGCGGCCTTTGGTTTTTAGCCAATAGCCGTTGTGGTACAGGTTGGAGGCTAGAAAGGCCAGGCTGACTAAAGGCGTGCGCAGCAGGAAGTTCTCCAGGGGTTTCAGCGGTCCCCAATAGATCATCTTTTGGCCCCGGCTGGCGAATGTGCTCTCAACGCCGGTGAACTTCCAATCGACCTGACTGATGTCCTCGCCAACCACGTCGATCTTGGAAACGTCGCCGCAGCCCAGGCCGCGCTCGTGGGCCAGGCGGATGAACTTCAGGCTCATGGGGTCGAAACCCATCATCTTGGCCGCTACGGCGTCGATGGCGACTTGGTCGGCGCTGGCCAGGATGCGGTTCTTCACGTGCCAGCGCATGGCCCGGGGGCCCGGCCCGTCCCCGGCAAAGGTGCCGTCCATCACGGCGAAGAGACCGGGGTGAATCTCTTGTTGAATCGCCAACAAGTCCACCAGGGTTTCGTGGATGACCGAGTGCGTCCAATGGCGCTTCCGGTGCAGCAAGCCGCCAAAGGCGTTCTTCATCGCCCCGGTCATCGTGGTGAAGACGTGGGTCTTCATGGTAGGAAGATGGACGATGTTTCGGCCCTCGAATATCTCCGGTATCTGAATGCCTTCGGGAAATATATCGTCCAGAACCAGCATCTCCGCCTTGGGTTTGTAGTCCACCCACCGGTTAGGGGGAGTATCCAAGTGAACCACCGGCAGATTCATCTTGTCCTGGACCGCTTTATGTTTGTTCTTTTCCTCTCCCTTAAAGGAGTCGACGACCACCGTGCCGTTGTGGGCGCCGGTCAATTTCTGATGCCCCAAGTTTCTCAGGGCTCTTATAACCCCCTCCAACTGCCAAGGAGAAGTAGAGCAACCGGGATACCAGTGCTGCCAGGAAATGTTGATCTTGAGCAAGGTCTCTAACTCGGGGTTCAAGTGCCGGCCAACGTCTGCCAACACCATCGCTCGTTCTGTATCGGCGAACACGGTCTCCGGGGTAGTGGCCACCACCGCGACAACAGCTCCTCCGGAATTTGGGGCTAGGGGCGTCTCTGGCTGGACGCCTGGACGTGGTTCGGGTCTTTCAGATGCCTGCATGAATGGCGCTCCTGGGTAATTTATGTATAGCCGGTGGTCGTGGCCAATATCAACCCCAGATCCACAACACCAAACCGGAGCCAACGATCCAACAGAAGATCGACAATATAAGAGGCCGGTCGCGAACGATCAGTTGCTCCGGCGCTTCAGCTTGCTGGCTGGTGTTTAGAAGGTACAAATATCGGAACAGTCCAAAAGTAACGACGGGCAAAAGAAGCAACATGGTGTTGTTGTCGGGAAGGTTTGACGCTTCCACTGTATACAAAGTATAGCTTAACCAGGCGGAAGTCGCCGATATCATGAGCAACTGATTGATGAACGAGTTGCCGTACTTGGCCAATACCGGGCGTTGTTGGGCCGCCGCGTCTCCGGCCAGCCGCACTTCGGCATAACGGCGTCCCAGCACGATAAACAAGGCTCCAGCGCCGGTGGTGACGTACAGCCAGGGCGAGGCGGCCACGTCGATAGCCACGGCCCCGGCGGCCGTCCGTATGACATATCCGCTGGCCACCAGCATGAAATCGATCAGTACCACTTGCTTCAGGCCTAGTGAATAGGACACGTTGATGGCCAGATAAAGCACGCCGATGGCCCCCAACATCAGGTCCACCGCGGCCATTACCGCCAGCCCCCCCACGGCCAGGACCGTCATCATAGTCAGGGCGGTAACGATGCCCACCTGCCCCGACGCGATGGGACGGTTGCGTTTCACCGGGTGCTCCCGGTCTCCATGCCGGTCCATCATGTCGTTCAGCAGATAAGTGGCGCTGGAAAGGGCGCAAAAGGCGGCGGCGAGGAGGGCCAGCTTCACCAACATGTCCAGGACCGGGTCGAAGTTGCCGGGAGACCAGGCGACGTTGACCGAGAACACGAAGGGCAAAAACACTAGACCATTCTTGATCCACTGGTGAGGCCGCAGGGCCTTCACCAGTGCCATGGGATGGATCGACACCCTAGAGCCCTCCCTTCGAGTTATTTGATCTATCGGCCACGCCCATCTTGATTGATTTTTAGCAGGCAGACGGTAAGGCCGTATCGCCGGTTTCAGATTCAGACGAGGCGGCCGAATCAGGCGAGGATGCCGCCATATTCTTGAAATGATGCAACCACAGCAATGCCAACAAACCCACAGCTACCGCGAACCAAAGGGTCGCCAACCGCACCAACAGGGTACCAGATGAGGCCGCCGCACGGCTTATTCCGCTCTGTTGCAGTAGAGCAATCATGCTGCCCTCAGTCCCTATCAGGCCTCCGGGTAGAGCGCTTACCGCTCCGACCAAAGTGGCGGCAGCGTAGATAGGCACAGCCTGGGTGATCGGGATGCCGGCCTCTAAGCCCCTTAGAATCAGCCACAGGGCCATCCCTTCGCTGAGCCAGGCCGCAGCCCCTAGTAATACGGCCGGCGCCATCACTCTGGGCGCCGCCAATCGCCGCAAGCCGTCATGGGAAGCCTGCAGGTCGGTCCGCCACCTTCGTAACACCGGCAGATCGAAGATACGGCTGCCGCGGCGCGAGGCGAACAGAACCAGAGCGCCACCGCACAGCAAGAGCGCGCCGGCCAACACCAGCAAGAGGAACAGTGGGAGCGAAGCCAACCCGATCGCCGCCAGTAGAACAACAGAGATCACGTCGGTCAGTCTTTCCATCACCACTACCGGCGCCGACCGGGCTACGGGCACGGAGGCACGGTCACGGAGCAGGTAGCTTTTTAGGAATTCACCGGCCTTCCCCGGCGTGATCGACATGGCCAGGCCCGATAGAAACACTAAGCAATTCAACACAAATGGGACCCGGATATCGAGCACTCTCAGGTAGAAGGACCACCGGAGGTACCGCAACCCGTAATTGAGCGCCGCCAGACCAAGAGCGCCCAATAGGTAAGAAATGGGGAATTGAGACAGGTTTCCGAACGTTTCCCGGAAGTCGCCGTACCCGGCGACCCCCACAAAAACCAACACCGACAGGATTATCAGTAGTAGAAGCTTCCAATTAGTCACGAACAGCTTGATCCATCGAGTTTATTTTGTGGATTAATCTTGATCGGATTCGTCCGATTCGCAGTCGGATAGGGAACATCGTTCAGTGGGCCGCACGGAGTTGGGAGTACATGGCGCCCAAAGCGCTCATGCTGGATGTGTAGAAAGTAAATCCGGCGACCGGTACCCACAACCACCACGCGTTCAGATCGGTCAATAACGTCAGGACGGTGGCCGCCGTCGCCGTGGTCAACAAAACGATCAACCCTAAAAGACCGCCAAACACCAACGCCCGCTTTGCCGGTGCCGGGGAGTATCCACCGGCAGCGGTGATACCAAAATAACCGCCGATAAAGGGGCCGAACGGAATCCCCACGAAATGCACTACTGGGATCAAAGCTAAGATCATCATGATCCCGAATCCTACCAATACTCCCTTGACCACTGGACCTCCGGCGCGAACCAGAACCGTTTTTATTATTATAGACGGTGTATTCAGCGCCAAGCCATGCTCTAGGGACGTAATTGGCTTGACTAAAGATGGCTTGGGCCTTCAGGAGGCTGAGATTCCTCG
>Ga0208879_1002262_pt1 | contig 17203 bp, 19 predicted proteins | sample Knorr_S15_td_Bot_FD_185605 | JGI IMG/M metagenome (GOLD analysis project Ga0208879, IMG submission 185605) | Marine microbial communities from Southern Atlantic Ocean transect - Knorr_S15_td_Bottom_ad_5009_LV_A (SPAdes) (version 2) | ecosystem: Environmental > Aquatic > Marine > Oceanic | place... | reverse complement strand
ACCAGCGCAGGGGCCAGGCCCATCGATGGCTCGTCCATGAGCAGCACCCGGGGCTTCGACATGAGCGCCCGACCGATCGCCACCATCTGCTGCTCGCCACCCGAGAGCGTCCCGGCCTTCTGCGAGAGACGTTCCTTGACCCGTGGGAAGAGGTCGTAGATCTTCTCCAGGTCCTCGGCAATGCCGTCCTTGTCGTTGCGCAGGTACGCCCCCAGCTCGAGGTTCTCCTTGACGCTGAGGCGCTTGAACAGCCGACGGTTCTCCGGGACCATCGTGACGCCGTTGATGACCCGGTAGCTGGTGGGCTTGTCGTTCACGACCTCGCCGTCCAGCACCACCTCGCCTGACGTGGGCGTGACCATGCCCAGCAGGGTCTTGAGCGTCGTGGACTTGCCCGAGGCGTTGCCGCCCAGGAGGCAGACCAGCTCGCCCGGGTAGATGGCCAGGTCCACGTCCTTCAGGATGTGGACGGCCCCGTAGTGGGTGTTGACCTTCCGGAGCTCCAGGAGCGCCGTGGCACCGTTCTGATCGGTCATGCCTTGGCCTCCACCGGGCGGCCCAGATAGGCCTCGATGACGTTCGGATCCTTGGACACCTCTTCGTAGGACCCCTGGGCGATGGGCACGCCGTGGTCCAGCACCACGACCCGGTCCGACACATCGCGAACCACCTTCATGTCGTGCTCGATCATCACGATGGTGAAGCCCCACTCGCTGCGCAACCGGCCGATCAGGGCCGTCAACTCAGCCGTCTCGATGGGGTTCATGCCGGCCACGGGCTCGTCCAGGAGGAGCAACTTGGGTTGGGTGGCCATGGCCCGGGCGATCTCCAAGCGACGTCGGTTGGCGTAGGAGAGGGCGAAGGCCGGCTGGTCCAGTCGGTAGCCGACCAGTCGGTGCCCGAAGAAGCCGAGGACCTCCTCGGCCCGCTCCCGGATCTCCCGCTCCTCCTTCCTGAATGCCTTCGTCTGGAACAGCGCCCCGTAGATGAGCTGGCTGGTACGACAGTGCTGGGCCACCATGACGTTCTCGAGGATGGTCATGTTGGCGAACAACCGCACGTTCTGGAAGGTGCGGGCAATGCCCAGCGAGGTCACGATGCTGGGATCCATGCCCAGGATCGACGCGCCCTCGAAGTCGATGGCGCCCTCCGTGGGGACCACGAGGCCGGAGATGGCGTTGAAGAACGTCGTCTTGCCAGCCCCGTTCGGGCCGATGACGCTGACGATCTCGCCCTCGTCGATGTGGAAGTTCAACCCCGACAGGGCATCCAGTCCACCGAAGGTGATCTTCAGGTCCCTGATCTCGAGAAGGCTCATTCCTCCTCCCCCCCATCGTCGCCCACGGTCTCTCCGTCATCGTCGTCGGCACCGAGCTTGTCGCCCTTCAACCAGGCGTCCTGCAGGAACTCCTCCTGGTGGAGTTCGCGGCTACGACGGGCGCTGGGCACGAGGCCCTCCGGGCGCTTCAGCATCATGAAGACGAGCAGCATGCCGTAGATGAGCAGCTTGAAGTTCTGGAACTCCTGGAGCAGGCCCGGCTGCTTGGGTCCACCCAGCACGCCGATGAGGACGAACGAGCCGACCATCACGCCGGCGATGTTGCCCATGCCACCGACGATCACCACCACGAGGATGATGATCGAGATCAGGATCATGAAGCTGGTCGGGAAGATCGAACCGACCTTGGCGGCCAGCACGGCCCCGCTGAAGGCCGCCATCACGGCACCCACCACGAAGGCCATCAGCTTGCAGCTGACCGTGTTGATGCCCATGGCCTCGGCCACCTGTTCGTCCTCCCGAATGGCCATCCATGCCCGACCCAGGCGTGACGCCTGGAGCCGCCAGGAGACGTAGATGGCTATGGCACAGAAGAACAGCACCAGGTAGAACACCGACCGCGGGTCAGTTCCCTTCACCGTTGCGAAGCCGAGGTCCACACCCGGGATGTTGGTGATGCCCTGGGCACCGCCGAAATATGGGCTCAACCAGTCCGACAGGAACAGCAGGCGGATGATCTCACCGAACCCGAGCGTCACGATGGCCAGGTAGTCGCCACGCATCCTGATGACAGGTGCTCCGATAACCAGCCCGATGATGACGGCGAATATGACCACGAAGACGAGGGCGAACCCGAAGTGCATCTCGGGAGCGAAGAACGGGCTGTTCGGCGAGGTCAGCACGGCTGTCGTGTAGCCACCCACGGCGAAGAACGCCACATAGCCGAGGTCCAGGAGGCCGGCCAGGCCGACCACGATGTTCAGGCCCAGGGCCAGCAGCAGGAAAAGGCCGACGTTGGCCAGCAACTCGTTCATGATCTTGCCCAGGAAGATCGGCAGGACGATGCACAGCACCGCCACCACGACGAACAGGATCATCGAGGCCTTCTGGCGTTCGGCACCCTCCTTTTCCCGGTAGCTGGTGGTGAGCGCCTTCACGCGGCCGCTGGTGAGGACGGCCACGACGGCGATGACCGCCCCGGCCACGAACGTGGAGGTGAGCGTCAGCCCGCCCTTCTTGGCGTAGAGGAGGTCCGTCAACCAGTCGAGGCCGAAGCCCTCCGAGAGGTCATCGACCGCTCCCTCCAGGACAGATAAGCCCAGCAGGCTGAGTACAACGGTCGCACTCACACGCCGCACGATCGTAGGCACGACGTGGGACGCCGCTCCGAGCATGCCCAGCAACCCGCAGGTCACGATCCAGGCCATGGCGCCGAAGCCGATGCCGTTCTCGTAGGTGAGGAAGCGGAAGAGCTTCGGGCTCCAGTTGACCAGCGGATCCCGCAGGTTCCAGGAATCCAGCGCCACGATCAGCAACGTCAGGCAGGTGCCACCAAACATGCCGACCAGCAGGCCCGTGACCAGGTCGAACAGGCCCTGCTTGCGGGACTCGAAGCCCTCCAGGACCACCTGCGTGGCGGCGATCCGGCCGATCACGATGGGGATCAGCAGGATCGAGACGTAGCCGAGGCTGAGATAACGCTCGATGAGCTCCCGCCGGTCCAACTCGACGGGCATGCCGACCAGACAGAGGGCGACCAGGACGCCGCCGCAGATGAGGCCCCAACGCAGCACCCTGCGCCAGTCCTGGTCGATGGCCGAGGACGGCATGGTTAAGGCCAACGTGCTCATGCCCGCTCCTCCGAAGAGAGACGCTCTCCGAACAGCCCGGACGGCCTGAACAGGAGAACGAGGACCAGGACGGTGAAGGACACGGCGTCCTTGAGCTGCGACACGCCCGGCACGCCCAGGGGTTCCAGGATGAGCAGCGGGGCGATCGACTCGGCCGAGCCCAGCGAAATGCCGCCGGCCATGGCACCACCCAGGTTTCCGATGCCGCCCACCACCGCAGCGGTGAAGGCCTTCACGCCGGGCAGGAAACCCGTCATGTGGGTGACCGACCGGAACATGAGGCCCCAGAGGATCCCGCCCACGCCAGCCATCGCTCCACCGACGGCGAATGTGGTGACGATGGTCCGGTTGACGTCGATCCCCATGAGCGAGGCGATCTCCTTGTCCTCGGCCACGGCCCGCATCGCCTTGCCGGTCTTGGTGCGCTCCACGATGTACCAGAGCCCCGCCATCGACACGGCAGCCACCACCAGCACCAGCAGGCGGGTACCGCCAACCTGGAAGGTCAGGGCGTCCGGCCACGGGATCCGCTCGGGAGGGACGGATCGCTGGGCGGAGAGCCACTCGGGGAGGCGCGGGTAGCTCTTCGTGGACGGCCCGAACAGCCCGAGCACCAAGTTCTGGATGAAGAACGACACGCCGATCGAGGTGATCAACGGGATGAGTCGCGGCGAATTTCGCAGCGGCCTGTAGGCCACCCGCTCCATGAGCACCGCCGTGAAGGTCGAGAAGAAGATCGCCATGAGCATGATCAGAACCAGGCAGAGCAGGAAGTTGGACTCCCACATCCCGTTCGCCGCGAACTTGTCGGAGGCTACGAACCCCGTCATCGCACCGACCATGAACACCTCGCCGTGGGCGAAGTTGATGAACCCGAGGACGCCGTAGACCATCGAGTAGCCCAGGGCAATGAGGCCGTACATGGACCCCTGCGAGAGGCCCGATATCAGGAGGCCCTTGAACTGGGCGCCCGTGAGGCCCCGGGCGCCCGGATTGCGCCACCGGGCGAACGGGTTGTCGGCATCGATCTGCTGCCAGACGAAGGCCAGCAGCCCGATCACGATCATCGTGACAAGGAAGACCCGGATGAAGGTGAGGAAGCGGTCGACGGCCACGAGTCGCTTCGCGGACTTCGTCTCTACGGCATGAGTTGGCACGTGCGCTCCGTTGGCGTCATGGGGGATGGCCAGACGGAAGGGTAGCGGGCCGACCTCCCCGACGTGTGCCCTCCGTCACCGACCACGAACCATCCGTTCCGGACCCGATCGGCGGCGCCAGCAGCCAGCAGGCAGCGCCCCCGTCGGTACGCTCGCCGCCATGCCCCACAGCACCCATCAGGCGCTCGCCGACGAACGCAACGAGTCCGTCGAGATCTTCATCAACGGCGAGTTCTTCGCACGCCACGAAGCAAAGGTCTCAGTGTTCGACAGCGGCTTCCTGGTGGGCGATGGCATCTGGGAAGGACTGCGCCTGCACCACGGACGGTTCGCCTTCCTGGACAGGCACCTTGACCGCCTGTTCGCCGGTGCGGCGGCCATCGACCTGGACATCGGCCTGAGCCGTGACGAGGTGGCCGAGGCGCTGTACGCCACCGTCCGGCACAACGACATGCACGACGACGTGCACGCCAGGCTCATGATCACCCGGGGAGACAAGAAGACCCCCTCCCAGCATCCCTCCAACGTCGTGGGCGGCCCCAACATGGTGATAATCGCCGAGCACAAGGCCGCCGACCCGGCCGTCGCAGAGGCCGGCATCACCCTGTTCACGACGACGGTCCGCCGACCGCCTCCAGACACCCTGGACCAGCGCCTCAACTGCCACTCCAAGCTGCACGAGGTCATCGCCCTCATACAGGCGGTGAAGGCCGGTGCCGACGAGGCGCTCATGCTGGACCCCACCGGTGCCGTCGCCACCTGCAACGCCACCAACTTCTTCGTGGTGCGCGAGGGCGGGGTGTGGACCTCGACGGGCCTCTACAACCTGAACGGCATCACCCGCCAACTGGTGCTGGAGGTGGCGCCGCAGGCCGGCCTCACCGCCCACCAGAAGCCCTTCTCCCTGACCGACGTCTACTCGGCCGAGGAGGCCTTCGTGACCGGCACCTTCGGTGGCCTCACCCCGGTCGTGGAGATAGACGGTCGGACCATCGGAGACGGCAGGCCCGGCCCGATCACCGCCAGGCTCCAGGAGCTCTACCGGGCGGCCGTTGAGGCCGACGTAGCCGGCGACTGAGATTGCAGGGCACATGACGCTTCGCATCAACTGCTGGTCCGGGCCCCGGAACATCTCCACGTCGTTCATGTACGCCTTCCGGCAGCGGAGCGACACCACCGTCTTCGACGAGCCGATCTACGCCCACTACCTGCGGGTCACCGGACGGGAGCACCCGGGTCGCGACGAGGTCCTGGCCAGCCAGGATCCGGACGGCGAGGCCGTCGTCCGGGACCTGATCCTGGGTGGACACCCGACACCGGTCGTGTTCTTCAAGCAGATGGCCCAGCACTTCGTTGAACTGGATCGGGCATTCCTGGGTGAATGCCGGAACCTCCTGCTGATCCGGGACCCGGAGAGGGTCATCACGTCGTTCGCCAAGAACGTGCCGGACGTGAAGGTGGCCGACACCGGCCTGCCGATCCAGGTGGAGCTGCTGGAGTGGATCCTGGCCGACGGCGGTGAGCCCATCGTCATCGACTCCGCCGCCCTGCTGGCCTCACCCGAAGCCACCCTGCGAGCGCTGTGCGACCGCCTGGACCTCGAGTTCGATCCCGGGATGCTGTCGTGGCCCGCCGGACCCAAGCCCGAGGACGGCGTGTGGGCCACGCACTGGTACGCCAGCACCCACCGCTCGACAGGCTTCGCCGCCGGCCAACCCAGCACCGAACCGGCACCGGAGCACCTCTCCTCGGTGGTCGACGAGGCGAGGCCGCTCTACGAGCGCCTCAGCGAGTTCACCCTCGACGCCTGAGGCCCACCAGCGCTCCTGCAGTAACCCGGCCCATGCCAGACTCGCCGACATGGCATGGATCCGGACCGTTCCCGATGACGACTGGGCCGAGGACGACGGCCTCGCCGACCTCTACGGCCGGGTGGTGGACTCCACCTTCGGCCGGGTCGACCGGATCATGGCCGTCCACTCACTGAACCCCGCCGGGCTGGCCGCCCACGACGGGCTCTACCGCTCGGCGATGTCGGGCACCGGAACCCTCCGCAAGGTCGAGCGGGAGCTGGTGGCACTCGTGGTCAGCCTCGAGAACCAGTGCCATTACTGAACGACCCACCACCGGCGCGGTCTGCGTCGGCTCCTGAAGGACGACGACCTGCTGGCCGCCGTCGAGGCTGACTGGACCAGCGCTCCCCTGTCGGAACGGCGTCGGGCGATGATCGGCTACGCGGTGAAGTTGACCCGGAGCCCCGGCCAGATGGAGCAGGCCGACGTGGAGGCCCTGCGGTCTTGCGGCTTCAGCGACCGGGACGTGCTGGACATCACCGAGGTGACCGCCTACTACGCCTATGCGAACCGCATCGCCGACGGCCTGGGCATCACCATCGAGGAGTGGATCCCCGAGGACTGATCCCTCAGGCCGGATCGGGGGCGCCGTCCGACGCCCTCACCGTGCCGTCCACCCCGACTGTCACCACTGCACCGGTCTCGAGGCCGTCCAACTCCTCCTGGGCGAGCACCACCACCGGCATCAGCAGTCCGTAGACCTCGTCGGCGGCAATGGCACCCAGGGCGATGATGTCGTCGCGTTCGGCCATCAGGATGGCCGCCGGCGCCGTCCCCGCCCGGACCGCCTCACAGATGACGCTGCTGCCGGAGCTGGACCCCCGTCCGAACGGCATGACCAGCACGCGACCAGCCACGATCTCGCCGACCTGGGGATGGCGCTGGTCGATGATCCGACCCCCCACCGTCTCCATCCCTCCCCAGAAGCTGAGTGGCTCATCGAGGCGGAGTACCTCGCCGGTGGCTGTGCCGGCTACGAGTACCAGCGGAGTCGATCCCTGCTCAGGCATCGGCCCAGATCTCCTCGTCACGGACCACACGCCCGACGATCGCCGACTCCACGCAGTCCTCGGTGCTCCCGAAGACGACCTCGAGGCCGAGGTTCCCGGGTGCGTAGTAGGCCCATTTCGCCGAGTCGGTCATCGCCGTACCGGTGACGTCCTGGATTATCGGCGTGAAGTAGGTACAGGTGTCGGTCACCATGCTCACCCCGGCATCGGCCAACCTGTCCGCCCAACCCCGTAACTCCACCTCGTGGAGCACGTCGCGCCCGGTGGAGACGAAGAAGGCCACGCCGTCGTGGACCCGCCGGTCGCCCAGCAGCTCCACCAGGCGCCCGATCTCGGCGACCGAGTAGTGCGGTGTGCCCAGGCTGACGGTCCTGAGGTCGTCGTCGGTGGTCGTGGAGAGCCTGTCGCGTGCGGCACGCAGGTCCGCGGCGGTGACCGTGACCTCCTCGACGGGTCGGTGGCCTGCCAGGGCCGCCTCCAGCGTCGGGGCCTCGGGCGTGCTGCCGACCATGTGGAACATGCCGACCGAGCCGGTCGACGCCGAAGCCGCCCCCAATGCCTTGAGGCGGTCCTCGGACACCCCGGGCTCCAGGCCGTCGACGACCGGAACCGCCTTTCCGACCAGCCGCCCGATCAGGCCACCCAGCACCGGGTAGAAGACGTCACGATCCAGCAGGTCGACGGACACGCCGTCCATCCGGATGACCACGGTGGCCCGGCGGTGCTCGTCGAGGTGCAGCCCGGCGGCCGGTGCCCGCCCGGTGACGGCACAGCAGATGTCGGCGAAGTCGCCGTAGCGGTTGGTGCGGGCGCCCAGAACCGAGTTGGCGAACACGATGGCGTTGGACTCCGCCCAGGCGATCTGCTCGCCGAAACCCGGCCTGACCTCCAGTTGGTAGGGCGCACACGTCCAGGTCGGGCGACAGCCCATCTCCTCGAACCGCTCCATGAGCCGTCGCGACAGCCTCGCCTCCTCCGGGTCGCCTCGGGCGTGCTCCGGGTGCAGCAGGTCCAGGGAGGACACGTTCAGCGTGGTGGGCACGACGACCCTGGCCCCGGCGTCAGCCAGGCGGTTGGCGAAGTCCAGGACCGCCTGGCCGTGGTAGAGACAGGAATCGATGTGTGCGCCGGTGATGTCGAGGAGCTCGTCGGCCCCCATGGCGGCGGCCAGACGGGTAACCACGCGGCTGGCCATCTGCTGGGCCGGGCCCTCTACGCCAGCCAGTCGCGCCTCGTCGCGTTCTTCGAGTCGGAGTGTCATGTCGCGGATCGTAGACCCGGCCGAGAGCGGCGGTCAGGCGTCGCAGCGAGCTGCGAACGGACGGGCCGTCAGCAGTTCGGGTTCTCCTCGGGCTCCTCGGCGGCCGAGACCACCTCGTCCACGAGGAGTTCCTGACCGACGAAGAGGAGGTTGGGGTCGTCGATGTCGTTCAGGGCCATCAGCTCTTCAACGGTCGTGTCATGGCGCTTGGCTATCTTGGAGAGCGAATCGCCGGGCTGGACCGTGACGATGGCCGTCTCGACCCGGTCCTCGGCGGCAGCGTCGGCGTCGGCTTCCGGATCCTCCAGCAGGACCACCTGGCCGACGAAGATCTGGTTGGCGTCGCAGAGCTCGTTGATCCTGACCAGGGCATCGACCGTCGTGCCGTACCGCTTGGCGATCTTGGAGAGCGAGTCGCCCTTCTCGACGGTCACTGACTCCGGAACGTCCGTCACGGCCACCGTGGTGGTCGCTGGCGGAGCCGTGGTGGTGGCCGTCGCCGCCACCGTCGTGGCGACGTTCGGCGTCGTGGTGGTCGCCGGCGAGTAGTCCGACGGGGCGGCCGTGGTGGTGACGAACATCCCGGTGGTCGTCGTCTGCACCACGATCGGCCCGTCGTCAGAGCCCCCACATGCGGTCGCCACGACGGCCAGGACCAGCAATGGAAGCAGGATCAGGCGCATGGCCGGACTATAGGTCCGACGGACCGGCTGGCCGGGTACCCCGGACCGGGTACCAGCGCCGCCGCATCCCCGATCCGGTCAGGCCCCACCACCGGCTACCGGCCACGACGGATCGTCGACCGGCCGGTCCCGGCCGAAGGTCTGGATGGTCCCGTCCAGCCGGTGGAAGTCGGATGCCTCGTCGGCGTAGATGGCCAGGACGGTGGCCAGCCCGGACGGCTGGTCGATTGTCCCGGCGGCGATGGAGAGCATGTCCGCCTTGTCGGATGCCGCCCAGAAGAGCGTGGAACCACACGTCGTGCAGAACCCGTAGCGGGTAGTCGGCGTCCGCTGGTACCAGGCCAGGGTGGCGTCGCTCTCGAAGTGGACGTCGTCGAGGCTGGCCGCCGTGGCCGCCATGTGGTGACCGGTGATCCGACGGCAGGGCTCGCAGTGGCAGTGGACGACGTCGCGCAACGCCCCCTCCACCCGGTAGCGCACACCGCCGCATTCGCAACCGCCGGTTGCACGCACGCCTGCCTCGGAATCGTCGTCGCCCATCTGCGCATCCTCGCGCAGCCCCAGGGGCTGGCGGGCCCCTCGACGGGTGCCCGCCCGACCGCGCATGGATCGCCGCCCGGTGGTGGAATGCCTGCTTGCCGTACCAGCTAGCCGCACTCCTCGCCGCCGCCTCGTGGGCCACCAGCAGCCTCATCGCCGCTGAACCCGTCCGGCGCCTCGGAGGACCCCGCTTCTGTCGTATCCGGATGCTCTATGCCAGCGGAATGCTGTTGGTCCTGGCCACCGTGACCGGCGGCTGGTCGTCGCTCAGCCGGGACGACCTGGGGCTGCTGGCGGTCTCGGGGCTCATCGGCATCCTGCTGGGCGACGTAGCCCTCTTCACCGCCATGGCCCGGATCGGGCCCCGTCGGACCGCCGTGATGTTCACCTCCAACGCCCCGCTGGCGGCCGTGGGCGGGGTCCTGCTGTACAACGAATCCTTCAACCTCACAGCACTCGGCGGAGCCGCCCTGACGGTCGTGGGCATCGCCATGGCGGTCAACTTCGGCTCCAGAGGCGGAACCCACGCCCACGTGTTCGAGCGGATCGAGGGCTCCCTGCGGACCGGAGCTTCCTGGGGGGTGCTCGGCGCCCTCGGCCAGGCTGTCGGAGCACTGACCGTCAAACCGGTACTGGACGGCGGCGCCGACACCCTGGCGGTGGCAGCGACACGCGCCGTTATCGCCACGGCCGCCATGTGGCTGGTGGCCCGACCCACTGACCGGTTGGCCAGGCCTCGTCAGCGTGGAGAGATACGTCGCAGCGACCACGTCCGTCTGGCCGGAAGTGCCCTGGCGGCCATGGTGCTCGGGATGACGCTCCTGCTCTGGGCGATCGGCCACGGCGACACGGGTGTGGCGACGATCCTGTCGGCCACCACACCGGTGATCATGCTGCCCCTGCTCTGGATCACGATCCGTCAGGCTCCGGCGCCGGGTGCATGGCTGGGCGCCCTGCTGACCGTGGTCGGAACCGCCCTTCTCATCTGACGGTGCTCCCGTCGCCCCGGCGGTCGACCTCCACGAACACCTCCGACAACGACTTCCTGCGCAGGTCCGGCACCTGCAGGCCGGGAAGCGGGTGGCCGATCGGAAACATCACGAAGGGCCTCTCGTTCTCCGGTCGACCCAGGAGCCTCCGCAGGAAGGCCATCGGCGAAGGGGTGTGGGTGAGGGTGGCCAGCCCCATGTCGTGGATCGCGGCGATGAACAGGCCGGCGGCGATGCCGACGCTCTCCTTCACGTAGTAGTTCTTCCGTCTGGACCCATCGGGACGCAGCTCGTAGCGCTGCTCGAACAGCACCACTATCCACGGGGCGACCTCCAGGAACTCCTTGTGGTGGTCGGTGCCCAACGGCGCGAGGGCCTCGAGCCACTCGTTGTTCATCCGGTTCTCGAGGTAGTTGGACCTCTCCTCGGCCTCAGCCTCCCGGCGTATACGCGACTTCAGCTCGGGGTCCTGGACGGCTACGAAGGTCCACGGCTGCTTGTGCGCTCCGGACGGAGCTGTCGAGGCTGCCAGGACCGCCTCCTCTATGAGCTCGCCGGGTACGGGCCTGGAGCTGAACATCCGGACGCTGCGTCGGGCACCCATCGCCTGATGGAAGGTCCGGGCACGGTCCAGCATCTCGTCGTCGGGGAGGCGACGGGTCTCCAGCGTAACGAACGGATATCGGGCAACCAGGTCGGCGGCAGGATACGGATGCTCGTAGGAATGCTCAGGATCGACCATCCATCCATCCTCGCCGCCACGACGGACCCCGACCACCTCCGGTGCCCGGGACAGGATTTGAACCTGTACGCCCCCTGGGGGGCCGCGGGGTTTAAGCCCGCTGCGTCTGCCAGTTCCGCCACCCGGGCGTCCGGCCACGCTAGCCAGCCGCCAACCGGGAGGCTCTTGATCAGGCCGCCAGAGCGGGTTCCTCCACGGCCAGCCAGAGCGCAGCCCTCACGGTGTCGGCCCTGGCGGGGTCCAGGTCGTTGGCCACGACTATCCCCTCCACCATGTCGGCAACCACCGCTCCCCACGGCCGCCCCCTCACGACCACGGCGATCGTGGCCGAACCGCTCCGACGTCGGATCGAACGCTGTACACCAGCCAGGCTCGGCGGGTACCTGAACGTGGGTACGTCCAGTCCCCGGAGGCGGGCGGCCCAGCCCAGCGAACGGGCGGTCTCGCCGAAGCGGGTGGCGAATGTCTCGGTGGATCTGCTCTCCATGGATTCCAGTATCCACGGAGGGTGTGACAGCCACGATGGCGGAGTCCCCGGCGGAGGCTGGGCCATACTCCGGACGTGGACCCGATCGACGGTACGACCTCAGCACCGGAGCTGAACCCGGCCCAGCAGGCCGTGCTGGACCAGCTCGGCGCCACAGCCGACGAACGACCCGAGTTCGCCGCCGACCTCCGCCACCACCTCCGGTCCGCCCTCGAGACGGCAGTCGAACCCCACCTGGACGGGCTCCCGGCCGGCGAGGACCTCTTCGTCCACAAGCACCGCCTCGCCCAGGTCCACGGCTGCGAGGCGAAGTTCCTCGCCGACGAGGTGGAGGAGTTCGAATGGCGGGTCCCGACGGCCCGGGGCTCCATCGTCCACAAGGCAGTCGAGCTGGCTGTCAACTGGCGGCGGGAGGTGGAACCACCGGTCCTGGTGGACGAGGCACTCGCCCGATACGAATCCGACCAGGGCGGCCTCGGACACTGGCTGCGGGGTTGCAGCGAGGTGGAGCGCGCCGAGCTCCGGTCCGAATCCCTGGATGCGTTCACCAAGTACATGGAGTGCTGGCCGCCACTCAAGCCGGCATGGCGCCCGGTCACCGAGAGCCGGCTTCGGGCCGAGCTGTGCGGCGGCCGCCTGATCCTGGCGGGCAAGGTGGACCTGACCCTGGGTAGGGCCATCGGCCAGCGGGCCGGCAAGGTGATCATCGACCTCAAGACGGGCAGCTCGCTACCGGTACACCGCGAGGACCTCCGGTTCTATGCCCTGATCGAGACGCTCCGCATCGGCGTCCCGCCCCGACTCCTGGCCTCCTACTACCTGGACCAGGCAAGCTTCGTGCCCGAGGAGGTCACCGAGGAGATCCTCATGGCCAGCGTGGCCCGCCTCTCCGACGGCGTGGGCCGACTCGTCGAGCTGCTCCACGGTGGCGGCACCCCGAACCGGATCCCCGGCCCACCCTGCCGCTGGTGCCCGGTCTACGACACCTGCGACGAGGGACAGGCCCACCGGTCCGCATTCGACGACCCGGCCTGAGCCCGGACGACGTGGATCAGTCCGGGTCCAGTCGGGCGTACTGCCCGGTGAACTGGAGTACCAGCCCACCACCGATGACGATCAGGCCACTGGCCGCAACCACCGGTCGGGGCCCAAGAATGGATATCAGCCAGCCCATGAGCAGGTTGGCGAACGGCAACAAACCCAGGACGCCCATCAGGTAGATGGCCATGACCCGACCACGCAGCTCATCGGCCACCTGCAGTTGCACGGTGGAGTTGAGGTTCGTAGCCGAGGCGAGGTGCATCGCACCGATCAGGGCCAGGGCGCCGAAGCCCACCCAGAAGGACGGGGCCAGGGCGAACACCACGATGGCCACCCCGTAGCCGGACGTCGCCACGAGTTGGATCCTGGAACGCCTGAAGTAGCTCAACTCCCCGGCCACGATCGGTGCGGCCATCAGGGCGCCCAACCCCTGCGCCGAGCCGAGGATCCCGAACCAGAAAGGCGAGACCTCGAAGACCTCCTCGGCGAACACGACGATCTGCTGCACGATGGGCTGGCCGGCCGTCGAGACGAGCGTGACGGTGATGATCGCCGCCCGGATCCCCGGAGCGTCCAGCACGTAGCGGATCGACTCCCTGTAGTCGGAGACCACCGAGGATCGCCGCCGCCCATCCACCTTGGTGGTCTGACTGGGGCGGTACAGGGTCGCCGGATCGATCCGCAGGAGGGCGACCAGGACCGGCCCGTAGAGCACCGCCGTGAGCGTGAGCGCCCAGCCGGGACCGAGCGTGCCGATCAGCAGGCCGCCCAGGGCCGGGCCGAAGGTACGGGCGGCGTTGAACTGGGTGGAGTTCATCGTGATGGCGTTGCGAAGGTGCTCCCTCGGCACGCACTCCGCCACGAAGGACTGCCATGTGGGCAGCTGGACGCCGTAGATGAACCCGCCGACCAGCAGGAGGAGCATCCAGATCCCCACGTTGCGGATCCCCACAACCCACGTCAGGGCCATCGTCGCAGCCAGCAGGCTGCAGAGGCTGTTGGTGGCCAACAGCACCCTGCGCCGGTCGAAGTGATCCGACACGTAACCGGCCAACGGATTCATGAGCAGCATCGGAATGAACGTGGAGAAGCCCGCCATGCCCACCCAGGCCGCCGACCCGGTTATCCGGTACACGATGAAGTAGGTGGTCACGTACTGCACCCAGCGGCCGTTGTTGGTCAGCACACCACCGATCCAGAAGCGGCGGTAGTTCGGGAAGCCAAGTGCCGGGAAGCGGCGCCGATCCCGTGGTGGCAGTCCCGGGGCGACTGACCCGCCCGGTTCCACTGCTGCCATCGGGCGACCCTAACCCCGGCCCGATGGCGGCCTCCCAGCGGCTGGCCGCCATGTGGGCGGGCCCGTTCCGGTCCGGCGACGCTGACCACCGCATGGGAGACTCACCCCATGAGCGTGCTCCGAATCGAACGACGCGACCGCGTCGCAATCCTGACCTTCGACGATCCCGACCGCCGCAACGTGGTCTCCGACGAGATGAACGAGGAGCTCCTGGCCGCCTTCGACGACCTTGAGTCCGACGACGGCATCGGAGCCGTCGTGCTGACCGGCGCCGGCAGGGCCTTCTGCGCCGGAGCCGTCCTGGACGACCTGCTGGAGGCCGGCGAAGGAGACTCAGAGGGTTCGCTGCCCGACATCTACCGGGGCTTCCTGCGCGTCGCCCACACCACCCTGCCCACCGTGGCGGCCGTGAACGGCGCGGCGGTCGGTGCCGGCATGAACATGGTGCTGGCCTGCGACCTGGTCGTGGCCGGCCGCTCCGCCCGATTCGACAGCCGGTTCCTGACCATCGGCATCCACCCCGGCGGCGGCCACACCTGGCGCCTCCGCAACATCACCAACCTGCAGACGGCCAAGGCCATGGTGCTCTTCGAGCAGATCCTGGACGGCGAACAGGCCGTCCGTCACGGCCTGGCGTGGGACTGCGTGGAGGACGACGAACTGATCGACGCTGCCGTCGACTACGCGGCGAAGGCCGCCGCCCATCCGGTGGAGCTGGTCGCCGTCACGAAGCAGACGCTGCACGACACCGCCGGCGTGACCGAGTCGGTCCCGTCGGTCCAGTTGGAGATTCCACCCCAGGCCTGGTCCATGAAGCAGCCGGCGTTCGTGGAGATGGTGAACCGGCTGAAGGCCCGGATAGCCACCAGGGACTGACCAGCGCGGACCCCGTCCCCCGAACCCACCCCGGGTCCCGACGTCAGTCCACGGACGAGCCGAGCCAGGTGGCGGCCAGGGCCGTCCGCCTGAGGCACCATTCCTCGGCGGTGATGGCGAACCTGAGATGGTCCTCCCAGACGCCGGCGATCTCCAGGTAGCGCTCGGCCAGGCCCTCGCACCGGAAGTCCAGCTTCTCGACCACGCGTCGGGACCGGGTGTTGCGCGGCACGATCGAGACCTGGAGGCGGTGCAGGTCGATCTCCTCGAAGGCGAACCTGCACGCCACCACGAGGGCCTCTGGTATGTAGCCGTTGCCGGCCATGTCCTCGTCCATCCAGTAGCCGACGTGGGCGCTCCTGAACGCCCCCCGCACCACGTTGGAGAGGTTCAGCTCCCCGGCGAACCCGTCGCTGCCATCGTCTCCCACGAACACGCCGAAGCCCCAGCCGGTACCCAGCTGGCGTTCCCTCCTGCGGGTGGCACAGCGCATGTTGAAGGCCTGCCGGTCCTCCGTGGGATCCGGCTGGCCGAACCCGCGCCGGGGCTCCCAGATCGTCAGCCAGTCGGCGTTGCGGCGCCGTACGACCTGCCAGTCGGCGAAGTCCTCGACCTCCAGGGGTCGCAGGGTGACCCTGTCACCACGCAGGACCGGACTGTCGGTCACCTGGTCGATTGCCACGGCCCAATCATGGTCAGCGGTGGTGGCCGGGTTGCAAACCGGCCAGCACCCGGCGGCCAGCACCCGGCGGTCAGTCCAGGATCTCGTCCAGGGCCGCCAGGAGCAGGGTGACGTTGCGGATGCGGGCGGTGTGCCCCATGCAGCCGATCCGCCAGACCTTGCCGGCGACCGGGCCGAGCCCGCCGCCGATCTCGATGCCGTACTCGGTCAGCAGGCGAGTACGCACCCCCGCCTCGTCCATCCCCTCGGGTAGGCGATCGATGGGAACCATCACAGAGGTCAGTTCCGGGAGACGGTGCCCCTCCTGTGCGAACAACTCGAAGCCGCGATCCACGAGGCCTGCCTGGAGCTTGTCGCCACATGCCTGGTGGCGGGCCTGCACGTTCTCCAGGCCCTCTTCCAGGACCACGCCGAGGCCGGCGTGGAGCGCGTAGATCATCGAGATGGGCGCCGTGTGGTGGTAGGCGCGTGCGCCGCCGCTGGTGACGTACTTGGCGATCATCTGGAGGTCCAGGTACCAGGACGGTGACTTCTCCACGAACCGCTCGATGGCCGCCGCCGAGACCGTCACCGGCGATAGCCCGGGCGGCACGCCGAGGCACTTCTGGGTGCCGCTGTAGGCGAGGTCCACGCCCCAGGCGTCGATCTCCAGGGGAATGCCCGCCAGCGACGTGACGCAGTCCACCAGCAGCAGGGCATCGCCCTTGCCTGCACCGATGGGGGCGATGTCGTTTCGGACGCCGGTCGAGGTCTCGGCGTGCACCACGGCGATGACCTTGGGATCGGGGTGGGCATCCAGCAGGTCCTGCGGATCCAGCGCCTGCCCCCATTCGGCATCCACCCTCACGACGGTGGCTCCGCAGCGCGAGGCCACGTCGCACATTCGCTCGCCGAACAGGCCGTTGACGCCGATGACGACGGTGTCGCCGGGTCCCAGCACGTTCACGATGGTGGCTTCCATGCCGGCGGAACCGGTTGCCGACACGGGGAAGGTGAGCGGGTTGGTGGTACGGAACACCTCCCGTAGCCGATCGTTGGTCTCATCCAGGAGGGCAATGAAGTCCGGGTCCAGATGGCCCAGGACGGGGCGACCGAAGGCCTTGATGACCTGCGGATACGGGTTCCCGGGACCGGGGCCCATGAGGATGCGATCAGCGTGCGACATGGCGGTCATCCTAAACGAAGAGCCACTACTGGTGGGAAACTCTTTCCCTGTGGGGAAAATCCGCGTTTGGCCGGGTCAAGCCTGCTGCGAGGCCACGAGGCCGTCCAGGATGTCGGACTCCGAGACCAGGCACTCGTCGAAGCCCATCTGGCGCATGACCTTCACGAGGATCGCCATGCCGCCGATGATCACGTCGGCACGTGCCTCCTCCATCCCCGGATTCTCGAGGCGCTCGGCACGCGTCTCGGTGGCCAGGGTCCGGAAGACGTCCTCAACGGCCGCCCTGGAGAG
>Ga0208879_1002257_pt1 | contig 17222 bp, 9 predicted proteins | sample Knorr_S15_td_Bot_FD_185605 | JGI IMG/M metagenome (GOLD analysis project Ga0208879, IMG submission 185605) | Marine microbial communities from Southern Atlantic Ocean transect - Knorr_S15_td_Bottom_ad_5009_LV_A (SPAdes) (version 2) | ecosystem: Environmental > Aquatic > Marine > Oceanic | place... | reverse complement strand
ATTTATAATTTTTATCTAAGATTTAACGAAGATAGTTGATTACTCAAACCCCAACCGAAACCCTTTATAGTCCCAATTAATTAATTCCTCTTTAAATTCATAACATTTCTAAACAAAAAAGGCACTTTTCAGTGCCTTTTTTATAGGAACAAACGTATCCAAGAGAATTGTAGCCGTCAGAGTAGGATGCCGTTTATTCTTTTTCATCAACAATGATTCGTTGTTGTTGAATTCTTGTAGATGCAATCTCATTAGTGGTACCTTCTTTTGTCCCTCTTAACAAATCAAAAGATACTTGTGTGTCTTTATCAGCTGCATATATTTTCACATGAGATCTGTCTACGAAACGTTCTGTATCAACAATTGATTGATTCTCTTCATCAATCGTTACTTCGTTTGCAATGACAATAGTGTCTTCATAAAAGTAATTGGTGGTATACAATCCGCCTTCCCATTCAAATATTTCTCCAGCACCTAATTGTTTACGTGCTTTTAAGAATGCCACTTTAAAACTATCGCCTTCATATTCTGCTACAAGAGCCCAATCGATTGTTTTTAGTTCACTGTTATCTTCCAAGAGTTCTTCATACCATAAATTGGTGGTATACATCATTCCTTGCCATTTAAAGGCTCTTCCAGGACCCAATGTTGAACGTGCTGCAGCAAATGCTTCTGGGAAGGTTGCTTCGTCAAAACTGTAATGTTCTGGTTCAAGTGATGCTGTAAACAAGCTAGGAGCTTGTTCTGGTGCAGTTACACCATCAATACGATTGCTTTCCGCTGTAGGTTTTGTTTCTGTCACCCCACCAGCTAGTGTTCTTAATTCAGGACCACCATTGTCTTCAGTTGTGCCATCCACTGTAGAGGCAACCTCTAGCTCCACTGCCTCAGTAGAGACCATTGCTACTTCTTGCGAAACAACAGGGTCGGTTTCTGAGAGGGCAGAGCCTAGTTGGATATCTTTGGTGGAATTTGTGAATATGATTAAAAGCGTTACGCCAAGGGCAACTGCTCCAAATGTGATTTTTTCAAATGTACTATACATTATTTTCATCTCCGTTTTTGTACCGTCTTTTTCGCTTTCTCATAATAGTATATGTACTAATTCTATTTTGGTTTCCACTTTTTTTGTAGATTATAGAAATATGGATATTTTGAATAAAAAGAAAATAGAAAGTTTAGAAAAGAAGATAAAAAGCTTAGAAAAGAAGATAGAAAATTCCGAGAAAAAGATAAAAAAATCTATGGAAACAAAGATATCTTCTCTCAAGGAAGAATCAAAAGAATGGGATGAATATCGAAAATGGAAAGAAATGAAAGATAGCCTTCCTGATATTGAAGAGATGTACAACTTAAAAGAACTAAAAAGATTAACCATGTTACGCAATAAACTATATCCAATCTTTCTTGAGCAAGAACATACATACAATGCCTCTGTGGGTAATCAATTTATGCCAACAAAAAGTTTTGAATTAACAGCTCTATCTACGAAAAGGAAAATTGAAGATGTGGAGTCTCATATAAAGAAAAAATTGGAAGCAATTAGCAAGCTTAAAACAAAAAAAGAATTAATCGGGGTTTTGAAATTATATGCTATTAGCACCGAATGGTTAAGTCCCGACTGGTATAAATAAATTAGAAAGGAAATATGATGACATTTGATTTTATGAAACTTTTTCTTTGCAATCGCATTTCAATGTTGTATACTTCGACACCTTATTTTAAAAAAATAATATGAAAATAAGGTTTTCAAATTTCAAATCTTTCGGTGGTGTTCATACCATTGATCTCGCCAAATTTAATGTTATTATTGGTAAGAATAATGCAGGTAAATCTTCATTATCAGATCTAATCTATTATTATTTAATGGTTCAGAATAGTCCTGATAATAATCCATTATTAAATGCTAGCCTTGAAGATATTGTTCGACTCACAACCGCTACAAGTATTCAAACAGGAGAAGAAGAAATCAAAGTTTATGATGATACAAATCGATACCATAAATCTCTTGAAGATAACACAGATCTTTTCCGTGGTTCTAGTAGAGGGAATATTTTTGAACCTATAATAGTAAAGGAAGGTTGGTCTTCAAAAGATGAAGATTATCATCTTGGTATAAATCCTATAAGGGCATATACATATGATTCTGTTTTGAGTCCTCCGTTATATACTTCTACAAATAATATTTCAATGTTTTATGATGTAAAACGAACCATTGATTATGAAAGTGCGCCTGGAATTAATAATAAGGATCAAGCTCCTATTGAATTCGATCAATACATTGCTGATACAATGGCTAAAAATGAAGGACTTGATATTCACAGGAATTTGATTAATTGTGGTTGTGTCCATCTAGAAGACAAGCTATATGAGTCTGTTGATTTTGAAAGTAGTTATTGGGGACAATCACACAAAGAATATTTCCGAAAACAAATGAATAAAAGATCTTTTTGGTTAGAAGATTTAATAGAGTTAGATATTTTCGATGAAGAGATAAGAGAAGTACTAAAAGAAGGCCAAAATATCCTTTCAAAAGGTGCGATAAGAAAGATTACAAACATAAGAGAATTAGAAAAACTAAAAACAGATTTACTCGCGTCTGTTCAGCTGTCTAGTCTTTTTGCATATATAGATCAGCCAATAGTAGAAAGAGTTTCTACTGATAAGGGAAGTAACCCTGTTGGTGAACCAGAGACTATTATTACAAAAAAACAATCTGAGACCATTCTTGATGCTTTAGAAAAAAATGCTTGTCATAAGAATCCTATGACTAAAGGTGTACATGATTGTTTATCGTGTAATGTATGTGGATTTAATACATATTGTATAAGTGATCCAATCAATTATCGTATCAAACACTATATTGAAACTATGCAAAGCGCAAAAGAAGAATTGTATAATACTATATATAAATCAGAATCTGAACAACGACTGATATTTCATCCTGAATATACTGGTTCTATTTTTAGTGAGAATTCTCCACTTTTTTTAAGAAATTTAATGTTAGCAAAAAGAAAAAAAACAAAGAATTCTTCTAGTGCAAGTGAATTGCTTGCGTCATTTAATTCAGCAGAAGAACTCGTATTGAAAAGTGTACATCGACAGATGATGGGTTTAGTATCTACCTTAACCATGTCTGTTTTTCAAGAAAAATTTTTGGAATTTAGCATAGATGAGTCAGCAAGTAACATATTTCTCGAATGGTATGGAATAAAAGACGCTAAGATTGCTCATAATCATAAGACAATAGAATTATCAAATGATAATCTTGAAGTATCAGATGCTGAACTTAGAGCTTGGGTTAAACATGATATATTCATAGCGAAAACGTTTGTTGTAGGAGGACCTACATTTGTACGTGGTTCTACTACTATACCTACTCTACTTTATCTAACCTGCGCTAACCCTAATAGAAACACTAAGATAATACATTGTGTCAGGACAATATATCCACATCATGCAATATTGAAAAGTATACTTCTGGACAAATCGGTAACAGAAAAAAGTAAAATGATGATTTTTGGAAAAAATATAAAAGGAATAAAGTTTAATGGAAAAACTAAGAAGGGAAAGAAAGATATTTCAAATATGGTAGAGATTGGATGTTCTAGATTGCTTGAAAGTAAGCCAGATCTACGTTTGGTAGATGAAGTTGACGGATATGCTTCGAGATGGAAACATAACACTAAAATTGGTAAAAAATATAATACCATACTTTGGGGAATAATTAATGATTATTCTGTTGGTAATTTATCTGTATTTGCAATGGGTGGAAGAAGAGATTCTCATTATAAGGCAGTCTCTGTTCCACTCTTTTCATCCCAATCTCCATATTTAGCTACTAATTATGAAAGTAATCGTGATAGAGATTTAGAAAAAGACTTATTTAATAGTTTTATACCTCGAGGTTGGTATCTTCAGAATATTTTTTCAAGTATTTATTCTAGAGCCTTAACTGATGATAAAACAAAAATTAACTATGGAGTGTTTAATCAAGATGATTCACCACAGCATTTTTTACCTTTTTCTTATGATGTAGAAAATACGTCGTGGGATGAACCTCCAAAATCGTCATTCAAAGTAGATCTTTATAACAATGTTGCCTTAAGATTAAGACCGAATAGTAAAGCTTATATTTATCCAGCAGGGGCTGGAGAAGGAAAAAAAATTAATACATTGCCTCCAACAGTTGGACCTCTTTTTTATATTGATCATACTATTGGTGCTAATTTATTAACTGTTGAAAAGAAAGCTAAGATAGGTTCTAACAGAAAGAATGCAGCAAAGAAAGAAATGGAGAGTCAACAGAAAGCTTTTAAAGGTGCGATAAATTTCCTTAAAGACACAAAGAGAGACGGTATTCTATCTTATTTATGCCAAGAAAGTCTTGAGAATTATCGTATTGATTTAAATCCTGATCTTGGAGGAGATTTAATCAAGGTAAAGACATTTAATCGTATTTTGACTGCAGATAAAAATGATATTCCTTACGCAGCTTTATCAATTCTATCAGTTTATAGTCAAATCGTAAGAAGTATATTAAAGGATATGGATTTTGGATTAGCACCAATGAATCCAATAGCGAAAAAATTAATAAATAAAATGTCTAAAGAAGGATCTAGTAAGAAAGATATTTTTTCAGCGCTAGCGAAACTAAATCTTCCTACAAAAGATGAGTTTCACTCAAAAATTTCTCCTGCGCTAACAAGAAAAGTGGCAAAAAAATATGGTATAAGACAAAAAGATGTTAACCATCAAGTTTTAGTAATTTATTTATTTATTCTTAAAACAATTATTAGTTCTTTTCAGAAAAAGACATTCAAGTTGTTGTTCCATGATTATCTCAAACAAGTAAAAAGCTTATCATTGAAACATCATCCTAAACTAGAGACTAATACTGAAATGAATTCAGAGTATGATGTAGAAATTATCAATCCTGTTGTTTGGGAGCCAAAAAGTGAAGATGGAGAAGAGATTGCACTTGAAGAGCTTGAGAAATTTCTTGGTCCACAGTTTTACAATGTTATCAAGAAAGAGATGTTTGGAACAGAAAGTGCTCCAAAAAAATTTCATGAAATCTCGGAAACTCAAACGATAATTGATAATATCAATAATTCTTTTAAAAGTATTGGATTAGATTTTAAGTTTGAGATCATTCCTGTATTTATAAAAGAGACTACATACGGAGTTAATAAAGACGCTAAAAGTTATTTTTCAGGAAAATTCCGAATGTTTGTTACTACTAAAATTGATCAAGCCAGTCTAATTGAATCTTTATCAATGGTTAAAATAGAAAAAGCTACTTTAAAATTGCCTCTAAATCGTGTGGGAGATGGAGTTAGTGCACTAATTAGTATACTTTCAAGAATTCATTCTAATCCAAATGCCAGAATAGCGGGAGGGACCGGTATAAGCGATCAACATATTATAACTATTATAAGAGAGCCAGAAAATCATTTACATCCGGATTTGATATCAAAGCTTATTAACCATCTTTTTAACTTATCTTTGGAATTAAGACCAAGTAAAGAATTCAGAAAGACGAAAATATTTAAGCAAATTCCTTTCAGTGAGATTTATCAACATTTTGTAATTGAAACACATTCAGAAGTTGTATTAAGACAAGTTCAAGCATCAGTAAAAAGATATTCCTCAAAGATAAAGGGATCGAAACCTATAGCAAGAGTTTATTATATAGATCAAAAGAAAGATGGTAATAGCGTGGTTAAGGACCTAAAACTCAAAAAGAATGGATTTCTTGACAAATCTGTACCTAAAGGATTTTTTGATATTAATACAGATCTTATTACAGATTTATGGACAACAGAAAAGAAGAAGGTTAAAAAAAGTAATAAATGAATAGAGTAAGAACAATAAAATCCAAAAAGAATAAATTTGCTATTGACGGGGCTCTAATAGAGAAATTCATGGAAGAAAATAGCAAACACCTACCAAATACAGATTTTATTGATCTTTATAAAGTGCTATTAAAAGCATCGGGATTTATTTATAATACCAATTCTATATTGCCGTATCATATAAGCCGTAGAGACGGTACTGAAGCTTCCAGAAAGAAATATAAAGATCATCTTTATAATGGTTGGATTGAAAATGCCCTTAAAACAGATAATTCGAAATGGGAATTAATTGAAGATTTAGATGAATTAGAAGAGCATGCAAAGCAATGGTATGCACTATTCTATCATAACAACAAATCTGCAGCAGAAATTGCAAAGAACAACAACCATCATGCTTTGTCATCTAATATGGTTTTAAGTGAATTTTCAAAACTTTCAAGAACTCGAAAGAAATTTGAAAAACCTACAAAAATAACTTCCAAAGATTTTTTCTCTCCATTCAATCATCCTTCAAAGAATTATGTTATTTTTGATCCACAGTTTTTTACAGACATCCAGTGGGAGTCAAAGAAGAGGTTTAAGACTTTATTTGGATTTAGACGCAGTAAAGTTGAAATGCCAAATAGTCATAAAATTAATCCATATTATTATGAACCCACAAAAGAAATTGAAGCTATAGCTTCCTTATTATTTTTTTATATTGACTGGATTGATAAAAGCATTAAAGGAGTCAAAAATAATATCAAACCAAATATTTATATTGTTTGTAAAACGAATGATGGTGGAGATTGGTTTGTTCGTACTCATATGATAATCATAGAAAAACTCTTTAAACAATATGTTAATAAAATGAAAACGGAAGGAGACATGATGATTCTAAAAGAATATTTAAATTCTAACAAAGTTCATTTTATATATATAAACCAAAAAGAATTTAAAGCCCATGGTAATACGTGGGGAAAGACTTATCTGCATGGAAACATAGTTATGACTGATTATGGTTATATTTATTGGGACTATAGAAAACGTTTTATTAAATCTAATAAAAAAGTTTATAGCTTAACCTATTCTGCTGGAGAGATAAAAGAAACACAGAAGATTGAAAATAGTAATATTTTTCAAGAAGATTTTTCTGAAACTGGAGAATGGGCAAATTTTTATAAAGTATTTAATGAAATTATAGAAAATGATAAAAATAAAAGAAGAGAATGTATTAATAATCATTTAATCAATGAGGGAATTATCAACTTTTGTTTGGATGAAACGCCAAGTGAACAGACTATTTATTATAATGAGTGGGTCAAAAAATTAGAGAAAGATAGAGAATTATCATGGATATATAATAGACTATCTAAAGTATTGAAGATTTGTTATGCATTATGTTTTCAGCTTGCTTTCTTAGAACAGATGACAACTCTTTCAGCTAAAGCAGCGAAAAAAATTAATTCTGAGAAGATCGTATCATTATCACCTGAAGAACAAAAAACGATAAAAGCAAGAATTGCTCAATTAAAAAAGAAGTGGAATTAGTGATTTTTTTCAAAAAAATTGGGAACTTTTTTCTAGTAAAGTAGTTTAAGTTTATGTAAAGCCGTTTTTTCAGGCACAAAAAGCGAAAATACGTTTTATTCAGCCGCCGGATTCTCATCCGGCAATAATGAGAATAAGACATATAGCATCAAGAAAGGGTTTAAACCTTCAAGGTATTATGGGAATTTCCTTCCCTATAAGTACGTCTAATCTGTTCAACAGAGATTTTTTTAATGTGTATATGTTAAACAATAAAAGGAGTTTATCATGATTAAAAAAATCAAAGAAATATTTACCAAATACTTAGCAAAACTTGTCCGAAAAGGCGCAAGACATATCATAGAAGAGAAGAAGAATGAAATACCTGATATAGAAAACTACAAATTCATGATAGATCACCTCAAAGAGCATTATAAATATCAATCATTTAGAACAGGACAGTTGGATGAAAAATTTATGGTTAACCAATTGACAAATAAGTCATTTCATCAGATTAAGACTCTTTTTGATAGTATTTACAAAATAATGATGGATTATAGATACGAGTATCTTCCTGGACAGGAATCTCAACCTAGTGAAGAGACCCAATTGGAATTAAAATTTTCTGACCAAAAAGAGGAAAAATGAGAAGAAGATATTCAAGATATTATAGAAGAAGAAGTTCAGGAATAAGTACAAGAATTAAAAATGGATATGCCCAGTATAATGCTGGTAGCGGATGGAAGTGGACCCATCGTCGCGTTGTGGAGAAGAAGATAGGGGGCAGAATACGTTCCGGATATGAAGTCCACCATGTCAATGGAAATAAACGAGATAATCGTCCGATCAACTTACGGGTTCTTTCAAGGGCTGCTCATCGAGCAATTCATCTCCGTTTTTGTACCGTCTTTTTCGCTTCCTCAAAATAGTATATGTTTTAATTATAAAATGGTTTCCAGTTTTTTTGTAGATTTATCAAATATCAAAGATAGATAAAATGTCAAAGATAGATAAATTAGGAGCTTCTTTTCACGATTTGGTAGAAAAATTAGAAAATAGAAAACCTATATCAATGGATGAAGCGAAGGTAATAATGCAAGACCATCAAGATAGTATAATAAAAACCATTAGAGACCATGGTCCTATTAAAGCAAATAAGATTGCTGAAATTCTATCGTTATCCCCAGACTATGTACATAAAGCTCTTTATCGTGAAAAAATTAGAAAATATGTCACTGTAGATAGTGCATATAATTGGTCTGTTATTAAAAGGAAGAATCAAGATCAAAAGAAAGTTGCAGAGCATGCTGACCCTTTATTAAATAAACTTTGTAAATATTACCTTCAATGTTTATCTAGAGAGCAAACGAAATTCAGCGTCTTTGCGAGAAGCATGTTTGATTTACAATATGCACAGCTATCTAATTTCAATGTTGATGATTCTGAATTCGACTATATTGAATCTATTGATTCTGATGCTTTTAAAAAGATTAAAAGTTCTATTCAAAAAACACAAAAAGCATTTCAGGCCGGAAGTCCTAAGCAGCCATGCATTGGATATCCAGTTTTTAATCAAAAAATTACTTCCGCTAAAGATGGTAAAGAATATTTTCTTCTTAAGCCTATCTTTATTATAACAATCGATAAAGACAGCAATATAATGAAAGATATAAGGCTTAATATTGATGCAATTCAATCAATATTGGGTACAAGCAATCCTACAACAATACTTCAAGAAGGAAATAGTATAAGTAAGCTATTAGAGATGCATGCAAATTCGGATGATATTTCACTGATTGGTGAAATGTTAGAAAGGTTAAAAAGCGAAAAAGCTGACTGGCCATGGACCGAAGACTTTTCAAGTTATGATAATGAAATTGACTTAAGTAAAGTTAATGATGGTGGGTATATACATAATGTTGCTATTTATGCTGGGATGGAACAGAGTAAATATACGAGAGGATTAGAATCTGAATTGCAATCCTTATCAAAGATGTCTAAAAAGGACATATCAGGAACTGCTTTACATCATTGGCTTTATCCTGAAGAAAATCCAAAGCATGGTTTAATAAACAGTGATAATATTATTGAACCGATGGCATTAAATGAAGAACAAAGAAATGCTATATATAGTGCTCTTACATCAAAATTAAGCGTGATTTCAGGTCCTCCTGGTACAGGAAAAAGTCAAGTTGTGTCAAATCTACTTATCAATTCTATTTATAATAATAAATCTGTTTTATTTAGTAGTAAAAATAATCAAGCAGTAGATGTAGTTATAGACAGAACTAATCAATTGAGCAGCACTCCTGTACTACTACACCTATCAAAACAAAAGAAATATTCTACGTTAAAGCATTATTGTCAACAAATCTTAGCCTATGTTCCTAGCAAAGAAATGAAATTAAATCTTGATAAGAACCGAAGAAGATTCAAACAGTTAAATAAAGAATTAAACAATATAAATAATTTAGAAAATAAGTATCGAGAAGAAGTTGCAAAACCTGAATTGATTTATCAGAAACTTTTAGAAAAAGACAAAAAATCTGATGATTTAATTACAAGCATGGGTACTGTTTCTCCTTCAGATTTAAAAACACATAAAGGTTTTATAAATGATATCATAGAAAGTGTAGAAAATATAAAAGATTGTGTTTTAGAAGATTATCTATCCCAAGTAAATAAGTTTGAACGAAAAATAAGAAAAATATTAAAGGTCTTAAATAAGGAAGTTGATCCTAAAAATCGTACAAGGTTTTGGAAGAAAGTAGATTGGTTTCTTTCAAGTGAAGAAATACTGAATAATCTTAATACAGATCTGAAATCACTAAATGCTTCAACAAGAAGAACGTCTTTGAAACTATCTAAGCACAAGCTTACTACGCAGTCAAATGATCCCATGGCTTCAAAAAAAACATTACAAAAAGATCTTACCTATTTAAAAGATCATAAGAAAAAATACTTAAAGATAGATGATTGGTTTTTTGAGGGTGATAAATCCACAATAAATTTCCTTATAAAAAAACACGATATCGACGATGATAACACATCGATTTTGAAATACAATTTTAATTTTTTAAATGAAAAGAAGAAGGTTTTTCCTAGTAACTTTCAACTTTCAAAATATAAAAAATCTACCAATCCTAACGATTTAAGAAAAGCTCTCATATCATTAAATAGAGATTTATCCTTTTTAGAAAACTGCAAGGAGTTTATGAAGTATCATACAAGTCTTAAGAAGTTCAAAAAAATGGATGATAGTTTTACGTTGTCGAAAAAAATGAAAAACATTCAAGAAGATATACTGGAAACATCTGTAGATATATGGGAAGATTATACAAAAGTACGGATGTCAGAACTTGAAAGTGCTAAGCGAAAAAATGTCCAAGAATTTTTAACAGTTTTAGGTCTTCTTGAGGGAAGTCACATTCAAGATGGTGATAATCTCAAAGATAGTACGCTAGCACAAAAATTTAATGCTAGCCTCAAGAATATAATGACTCTCGCGCCATGTTGGTCTGTTACATCACTATCTGCTAAAAGTAAAATACCATTCCAAAAATCTCAATTTGAAATTCTTGTGATTGACGAAGCAAGTCAGAATGATATCGCATCAGTATTGCCATTGTTATTTAGATGCGAAAGAGCAGTTATTATTGGGGATGAAAATCAGCTAAAACACATCTCAAGTATTACCGAGGAAGAAGATGCGAAGTTATTGGACAGCTTAGATCTTATGGAAGATGTTATGTGGTCTTATTCACAAAATTCACTATTTCAAAGAGCGGACAATCTATGTAATAATGAATATAAAACTAATTTATTGAACCATTTTAGAAGTCATGGTGATATCATTAATTTTGCAAATAATGAATTTTATGGAGGAAGCCTTCGCATAGCTACAGATTATAGTAATTTAAAACGTATTAAAGGACAGCAGGTCATAAGATGGATTAATGTCCAAGGAAAAGCAGTTAGGCCTAGAAATAATAAATCGTTAACTAATATTGATGAAGCAAATGCTATCATAAAGGAATTATCTAGATTGAAAGAGAATAATTACGAAGGATCAATTGGTATAGTAACGCCCTATAGAGCTCAGGCTACATTAATAGATAAAGAATTGCATCAAAATGAAAACTTGTATAATTGGTTTATCATGAGCCGAGGTGGATCAATAAATACTGTTCATTTGTTTCAAGGAGATGAAAGAGATATTATGCTTTTTTCTACGGTTGTAACGAAAAATGTCAATCCAAGCGTAATGAACTTCTTTAAACCTAATTTATTCAATGTTGCAATTACAAGAGCGAGAGCGGGATTGATAGTATTTGGTCATCAAAAAGATTGTTTAGAATTTGATCATAGACAGTTGAAGCGACTCGCAAACTATATCAATGATATTAGTAATAAAAAAGTTTTAGTCGAGGACGTGCAATTGCCAGAATTCAAAGACAATCAATATCCTCACGCTTATGTTAAAGGGTTCGGTGTTAAGTATTCAGAATGGGAAGTCTTATTTTATGAGGCATTATATAAAAAGGGCATTAGGACAATTCCCCAACATGCGGTAGATCAATATAAGCTAGATTTAGCCTTTTTTGATAAAGACAATCCAGATAGAAAATTAGCTATTGAAGTTGATGGGGTAGAATATCATCGGGATGCTTGGGGTGAATTGATTGTTGAAGATCGTATGAGAAATCTTAGAATGATAGAACTTGGATGGGATGTTAAAAGATTTTGGGTACATGAAATAAGAGATAATTTAGATGGATGTGTTAATGAAGTTTTTTCTTGGATAAATAGTGCCATGAATGAATAAATATTTAAAATCATTATGATAAATAGACAGGAAGAAGAAAGAAAATTATCCCAAATTTTTGGTATTAAAAATTTTTATGATCATCAGTGGAAAACTATAGTTAAAATTCTAAATGGTGATAGAGTTTTTTTAATTGAAAAAACAGGATTTGGTAAATCTTTATGTTATCAGTATACTGCTACACAATTTGATGGCACTACAATTATTTTTTGTCCTTTAATTTCTTTGATGCGAGATCAAGTCAATTATTTAAAATCGATTAATATACCCTCAGAATGTATTACATATGAGAATGGTGAAGGTGTTAACGATAAGATAATGTCAGAAGCATTAAATGGAAAATTAAAGATATTGTACATAAGCCCTGAAAGACAAGAGAATATTGAATGGCTAGAGATTGTTAAAGATATAAATATCTCAATGATTGTTGTTGATGAAGCCCATTGTATTTCTATGTGGGGACATACTTTTCGACCATCATATAGAAGAATTGTTAATTTAGTGAATCAATTGCCAAAGAATTTCCCTGTTCTCGCTACAACAGCTACAGCTACCAAGAGAACAACTGAAGATGCGATGGAACAAATAGGAAGGGATATTCAATTAATTAGAGGAGATTTATTACGTAAAAATTTCTATTTAAATACTCTTAAAGTAAAAAATGAAGAAGAAAAAATGGGATGGTTGATAGATTTCCTGAGTAAACAAGATGGAACTGGTATAATTTATACTGGCACAAGAGTAAAAACAGAATGGTTTTCTGCATGGTTAGAATTTAATGGAATTAGTTCTATTAATTATCATGCTGGATTAGACGCAGATGCTAGAAAAGAAATTGAAAAAGGATTAATGGAAAACCGTTGGAAAGTTGTTGTATCAACCAATGCTCTTGGAATGGGTATTGATAAACCAGATATTAGATTTGTTATTCATACGCAAGTTCCTCAATCCCCAGTACATTATTACCAAGAAATAGGTAGAGGGGGAAGGGACGGACTTCCAACCAAGTTATTTCTATTATATAATGAAGACGAAGATATGGATTTACCTAAGAGTTTTATTAGAAATAATCGTCCATCCGTAGAAAAATATTACAGAGTTATAGATGTTTTAAAAAAGGAAGCTTTAGGGTTACATAATATACTGAAAGCGACAAACCTTAAGCAAACTTCATTACGAGTGATTTTATCAGATTTAATAGATCAAGGAATTGCAAATCAAGCATTATATGGTAGATTGAAAAGATATGAAATTAAATTTGATGCAAAAGAATTAGATACGGAAGGATTTGAAGAACTACGTTATTTTGAGGAACAAGAGCTGAAAGCAATAATTGGTTATATTAACTCCTCTCTCTGCAAAATGAATTATCTGTGTCAATATTTGGGAGATAACCAATCTATTTGTGGTAAATGTGATGTCTGTAGAGAAAATATAAATTCATATCAAATTCCTAATCATTTGATAAATAAAATTGAAGAATTTAAAAATACTTATTTTCCAGATTTAAAAGTTGAATCTAAAAAATCAAATATTGTTAACGGCGTTGCTTCTTCTTATTATGGAATTTCAAACGTTGGAAAAACTTTAAACAAGTGTAAATATAAAGATGGAGGAGACTTTCCAAGCCATCTATTAAAAAGAACTCTTAGAGCATTTAGGCATAAATTTAAAAATCAAAATTTTGATTTAATTCTTTATGTTCCTCCAACAAAATCCGGTGATTTGGTGAAGAATTTTTCTGAGAAAGTTTCCAAAGTTTTAGATATACCTATATCACATAAATTATCAAAAACAAGAGAATCTAAAGAGCAGAAAGCATTGGAAAATTATCCTCTAAAAAGAGAAAATGTAAAAGGTATATTTTACTATCCTAACCCAGAAGAAATAAAAGGTAAATCAATTTTATTGATTGATGATATATTTGACTCAGGACAAACAGTCAAAGAAATTGGTTTATATTTAACAGGGATTGGGGCTAATATAATAGCGCCCGTAGTAATCGCAAAATGTATTGCAGGAGACATATAGTATAATGAAAGGTTCTGATCAGTTGGTATATTGGATGGCAATAGCTCATCTTCCAAGGTGGAGAAATTTAAGGATTAATGAATTAGTTGTTCATATGTATAATAGGAATATGTCTTTATCTGATTTTTTCGATCTAGAAGAGTCAGATTGGTCTGAAGAATTTAATCTAAATTCAAAAGAAATTGCTGATATAAATAATGCAAAAAATGAATTACCAAATAGCGCTTTCATTGTTGAAGATTTGTTAGATCAGAATTTTGAATTAATTCCCATCGTATCTGATAAATATTCACAAACGTTAAAAGACAATCTTAAAACAAGATATTCTCCTCCTTTATTATACGTAAAAGGGAATAGAGATCTACTAAATGAAGAATGTATATCTGTTGTTGGCTCAAGAGATGCGTCAGATATTTCTTTAGATTTTACGAAGAATATTGTAAGAAAATCGGTAGAAAAGTCTCAGGTTATAGTCAGTGGTTTCGCAAAAGGTGTAGATAGATTGGCTCTTGATGAAGCAATCTCCAATAAAGGAATGAGCATTATTGTACTTCCACAAGGTATAATGACATTTGCTTCTGGGATTAAAAGATACTATGCCCAAATTGTTGAAGGTGACGCTCTTATTGTTAGCACATTTCATCCTAAAGCACCTTGGTCAGTTGGTTTAGCAATGGCAAGGAATGTGTATATATACGGATTATCAGATAAGATATATGTTGCTGAGTCTGGCACAAAAGGAGGAACATGGAGCGGAGTTATTGATGGTTTAAAGAAGGAAAGAGAAATATATATTAGGAAACCTGGTAAAGATGAAAAAAATGGAAATAGTTTACTGATATTGAAGGGTGCAAAGCCTCTAGATATACATGGGAATATAGAAATTGAAAATAGCAGCGACAATTTTGAAGAAAAAATAAAAAAAATTCTTAAAATACCTTTATCAGCTTCAGAAATAAAAGAAAAGATTAATTTAGATATATCAGTTCGCCAAGTATCTAATATGCTTTCAGAATTAGAATTTATCGTATCAGAGAAAAGAAAAGGAAGAAAAATATTTATGTTGAAATCTGAAGAAGTTTCGCAGATAGAATTACCATTCGAACTTTTTGATGATAAATATTAAAGTTATGTATAAATGGTAATCCTGATCTTATTTATATTTTTATAGAAGGAATAATTGAAATAATTAAATCACACAAAAAATAAAAACTTTTTTTTAGTCAGCAAGTTTTTATCCGATGATTCAATATATTATAAATATAATGGTTTAAAATTGAAAAAAGATATAAATGGGAATTATCCTAATACAGACTTTCTTGAAATGAAATACAACGAATATTAACTTATTATCTGTTATTTACCTGTTTTACAGGTATAATTTGCGCATAATATATATTATTATTAATTTGTATTAACATCAAGACGGGCCAAAAGCCCACCAACCGAGCGTAATGCCACGGTGGTTTGTCAAGTGACAGATGTGCAGCGTAGCTGAAAATCTGAAACCATCTGATGATGGTTTTTCATTTACAATCTTGATGTATGGAAACCAATAAAAGGAGAAATACATCATGAGAAGAACAACAAAATCTAGATTATCTAACCTAGATAAGAAAATCAGAATAGAATATATCAATGAACGTGGAGATGATGAGGTATATGGATGGTTTAAAGGTCCAGAACCTGAATACAAGGTTATGCGTGTCGCGATTAATCATAATGCAACCACATTTCAAATGAAGTATCCATTTGGACAACGTCATCATGAAGATACCTTATTGAAACGATTTCGTAAGTCCATATGGGAATGCAGTCTATGCAACAAATATTATGGAAAGATATATAAGAATCGTTTAGAAAGAATACCTAGAAATTTTTACCCGGAATTTGAGTATATCCCAGAAGGATCCTACATGTATATCCATTGTTATTGTGAGGATGTCCATTGTTTGCGTTGTGCCAAACGCATTGGGAGAGCTCCAGGGAATGTAACCCTTAGTTATTGCAAGCGGGAGAGCCCTTACCCTTATCCATTTCACTACTCAGCTCGCTTTGCTGGGTGGCGAGCTGATTCACAGGGAGGCATGGGTTCGATGTGGGTCTTAGGACCAGGATGTCGACCTTGCAACAGCAGCGACGAGGGGCAAGATAGAAGGGAACGACTGATTACCTTATCCAGTACAGGCAAAGAGTATGAGGATGAATTTGATGACAATGGAATGTCTGTTGATAATACTGAATTGATGGATCGTTGGTATAAATCCTACTACAATAGCGGTAGTGGTGGCATGTCTTTTAGTGTTCCATTACAAGGAGAAGATACATTATGAAAGAAACAGATCAATTATCTAACTCTATTAACAAACCAACATCATATTTCTATAAGAAGAGAAAAATCATATATATTAATGAATATGGATATAAAGAGGTGAAGGGAGCTTGGTTTAAGGGACCAGAACCAGAAAAAGGGGTTATTCATATCGATATGACGATACCAACCTTTCGAGTCAAATATCCATTTGGACAACGTCGTACCAAAGATATTTTATTAAAAGGGTTTCGTAAGTCCATATGGGAATGCAGTATATGCAATCGATATTATGGAAAAGTATATAAAAACCATGTACAAAGAATGCATAAAAATTTCCATCTTAAATTTGATTATATCCCAGCAGGATCATACATGTATATTCAATGTCGTTGTGAAGATGTACATTTTGCGTGTTGTGCCACACGCAAGGGTAGAACGCCATTATGTGCAAGACTATACTATACTAGTTCGAAACATGCTTGGGGGCCTGCTCCATCTCATGGGTGGTCGCTCGACACGATAGGAATTATGAGCTCTGCAAAAGCAATCTATGGTCAATGTCAAGAATGCAACAAGAATGGAGAACGGGACGGAAGGAATGATCGAATGTTAGCATTATTAGAAACAGGTGAAGATTATGAACAATATCCATTAGGAGAAGATGAAAATGGGGAAGAAATAGAGA
>Ga0208879_1002255_pt1 | contig 17245 bp, 15 predicted proteins | sample Knorr_S15_td_Bot_FD_185605 | JGI IMG/M metagenome (GOLD analysis project Ga0208879, IMG submission 185605) | Marine microbial communities from Southern Atlantic Ocean transect - Knorr_S15_td_Bottom_ad_5009_LV_A (SPAdes) (version 2) | ecosystem: Environmental > Aquatic > Marine > Oceanic | place... | reverse complement strand
ACGTCTACAATATAGCCTAAATAGCCTAACTTAATATTTGTATGATAAGCTTGATACCTGTTAGACATCTTCATAGTTTCAGATAGATTGTCCCAATCCTCCCCTCCATGTAGTTTCTTATAGTAATTATGAATTGATTCTGCTATTAAATCATATACATCAAGATGTTGAATAATATCAAGGTTTTCCAATATCTTGTAATCGAAATATTTTATATTAAACTCTGAATTAAAAGCTGCTGTTTCATATATATCATCAATCAATCCAAATCCAAAATGAATAACACAAGTATTAATACTATCAGTCTTATTAGAGTAAAAAATACGTTTGAGATGTGAAGCTGTTATTTGATTTTCTTCCAATGTTTTCTCAGAAATATAAATAGCAGTAATATCTAATAATGAAAGGTCCTCTTTTGATATACTTAAACTTGACTTAACAATTGTACTAAAATCAATTACCTCATCAATATTAGGAAACTCATCAACTAACATCATTTTCTGCTTCTCAGATTCATTACCTATAAGCGTAACTTTTAAATTCTTTAAAGATGGGTAATGACTAATATTTGCCATTTCAAATATTAACCATTTTATATTTTCATACTTCCCAGAAATTAAACCATGTGGAACCTTATTATGATGATTAATATAATCAAGTACTGGGTTCTTAAGAAAGACTTCTCTACTAAATAGTTGCCTAGGATTTATTAGCATAACTTTCTTAAAATTAGTATTTAGTTTAAATCTATTAAACATTCTAACATTCTCATTATCTTCTAGTTTGATGTAAAGAGTAATACTTTTAAGATTTGAAAACCTCTTTTTTATATCTTTAAGATAAGACAGGTTAGTTCTATCATCATTTAATAGAATAACTTTTTCAGCCTTTTTAATATTAACTTTTTCGATATCATTTATGTTTTCTGATGTAAGCGACAAATCATCACATAAAACATTTGTAACAAATAATGTATTCGACTTCTTATGAATAAAATTTATATCCGACTCATTATTACAAAATACAATTGTATGACCACTAAGGTGTCTTATCTTAAAGTTTAACAATGCTATATTAAAATACTCCTTTAAAGCCATAAAGATTGAAGAAGCAAGAATAAGAGGTGATAGAAATCTACTTAAATTTAATAGAAGGGGTATATTATCAACAGACCCATCAAATTCTAAGATGAAAAGCCGTAATGAGTTATAGCAACAAGAAATAAAATCAAATTCATTAGTTTGCAAATATCCTACTAAACCAAGGGAAAAGGAGATGATGTATATAAATGCTGTTAGTTCTGTAATATATCTTTTCATACAACAATATTACAAAAAAATATCAAGTGAATACACCAGATTTTGTGCCGCTAACCAATCTACTAAAACAAACTTAAAAAATTATTGGGATTTATGAATCATTCCTTCTGTGCACGTTATTGTTTCCTTAAATTCACCTAAAATATCTACACAGTCCACAATATAGCCTTGATAAACCACAGGTTGGTCAAAAAATTCAGAATCCAATGACAATTGAATATCTTTACTATTTGTGTTTGGATACCTTAATTCGTCATTACTATATAACTTTACTGCACCCTTTATAGTGCCTTTTCTACAACCATATTTTCTGGATACTCTAGTTAATTTTATTGCTTCACCTACTTTATATGCTTGCATAACTTAATCATGTTTAATGTTCTTGGAGATTCATTGTTCTTTATCTTAATACAATAAATTCCCCATCCCTTTCTTTTGAATCAATATAACCATCTAACATTGAGTAGGTTTCATCAGAGAAAGAAGAATATGCTAATCTATATCCAGCCGATTCAACTTTTGATTTTGCTTCAGATTCTGAATTAGCATATACAATACATCTTTTTGATTCTAATACACCAACACCTACTGAACATGAATACTTTTTCATAATACATTATTTTAGTTTGTGGTGAAGATAGAAAAAAAACAAGATGAGAGGATTCCCTTATAACTTCTTTTACATGATTACAGCAAGCTTTTAAACTAAAAATTGCTCCGCTTTTTGCACCGCTAACCAATTTACTAACTCAAACTTAAGAAATTAATTTGATTTTCTGATTAGAAAATACTTTTAAAAATAATCTCATGATTATTCTTCAGGAACTACCTCCATGTAATCTGCGTAATAGTTACCGGTAAAATAAAATCCAGATATTCCTCCGTTAAATGTAATAGTATCTACATTACCCTCACACCTTCCAAAATAACGAGTATTATCAAAGTTATCTTCATCTTCATCAGTAGCTTCGGTCAAATCATCATATGGTAAATTGGTAAATAATACATCTGAATATTTCTGCCATATGATTCTATCTACCACCACACCACCTACAACAATAAATTCATTTTCAATAATATCATAAAACTGTAATTGTACAATCTTGTCTTCTTGACTATATTCTATATCATGAACCGGAATATTCTGTTCTTCTTGGTAGTTCAGTTTTTTGCAATTAAATATAATTCCCTTCCCATTATATTCATCTACTATACTATCGTCAGTATTTCTAATATCGAATTCATTATATCCTTGAGGATCAAAAATATAAATGGGAGCCTCATCCCCAAAATCCCATTTCTCACATTTAATAAATCCTTCTATACGAAATTCCTCTTCTTCTTTTAATGTACATCCATTTATTTCGATAGACTCAATAATATACATAGTTTTTTCCGGTATTTGATATGATATCTTTCTTTTCTCTCTAATAATCCCAGAATCCACCACCCCCTCTATAGGAGTTACATTACTCACATCCCATTTACCATCTTTATTGAAGGATTTTGCTCTATAAAACATCTCTTGCATATTAGTAACGTTGCTCACATCCCATTTGCCAATATCTTGATTGAAAAACTCTGCATAAGAAAACATATTAGACATATCAGTCACTTTACTTACATCCCATTTGCCAATATCTTGATTGAAAGATCCTGCAGATTGAAACATTCCAGACATATTAGTCACATTACTTACACCCCATTTACCAATATCTTGATTGAAGGATTGTGTGTCCTCAAACATACCACGCATATCTGTCACTTTACTCACGTCCCATTTGCTAATATCTTGATTGAAAAACTCTGCATAAGAAAACATCCAACTCATATTTTCTACCTTACTTACATCCCATTTACCGATATTTTGATTGAAAGAAATGGCGGAATCAAACATCTGACTCATATTGGTCACATTACTTACATCCCACTTGCCAATATCGTTATTAAAATATCCAGAATTACGAAACAAGTGGCTCATATCAGTCACATTACTTACATCCCAGTCCATAATATGTCCGTGTTTAGATCTTGCAGCATCTATATCATTACACCATTCTTTTACTGCTTCTTTTAGTGTGTCGTTATTAAATATTACCATAATTATTTGTTTTTTTAATACTGTCTACTCTGTTTGCTTTTAGGCTAACGAATTTTGATCATTATTTAATCTTATCATCTATAAAATTAACAAAGCCATTTATATCCTTCTCAATATCAGCAATTTTAACATCAGTAATTGGAATTTTACCATTAAATCCAGAGTTACATTCAGTTGAATATTTAATCAATAAAAACTCCTCAATCAAAGAGGCAAAATCTCCATATAATTCTTTTTTATTTTCAGAATTTTTAAAGAAATATCCTTCATCTAACTGGAAATAGTAAAAAGTAAATTCCTTAATACTATCATTAAGGTTGTTAAAATCTCTGAATTTATTCCAATATTTTTGAGCAAACTTTAATCTTTTTACAGAAGTAACTGCTCCTGTATCTCCTCTTCTTTTTTCTAATGAAGAATTCTCACATCCTTTTAAACTAGTAAAAATACGAACCTTCTTGTTTTGGTTTTTTTTCTTTTCAAATCCTCCTACACGACTACCTCTATTTGTTAATGTTTCTAAATGAGGTTTCCATCTGGTTGTAATTATATTTCCATCAGAAAAAGGTCTAAATTTTCCAATATAGATTAACTCATCATCAAATTTAATCAAATAAATCCCTGATCCTGTAAAAGAATTCTTTTCTTTTTTTTTAATATATTCTTTTTTTACGCAAAAATCAATATCAAAAGGAAATTCGCATTTATTAATTTGTTTTTGAGAGTTTGATCTTTTAAAAACACCATCTGAATTTTGGTTAAGTTTAAACATCTCATCAGCTTTATGTGTAACGCATGTAATCTTCTTCATTTCAATTAAATTTTTTGATTAATCCTCAGGAACTACCTCCATATAATCCGCAACATAAGTACCTGTAAAATAAAATCCAGTTGTTCCTCCACTAAAAGTAATCGTATCTACATTACCCTCACATCTTCCGAAATAACGAGCACCATAACATTGATCTTCATCCTCATAAGAAGCTTCTGTCAAGCAATCATAAGGTAAATGAGTAAATAAGTTTCTATGATTACTCCATATCTCATTATCTACTATTATCCCTCCAACGATTACAAAATTATTATCCATGACATCATTAAATGTTAATTCTATTATACTGCCATCTACAGGATCTAAATCTTCAATTGGAATATTTGATCCTTCTATATAATTTAGTTTTTTACACTTAAAAAGAATTCCTTTCCCTTGATTATATGGACTGACTATTTTTTCTGTACCTACTCTATTTTCACCCCAACTATCAATAATGTTCTGAGGAATAGTCAGTATATCTGTTTTTTTATTGACTTTATTTTTTACATAAAACTCATAAAAACCAGCAGGATCAAAAATATATAATGGATCCACACCAACATCCCATTTTTCACATTTAATAAAGCCGTCTATCTCAAACTCTTCTCCTTCATTTATAACCACCTCATTAATTTCAAGCGAATCTATAATGTAAATAGTCTTTTCAGGAATTTCCTTGGGTATATATATCTCCTCTGTGATGGGATTGTCATTTGTCTTAAACTTATAATCTGATCTATCTAAATCAGTCACATTACTTACATCCCACTTACCAATATATTTATTGAATAATTCTTCATTAGAAAACATTCCTTCCATATAAGTCACATTACTCACATCCCATTTTCCAATATCTTGATTAAAGACTGCACCCCAAAACATCTGACTCATATTAGTCACACTACTCACATCCCATTTCCCTATATCTTGATTGAAAGATTCTGCAGAAGAAAATATAGCTGACATGTTAGTCACATTACTTACATCCCATTTACCTATATCTTGATTGAAGGATGCTGCACTCTGAAACATATAACTCATATCAGTTACCTTACTCACATCCCATAAGCCTATATCTTGATTGAAGGATTCTTCATATTGTGATGCAGGATATAATCCAGATGAAAACATTGAACTCATATTAGTAACCTTACTCACATCCCATGAGCCTATATCTTGATTAAAGACTGCACCCCAAAACATTGCACTCATATTAGTCACATTACTCACATCCCATTTACTAATATCTTGATTGAAGGATGCTGATTTTGGATATGGATGATGAAACATTTTTTCCATATTAGTTACCTTACTCACATCCCATTTACCAATATCTTGATTGAAGGATTTTGCTTGCATAAACATTCTATTCATATTGGTCACATTACTCACATCCCATTCACCTATATCTTGATTGAAGGATGCACCCAGAAACATATTATCCATATCAGTCACATTACTAACATCCCATTTACTAATATCTTGATTGAAAGATGAGCGCTGAAACATTTTACTCATATCAGTCACCTTACTCACATCCCAATCTGATATATGTCCGTATTTAGTTTTTGCAGAATCTGGATTGTCAAGCCACTCATTAACTGCTTGTTTTAGTGTATCATTATTAAATATTACCATAAAGCAAACTTACAGAAAAATTATGGGAAATATGAAGAAAAAAAGTCGGGGTAGCAGGATTACAGCAAGCTTTTAAACTAAAATTTGCACCACTTTTTGCACCGCTAACCAGTCTACTAAAACAAACTTAAAAAATTAATTGGATTTTCTGATTAGAAAAAACTTTTAAAAATAATTTATTCAATAATTATTCTCTTTTCTACTGTTTCATCATTATAGATATGAAATAGTAAAATATTTGAAGACAATTGTATTTCTTGCGAAAAATTAAATTTACCCTTGAACAGTTTTCCAATAACTATCCTCATCTAATAATTTATTTTCTATGCATTCTAATATTTCTTCTTGGGATGCTTCTGTCCAATCAAATCCCGCTTTTTTCATTTCATCTTTTATATCATTTAAATCAATAGAAGTGTATCCTTTTGATGTTGAAACATAAAAAAATATATCGGTTCTCTTTGGCTGAGCATCTGATTTCCTTTCACCTTCAATATTTAATTCCTCATCAGATTCAGGGTCATAATATTCGTAGGACTCAATTAATGGACCTGGAATTTCATCAAAATATATAACACTTAAATATTCCGGATTAAATTCTTCAGATTCAAGTTCAAAATGATACTCCCATACTCCACCGCTATCGATAGATTTTGCTCTTTGAAAAAAAGGGCCTATATCGGAATAACCTCTATCACCTTCCACAGCAATTTCGACAGGTGGTTCACCTTTGAGATTTATTGAGTCGTGGGTACCATCTTCGTATTCAATTACATTAACAATATCTATTGGAAAGTACTGTTGCCAAGAATCATTATATTCATTCCAATATTTGGGGTTACCGTTATTAACACATTCCTCCCAGGATTCTTCACCATTGCAAATAGCTTGAGCTACATCATTCAAACTAACTCCACCACCAACATCTTCAAGTGCTTGCCCTTTTGATATTAATTTATATTTTTTCATCTTATTCTCCTTTTTTGTAATTGTTTTATTCTATAACTATCCGATTTTTCATCTGACAAACTTACATAATAACTATGAAGAGAAAAAAGTCGGGGTAGCAGGATTACAACCAACACTCATTTCACTAGATTACAGTAAGCTTTAAAACCAAAATTTGCACCACTTTTTGCACCGCTAACCAATCTACTAAAACAAACTTAAGAAATTAATTTGATTATCTGAGAAATCCGTTATTTCTTAAAATAATCTTATTCAATAATTATCTTCTTCTCTTAGGAAGTCCTTATCATACCTTTCTTAAAACCGGCAAACCTGTTAATGAGCTTTCTTTGACATTGTATCCATCTGGCTTATCACATGCAGTTTCTTTAGAGTAGTCTTTAGAAAAATAATATATATAATATGTAATTTAAATTCTTATATCAGTTTAAATATTAAAAATAGTTGTTAAAAAATTTGGAAATGTCATTTTTTTTTATATATTAATTCAAACAAGAGTCTATGAATGAAATTAATATAGATAATGAATTACTGGAGAAAGCGCTATATAATTTAGATCAAGCATTAAAAGATTCTATTCATCCAAAATTAAATATTATGCTAAAAGAGAAACATCTAGAACTTAAGCATAAAAAAAATATATCAAAATATAAGATTGCAATAGAGCTTAAAAGAAGAAATAAATACAATAAAGCTTTAATATTTCTTCTAAAAGCATTTAACTCAGGCCTTCACTTAGAAAAAAACTATCAAAGAAATCTTATTGAAGGTGGTGGGGCAGAATATTTTACAATTGAGATAGCTGATTGTTATGAGAAGCTCAAACAATTTAAAAAAGCTGTTAAATTCTATTGCTTAAGTGCTAAGTTAAATATGTTTCGCTGGGGAATTGAAAATAAAGAATCCCTAAAATGCATCAAACACCTTAACAGAATAAATAAAAAAATTAAAAAGAATATATTGTTAAAATCTGTAGGTATAGATAAGGATAATTTATTTAATTATAAAAGATTAAATTATTTATCTACTGATAAGAGTTATAAAAACTCGGATAACATTTCTATTATTGAAGAAGTATTAGAAAGTGATATATTAACTCAAGAAGATAGAAGAAATATTTGGAAATTATTATCAATTGAAGAGGTAAATATTAAAACTACGCCTATAAAACATCTTATGGGTCATCAAATTGCTTTTCCGGTATACAAACATTTAGGTATCTTTGATGATATCATCAATGAAGAAACAGGAGAACTTATAAATGTTGAACAGAAGGAAATAGTAATTAAAAATAATGCTAAATTAAGCAAAAAACATATTAGCAAATTAATTGAAACAGGGAATAAGGTTGTTTTTTTACATAAAACACAAGATTTATATCAATAATCTAAAAAGTACTAACTATGAAAAAAAAAGAAATAAAGAAATTAATAAAAGATGAAATTAAAGCTCAAATTAAAATATTGTTAAAAAATGAAATCGAAAAAATTAAAAATGAGCTAAAACAACAATTAAAATCACAGGTGAAATCAAAAGATTCAATATTAAAAATAAAAGAAACTTTAATAGATACTACAAAATTACCTAAGAATCCTTATGAGATTATAGCTAAAAACAAATGAATTAATAAATGGCGGTTGGGGAGCTGAAAAAATTATTAAAATAATAGAGAAAATTTATAAAAAATATAAAGAGAAAAAAGTCAGGATAGCAGTACTTTATTCTACTAGATATAGCAAACCAAAAGGTACCCTAATAGGTCCCTTTCTATTTATACATTAAAACTATAAAGCAAACTTAAGAAATTAATTGGGAATTCTGAGTAATAGATTATTTTTAAAATAATTTTTTGTATTATTGAAAGAATAAAAACTAAAATTAAATATGAAAAATTATCAATGTTCACACTGCAACTCTTTAATACAGGAAGAATCACATCCCAATAATTCAAACTGCTCCTCAAGCACTTATCACTATTGGAACGATTTAGGTGAAACAGGAGATAAAAATTACAAATGCCAAAAGTGCGAATTAGTACTTAAAAGTGAGAAACATCCTCCAACATCAGGTTGTTCTAAGGCTACTTATCACCAATGGTCAGAATTTTTATAACACAAAAATTCTCAATAATTTTCTGAGGAAGTTCAAAATTAGGTCCGTAAAGCAATCATCATCTCATTCCTTAAATTCGTCTGTTTTTTGGAAAGCCGGGGTAGCAGGATTACAACCCACACTCATTTCACTATATTACAGTAAGCTTTTAAACTAAAATTTGCACCACTTTTTGCACCGCTAACCAATCTACTAAAACAAACTTAAAAAATTAATTGGATTTCTGATTAGAAATGTATTTTAAAAATAATTTAGATTGCTTACGTAATGAATAGATAAATAGTTAAAAAGCCCGAATAGGACGCACATAGTAAACAAAATACTTCCAGAAGGAAACCTGAGTGCCATTAGCGAAATGTTGGCTCCAGGCATAGTCATCGTTATACTCAGTAGAAGTCCAATATCTTTGAGCCACAAATGCAGAGCCCCCATTAGCGATAGCGGTGGCGTTAATAGCCGCCTTATTTGCATACATTTGATTCAACTCATCCTTACTGGGTAAAAACCAATGATAGTAGCCATTTAAATTGAAATTTCCAACTAAATTAGCAGCTATTGAATATCCAGGAGTTTGTGGTGAACAATTAGCATTGATAATATCACTAGTATTTTGTTGACCTGTACCAATAGATGTTCCATCTGCACCACTAATATTTGTTCCTATGCAACCCCACTCACCATCATTTGGCCATGTTTGCACATCATTTATCGCACACACCAATCCATGCCTATTGTCGTTGGAGTCCACCCAAAATACTACACCACCATCACGGTAATCACCTATAGCTGCTACTTGGCTTACTGCTACTTGGTTTACATTATCCCATTCTGGGGTATTAGTAGTAGTGTTATAGGTTAAAAACATATTGTTGGTATCGGGTGGGTTTAGTGCCAACCAGTTTATTCCATTCCAAAACAATATCTCACCTACAGTGATGCCGTTAGCAAATGTTCCTGTTGCTCCCGTTAATCCAATCGGACCTTGGGGACCTACAGCTCCTGTATCTCCAGGAATACCTTGTGGACCAGGATTACCTGATGTTTCTGCATATAGTGCATAAGGAACACTACGTAATTGTGTCGTTCCCATTACTTGATAATTACTACCTCCAGAAATATCTACAGCTACTTGAATAAAGTATGAGTGATTACCCCAATCTATTGTAGTAAAATCACCACTTACAACGGTTCCCTCACCAACTGCAAGATTTACTAATCCTATTTGTGATGTAGTGGAGCTATGTTCTTCCTTGTACATCACTGCTCCGTTTGTAGCGTCTTCTAAAATTGAAATCTCTATTCCAACTGATTGATTTGCTAAAACACTCCAACTTGCATCTCTAATAACAGTTTGGTAAGAAAAAGATTGAGGAGTTTGAGCGTATAACATTACACTCAATACCATTAGACTTAATATGCTTAATAATTTTTTCATCTTATTTAATTTTTTGAATTTTGTATATATCTCGTTTATCTTTTATATTTATATGTAATAAATAATTTCCTTGACTAAATTTACTAAAGTCAAATTGTTTTATTCTTTCATTATCTAATTTATCACTTATTATTATCTTACCATTGATGTCATAAATAAGAATCTCTCCATTCACATTAGATTCTAACTCAACAATAAGCTCACTTGTAGTAGGGTTTGGATATACCTTAGTACCCACATTTAATTCTGATACTCCTGTATGAACACTTAATATCTCTTGATGGAATCCTTGGGTTAATATCTCATTATTTTGATGTGTCTCAATAACAACCTCACCAATAGAAAAATCCATATTTACATTATTATTTGAATGAGAATCTCCCGAACAAGAAATAAGAGAAGGAGAAGTAACTTGCCCAAAAATAAGCAATGGAAGAGATAGTAATAATAGTAAAAGGTGTTTCATAAAGTCGTCTTGTCGTAATGAAAGAGGCTAATATAATAAAAAATTAGGAGAAAAATTATGCCATCATGGAAAAAAGTTACAACTTCTGGGAGCTCCCCAGCATTCAACAACATAACAGCAATTTATAAAGCTAAATTTTTCACCACTTTTTTCACCGCTTTCTGAATCTACATCATTCATCTGTAGGCCAATTATCATTATAAGAAACATCCAAAATAGAAAAATCATGAATTGTAAAAAACAGTTCTTCTAGTCCCTTATCTTCAAACGCATATAACACATGCGATAACGCATATTCCTTAGGGTTGGGAACAAAATCCCATATGGTACTATCCTGTAAGAATACGAGCCTTTGCCAATCAAAATTTTCAACATCAATTTCATCAGATACGATTTTATACTTTCCATATTCAGTAACCTGCATTCTTTTGGTACCATATTCAACTTCTTTGATTTTTTGTTTAAAAACACTATGATCAATATAACTAAGCTGCCAACCATATTTAGATAAATCAAATTCATGATCTGAACCAAAGTCTTCTTTATCTCCAATCGTTTCAGCAATTTCTTCATCCCATTTGAATGGGGAAGACACCTTACAATTTATTTTTACCATTACTTCTTGTGAAGTCAGATCAATTCCTAAAATTTCTTTAACGTCCTCCCTCTTGTATCCAGGATCACACGTTTTTTCAAATAAAGATCCTACTTCACCTGAGACTAATATTTCATCATTTAGATAAATAGTAATTTGATTATCATTATCAATCACCCATGGCTGATAGAAAATCTGAAACTCTTCCCAGACACCACCCACTGCTGTACCTTGAATTGTTTCAATAACTGGATAATCGCTTGCGATCTGATCCCAGGAATCTTTTGGTATGGGCTCAAATATTTCAGAAGGTTCACCATACCAAAGAGCACAAATAAGGTTTTCAATCGTATCATAATCATCAAGATATTTCATCACTTCTTCCAAACCTTCACGTAATTCATCCTGTAGTATTCCGACTTTTAATTGATGCATCCTTCCCTCAATAACAATTTTCAATATTCCTGATTTTGTTTCATAGTGCTTTCCTAGCTCAGGATCTTTTGCTTCTTCATCATCTACTTCATCTTCATCTGTATCTTGTCCAATTAACTCTGCTTTAATTTCATCAAAAGCATCAAAACTCCAGTCATTACCTGTGTATTCTTTTTTATCCTCAAGTAGTGAAAGTGCAAAAGTCTTATTTTGATCTGCATTTATAAGTAACCTAGCAAGCTCTGCTACAACTTGGGCATCTTTATTTATTTCTAATATTTGTTGAGTTAATAAGAAAGCTTCCTTCTCAGTCATTTTATTGTTCTCAAAATATCTTACTAAATTAAAAATCACTTCGTCATTATTTTCAACAGCGATTATTTGATCAATTAAAGGCTGATTGTTTTCTAGTTCTGATTCATTTTTTTGCATTTTATACTCACTTTTAGCAAATTCAACACACTTTTTCCTTAATTCTGATATTTCTGGAATAGCATTAGGATTTCCTTGAATGTTAAGTAAAGGAGTATATTTCTTAATTAAATCAGACTCTATTTGATCTAAATTTTCTGTCTCTGTAAAAAACCCAACTTCAACATACTCTCTTAACCACTCTACAACTTTTAAAGTGTCCTCTTCAGAGAATTTATAATTTCTTGTATCTCTACCAAAAAGTGATCCTTTAGGAGGAAGAAAACCTAAAATAGCCCCTAAACTTCTAAAAAAAGTACCATGCTTTTTACCATTCAATTCTTGTTTATACATCCTTTCAAATAGACTTTTAGAAGATTGACCTATATAAAAATAACTATTATCTTTTAATGATAGGATTTCTGGAAATGGTTCTGGTAAAGAATTTATATTTAAGATTCTAAAAGCATAAATACCAGCACAATCAGGTATTTCGTTTTCATTTAAATCTGTAAGAGAAATGAAATTAAATTCTGAGATATCTGTTTCATTATTATCTAAATTATTTATATAGGTTTGAAAATAATCTTTTATCCATACCCATTCCTCTCCCATCATATCAATAAACTCTTGAGCATCTTTACAAGTACCGTTATCAAAATCTTTTAAATCTGTACCAAACCAAATAGGAATCTCTTCCAGTATTTCATCAGTATTTAATTTTGTCACCTCCCCAACTTGCAAGGAATCAATATGTATATAGAACTTATATACTTCTCTCTGATAGTAGTAAAAAGCGCAGCCATGATCATGTATCAGTCTGTTGTCCATTGGAAAACCACAATGTTTAAGTTCACCATTCTCCATATATGCATCATCAAAACAAGTTGATGTTCCTCCTGGGGTGGATGCAGAATGAGGACCTCCATAAACAATCTCTGCTATATAAAAACCATCATCTTGAATTTTATAATAAAACTTCTTAGGATTTACGCTTTTTAAATCTATTTCCTCAAAACTATCCTTTTCTTTAATTAACCGATTTTTAATTTCCTCAAATTGTTCGAAACTCCAATCGTCTCCTGAATAGATATCTTTAGTCTCAATTAAGGACAAAGCAAAGGCGTCTACTTGATTTAAATCTATAAGTAATCCAGCAATTTCGGCTGCAAGCTGAGCGTCATTATTAATTGATAATATTTTCTTTGTTAGAGCGACAAGTTCACTATCTGGCATTTTGTTGTTTTCAAAATACATTACTACATTAAAAATAACTTCATCACGAAATTGCCCATCCATCGGATTATCCTTACAACTAACTTGTTCTAATAAAATATCATATTTGTTCTCCATATAATTTTTTGCCCATGGGTGATCTTCGTAGAAGCCATTAATCTCACCACCTAACTCTATATACTCAGCTATCAAATTTTTGAGTATGAGGTTAATATCCTCCATACCTAATTCATTTATACCAGTTCCTTCGTTATTAGGAATGTAAACTACTGCTTCATAAACTTGTCCATCAAAAAAATAATGAGCTGAACCATACTCTTCCAAAGTTGTACCTTCGTCTTCGGATTCATATATTGCATCCTCAAATGCCGAATAATCCACTATGTTACCGTCACCATCTGTGCCAGATACTTTCTCATGTATCAGCGTTCCTTCTAGAACTAAATTTGTGTAAAATTTGTTTGGATTTATTTTATCTAAATGCTTCATATGTCATAGTGTTTTTAATTGGATTTACGTAAACTCTAGATTTCAAAGAATTAATGTTCAAATATATACAATTTATATGGATGTGAGGATTACCCTCAGACACTTTTTACATGATCACAGTAAGTTTTAAAGCTAAAATTTGCACCACTTTTTGCACCGCAAACCAATCTACTAAAACAAACTTAAAAAAAATAATTGGATTTTCTGAGTAATCAGTTATTTGAGCCTATATCCAATACCTGCTGTTAGGTTTAAAACACTTATATTTTGTTCAAATGATTCTGCTTTTTGATATGTTCCATCAGAAAGAGAAATAATGAATTCCGGAAATTCAACTTGTGTTGTAAAATAATCCAAGCTTAAATTCAATGCCCATTTCTCACTTATATGATATCTTACACCACCTCCAAGGCTTAATGAAAAGCTGGTATTAGATTCTAGTTCCTCTTGTAAAGCAGAGCCTGAAGAAAACCCATCTGATACAGTGACATCAAGTTGTGGAGATGTTGCTCCAGCAAAACCAATCAAAGCTTTCAAATCAAAGTCAAGATTATTAGAAGGAAAAGAAATTAGAATCCCGCCAGAAAGCCCTCCAAGACTCCAAGAAGTTGTTTCCAGTTCCCAAGAAAGAGAAGGATCAGTGCTCCACATATCTTCTACCATTTCTTGCGCATCTACTGGATTAGCAATTCCATGCCAGGAAGCAGCAATCCCAATATTCTCATTAAATTTATAACAGAAATTTACTAAACTCATATTAATACCTCTATCTGCATACCCAGCATCTTCACCACTTGTTGATGCATAATCACCAATAGGAAATGAAGGGCCAAAACTTATACCTATATAACCTTTTCTGTCTTGTGTAAAACCAGATATAGTTAACAATATAAAGTTAATCAAAAGAAATAATTTTTTCATACCACAAACATAAAAAAAATTATTTAAAATGGAAAGAAAAAAAGTCGGGGGAGCAGGATTACAACCCACACTTACTTCCCTAGATTACAGCAAGCTTTTAAACTAAAATTTGCACCACTTTTTGCACCGCTAACCAATCTACTAAAACAAACTTAAAAAATTAATTGGAATTTCTGATTAGAAAAAACTTTTTAAAATAATTTATTCTTTTTTCTTATCAGAACAATCTTTACAAATTCTTATCCAATCATCATCATAATCCTCTAAGGGTGTAGAATCACAAAACGCAACTTTTGTATAACATTCATCACAATCTACCATTAATAATTCCATAAAATCTTCTTTCGTAAAAATCAAGCTTGTTAAATACACCTCTGTTCCATCATCACTATCTGTATAGAGTGCTGTCTCATGTGTATTTTTAACACCTGAATCACCTGATTTACATAAGTTTAGGAATACTTTAACTTCTTCTTTCCCAATATGTTTTTCAAGCTGGTGAATTTCTTCAAATTCCACCATATCGCGATGTTGCATATCATGCCAACTATACGGATCTTCTTTATCAACATCCCACTCATTAATATGGAGTATTTGAAGACAACCCAAATATTCATCTATTAATTCTTTGTTTTCTGTCATATCATTAATAACGTACTCTTTAATCTCATCCAACCAAAACTCTCTATTAATGTTTTTCATTGGTTTTTGATCAACTTTTGGTATTCCACATGATCCGTCATCAACGTTTGCTAACTGATTATAATTATTAGAATTTTTATCCATACAACCTAATATTAACTCTACTCTACTACCCCCTCCATTCATTTTACCATCCTTCCATTCTCCTGTATAATCACCTCCTCCTGGAAAAATAATTCTACCATTTCCATGCATTTTATCATTTTCCCAGTCTCCGATTAAGGTAGGGCCATCATTTATATACAATGTGCCAAATCCTTCTTTAATAGTTCCTTTTATTTTACCTACATATGTATAGTTAGTCCTAATTAACACCCCATCTCCATCCATTATTCCGTTTACAAATTCTCCATAATATTGCCCTCTCTCTTTTGTATCTACTCCATCAATCTCTATTACAAAGTTATATACTCCCATTCCATCCATTTTACCCTCTTTGTTTCTCTCCCCAAAATATTCTTCACTACTATTTTCTAAATTATCTCCAAATATTTTTCTATCTTTTTTACAATTTTTTTTCACCCAGACATTAATATTATCTCTTGATAATTTAGTAGGTTTAGTCTTAACTTCAAACTTCATAATTATTTATTTTTTGTTTTAGTAGTAAGATTTTTCAAACAAACTTAAAAAATGCCACCATTAGTAATAGTTTTTTTATAAATGTATTTTAGAAAATAAAGTGTATTTGTCGTCATACAATTGCAATTATATGAAAAACAAATCATAGTAAGTTTTTTTTAGTTAATTATTGTTCGCTTAAAATGTAATATTTAAAATCCATCTTATCATGTAAATATTTCCAAATAATTGGATAGTCATTATCTAATTCAATCGGTTTTAATTTTTTCATATGAGTAATAGTATCCTTGTTTTCTGGCTTAAAACTTTCTATAATTGGGTTCTCATCATTAAACATTTTATAAATATGTTTAATATTTTTTTTTCTACTTTTAATAACACAATTATGATCAGTTAAAAAGATAGTAATAAAATGCTTTGTTTTGGTATGTTGCAAAATCTGCTCGCAAAATTTAACATCTTCTATAGCATGATATATTGGCATAGGAAAACCAGCAGACTTCCTTACAAATTTCAATTCAAGAACAGTTTGCACCCCCTTGTGCTCTACAACAATATCAATTTCTTTTTTACAGTAATCTTTTTTTTGAAGGTTCTTGGGATCTTTCTCAACAAGTGTATTTACTGGAATCTCTAAAGATACTTTTGAATCTTGAAGTATTTTTCTTAAATATATAGCTATCTCTAACTGAAGACTTGCTTCGTTATTTATTTTTGAAAAATCTATTATTGGATCTTTAAAAAACTTTTCTAGTATGGGTTTTAATTCTAATGACAAATTTAATGGTATTAATTTAACGTGCTAATATATAAATATCCACTGTTATATAAATAACTTCTAAATCTTATGTTCTTGGGCTTGGTAATCAGTGTGATACCCCGAAAATCGGTGATTTTCGGGGAGAAAAGTGTCGGGGTAGCAGGATTATAACTACATGGTTAGGATCTGCTATTGTTAACTAATTTGTTAACTCCAAAAAAACAAAGAATTTGTTGGTCAAATATAATAAACTTATTGCA
>Ga0208879_1002251_pt1 | contig 17258 bp, 15 predicted proteins | sample Knorr_S15_td_Bot_FD_185605 | JGI IMG/M metagenome (GOLD analysis project Ga0208879, IMG submission 185605) | Marine microbial communities from Southern Atlantic Ocean transect - Knorr_S15_td_Bottom_ad_5009_LV_A (SPAdes) (version 2) | ecosystem: Environmental > Aquatic > Marine > Oceanic | place... | reverse complement strand
CGTAGACTACTTCACCATTCACGCTGGCGTGCTGCTTGAGTACGTACACCTTACCGCAAAGCGGGTAACCGGCATTGTATCGCGCGGCGGTTCGATAATGGCAAAGTGGTGCTTAAGCCACCACCAGCAAAGCTTTCTGTATGAGCACTTTCACGATATTTGCGAAATTTGCGCTAAGTACGATGTAGCGCTGTCGCTAGGTGATGGCCTGCGCCCTGGCAGCGTAGCTGACGCGAACGACGACGCGCAATTCTCTGAATTACGTACCCTTGGTGAGCTGACGAAAATTGCATGGGAGTACGATGTTCAGGTAATGATTGAAGGCCCGGGGCATGTGCCAATGCATATGATTAAAGCGAACATGGAAGAGCAGCTTAAGCACTGCCACGAAGCACCGTTTTATACCCTTGGCCCCCTTACCACCGATATCGCTCCTGGCTACGACCACTTCACTTCAGGTATAGGCGCCGCCATGATTGGTTGGTATGGCTGCGCAATGCTGTGCTATGTAACACCTAAAGAGCATTTGGGCCTACCTAACAAAGAAGACGTTAAGCAGGGCCTGATCACCTACAAAATTGCAGCCCACGCTGCCGACTTGGCAAAAGGCCACCCAGGTGCACAAATTCGCGACAACGCCATGTCGAAAGCTCGCTTTGAATTCAGATGGGAAGACCAGTTCAATTTAGCTCTCGACCCACATACCGCGCGCGCTTATCACGATGAAACCTTGCCGCAGGCGTCTGGCAAAGTTGCGCATTTCTGCTCTATGTGCGGCCCTAAATTTTGCAGCATGAAAATTTCTCAGGAAGTGCGCGATGTGGCTAAACAAGCAGAGCAGCAAGAGTTTGAGAAAGAAAAAGGTATGAAAGACATGGCCCAGGCATTCAATCAGTCTGGCGCAGAGCTTTATCACACTGCAGATAGCAAGGTAGAGCTACCATGATGGCGAAAGCGTCCATAAGTCCTGCATCCAACAACCTCACCACTGCACTTCCTGTAGTGTGGTGTGTGGGAGGCGTTGACTGTAGCGGTGGTGCGGGTGTTACCCGCGACGCCATTACATTGGCCGATCTGAACATCCATGCCTGTGTGCTCACTACACAGCTTACCGTGCAGTCCAACTCAATCATGTTTAGTAAGGAAAGCATGTACGCGTCGGCATTAAATCAGCAGTGGCAGGTGCTGTTTGAAGATACCCCGCCACGCGCTATTAAAATTGGCGCTATTGCTAATGATGAGCAAGCGCTGTTGTTGTGTGCACGTATTCAAAAAACGTCTAACCCTCGCCCCTTCGTTGTATGGGACCCTGTACTGTCAACCTCGTCAGGTGGGGTGCTGAGTGAGTTAAGCGAAAGCGTAGTTGACGAACTGTTGAATACGGTAGATATCGTTACGCCAAATATCGATGAGCTTGCGTGGCTCACTCATTTACCAGTTGTTGATGAAGCGAGCTTGCTAACTGCAATCAATCGGCTAAGGAGTAAAGGCGCAAGGAGCGTTTACGTTAAGGGTGGTCACGCCCACTGGCAAAAAAACGTGAGCGATATTTTTGTTTGTGCCTCTCACACTCTTCGTTTTAGCCAGCCGAAATACGCTAACGGCAACCTTCGCGGCACAGGCTGTATGTTAGCCAGCGCATTAGCGGCATTCATTGTGCACGACTACTGCATTGAAGATGCACTTACGCTTGCTAATGCTTACGTCAGCGAAGTTCGTAGCCATACACTTCCGAAGCAATGCTCAGCGGCTAACGTAAATGCTATAAGTAGCGAATTTACCGCCTACTTTGCACGAACCAACGGTTTTCCCGCAAAACCAGAGAGCTTTCCGCTGGTGACCTTTCACCAACGTGGCGCCACTGCTAATGAAAAAAAACGGGATGAGGATACCCTTCTTGAAGCCTCGTCTTGTAAAGAAGCCCACTTTCCTGCACTTACTCATACTCATTTAGGCATCTACCCTGTAGTGGATAGTGTGCAATGGATAGCCCGCCTCTGGCCAACGGGCGTAAAAATTATGCAGCTTCGGGTTAAACAAGGCTCCCAAGAAGACATTCGTCAGCAAATAAAAGAGGCAATAGAATTGGTGAAACACACCAACTGCCAATTATTCATTAATGACTATTGGGAGCTGGCCATAGAACTCGGAGCTTACGGTGTTCATTTGGGACAAGAGGACATCGACACCGCAGACCTAAACGCCATCCGTAGTGCGGGTTTACGGCTTGGAATATCAACACACGGCTTCGCTGAAATTCAGCGTGTTCGCGCTTTAAACCCGTCTTACATTGCCCTTGGTCATATTTTCCCCACCAATACCAAAGACATGCCTTCAAAGCCCCAAGGTGTAGCACGATTAGAAAAATATGTGCAGCTTTGCGATGGCATTCCCACCGTTGCTATTGGCGGTATTAACTTGTCGCGCATAGGCGATGTAGCTAAAACCGGCGTTAACGGCATTGCTGTGGTAAGTGCAATCACTCAAGCAGCACACCCACTGAAAGCCTACCAAGCATTGGTTCAGGAGGCTGGATTTGCTTAGTCATTCAGCTACTCATTCACTTAGTCACTCAGTGGGCCAGCAGTTAGCGCATCAGGATATACGTCGCTACAGCAGACAACTCTTACTCGATTGCATTGATCACGACGGACAGCTTAATTTGGCGAATGCTCACGCTGTTATCGTTGGCTTAGGTGGATTAGGCAGCTTAACCGCCCGCTATTTAGCAGGCGCAGGCGTGGGCAGTATTACACTTATAGATGGTGACACCGTCGACATTAGTAATTTGCAGCGCCAGATAAGCTACAACGAAATGCACCTGGGCGAGCTTAAAGCCAAGTCGCTTTACAATGAACTGCGTAAAGTGAACTCGCATTTAAACATACAGTTTAAAAGCTTATTTGCTGATAGTAACAACTTACCAACGTTAATTGCATCAGCCACCTGCGTACTGGATTGTACCGACAACGTGACGGTACGAAGACAGATAAACCTGGCCTCGTTTCGCGCCTCTATTCCGCTTTTTATTGCCGCAGCCAGTGGGCTTACCTGGCAAGCGCTAAACTTGCCTCAAAACTCAGCCACCTGCGGTTGCTACGAGTGTTTAGTGAATAATGTTGCCGTACGCGAGGATTGCGTTAGCAAAGGCGTACTGGGCCCAGTAGTAGGCATGGCAGCGTGCCACCAAGCTACCCAAGCCTTGTTATTTCTGGCAAGAGGCTTCGATGCCGATATTAAATGGGGCCATTACGTAAACGCCCATGCAGGCCAAGGTACGCTGCAAAGTTTCAAGCTTCCCCCCTCTTCTTCTTGTGAGGTATGCCAATGACCCAAATTAACATTAACGTGAACAATCAACCAATGAGCGTGATTTCTCCTATATCACTTAGTGAATTAATTGCCCTTAAACAATTGAAAGACGAAGGCACTGCCATTGCCAAAAACGCGGCTATTGTCAGCAAGCAAGAATGGCCGACGACGTATTTAAGTAACAACGATTCCGTGGATATATTTACCCTAGTGGCAGGAGGCTAAAATGCTAACACTCGCAAATCACACCTTCCCTTCCCGCCTGTTAACTGGCACCGGCAAATTTAGTAACCCAGATACCATGAAAAGCGCAGTACAGGCAGCCAAGAGCAGCATGGTGACCTTGGCAATGAAGCGTGTCGCCAGCCATAGCTCACAAGATGAAACGCTTTCAGCATTAAAAGCATTGGGCGTTACTCTTTTGCCGAATACGTCGGGAGCGAAGAGCGCAAAAGAAGCCATATTCGCCGCTGAACTTGCATACGAAGCATTAGGTAGCCCTTGGGTGAAGCTGGAAATTCATCCAGACCAACGCTACTTGTTGCCCGACCCCATCGAAACCCTGCTTGCCGCAGAGGCACTGGTTAAAAAAGGGTTTCACGTTTTGCCTTACTGCGGAGCAGACCCCGTTTTATGTAAACGCTTAGAAGAGGTAGGCTGCGCTGCCGTTATGCCATTGGGCGCGCCTATTGGCAGTAATCAGGGCTTACAAACCAAACCCTTTTTGCAAATTATTGTTGAGCAAGCGTCGATACCCGTCATTGTAGATGCAGGCATTGGTAAGCCAAGCGAAGCTATGGCGGCCATGGAGCTGGGAGTAGACGCAGTACTGGTGAATACGGCCATCGCCACCGCTAAGGACCCAGTTGCTATGGCAGCAGCTTTCGCAAGCGCCGTAGAAACGGGGCGAAAAGCCTTTGAAGCTGGACTTGGTGCTACCAGCAGTTTTGCCCAAGCCTCTAGCCCGCTTACCGCCTTTTTGGAGCCGGCGGTATGAAGGTAGCGCAGGCATTAATGCAGCAAGACTTGTCGCATGTGGCTATGTCGATAAACAGCAAAACAGCGGGCGACGTAGAGCGAGCGTTAGGTAAAGATACACTTTCTTTAGACGACTTCATGGCGCTGATCTCTCCCGCTGGCACTATGTACTTAGAAGCCATGGCCTATCACGCTAAAGCAATGACTCGCCATCGCTTTGGCAATACCATGCAGCTGTTTGTGCCTTTGTATTTGTCAAACTTGTGTGCCAACGAATGTACCTATTGCGGCTTTACCATGAGCAACAAAATAAAGCGCAAAACCCTGTCTATAAGCGAAGTGTTAACCGAAATTGAAGCCATTAAAGATTTAGGTTTTTCACAGGTATTGCTGGTTACTGGAGAACATGAAACCAAAGTGGGGATGGAATATTTTGAGCAAACACTAAGCGCCATTCGCGAAAAGGTGAGCTACCTTATGATGGAGGTACAACCTTTAAAGCGTGAGCAATATGAAACCTTGAAGCACCTGGGCTTAGACGCGGTGTTAGTGTATCAAGAAACCTACTCACCGCAGCATTACGCTAATTACCATACCCGAGGTAAAAAACAGGATTTTTTATGGCGCTTAGAAGCCACCGATCGCATAGGGAAAGCCGGCATTGATAAAATAGGCATTGGCGCACTACTGGGTTTAGGCGACTGGCGGGTTGATAGCGCCATGACCGCCCTTCACGGCAAGTTAATACAGCAACACTACTGGCAAAGCCGTGTATCTATTGCTTTTCCGCGCCTTCGTAGCTGTGAAGGTAACAGCACTGGCGGCAACGCCCTCACCAACAGTAAACTCCCTAACGAGCGAGATTTGCTGCAGCTAATATGCGCACACCGCATTTTTAACCCACAAGCAGAACTCTCGCTGTCTACCCGAGAGTCGGCGATATTTCGGGATGGCGTAATGCCGCTTGGCATAACCTCTATGAGTGCTGCCTCGCAAACACAGCCTGGCGGTTACAGCGCCCCATCGAAGGCACTAAATCAATTCGATATTGACGATAACCGATCTGTATCAGATGTCGTGAGCGCACTTTCAATGAAAGGACTGGAACCCGTATGGAAAGACTGGATGCCGTTTACAGAACGTGTTTAAGCGCAAGAATACCTGTATTTTTCGTTTGAAAACTCGCGCTAAAATAGCGCACTTTTAATGGATTAATCGATTAGTTTTTGTAAGGAAAAATAAGAGAAAATTTATTTTGCTTTCGTGCAAAACCCTCCGTACAATCCGCCCAAATTTTAGCCAGACACTTTACCTATGCGTCTGGCTTTTTTGTCTCATTTATCTCATATTAGATTTATCAAAACTAAAGGGCAGTGCGTTGGATACCGTTGAATTTATTCAAATTCGTAGATTTATAGTGAAGCTAGGCAAAATGCTGCACAAGTACGGTACCCCTGCGTTCCGACTTGAAGCTTACCTAGGTGAAGTCGCTAAGTATTTAGGCGTACACGCTTCATTTATTTCAACGCCAACTTCACTGACTTTTGTTATCTGGAGTGACCGTCACGAAGACGAATATAACCACGCTGCGCGTTTGCTTCCAGGCGAGCTAGACATGAACGCGTTGTCGCTCACCGATGAACTGGCCAGCGAACTGCTGTCGGGCAAATTAACCTTAAGTGAAGCTGACAAGCGCTTAAATGAAATAGATGCCATGGGCAGCCCTTATGGTAAATGGGTTACAGGCGTTGCCTTCGCTATGGCCACCGGCGCGTTTGCTATGCTAATGGGCGCTAGCTGGAGTGAAATTGGCTGGTCGGGTGCCTTGGGTATAGTGGCTTATCTTTGGACCTTATGGGCACAGCAGTCTAAACGCGTAAACTTGATGCTAGAGCCTGTCACCGCGTTCGTTGGCGGCATTCTTGCCTGTGCTATTGGTCAATACGTTGACCCTGGCATTAACATTCCGCTGGTTGTGCTTTCATCAGTGATTGTATTTGTACCCGGACTAGCGCTGACCATGGGCCTTGCCGAACTTTCATCGCGAAACATGGTGTCGGGCACGGCTCGTACTATGGACGCCATCATGCAGCTGTTTAAGCTGTATTTTGGTGCTTTCTTAGGTGTGTCAGTGGGCTTTAGTGCGTTTGGTGAAAACGTGTATACCCCTGCAGAATCGCTGCCTTACTGGGCTACTTGGCTAGCGGTATTCTTGCTGTGTATTGCCCTAGTTGCGATATTCAGAACGCGTATTAAACACATTCCATGGGCATTGGCTGCTGCATTTATTGCCTACAGTGCTACCGCATGGAGCTCTGACTACATGAGCCCTGGGCTAGGTGCATTCGTGGGTGCATTTGCGTTAGGCATTTTTGCTAATGCGTTCACCCGCATTGCTAACCAACCCGCAACTATTGTGGCTATGCACGGACTTATAGTGCTGGTGCCGGGGTCTAAAACCTATATTGGCTTGAACTCGTTTATGACAGGCCAAGACTTTGTGAAGGCCGACCATTTGGGGCAAGAAGTATTTCTTATCTTTATGTCGCTAGTGGCGGGATTAATCTTTGCTAACGTAGTAGTACCCACTAAAAAGGCGCTATAACGTAATGACTGCAACCTTTTGGGGCTTTCGCTAACACACCGTTGTTGTAATTTGGCTGCGCAAATCACTAGCGAAGCCTAACAAGCAGGCAAGACGCGCTATTTAAGTAACTTGATCAACGCTCGCCCTAAACGGGCGTTGAGTGCGCCCGCAGCAATCGCTTCAGCAGAATTTTCCATAAACTTCGCCGACAAGCTGCCGCCAATTTGATTGGCAACTTCGTCGGTAGCTAAGTCAAACACGCCTTGCGCCGCAATGTTTTGCGCCAACACTTTAAGCAACTTCCAGTTGCCTGCTGTACTTGGCCTTAGTCCATACACGCGGGCCATTCGACGAATGGTACGAAAGCTAATCCATACCACAGCAAAAGTTTGAATAAGATTATTTGGGCTTATAAATGCAAGGCTTCCGGCGGTCACCGACTCTTTATTCAGCACCTTGTGCGCCTTTTCCTGAACCGGTTTTAGTACCGTGTCTTCGTACAGGCCTAATCTTTCTGAGCCTGTCATGTCGTCTTGAAGTTGCTGCTTATAACGGTGGAAACAATGCGCTGCGTAAGAACCCCGCGAAAAGCGTTTGCCGTGCTGGCTTAGCACGCGATCTATTTTCTGTGGCGATGCTTCTGTTCCCGCTAAGGGCTCTTTCTGCGCTGAAGGCATTTGTTTCGCTGAAGGCTCTTGTTTAGCTGAGGGCTCTACCCCATTACTAGCCAGCAAATCTCGGATAACGCTTGCATCTTCCATCGCCGTATTTACTTGCTTGTAGCCTCTCCACTCTTTAAAAGTCAAAAAGCTAAAGCAGCTAACAAACCCAACTAAAAGCGCGCCTAGTACACCTGTACCGATGGGGTGTTCAGAAACGTTGGCCGCAAGGGTGGTATAAGCTTCAAAAACGAAAAAGCCAATTAATGAAACAACGCCAAACCCTAATGTTGCCGCACCTAACGACAGGCCACCTTTTTTAGTATCCACTTCCCATACATCCTCGGTCACTTGTTGCGGAAGTTTGGTTTCAGGCTGCGCTATGTCTAAGGTTTGTGTTTTAACTTTGGTTTTGTACTGCGGTTTTGTTACCGCATCACTTTCATTGTCATTATTAGGTTTACCATAGCCAGTCACCGTATTATGCTGATTCTCCTCACCGACATCGCCGTAAATTGCATCGCTTCTAAGCGTAGACTGGCTTGTTTGTTCTGGGCTTTCGTCAAATGTATAAGGTTTATCGCTCATTCTTACTCTCCTTTGCCCAGTAAAAACTGAAGCAATCTATCTACGCCCTTACCCGCTAAAATACGCGCCTTAAAATCGCTAGGCACACTCACATCAGGTACTGGAAAATGGCTGCCCTCTTCCATCTCTTTCAGTGTGCTGGGAATAGGTTCGAACGTAGATTCTACATAGCGGCCATCAGTGTCTTTATAACGAATAGCATCGTCGTTACTACCTTCGTCGGTTACTTGCATGCTAGACACTAAAAAATGCTCGAATTGTATGGGTTTACCGTCAAACCGTGCTCTCGCCCCTTCGGTTATCTGGGTAAGTAAATTAAGTAAGTTAGCGCGCTGACTTACAGGCACTAAATCAGATTTAGTGGCCACAAACGCCACTCTGCCTATTTGTTCTTTTTTTAGCACATTGCGTGAAAACCACGTGCTTTGCCCGTACACAAAGGTGTCGGCCAGATGACTAAGGGTTTCCTTTAACTGATACAAATGCTGTCTGCTGTGATTAAGCCCTTCAAACAAATCGACTAGAATAATTTGCTTGTCGGTTTCTTTGAAAATGGACTGCTTCAGCGGCGTTAACCACCCACTTTGGAATTTAGCAAAGTGCTTGTCGAATATTTTAAACCAAGGATGTGATACATCGCTGGTGATGCTAGACGGAAGCGGCGTAAAACCAAAGGCCTGCCAATCGAAGTCGCTCGATTCCAATAAAAAACTGCCCGGCTGAAGAAGAGATATGCCGTTGGCCTTCGCGTCTACTAAATAATCGCGATAGGCATTAACCAGCAGCTGAATGCGCTGTTCGGTTGGCTCTTGCTCAAAATCAAACTGATTAACAAACGCTTTCCACTGGTTGGCAAAATACTGCTGCGGCCCACTGCTAAGCTGAGCCCACGCAGAATCTGACCAATGAGCATAGGTTTTACTTAGCATGGGAATGTCGGTCACCCATTCTCCAGGGTAATCGATAAACTCAAACACCACATCGCTATGAGGCAATACATGACGCTTCAATGAGGCGGTTTCTTTTAAACGCACCACCAGCTTAAAACCGAATGCTTCTTCGGTGGCTTTAGGCCATTGGCCGTTTTCAAGATCAGCAATGTTCTGTATATGCGGGAACGGTTTGTAGCCTTCAATGGGCTCTATGCGCATATCAAGCACTTGGGATGGCGGCAAATAACGTAGCAAAGGCAAACACGCATAGCCCTCTTCACTGCGGCTTTTCAGCATAGTGATAAGGCTGGTGAACAGCATAGATTTACCGCTTCGACTTAGCCCAGTAATGGTGAATCTGTGAGTTTCTTTGTTAAACACACTGCTAAGTTTGTCGCCAGTTAGCGACGCCATTGCCCGAGTCTTGTCAAAAAGCGTAGCGATATTTTTTTGCATTATTTTGTTTGTATTCTGCCTTTGCAGTTCCTATTCCCTTAAACCTAAACCTTTAAAAATAATACCCAGAGAGTACGGCCTATACATTATTGCCCTCTCGTTATTATAGATATGCCTATAGGATTAATGTGGTTATTAAGGGGGAAAAGCAAGGGCAGTGCCAGCTAAACACGACGCTTCGTAAAATAAGTAACGCTAATGAAGGCTAATAAACTAATGCTCGCGAGTCTTATTGAATAGCTTTTTCTTTATGCGATTTTTACTGGAATGCCAGTGATTCTTAGGTTTGCGCGGCGCGTTTTCAATAACGTGTTCAAAATCGATATCCGACTTTTTGGTGGGCGGAACGTGAGCACAAAAGAATGTATCAATATGTGACTGGGCCAGCTTCTTTAAGCTTTCGCGATATTGGTTTGGGTGACATAACGGATATGGCGGTACTAGTTCACCTTTCACCTGTACCAATACATCGGCAATGTAAGCCTGCTGCGTGGGAATGTGCTTAAGCGTTAAATCGTGGTCGGTATGGCCCGGCGTGTACATAACCTGCCAGTCAGGAAAACCGGGCAGTAACTGATTGTCGGCAAGCGTCATATCTGGCGCTAGTATTGGGTTGTACCAAATAGGCATTCTTGGCTTGCCAATACGATTGGCCACCCACCAGGTTAGCAACAAATCTATGCCGTGAGCAGTACGCCCAGCAAACCCAGCATACCAATTAATCGCTTTGGGATGAGATGCCACCTGCGCACCAGTACGTTCACGTAGTTTAATGGCGCCTCCGGCGTGATCTGGGTGCATGTGTGTAACCACAATCAGCTTTAAGTCACTTAACGGACGACCTAAGGTTTGCGTAATGTATCGACACACGTTGTCTACATCGGCGCGGCTACAGCCATCAAGCAATAGCAGCCCGTTACTGTCTTCAACAAGATAGATATGCTGTATGTAGCCTGCTAATGTGTGAATTTTCATTACTGCTTCCTTTTCACCCGAGCTCGCGCCAACCGTGCTATCTGACATACCTCATGTACGCTAGCACTAAACCCCGCCAATCGCTGGCAAAGTGTGAGCTGCGTGATAATGCCTATAGCGCTGAATCCTATCAGAACCTATCTGGTAAGACCAGATTCAGCGAACAAGTGTAGCATTAAATTGCGTAACCACATTAGCCCGGGCTCGCCTTCCTGCTGGCTATGCCAGTAAAGGTGTGTTTCCAACGCAGGAAGCTGATACGGCAGTTTGGTGCTAATCAGGTTATCATCGCTTACCGCATCAGCCACAGAGCCTGGCAAAGTTAACAAAGCGTTAGTGCTAGCCACCACATCTGCCGCGGCGCGATAGTTTTGGCAACGCCATAATGAAGGACGGCTTATACCTAGCTGCTGCAGCGCAATTTCTTCTACCGACGCCCCTTTTGCTCGGTTCGACACCGTTATATGGCGTGCCGCCACATACTTTTTCTTATCTATATTTTGTGCCAGCGGGTTTTGCTTATTCATAAGCACCTTGTAGGTGTCGCGGCGCAATAGTGAGTGAGAGATGGGCGCGGCAACAGCGCGACCAATATCAATGACAAGGTGGAGGTTTCGATTTGTTAAGTCTGCCAACATTGTATCTCGATGTAAGCGAGTGCTTACTATTTCGACATTAGGTGCTTGTTTTTCAAGGGTTGAAAGCAGAACAGGTAAAACGCCTAATTCAAGAGACTCTTGCATGGCAATAACAAAGCGCTGATGGCTGTGTAACGGGTCGAAGTCGGCAAACTCCCCCAATGCTTTTCGAATATCGCTTAAGGCTTTTAGAATAGCGGGCGCTAACCGTTCGCAGGCCGCAGTAGGCAACATGCTTTGTTTTTCTTTAACAAAAAGTGGATCGCCCAAAATATCCCTAAACCTGCGCATGGCATGGCTAACGGCCGATGGCGTAATGTGGAGCGCTTCAGCTACGCGGGTCATATTCCTATGCTGCCAAAGCGCTTCAAAAACCTTTAGCAGGTTTAGATCCAACTTCTCGAATTGTCTATTTTCGAACATTGCCACCACCATGAATGAGATTCACACCATTTAAGGATTATATTTCATTTCATTCACTTAACAACTTTCTCTACTATGCGTTTAACGAACAGTTATCGCACGCTTTAGAGACAGTCCCTACATTTTAACTTGCGGCGACCCAAGTGCGAGATGCGAAGCAAATACTCTCTATATTTAATTAGTACAATTTCAACGAATGTAAAAAGGTGCCCTATGGATTTTTCACATAACGACAAAACCAAAGCCTTACTAGAGAAGCTCGATAATTTTATAGCCGAGCATATAGCGCCAATTGAAGATGAAGTTTACGACTTTCACCACAAAGAGAATAATCACGGCGACTGGAAAAGCTGGAAGCTGCACCCTGGAACTGAAGCGCTTAAAGCTAAAGCGCGCGAAGCAGGGTTAGCCAATCTGTTTTTGCCCGATGCCGAGCTAGGCCAGGGCCTTACTACACTTGAATATGCGCCTATGGCAGAGCGCATGGGCAAATATCTCTTTGCACCAGAGATTTTTAACTGTAATGCGCCTGATACCGGCAATATGGAAGTGCTGTATCACTTCGGCAACGACGCCCAAAAAGAGAAATGGCTTAAACCATTGCTTGCAGGTGAAATACGCTCAGTGTTTGGTATGACAGAGCCTGATGTTGCTTCGTCTGACGCCACCAATATGGCCGCCACCATTATTGAAGATGGCGATGATGTAGTCATTAACGGTAAAAAGTGGTGGTCGACAGGGTTAGGCCATCCTAACGCTGCTATAACCATATTCATGGGCTTATCTAACCCCGATAACGACAAGTACAGTCGCCACAGTATGGTCGTAGTGCCGCTTGATACACCTGGAATTACCATTAAGCGCATGCTAGATGCCTACGGCGATTACGATGCGCCTTACGGCCACGGGGAGATGCATTTCGATAATGTGCGCGTGAGCAAAGACAACCTAATTATGGGTTTAGGCAAAGGCTTTGCTATTGCACAAGGGCGCTTGGGTCCGGGCCGTATTCACCACTGCATGCGCGCTATCGGCATGGCAGAAAAAGCGCTAGAGCTTGCACTTAAACGCGGTCACGAACGGGTTGCGTTTGGTAAACCAATCATACGCTTAGGTGGCAACTTAGAACGGGTAGCAGATGCTCGCATGGCTATTGAGCAAGCGCGTTTGCTTACGCTTCACGCCGCATGGAAAATTGATAATTTAGGCGTTAAGCATGCTATGACCGAAATCTCAGCCATTAAAGTGGTAGTGCCGAATATGCTACAAAACGTGGTGGATATGGCATTACAAATTCACGGCGGTGCGGGTATGTGTAGCGACTTCCCTCTGGCGCGATTTGCCGCTGGTGCAAGAGCCCTTCGCTTAGCTGATGGCCCTGACGAAGTGCATAAAGGCATGGTGTCACGACTAGAGCTTAAGAAGTATCAGTAGTTATAATTGATACAAAAAATGCGGCTTCATTAAGCCGCATTTTTTAAAGGTTAAACAGCTGCACCAAACAGCGCTAGTTGCCTTCTTCCCGCTGCTTTATTTTACGGTGAATAGCATCAAGCTTTTTGAAGCTTTCCCATAACTCTGGGTGTGTTGCGATTAATGCTGCAACATGGTCGTGATTTTCTTCACGAGTATTTTTGGTAAGAAATTTAATGTCGTCATCATGAGGTAATAGACCAAAGTTGATGTACGTATTATCGCTAGTCGACGTGTTGCTGGCTTTTTGTATCATCATGGACCTGTAAGACTTCAAGTACCTAGGCTCGCAATGCTTACGCACAATTTGGCTGCCGGTGGGCTTACTGCGATGACATATCATGTCAAACTTAGCAACGTTGTTAATTTCGTTGTAGAGTTCCAAAAAAGCAAAGCGCTCTTGCTCAAAAGCTGTTACGAGTTGAGGCGTTGTTTTCTGCCCCACAACATCAATTCGCTCTACTTTCTGCTTATCTAACTGGGCCATTGCGTGGCCACTGGTTAGTGAAAAAAGCGCCAAAGCAGCGCTTAGTGCGAAATGTTTTTTAAGAATACGGTTCATTTTAATTCCTGTGATTTTCATGAATTAATCTTCGTAAACTTCTTCTTTACGCTGCTCAATGCGCTGGTGAATAGCGTCTAGTTTAGTAAAGCTATCAAATAGTTCTGGATGGGTGGCAATCAACGCTGCAACATGCTCGAAAGCATCTTCTCTCGTGTCGTTAGTAAGAAAGCGAATATGGTCATCGCTGGGTAAGCGGTTAAAATCGATCCCCGGGCCAGTAGACGAGACTTGCATCATCATTGAACGAAAGTCTTTCACATAACGCGGTTCGCAACTTTTACGGGCAATTTGGCTTCCAATTGGCTTGTGGTATTTACAGATTACGTCGAACTTTGCGACCTCATTAATGCTGTTATACAACTCTAGGAACTCGAAACGTTGCTTGTCGAATGCGCGTTTCAGTTGAGGAGAAGTTTTCTCACCCACTACGTCAATTGTTTCGTAGTTTTGTTTATCGGTATGTGCGGCGAGGTGGCCGCCAAGAAAAATACCTAACGTTAGTACTGTCAACTTAACGGCATTTGGGAACACTTTGTTTAAGTGTTTATTCATTTGAAACTCCATCTTCTGAACGTTTTAAAACAATAGCAACTGGTCTAATTTTAATCAATTAATAAAAATTTAAATTAAGAGTCTAAGCAAACTGTTTCATTAATGATGGATCACAAACAAAAAATGCGGCCTAAGCCGCATTTTTGTCATTCATGTTTTGGTTCATATTAGAACGTATATGATGCACTTAACTGAGCGTTGATTCCCGCACCATAGTAACCAACCGTATGTAGGCTGTTAATGTACTTCTTGTCGAAGATATTGTTGATGTTCATGCGAACGGTGAAATCTTCTGTAAACGCATGTGAAGCATAAACATTGCCTAAGAAGTAAGCGCCCTGCTTAACATTGTAGTCAACGTTGCTGATTTCAGACTGCCATCTACCGCCAAAACCTACTTCAATTTCTGGCGCTTGCGGTACGGTGTAACCTAGTTGGAACGTCACTACATCACGTGGTGCCCATAGGTTAGCGTCGTTACCTTGCTCGTCTTCTACGTCAATGTTGGTGTAAGACGCGTTAATGCGTAGATCATCAGTTAACTGACCCGCTAGCTCAATTTCAAAACCGTCAGACTCTACCGATACGCCTTTGTAGTAGTACTGAAGAGTTTCAGGGTTAGTACCTGCATATGCTGCCAAGTTATCTTGTTCAGCGGTGAAGTAAGCGAAAGTTGTTAGTAGTCTGTCGTCGAACCACTGTGCCTTGAAGCCCGCTTCAAAGTTCTTACCCTTAGTTGGGTCAAGGTATTGGCCGTTTACGTCATACTGTTCTTGTGGCTGGTACACGTCAGAGTAGCTCACATACGCATTAACATCTTCTGTTACCGCGTAAGTCGCACCAACATAAGGACTGGCTTCGCTTTCTGAGTTATCGATAACCGCGCCCGCGTTTTGGCCAGTACGCTCGAAGTCGATCGCGTTAAAACCAGCGATGATGTGCATTGCGTCTGTTACGCTGAATCGAGCAGAGCCGAAGTAACGCGTTAGTGTTTGCTCAATATTTGAGTACTCAGACACACCTAACCACTCTGGCTCAGCAATCGCATCCAAGCCGTATGGGAATGCTGGTGTTGGGCCGTATGCAGGAGTAGTAGCGTAGTCAAACGCATGAACAAAAGACACGTCGTCGCTAGTAGCGTGACTTACACCAAAGTTAACTTCATGGCTGCGACCAAACAGCTCGAAATCACCGAATACACGGCCTTCTAACAGGTGAGAGTCAATTTCAGAATCGTAACGACCTGGCCAGCCAACTAAGCCTAGGCCAGTCTCTTTATCAATGGCACCGTAAGCATAAAACAGCTTACTTTCATCTTCGTAACCACGGAAGTTATAGCTAAGTAGCAATTGCCAATCGTTGTCGAACTCATAGTCTAGCTCAACAAAGGCGTTAGTGGTTTCAGTATCCCACTTGGTCCATTCTTGCGTAGTGGTGTCATTAATATCCCACTCGGCTTGCGTACCGTCGGTATAGTTGAATACTAGCCCGCCCCACGTGTTGCCGTCGGTATTAGCATCTTGGTATGACAAACCGAAGGTTATCGTTGCGTTATCCGTTAGCTGACCGTCAATAACGCCGTATACAAAGCCGCGATCGTTTTCTAAACCATCTAGGTGAGACTCTTTATCTTCAAAGCTACCTACTACACGCGCCGCCCAGCTGCCGTCTTCTGTAAGCAGCATAGAGTAATCGCCTTGAACGCGCTTGAAGTTGTAAGAGCCAATGCTTGCACCCACTTCGCCGCCTTCTTCGTTAGTAGGACGCTTGCGCACATAGTTGATGGTGCCTGACGCGTTACCTACACCAGTAAGCAGGCCGTTCGCACCACGAATAACTTCAATTTCTTCGTAGCCGTAAGCTTCAACCGATCCGGTAACAATACCCCAGTCGTTAGGCAGGCCTACACCATCAATCTGGGTGTTTTTAATTTCAAAACCACGTGCGGTGTAGTTAGTACGGTTAGTTTCCCACTCTTCTACATTGATACCTGGTGCTAGCTTTAGTGCGTCGTTAATGTTGAACGCACCGAACGACTGCATAAGGTCTTCAGAAAGAATACTGATAGACTGAGGAGTTTCACTGATTTCCATGGTTAAGCCAGTTGCACCGCGGCTAACACGGTTTTGGCGAACACCTACAATACGAATTTTTTCTACGTCTGCTTCTTTAACTTCTACTGTATCGCTTTGAGTTGTTTGCGCATTTACCGACAAAGCAAACGCGATAGGCGTTAGTGCAAATAAACTGCTTAGTTTCATGGTTTTCTCTGTTATTTGGTTATGAAGGGTTAAGAACTTTACGGCGGGGGAGTATAAGATAAATTAAAGCTAATTTAAATGATAATTATTGCTATTTAAGTTTCTAAGAAGAGATTTTACAAAATGGTAAGGTCGTCTTTCCAATACACTTGAGCTGAAAAGGTTAGCTTGTGTTTGCTATACAAATGAATTAGAAGTAGAGGTTCTTAATGGACTTGCGAATAAGTTAAAGGTTTGACGACTAATATAACGTACTACTCGGCCAATGCATCAGTATTAGCGCAACAATACGACAGTGTTCCTTTTGAGACTGTTCACAAAGACTGGCTAAAGGCTATACCTAAAGAAGGAATGGTACTTGATGTGGGGGCAGGCTCCGGTCGGGATGCTCGCTATCTAGCTGCGAAAGGCCTTAGTGTAGTTGCTGTGGAACCAGCTGTAGGTATTCGAGAAATTGCACAAAAATATACTGTTGCAAACCCTATTCACTGGCTATCCGATTCATTACCTGAACTAACTGAAGTTTTTCGCCTACAAACAAAATTTGACCTAATCCTTCTAAGTGCAGTTTGGATGCACATCCCGCCATCATCCCGAGAACGGGCCTTTAGAAAACTATCTTCGTTACTGAAACCCAACGGTAAACTAGTTATTTCTCTACGCCATGGCAGTTGCGCTGACGAACGCACTATGTACCCTGTTTCAGCAGATGAACTGGCTAAGTTTGCAAGTTGTTAATTGGCACCGCTATGGATCCATTCCATTGGCGGCGTAATGGACCCACCCCATTTGTGCCGTAATCGATCCACCTGATTGGCGGCGTAATAGATCCACTTTAATCTGATTTTTCCCCTCAAAC
>Ga0208879_1002250_pt1 | contig 17259 bp, 16 predicted proteins | sample Knorr_S15_td_Bot_FD_185605 | JGI IMG/M metagenome (GOLD analysis project Ga0208879, IMG submission 185605) | Marine microbial communities from Southern Atlantic Ocean transect - Knorr_S15_td_Bottom_ad_5009_LV_A (SPAdes) (version 2) | ecosystem: Environmental > Aquatic > Marine > Oceanic | place... | reverse complement strand
TGAGGGTCATATTGGATCCGCAAAAACAGCAATCCAGTTTCTGGCAGGACATCGGGTATCGCGGCAAGATCAAGACACCCATCGAGTATATCAACAGCTCCATCCGTGCGCTTGACGGGGATGTCACTGGCACCAAATTACCCGATTATAATTCTGATTTGGGTATGGAGCTGTTTGTCCGCGATGACCCCGACGGCTACTCGGAAATGGGATCGGACTGGATGGACACCAGCACCCTGCTTGAGCGAATGATGTTTGCTCAAAAGATAGCGGGAAATGCCGACAAATATATTAATTGGAAAGCCGAAACTCTCTTCTCCGAAAGAGGCCCGGACACCGAGATACGATACCACATCCCACCCGACGGATCGTTGAACCTCGACTGGACGAAGGTTGATTTTAACGATGCCAGTTGGAGCCCGACGGGGTACAGCGTCGGGTACGACACAAACATCGGTTACACCGAATTGATCGACCTCGATGTGAAAACCGGGATGCACAAAGGGAATACCTCTGTTTACATCCGCCTGCCGTTCCTTGTGGACGACCCCGCCCAATTTGATTATCTCCGGCTCGACATGATGTACGACGACGGCTTCGTGGCCTACCTCAACGGCGTCAAGGTTGCCGATGCCAACGCGCCCGACATCTTGGGGTGGAACTCCAAGGCGTCAGCGGGGCACGCCGATAGTGAGGCAATTCAATATCAGGCCTTCTCTCTTTCAAGGCACATCCGGCACTTGAAGAAGGGTAAAAATATCTTGGCAATCCACGGGCTGAATATCAGCAACACTAGCTCGGACTTTTTGATTCACCCCCGGATTCGCGGCGGCTTGGGAGGCGGCGAGTCGATTATAAACTACTTTGATCGGCTGCTGTTTCAGGAGTCGCTCAGCGAAGAACAGCGTGAAATCCTGCTGAACTTCGTCAACTCGAACATGATCGGGCGTCCCAAGAAACTGGATCCCGCCTCCCCCACTTACTTGCAGCAGGTTCAAGAACTCGTGGGCCTGATTTTATCGATGCCGCAGTGGCAGTTCCAGTAGCCTGTTAACCAATCCACCAGAAACCATTATGAATATGCAACGACGCGAATTCCTCAAGACCGGCAGCCTCGCCGGCGGAGCGCTTGGCCTGAACCTGCTGGGCTCGCTTGGCCTGCCCGGCAACCTTTTGGCCGATGCTCACTCCGGCAACAAAAAGATGCTCTTCATCTTTCAGCGCGGCGGTAACGATGGAATCAATGCCGTCATTCCCAGGGGTGACAATGAGTACAACACCACCAACCGCCCCACCCTGTTCCTGCGTGAAAATCAGGCGTTGGATCTGGGGAATGGCTTCGCCCAACTCCACCCGGGATTAGAGCCGATGATGGAGATATTTAACAACAAGAAACTCAACGGGCAGGACGGCCCCGGGAACTTGGCCATCATCCACCGCGTCGGATACGCCGGCCAATCCCGCTCGCACTTTAACAGTCAGCACTACTGGGAGAACGCCACTCCGGGTGACAAGAAACTCGATGAGGGCATGTTTTACCGGCAGATCACCGAGACGCTGGATCTCACCGACGAGGCAAACGCCTTCGTGGCTGCAAGCCTGTCCCGATCACAGATGGTTTCGCTGCGCGGCCCAAAGCCGTTGCCGAATTTTCGCAAGGCATCGGAATTTGCCTTCAAGGGCAGCGCCGCCCAAAACCGTAAATTTCTAGGCACCCTGCCCGGCACGGACATGCGTTGGCCAGGTGGCTCCGGCGTTCTTGGCCTCTACGGGGGGCGACCCAATCTCCCGCGCAAACGCTATCGCGAAACCGTTCACCGCACCGGCCAACTCCTTGGCTCGACGATTCAGACACTCCAGAACGCCACCCGGAAAAGCTACACCCCGTCCAATGGCGCAACCTACCCCAACGGACGGTACGGACAGCGTCTCCGCGAGGCGGCAATGCTTTTCAAGCGCACCAACGCGAAGATACTCGGTATGAACATCGGTGGCTGGGACACGCACGTTGGCCAAGGGCAGCTGTACGGGAAGCACCGCCAACTGTTGGGCAATGTCGCTCTGGCGTTTCAGGCGTTTTACCGCGACATGCAGGATCAGTGGGACGATGTGGTGGTTGTCACGATGACCGAGTTCGGTCGCACGTCGAAGGAGAACGGAAGCCGGGGCACCGATCACGCCGAGGCAACAGCGATGTTCGTCGCCGGCGGCGGGGTCAAGGGCGGCGTTTACAATTGCGACAGAAAATCATGGAAAAATGGGGATATGTTCAGCACAAAGAGCGGTCGTTATCTGGATCGCAAGACAGACTTCCGATCTATCTTCGGCGAGATATTTACTGACCATTTTGGCGATTCGAGAAAACAGCTGAACCAAGTCATCCCTACCTACGACGCAGCCAAGAAAGAGACCCCAAGCGACTTCCGTAAACTTGGGTTGTTTGCTTAAGCCAAGCGCTTGGCCAAGCGGCATAGAAATTCACACACACACCAACGACCCCCAAGCAAAGGCCCGGCCGGTATCCCCGGCCGGGCCTCTTGCTGCCGCTAAGCTTGGCTCAGAAAGCGATCTGAAAACGAGTCGCGAACACGCCCACACTGTCACCCCCCAAGTCAGCGTTGCTGTAGTTGAACATGGCGCGAACATTCTTGTTCAAATACCAGTTCACGCCAACGGTCCATGTGTCAATTTCTTGGCCGTCAGCCAAGTTGCTGAAGTCGAGGTTCGACCAGCGCAACGTGGCCTCCCATGCACCGAACCCGCCATCTTCCATAAACTTCGCGGCGGGTGAAACCCCTTTGAACGTACCCGCCTTGGGATCGTACCCGCGACTCTCGCCGGTCAACACATAACTGGTCTGCACATAACAGCCGTCGAGGTCTCCCCCCGCCGAGGCGTCCACGTCGGTCTGAACCCACTCCGATTGGATTGAGAAGGAACCAAGTTTCAACGCCGCCTCCAAGCCAAGCAGGCTGATGTTCTCGACGCCAGTGATTGTGTGTTTCCAATTGGGTGCCAGCGAATGATCGCTGGACAGCTTGTAGCTTGCGGTGTCATCGTCGCGATAACTGTAACCAAGGCCAAGGTGTAGCAATTGCGAACCGTCCTCGCTTCGGTACGGCAGCCCCGTCAACCGCGCCGTCGCCGCGTAGCCGTCACCACGGTAGTTCCCGAATGAGTCAGCCTCGCCACGGAACAGGCCAAGCGCACTCGTCACGCGAGAGTCGGCGTAATTGTTATACAGCATAATGCCGGCGCTGCGGCTCGGAGCCAAGCGGTTCGCGCTTGCCCGCTCGATGCTGGTGATGTCGTTGCTGCTCGCCATCTCCTCGAGGCTGAAAGGCTCCTTGAATTGCCCCACGCGCACGTTGCCAACTACCGGCACATCCTTGATGCCAAAATACACATCCTTGAAATCAGCATCGCCGCCGGCAAAGTCGTACTGCATCTTGAAGTCATACCGCCCCTGAATCTGCCCGGACAGATAAAGGCGCGTGCGGCGAAACACATCGCCGTCGTCCAGGCTTTTGCCGCCAAGCTCGTCATCCGCGAAGAACGCGTTGTCCCAGTGGATGCGCCCGCCGATTCGCAGCTTGTTCTTGCCGTCAACCGACTCAAGGCGAAGGCTGTCCCTCCAGAAAACCTTTAGGTCGTTGTCCTCCGCTTGAGCTGTAACGCCCAACGCTGCCGTAATGGCGATGGTCACCGCCATCATGTTCTTACCTTTGATTCGCACTTTTTTCATGAACAATAGCCTCTCAAAAGGCCGGGACAATGAACATTGTCCTCCGGGAGAGAAAGGATTTTATGCCATGGCGCACACCTCGGGCGAGGGTCGGATCTGCTCATCGGCGGGTTTGTAACAAAAGGGCAACACGCCAAAGTTGATGTGGACATCCCCCGATGCATCGTCATTTTCCCTCCGGGCGGTCTGCGACGACCCGCTCAGCCTGATGAGCGAACGACTTCAGACAATTTTAAAAATTATCGGGGTCGCCGCCTGCCTGTACCTGTTCCTCGTCGGCATCGGGGGGATGGGTTATTCCTTCAAGTTGTTTGGCAAGGAGTTCTCGCAGAAAATCCTGGAGGCAACCTCCTCCCCGATGGTCGGCCTGTTCATCGGCGTCCTGGCCACGACCATCGTCCAAAGTTCCTCGACCACGACCAGCATCATCATCGGCATGGTGGCCGCGGAGGCCATCGGCGTGCGCAGCGCCATCTTCATGGTCATGGGCGCGAACATCGGCACCACCGTCACCGCCAAGCTCGTCTCGCTTGGCCACATCACGCGCAAGGCCGAGTTCCGCCGCGCCTTCGCCGCCTCGTCCGTGCACGACACGTTCAACCTCATCACCGTCAGCCTGCTCTATCCGCTGGAGTATTACTTCCAAATCCTCGAGCACTCGGCCACGTGGATGGGCCGGATCTTCGTCGATGTCACCGGCATCACAAAACCGGAGAACTACCTGAAAAAGATCACCACGCCCGCCATCGAAGCTCTCGCTGACTTGCTGGACAGAATCCCGTGGCTCGTGCTGCTGGTGGCGGTCATCATCACGTTCTTCATGCTTTGGGCCATCGTCAAGCTGCTCCAGAGTCTTGTGTTGAAAAAGCTTGAGTCCTTTTTTGACACCTACGTTTTCAGAAACCTGGCCATGTCTTTTGTGGTGGGCTTGATTCTGACCGTGATGGTCCAGAGCAGCTCCATCACGACATCGTTGATTGTGCCCCTCGCTGGTGCGGGCGTGCTTCGGTTGCAGCAGATTTTCCCGTTCACCATCGGCGCAAACATCGGCACCACGATCACCGGTCTGCTCGCCGCCTTGGCCGTGGCGGGCCAACCCGGCATCGACCCCAATCTCGTTCTCGCCGGTGCCACAGTGGCTTTCGCACATTTCCTCTTCAACGCATGCGGGGCTCTGATATTCCTGCCGTTCAAGAAGGTGCGCGACATACCGGTCTATGTTGCGGAGTGGCTGGCGGAAATGTGTCTCAAGAACCGCTTCATTCCCATCGCGTTCATCATCTTGGTGTTTTATCTCATCCCTCTCATGCTCACGTGGAACTCGATTGCAAAAGTGTTCGGGAAGGAGTAGCCTGCGGAGTCAAGACTATTAAACCGGCTTATGTGGAAAGAACTCATTCAATTATTCAAGAAAGACAACCTGTTTGAGCAGGCATACCAAGAGGCTGCCGGGATGCTCGACACCGACGCCGCGATGTACGACGCCTCGGTCGAGGCGTTGCGTCACTCCGACACCGCCGAGGTGAAATTTGACATTTACGATGCCGACAAGGGCGTCAACCGCAGTGAGCGCGATGTCCGCAAAAAAGTGATGACTCACCTTGCGGTCTCAAGTGGAACCAACCTCGCTTCCGGCTTGAGTCTGGTGAGTGTTGTGATCGATATTGAGCGTATTGGTGATTACACAAAAAACATTTACGACCTCGCGGTTCACCATCCGCTGCGCCTCGAGGGTGGCCCCGTTGAGGAGAAACTTCAAAATGTGGAAACCTCGGTAACCGCAGATTTCAAGGGCATGATCGAAGTATTCAAGAATCGGGACGAAGACAAGGCGCGGCTCATCATGAACAACTACAAGGATGGCTTGTCCGACGCCTGCGAGGAAATCTCCAACTCCATTCTGTCCGGTGCTGTCACCGGTCTCAACAGCTCGGACGCTACCGCCGTTTCCTTGTACGCCCGGTTCCTGAAACGCATCGCCAGTCATTCCCGAAACATCGTCACCAGCGTTGTTAACCCGTTCCACCGGATTGGTTACCGCGAAAAATAAAAAACCCTCCACAGGGTTTTGATCATGCGATTAAGCCGCCAATGTGCAGCCGAAGCCATCGGCACTTTCATTCTGGTTTTCACCGGGACAGGAGCGGTTATGTTCGGCGATATTTCTGTTGGTCAAGTCACCCCGCTCGGGATTGGGCTGGTCTTCGGCCTTGTGGTCATGGCCTTGATTTACACCTTGGGCGATATCTCCGGAGCGCACATCAACCCGGCTGTTACGCTTGGCTTTTGGGCGGCCGGACAATTCAAGGCGAAGCAGGTTGCCCCCTATATTCTCTCCCAATGCTCAGGGGCGTTGCTGGCCAGCCTGCTGCTCCGCGCCCTTTTCGGCAACCACGCGGACATGGGCGCCACCATTCCGATTAAGTTTGAAGGTGAGCAATTGGTTTTTCAGTGCTTAATTCTCGAGTCCATCCTCACGTTCATCCTCATGTTCGTTATTTTGAATGTCGCAACCGACGCGAAGGAGAAAGGGCTCGTCGTCGGCATTGTCGTGGGCGGCGTGATCGCGATGGAGGCCACTTTCGCCGGTCCGATTTCCGGTGCCTCAATGAACCCGGCCCGCTCGCTCGGCCCGGCGGTGGTCAGCATGAACTTTACTGCGTTTTGGGTTTACATGCTCGCCCCCCCGCTTGGCGCCCTGCTCGCCGTGCCCGCTTGGCGATTCGTCCGCTTGGCCAAGCGCGACCTCTGAGCAACCAAGCAGTAACTGTCCTCCGCAATGGAAAAACAAGCCAAGCCGACTGTCCTGATTCTCTGCACCGGCAACTCCTGCCGCAGCCACATGGCCGAAGGCATTTTGCGCAACGTCGCCGGCGATGTGCTCGACGTCCAAAGCGCCGGCTCCGCCCCAGCCGGTTACGTTCATCCCCGCGCCATCCGCGCCTTGGCCGACATCGGCATCGATATTTCCGCAAACACTTCCAAGCACATGAACGAGTTTCTCGAGCGCGACGTCGAAACTGTCATCACCGTTTGCGACAACGCCGACCAAGCCTGCCCCACCTTCCCCGGCCAAGCGAACCGCCATCACTGGCCGTTCCCCGACCCAGCCAAGGCCAAGGGCAGCGAGGCGGAAATCCGGAACCTCTTCGAGCAAGTGCGCGACGACATCCGCCGCGTTTTCACCGACTACGGTCTCGCCCGAATGAAAGCAGGCCAAGCGCTTGGCAAAATAATCGACGAGACGCAGCATAGTTGTTAGCCTCTCCCGCGTGTCGAATGCGCCGTGCAACGTCCTCCTTGTCGTGGGAAGCCTCCACGAAAACTCCATCACCCGGGTGGCCATCGACCATCTCGCCGACAATCTCTCGGCGGACGGCTGCGATGTCCACACGCTGGATTTCATGGAAGACCCCCTGCCCCTCTTCAACCCGGACACCGTCTGGGAACAGGACTACTACCCGTTGCTGAAGGAGCAAATCGTCGCGGCCGATGTCATCGTGCTGGGCACGCCCGACTACCACGGCAGCATCAGCAGCACACTTAAGAATTTCCTCGACCATTTCTGGAAGGAGTTTTCGGGCAAGCTCTTCGCAACCGTCGTCGCTTCCCACGAAAAAGGTCTCACCGTTCACGACCAACTCCGCACCGTCGCCCGCCAATGCTACGCTTGGGTGATGCCGTACGGCGTCTCGTTCATGGAAAAAGTCGATGTGAAAGACGGCCAAGTCGCCTCCGACGAACTCCGCAACCGCCTCGAGATGCTGCGGCACGACATCCAAGTTTACGGGCGCCTCCTCGCCAACCAACGCGCCGCCGACCTCGCCAGCACCGCCCCCGGCTTCCTCGCCCAACTCCGCAAGTAGCCGTTCAACCGATCCACTCGCCCCACGCTATTTCCTTGAAACAGAAAAAGCACCAACACCTCTGCGGACAAGTAAAAACCGCTGCGGGAGTAGCACCCGCTTTCTCCATAATTTACCACGAAGTTCACGAAGAACACGAAGGCGGGAAACCAACCCACAAGAACTCTTCGTGACCTTCGTGTTCTTCGTGGTTCGCCTCACAAAAACAGATCAACCCAAGCGGCTTCGTTGAACCCCACCGAGCCGATGCCTCCCTTGATGGCGAAGGGGCGTTTGATCTGATTCCCGTTTTTTGAGAGGAGGTCGATGGCTTCCGCGTCGGTCATGTTGGGGAGTTTTTCCTTCAGGTTGAAAGACTTGTAATCTGCGCCGGAGGTGTTGAACAGTTTGCGGATGTTGCCATCGTAGTGGGCAAGCATGGTTTTCAACTCGGCCTTGGTTGGTGGCTGCTCGCGGATGGGGATGAGTTCGTATTCGATTCCCTTTTCATCCAGATATTTTCTGGCTTTGCGGCAGGTGTCGCAGTTTTTGTAGGCGTAAAACCTGAGTTTCACTTGGAGTTGATTGAAAAGAAAAAGGCGACCGCAAGGGCCGCCTCTTCAAAATTGTGTCGCTGATTACTGGCCCATTTTTGCGTGGACGGAGCATGTCGCAGACGTCCCGACCGGGGCGATGGTGTACGAACCGCCGCCCGGGCAGGTCGGCATGCCGTCTTTGAAATAAACTCCCATCTGACTATCACTCGGCGTATCGCCGTCCGCCCGTTTTTCCTGCGTGGCCCACATTTCCTTGCTGCCGTCGATCTGTTTCAACTGTGCGTGGCAGGCCGTCTTCGCGGCATCCTTTCGCATCTTGCTGAAGTTGGGCACGGCCACGGCGATCAGCAGGCCGATGATGGCCACCACGATCATGATTTCCACCAGCGTGAAACCGCTGGCCCTCATTTTTTTAATCTTCATTTTTTTCAAGGTTCTCATCCTGTCTCGTCAGGGCGGTTGGTATCAAAACCACGCCGGTTGTCAACCAAGGAGTAAACTCCATCTCGTTGAAATAGTTGCAATTCACGGGGGTTGCTTCGCCCGCTTGGCCAAGGGCGAACCGGTACCGCACTCACTTGGCCCGAATCAAATGCTTATCGAACCAGTCGCCGACCTTTTTGATCTCTCCCGGCTCGGCCTTCCAACCGTGGCTCTTTCCGGGCATGACGAGCAGTTCCGCCTCGACGCCGACCGCCTTGAACTTGGGCATGATCCAATGCGCCTGCTGGATCGGGACCAGTTTGTCGGCGTCGCCGTGGATGATCATCGTCGGCGCATCCCCCTTGGAGACATGGGTCACGGGGGCAGCTTCTCGGAATCGGCCCCGAACTTCAGCATCGTCCGTGACCCGTATGTACCAATTTTTCCCGCTGTCGTAGGTGTGAAAATCCAGCGCGGCCAAAAACGGGTTATTGCCGTTGGACAAATCGCGGATGTACTTGTCGAAATGTTGCCCCTCTCCTCCGTAGTTTAAAAAGTCAGTGGGCGGGAAATAGGAAACAACGGCCTGCACCCGGCTCGATTGCCGCTCCACCGGGTCGCTGGCATCGGGGTCGCCATCAAGCCCGGCGGTTCCCTGCATCAATGACAAATGCCCACCCGCCGAACCGCCGAGAATCCCGAGTTGCTCTGGGTCGATGCCGTAGGCTCCGGCGTTGTGGCGGATGAAACGAACTGCCCTGTGAATGTCCTCCCGGATTTCAGGAACTGTGAATTTGGGTTGGCTCCCGTGAACAACAGCGAAGAGTGTGTATCCCCGCTTGATAAGCGCCCTGCAATTCAACACTTTGGCTGCTTCGTCAATTTTGTGGTTTGCGCTGAACCAACCTCCGCTGATGACGAACACAATCCCGCGATCGTTGCGCTTGGCCAAGGGCTGAAAAACGTCCAGTGTCATGGCCAAGCCGTGTTTCCGCCCGTAAATGATTTCTTTCTCCCGCTTAAAAAGGGTTTCGTCCGCAAATCCAACTGACGGATTGGCAAAAACGAGGGCGACAATTAGCAATGGAAACGTGTGATTCATAGACAGGGGCAACTGATACTGCATGGCTGCAAACAATTGCAAGTTTGCGCTAAAATGCAGCACAAAAAAAAGACCCAGCGACGATTCGGCGGAGTCGTCACTGGGCCAGGAGGAACTGAGGATAAACCTCGCTCAAAGTGGGGAGATGCTTGCTGAAGCCGTTATGAGTGTCAACAAAAAATCTGCAATAAATCGCATTAATACCACAGTAAGCAGGCCAAGCGTAATTATGTTAACGTTAAAGCTGAAGGAAAACCGCGATTCGGATTTTCTGAATAGCCGTGTGGTATTGGAGGAGGGGGTCACGGTTCCTCTGCTGGTGGCTTGGGTGACTTGGGCGTTTCTTCCTCGGGGATCTCTGGTTCTTGGGCGTTAAGGGTCGGGTGTAAATCAATTTTCCGGCGTAACGCCGGTATGTCCTTTTCAATGATTGCCTCAAGTTTGCGGAGTAATTTTTTTGAAGAAATCGAAGCAGAAAGACTTCTCAGTCCATGAACTCGCATGATGTCGAGTATTCCGGGTTTTATGATTTCCCAGAGGGCGTAAAGGTCGGCTCGTTTTTGCAGGGAAAGCTCATCCCTGTAAGCCCGTTTGAAAAAGACATCGACTCCCTCCTCTGTCCCTATGGAGCGCCGCAGTTTTCTGAGGCCAAGCGAGAGGAACCACCAAAACAACGAGGCCACCACAAAGGCAGAACCAAGGACGATGCCGGGGACGGTCAGCGCCTCCCAATTCTTCTCATTGAACGCATCGCTCCATTCCGGCTGAAGCCACCAATTTTGTGTGAGCCACGCCGCGCCTGCAGACAGCATCACTAATCCGGAAAACGCCAGCCAAAGCCGGCTGATCAGTCGCCGGTAAGCCGTCACGGCCTCGAGGCAAACCTTCACGTGTACGGACAATCGGCGCGCATGGGAGAGTAATCCGCTGACAAGGTTGTCCGCCCGGCGAGCGGGCGCCCGCATGATTTCTGAAACCACCTCATCCCGGGAGATGTCGAAGTCCTCCAGCGGAATCGGCTTGGCATCCCCCTCAAGGGGCCGAGTGGCAAAGCCGGGAAGATAGGTTGTATAAATGCGCGGGGTGTCCTTCGTGGGAATCGTCTTGGAGAGGTTCCAGCACAGGGTGCCGTAGGTTCGCGCGAAGTCGCGGATATTGTCGAACAGGTCAACCTTGTTGAGCACGATCAGCAACTTGTGGTCGATGCCAACCAGTTGTTTCGTGAAAATGGAAACCGCCTCGCCCGTGGTGCCCGGCTTGTCCGGATCAAAAAAGAACAAAACGAGATCCGCGCTCTCGGCGAACCGCCGGACGCACTCCCGAAAATCGTAACTGCGGAGCTGATTACTGCTGGCGGAGTCGATCATTCCCGGGCTGTCGATCAGCGTCAGTTGCCGCAGGTTCTCGGACGGGTAAGTCTTGAACTGGAGCTTGGCGAGGAACTCCGGGCCGAGGTTCGCCAAGTCTTGATAATCCAACTCCGGATGCGAAACCAGCGTCTGCCCGTCGAGCGTTTCCTCCTCCTCGCCGTAAGTGATCAGCGTGAACCCGTCATCCGTCGGTGCCATGCCGGATTCCTGAATATCGGCTCCGGCGATGTAATTGATGAACGACGATTTGCCGGAGGAATGGTTCCCGAGGAAGAGAACCCTTGGCGACCCCGGCACGTCTTTGTCGCTGATCGGCAAATTGAAACGGTAGCGACTAGCCAGCAACGACAACGTTTTAGCGTAGATCGACCGGACATTACGTTCGAGTTTGAATAGGTTGTCCATTGCGTGTGCCGAGCCAAGCGGGCACGCCTTTATAATCGATGCGCAACCGCTCCCAAAGAAAAATGCACGTCCGGGCGGCGAAATGAGATTCACACCGGCTTGGGTTGACGCTACGATGCACGGCCATGAGATTGAAGGAGGAAATGACCGACTTGGCCAAGCGGGCTCGCTTGGCCTCCCGCCGCTTGGCCATCCTGTCCACCGACGACAAAAACAAATGCCTGCTGGCCATGGCCGATGCGATCGAGGCCAACGCACCGGCGATCCAGGAGGCAAACGCCAGAGACATGGCCGCCGCCGCGGAGACCGGCTTGGCCAAGCCGATGCTGGAACGGTTGCTGCTGGACGGGGCACGCATCGCCGGAATGGCCTCCGGTCTCCGCGAAGTTGCCGCTTTGCCCGATCCTGTTGGCCGCTTGCTCGACGAGCGCACCCGGCCCAGCGGACTGAAACTCACCAAGGTCGCCTCGCCGATCGGCGTGATCGTCATCATTTACGAGTCACGCCCCAACGTCACCGCCGACGCGGCGGGCCTCTGTTTCAAGTCCGGCAACGCCACCATCCTTCGCGGCGGCAAGGAGGCCATTCACTCAAACCAAATCATCGCGAAGGTCATGGTCGAGGCGGCCGCCGGGGCGCTGCCTGCTTTTCCGCCGGGCGCCATTCAAGTCGTGCCGACGACCGATCGCGCCGCGATCCCCGAGCTGCTTTCGCTTACGCGTTACATTGATCTCTGCATTCCGCGCGGCGGCGAGAGCCTCATTCGCGCCGTGGCCGATTGCTCGCACGTGCCGGTCATCAAGCATTACAAGGGCATTTGCCATGTTTACATCGACGGCGGCGCGGATGTGGCGATGGCGGAGGAGATTGCCTTCAACTCGAAAGTGCACCGGCCCGGGGTTTGCAACGCCGCCGAGACGCTGCTGGTCGACAAGTCCGTCGCCGCCGAGGCGCTGCCCCGCTTGGCCAAGCGCTTGGCCGGGGCCAGCGTCGAGTTGCGCGGCGACGAGCCGACGCAAGACTTGCTCGACGGCAGCGGCGTCGAGGTCACACCGGCTGCCGATGCCGATTGGGACGAGGAATATCTCGACCTCGTGCTGGCGGTGAAAATTGTGGACGGCGTCGGCGAGGCGATCGAGCACATCAACACTCACGGCTCGGGCCATACGGAAACGATCGTCACCGGCGACTCGGCGGCGGCCAAGCGCTTCCAAACCGAGGTCGATTCCTCGACGGTTTTCTGGAACGTGTCGACTCGCTTCACCGACGGCGGAGAATTTGGCATGGGCGCGGAGATCGGCATCAGCACCGACAAAATCGGCGCACGCGGCCCAATGGGGCTGGAGGAGTTGACCAGCTACAAATGGCTCGGCGTCGCCGACGGCTTGATTCGCAAATGACAGTTCGCGAGATCATGGACAATTGCATGCGCCTGCTCCGCCGGGCCGGGATCAAGTCGCCCCGAGCCGATGTCGAGTGGCTGGCTTCCGATGCGTTCAAGCGCCACCGCTCGGAACTCGCCCTTCATGACCACAAGATGCCGACCCCCGAACAGGTCGAGCGAATGCGGGAAAACTTCATGCGGCGGATGAATCGCGAGCCGTTGCAGCATATTCTCGGCGTCGGCGATTTTTACGGCTACGAGTTTCGGGTGACCTCCGCAGTGCTGATCCCCCGACCAGAGACGGAGACGCTGGCGGAATTGGCCTTGGATTTTCTGCAGCCACTCCCCTCCCCGGCCGCCCTCGACCTTGGCACCGGCAGCGGGTGCATCGCCATCACGCTGGCCAAGCGATGCCCCGGCGTGAAGGTCATCGCCTCCGACGTGTCCGAGTCGGCGCTCAACTTGGCCAAGCTCAACGCCGAGACGCTCGATGCGCTTGGCCAAGTAGAGTTCCGCGAGGCCGACGGCTTGGGCGCTTTGGCCAAGGGCGAGCAAGTCGATCTGATCGTCTCGAACCCGCCGTACATTCCGTCCGGTGACATCGCCGGTCTGCAACCGGAGGTTCGCCACTACGACCCGCACCTCGCACTGGACGGCGGCGAGGATGGCCTGCGGTTTCACCGGCTGCTCGCCGCCGAGGGTCAATCCCAATTGAAGCCCGGCGGCAAATTAATGGCTGAGTTTGGTGACGGGCAGGAATCCCCCGTCGAGGAGTTGTTCAAGCAAGCCGGCTGGCCAAGCGCCGAGATCACCAACGACCTGACCGGCCGGCCCCGAATCGTGATTGCCTCCGCCGGGCAATAGGGCAACACTCCGCGCCGACAAACGCTCATGGATTGCTTGGTTATCAAGGGAGGGACGCCGCTCAAGGGCGACGTCAAAATCAGCGGCGCCAAAAATGCCGCGCTGCCGCTGATGGCGGCGACGCTGCTGACGAGTGAGGAATGCGTTTTGCGCAATCTGCCCAACCTCAGCGACGTGCAGTTTATGGCGCGGATTTTGAAGTCGCTCGGCGCAACGGTCGAGATGAGCCGGGGCACGGTCCGCGTTCGGGCAAAAAAAATCGACGGCTTCGGCGACTACGACTTGATCCGCAAAATGCGCGGCTCGATCTGCATTCTCGGGCCGCTCATGGGCCGCCTCAACGAGGCCAAGGTGTCGATGCCCGGCGGCTGTGTCATCGGCGCGCGCCCGATCGATTTGCACCTCAAGGGCCTGCGGGATCTCGGCGCAACGGTGCGCGTCGAGGGCGGTTACGTTCATGCCAAGGCCAAGAGATTGATCGGCGGCGAGAGTTTCCTTGGCGGGCGTTGCGGCCCCACGGTGCTCGGCACGGCCAACATGCTGATGGCCGCGAGCTTGGCCAAGGGCAAGACACTCATTCACAGCGCCGCCTGCGAGCCGGAGATCGAGGACTTGGCCAAGTTCCTCAACGCGATGGGCGCAAAAATCTCCGGCGCGGGAAGCCCGACGATCACCATCCAAGGCGTGCGGCGGCTCAGGGGCGCGGAGCATCGGGTGATCCCCGACCGGATCGAGGCGGCAACCTACGCCCTCGCCGGCGCCGTGACGGGCGGCGACGTGACGCTGCGCAGTTGCAACCCCAGCCACCTCATCGCGGTGCTAGACAAAATGCGCGAGGCCGGCGTGCGACTCGACGTCGGCCGCAACACACTTCGCGTCCGCCCCGCAAAGCGGCTGCGCTCGGTGGACATCACGACGATGCCGCACGCCGGTTTCCCGACCGATGTGCAGGCGCAAATGATGGTGCTCATGCTCAAGTCCCCTGGGATCAGCATCATCACCGAGCGGATTTTTGAGTCGCGCTTCATGCACGTGAACGAGTTGGCGCGGATGGGCGCGGACATCTCGATCGAGGGGCCAAGCGCGATCGTCAAAGGTGGCCAACCGCTCAGCGGCGCGGATGTCATGGCGAGCGACCTGCGCGCCTCGGCGGCTTTGGTTTTGGCCGGCATGGCGGCCAAGGGCGTCACGCGGGTGAACCGCGTTTACCACATCGATCGGGGCTACGAAAACATCGACGGCAAACTCCGGGCGCTTGGCGCGAATATCTCGCGCGAGCCGGGCCAATAGCAAAGTGCCGGAAATGAATGACACACCCGATGACACAAGACCGCTCGCTTGGATTACCGGCGCCGGAGGGCTGATCGGCAGCCACATCGCCCGGGCCGCCGCAGTGCATGCGCCGGGCTGGCGGATTCGCGGCTTGACCCGCAACGACTTCGACTTGACCGACTTCCCGGAAATCCAGCGGCAATTCAACGCCGACCTGCCGCAACTCGTGATTCACTGCGCCGCGATGAGTGACCCCACGGTTTGCGAGACGCAGCACACCCAATCACGACTCGTGAACAGGGAAGCGACGTTTTATCTGTCCGGCTTGGCTCAGGACATTCCGATGATCTTTTTTTCATCCGACCTTGTCTTCGACGGCAAACACGGCAACTACACCGAGCAGGATGAACCGTCACCCCTGACCTTTTACGCCCGCACCAAAGCGGAGGCGGAGGCGCTGGTGCTTGCCAACCTGCTGCACACCGTGGTGCGAACATCGCTCACCGCCGGCAAATCCCCCAACGGCGACCGCGGCATCGAGGAGCAGCTCAAGCTCCGCTGGGCCAAGGGCGAAACCGTGAAGCTGTTTCGCGACGAGTATCGCTGCCCCATCCCGGCAGAGGTCACCGCCCAGGCAGTTTGGGAACTCGCCTTGGCCAACCGTCCCGGCCTGTACCATTTGGCCGGCAGCGAACGGATGTCGCGCCTCGAGATTGGCAAAGCGATCGCCGCGAGCCACCCGGAGTGGAACCCGAAAATCGAGTCGTGCAGCTTGCGTGATTACGACGGCCCGCCGAGGGCCGCCGACACGTCGCTCGACTGCGGCAAGCTCCAGCAACTCCTTTCGTTCCCGCTGACCGGGCTGCGCGAATGGCTGGCGTCCAGCGCAACACAACCGGCATGAAGCCGTATCGCGGTCGCATCGCCCCGACCCCCACCGGCCTGCTCCACCTTGGCCACGCGCAGACGTTTTGGACCGCCCACCAACACGCGCGCCAAGCCAGCGGCAAACTCGTGTACCGGACGGAAGACCTCGACCCGCAGCGGTGCAAAACTGAATTCGCGGACGCCGCGCTGGACGACTTGAAGTGGCTCGGCATCGACTGGGACGAGGGGCCGGACTGCGGCGGCGATCATGCGCCGTACATCCAAAGCCAACGAACCGGGCGCTACCGCGAACTCCTCGAGACGCTGAAAACTCGCGGCTTGGTTTACCCGTGCCGCTGCTCGCGCAAAGATGTGCGGGACGCTGTGAGCGCCCCGCACGAGACCGGCGACGAGCCGGTTTATCCCGGAACATGCCGCCCCTCGCTTGGCCAAGCGGCCTCGTTTGAAACCGGCGTCACGGCCCAAGTCAACTGGCGCTTTCGCGTGCCAAGCGCCGAGGCGATCACGTTTGAAGACGGCCGCCTCGGGCACCAGTCGTTCACCGCCGGAAGCGACTTCGGCGATTTCGTTTTATGGCGGCACGACGATGTGCCCAGTTACCAGTTGGCCGTGGTGGCCGACGATCACGACATGGGCATCACCGAGGTCGTTCGCGGGGAGGATTTGCTCAAGTGCACCGCCCGGCAACTGCTCATCTACCGGGCGCTCGACTGGGAGCCGCCGGCGTTCCATCATTGCCCATTGGTCACCGATGAAGCCGGCCAGCGCTTGGCCAAGCGCCACGACTCACTCAGCCTCCGAGCCATGCGTAACGCCGGAGCCACAGCAAAATCGATCCGCGCAAAATTCTCCGAGCCCGTTGACTCAGAACAGAGGCCACCGTAAAGCACTTGGCGTCAGACAAAACAAGAGACCTTGCCCCGCGATAGGGTTGTGCCATCGTTTGCCTGTCAGGCATGCGGCAATTAACCAAAGAAAATAATTATTCTTTATTACTTGACGGGGGGGTCATGGCCGAAGGGTTCGCTCCGTGAACACGATACCATTTATTTCTCAAAGAGTTTTCAGCCTTTTTTTTGCTAGTCTTGGCCAAAAGGGGCTTTGGGGGTTTTTGGGTGAGGCATTTTTGTTTTCCGGGGCGCTTGGCCAAGCGCGGGCGGAAAGTGAAACGGATAAAGCCGAGAGGATCATCTCGGAGAAATTGATACATCTAGGGGTCAGTCCACTAGTGTCCGGTTTAGATTTTAGCGACAACGGTTTTGCTACTATAAAATAAGGCTGAAACAGGCGTCATGACTTTTTTCGATTTCATTTTTGTGCGGCTCTTTTGCACGGTCTCCCCCCGCTCCCCAGTGGGATCTGACCGTTATGAACGAAGGACGAACCGTGTTTGCTCAACTCATG
>Ga0208879_1002249_pt1 | contig 17262 bp, 11 predicted proteins | sample Knorr_S15_td_Bot_FD_185605 | JGI IMG/M metagenome (GOLD analysis project Ga0208879, IMG submission 185605) | Marine microbial communities from Southern Atlantic Ocean transect - Knorr_S15_td_Bottom_ad_5009_LV_A (SPAdes) (version 2) | ecosystem: Environmental > Aquatic > Marine > Oceanic | place... | reverse complement strand
AGATTGGTGAGGTGAACATGTAGAGGGTCCAAAAATCCTCATCGCATCCGGAGAGTCGGCTAGCGAGTGGGGTCGGAACCGGCCAATTCAACGCGAACATGTCTAGATTGACATAGGTGATATTGATTTCCTCGGGCACGGTTTGGTTGACGAAGAAAAGACTGCCTTGCCCTCCTCCCTCAGCCGCGCCATTTCCCTGCCATTCCTCGTAATCCCACCAGCCGAGTTTCCAAGTGTGGGTTGGGGTGATATTCCATTCTGCGAAGATTCGTGCCATCTCAAGTAGAGCACCGGAGCCGGTGCCGTCGTCGTAAGCACCGGATGATGTGCAGCCCGGATAGGTGATTCCACTGAGTGGAGGTGGTGAGTAGCAGATGGCGTCGTGGTGAGCGCCGACTACTATCCAGTTATTTTCCAATGTCCCATTTATGGTGACTACAATATTTTGGCAACCTGAGCATTCTTCGCTGGTGAAGTTTTGTCTTTCAACTTCGTATCCCATTCCTTCCAACTGTTCTGCAATCCAATTCCGACCGTCCTGATTGGCTTGGGTATCAATCCGACGGTAACCGAACTGAGTCATGCTGACCATATTGTCGTAGGCATTTGCTCCATCCGGCCACGCTGGTGGCTCATACGATGATTCAACGTCAGTATTTGCATTACTGCGGGTCAGGTCGCCGGGGAATCCAGCGAGTAAAATAAGGGCGATGAGCATGACAGCGCAGCGTGAGTGCCGGGTGGACATCGGAACACTTGACCCAACAGGTTGCCTTGAGGCTTCGCCTCAAGCGCATGTGTGAGGAAAATCGGTTGCAGAATACTGCCGATAGAATGACAGCGCGAAATCGATTGCGCTCATCATGGCGGACTGGCCTATTCCCGATTCGCGCACTCAGCCGCTGCTTCGTGGTGAGCAGTTAGCGGCTGAAATGACAACGACCGAAGTGCCCTCTGGCGAGGTCGCAGCATGGTGGTTAACTCAGGCATCTTGGATGCTGAAATTCCCTTCAGATGGTATGAGCGACGGTGGCAGCACAGGCGATGGTGGCAGCACAGGCGGCAGTAGTTCAGGTAGGGTAAATGGCGGCCCATTGGTCTTGATTGACCCGTGGTGGCGCGACCTATTCGCCGGCGACCGTTGGCAAAAATTGCTCGGGGAATTTCCGCTCGAGCCCGAGCAGCACCCAGAACCGATGGTAATCTGCTGCACCCATTGGCACGATGACCACATCTGTCCGGTCAGTATTCCGCGGCTTGCAGCTGCCTTTCCCGACGTGCCAATCATCGTCCCAAATCGCTCCCGTCAGATGGTGATTGATTGGGGCGTCCCAGAACATCAACTCATCAGTATGCATGGCGATGATGAGATTGTGTTAATCGCGCCTGACGGCACGGCATTATTCATTCACGCAATACCCGCCGCTCACGAGGAATTAGACGTTGATGATGACGGCTCACTTTACCTCGGTTACCTGATTTCCAACGGTGAAACCACCGTGCTTCACATGGGTGATTCGCAGCCGTATGAAGGCTGGCATGAACGAATAAACGAGATTTCCGGGGAGTTATCCGGAGGTTTGGATTTGGCGTTTGCCTGCATCAATGGCAACGATAATCTCAGGCATGACGAGGCGGTAGATTTGGCTTTAGAATGTAGGCCGGGACTGATAATTCCGATGCATTATGGCATGGACCCGGGCAATACGGTTGACCCGGAGATTTTCGGCGAAGAAATGCGGAAAAGAGGCGAGGCGCTACAATTCAAAATCCCACAGGTTGGCGAACGAATCATCACCGGTTGATTGGACTACAGACAGCAGTTCGCATTATCCGATTTGTGAAATCTTAAAGCGTTCAATCAAGAAAGCGGAATAAAAGTTGAGAAATTTATCGAATTTCCTCCTGCGTTCGTCGTCAATCCTATGGCTTAGTTCTGACTTCGTAACAACATGACGAGGGGCCCAAGCGCAATCTTCGCGTCAATTCCGGCCCGAGTTGGGCTTCTTGGTAACCCATCTGACAACTACTATGGCCGTTGTATTTCGGCTTTGATTCGGAATTGGCGAGCAATCGCACGACTATATCCGCATGAGAATCGTTGGGACCTTTCTGTTAGCATTGACTTGGATGATGAAGAAGGAACGCTTGAATTCAATTCTATGCAGGCTCTTGCTGATGTTGCTGAGGCCGACGGAGTCGGAGGAGAACTGCTTGGAGGAGATGGTATGCGACGCATTGTGCTTGGCTGCTTGGTTCGCTTCCAGCGCGAATGCGTCGAGAGTGGCTTCTGCCCGGGCACCGGCGGCTATCGGCTCGAAGTCTCAACAGACATCCCCCGTCAGGTTGGTTTAGCCGGTTCATCAGCCATAGAAACCGCCATCACCCGCGCATTACTCACCCTACATGGTTTGGGAACTTCCCTACCACCGCACGCCATCGCTGACCTTGTTTTGGGGGTTGAGACGGAGGTGCTGTCAATGGGAGGTGGGTTGCAAGACAGACTACCGCAAGCCTACAACCAGATGCTCTACATGGATTTCCGCAAGGATTTGATGCAGGGTCGCGGCTGGGGTGAATATACTCAGATGGACCCCGCCCTTCTTCCACCGCTGTGGCTGGCCTATGGTGACATTGGACTCCCTTCCGGCGATATTCTTGCGCAAGTAACTTCCAAATGGGAAGGACGTGAAGGTGAGATGACTGCGATAATTGAACAATTGTCTAACGTCGCTTTACTCGGCAAGAATGCCATCGAGACCGGTGATCGCGCAGGAGTCTCCTCACTGATGGACCGCAACTTTGACCTACGCGCGGAACTGTATGGAGAGGAATTACTTGGCAAATCGTTTGAGATGGTAAATCTCGCTCGCTCTTTGGGCTCATCCGCAAAGCAGCCTGGCTCGGGTGGTGCTATCATCGGCGTGATTCCCGACGACGACTTCATTGAGCGAGCGCAACCAGCGTTTGAGGAGCACGGCTGGACTATCGTAGCTCTGGAAGTGTGAGGATGGTTTTGCTTCCTGATGGGAGAATGAGGATTGCCTACGTGCACGATTCTCCGTTGCATGAGCCGTTTCAAACCAAGTGGAATGACCTGGGTTTTTTGGCCTCTCTCGGTTTTACTGATGTGGTGATTTCTGACCAGATGTCCGGTTGTCTTGGGCTGACTTTGCCCAGTGCGCCTACCGATGCGCTTTCGTCGTTGCAGACTCGTGTTGCAGAGGCTGGTGAACATGGATTGGATGCATGGTTGATGGACGATTTGTTCACTTTATCGAGCGAATTGTTGGATTCGGCGACCGCTTGTCCTGCTCGCGATGAGTTGTGGCAGGCTAGCGAGCAGGCAATTCGCTCGGTTCTATCTGAAATGGCTGATGTTACAGGCATTGTGGTGAGAATCGGCGAGGTTTTTGACACCGAGCGAGCGTGGGAGAAGCGAGCAAATTTATTGCATTGTGAATGCATCGATTGTGCAGGAATCAGTCAGGTTGAACGTCGCCAAATGGTGGTGCAGATGCTTGAGAAAGTCGTTTGTAAAGAAATGGGTAAACGCTGCATTTTCCGAGTTTGGGACCTCGGTGAGGACGGTATGCATGCTGATATTGACATGCAGCGCGAGGTACTTTCGGTCTGGCAAGGCGATGAGAGGTTCATCGTATCCGTAAAACACACACTCACCGATTATTGGCGACATCAGCCGTGGAATCCAAGCATTTCGTTGGAGGGGCCCGCTCGAATCATTGAATTCCAATGCGAGCGGGAATACGAGTTCATCGGCATGGTTCCGAACTGGCAGGGCGATGAGTGGGCGCTTGGACCGGTAGAATGCGGGGAGCGCGGGGTCACTGGACTTGCGAATGTTCGTCCAAAAAATTGGGCTGGAGTTTTCGTGCTGCCGACCGGCGGCGGCTGGGCGGCTCGCGCCGCTAGCGATGAATTGTGGGCAGAGATGAATGTCGCCTGCGTCCTTGAACTCTGCACCGACCCAGAACGAGACCCTTCTGACATCCTCACCCAGTGGATAGAATCAATGGAGTTTCCCTCCCGTATCCGTGGAAGATTGCACTCATTATTACGCAAAAGCCCAGAATTGATTCTCTCCCTCAGATATTCCGATGTGTGGAGACAGGTTGCAGACCAACGGTGGATGCCGGCTGAAAATTGGTTTCGTGACGACACTTTCGTGCCCGGAGCATGCGCATCCATTGCCAATGAAGTGACGTCATCAGGGCAGGCAAGAGCATTACAACAAGAGCGGATGCAATGCTGTGAGGTGGTAGCAGAACAGCAGACTGAGGCTTGGTCGTTATTCGTTGATGATGCAGAGGGTGCTATGCATCCAAAGGCCGAGTTCATCGTGAATTCATACAGTTTTGCTGCTAAATTTGGCGAGTGGACTGCCACTTTGTGGGATTCGCTATTGGAAGCGGCTGAGGACGCTGAAGATGAGGGTAAGCAATTATCGCGAGACCAAGCCGCAGAAATCATCGCTGCAAGATTGGCCAGCAATCCGATTCCGCCACTACGAATGCTTGAGTAAGCGGCGGAATCAAGGCACACCTCCGCTTCGCCGTCTCATGGTCCTCGCCGAGATTTTTTCTCGCCTATGGACGGAGATTGACTTTGATGACCATCCTCATCAGGCAGGACACAGCCCAACTCCGGTCGGAGAATTGCAATCCCAAATCGGTCCTGGTTTACTGAAATTACAGGATGACCGCATCCGTTTTTTCCTTTATTCAGATGCTGAATTATTGCTTGCGGAATGGGCTGGTGAAAACCCAACTTACAGTCTTGATGTTGATGAAAATGGCAGACCGGTTTCCATCCATTTGCTGACGATAGGCCCCGAGAATACGCGTGTTGGCGAGGGTCGGTTAGGGCTGCACAAATGGAGCCTTGACCGGTCGTCCTTTAATGCTGAAAGTTGGCATTGGCTCAGCGAGAATATTGGGCTACCAAGCGGCGATTTCTTGTCGGCAACTCCAGAGTCATCTCACTCGGCGTTGGATTTCTCACCTTTAGCCGAACTTTGCCTTTACCCTGACCGCAGCGCGCATAGCACTGAACGCCCACATTTGACAGTGGGTGAATGGCGACATCTTCTCGGAGGGCTTCGAGCACATCTCTCTCCATTATTACCGGATTGGACTTGGCATCTTGAGGTTGACAATAAGGCCGACCGCTGCGGTTGGTACGTTCGGGCACCAGAGAATTGGACCAGTCTATTCACCATTTTTGTCGGGCTGGGTTGGCAGCCAGAAAATCCTCAGAACGCGCATGGATTCCTGCTGTTTGAGCGTGCGCCTCCCGGTGAGTTAGACCGCGATGATGAGGAGGAAGCGAATCAGTTGGATGGATTGCGCACCGTCGCGTTGTGTAATTCTTCGCGAGGTGCTTTGACCGCACTCGCTGGTGAGCCGTTTTGGGCTGCGAGTGCTACCGCACATCCGCTTCCGGCATTACCGGGATTGGTTGAGTTGTGGCCGCCAAGCATGGGTCGTTGGCCATTGTTAGTTGCAAGAGCAGAACCTGAGCGCCCACTCGAGGCGATTGCTCAATGGGCGGCAACAATCATCGGAGCACTACAGCCGTCAATTTCTACTCTACCGTCAAAAATTGAAGGACTTTCTTGGCATTAGTCAAGATTCCTCAATCGTAAGACCATCATCGTCGTAATCCCATTCAACTATGCTCCAACCCGCTTTTTTCACTGCCGCCTCTACCGCTTCTCGTCGTTGATGTCCACAAATTAGCGCGGCACTTCCGCCGCCGCCAGCACCGATTGCTTTCCATGCGGCGATGTCCTTATTTTCGAGCAGTGGACTGATTACCGGCTTGAACGGAGCGTGTACATGCGGGGCCATTTGGTCCAAAGCATCACAGGTTATTCTAAAAGATTCAACCATCAAATCCCGTCGGTCAGATTGCAGTCCATCCATCACCAACTTGGTGGTTTGGCGTAACTTCTGCAATCCGGCCACTACATCAGAATCTCCATCTTGGTAGCGTTGCCAAATTTCGTCATGCAAATCACCAGATACGTGTTCAATTCCACTATTGACTATCAGCAACTGCCGCTTCAGCCATTTTTTCGCGCTCGGCAAAGGCTCCAGCGGTATTCTTTCAACAGTATCTCCAATGAAAATCAGCCGCTGAAATCCACCGTAGGTAGCTGCCCATTGGTCTTGCCTACCGCCGGTATTACCCAATAATTTCTCGAATTGAAATGCCTTCTCGGCTACGTCATCAGCGGCAAGCCCTGTGCCTTTTATCGCTGCAATCAGGGCTACATTCAGCGCGCCAGTGGTGCCAAAACCCGAACCGAGCGGAACATCTGCGCTATACGATACCGACATTTTCCCATCATCATCTATCAAAAGGCTGGCTCGCGCATAGAGATTGATGGCAAAATTCACCACATCTCCGCCTTGGTCATGGGTATAGGTGGGAACATCGGTCCAACCGCCTGAAAGGTCAATCCGAACAGGAGCGCGAGTTTCCACCTTGCGTTTTGCCATGTTTCCAACTCCGTTTTCACCGATTCAACTTCCGCTTACGCCAAGGCGTCATCCCCGGTCGCTATTAGATGCTTGATGGCATCGTCAACCAATGCACGACCTCTATCCAAAATCATCCGTCGCCACTTCATTGAAGATGGACTGAAGGATTCCAACATTTTCACCCTCTCGCGCGAATGCAGTAAAGAGAGCGGGGGCTTATTTCCCCACTGGGTGAGTCTATTCTCAGCCCGGGCGATTTTGAGTAGTGGAATCGGCTTGATGGTGCCGAATTCTTGGGTGATAGTCGTCCATTTGATGTTTGGCCAATCCGTTTCAAATCGTTGCTGAATCCCTCCGCGTATTCGGTATGCGACACTACTTTTCGGGTCACTACCCATCAATGTCGGACCGTATAAGAGAGATAGTCGGTTCAATCTTTCACGAGTCTCATCACCGAAAATCAATAGCGAATCAACACCAAACGGCCCAAGTCCGGTATGAAAATCAATCGAAATCGCTCGATTTACTTCGCCAAGATTTTCTCCGAGCCAATCGAGGACATGGCGCGAGGATTCTGCTAACTTCGCGCCACCGTATTGCATCGCTTTCGGCCGTTCATATTGCCCCTCCTGTACTGTTTGCTTGGCGGTGGAAAATCCGAGAGTGAGCACAGCCCACAGAGCCTTGAGCAAAAATGGGTCAAAGCCGCCGGGTCCGGAGCGAGGATTGAGCAGTGAATTGAGCCTCGCGTAATGCTTTGGCTCGCCGGCATATTCCTCACCGTCAGGCAAAAAATTTCGGTTAAGGTCCGCATTGTCTTCGTTCACTCGCCGCAGCCAAGCCATTCCCCACGGATTGACGATATGGATGAAGGCGATGGCGACTCCACTCGGCAATACCAAGTCGCCAGCATGCAATTGTTCGAGCAGCATGGTTTGAGTTGCAGATCCGGGGATTCCTTCCACCCCATGCACTCCGGACGAGTGCAGAATCAGTTTCCTGGCATTAGTAGGGCCGACCCAGCAGAAATCCACCGTCAGTTGTTCTTCACTAGGACCGCGCACAGCAATCGCGCGGCTATCTACATCCACACCAAGTCGCTTAGCAGCATCACGAAAGCATTCGCGAGCAACGATGTAATCGGCTGAGAACCATCTCAGAACATCGTCATTGCTCGCCTTCATGCGATATCGGCCTCAGTTAAACCGCCAAGAACGAATCGCTTTGGCGGGAATCTTCGCTGGCCAACCCGCCTTTGAAATTCGCGGTTTTGTGCTCTCTCGCTCCAGTAGGTCGCAACCTCTGACATTGAACAGCGGCAAGTCAGTCTCAATCCGACCTTCCCATACCTCATCGGTCGGGTTGTAAAGCCGAATCACGCATCCATTGCCATCCGCCGCCGGCTTCATGCAGGAAATCACCGGCGTCGGTCCATCTCCGACCAACCGAATTGGCTGGATGCGACGACCTCTTGCTCCATACGAGCATACCTCGTCAAATTCACCGTCCAACTGCGGCTTACCGTGAGCAGGCAGCAACGACGCCTGACACGAAAACGCTTCCGAAATTTGATGCACTTCTGACTCTCCCCAACTATCTTCGAAAGCCATTACAGCCCAACGGGTGTAGTGTGAGCCCTTGCATTGTGCTCCGGGTGCCGAGAAAGTGGGACCGGCACGATTTCTCCGGCTAGCAAATCCGTCACGGCTAAGGTGGCCGGTTGCTCGTAGTAAGGTGATTGCAAAGGTGGTACTCTCCCCATCAACTCCGCCCGGAATACCTTCGTATTCATTGCTGCCCGGACAGAAAATTGCCACGCCGCCGTCCTTTTCTTGCGCGATTAGCATGTCGGAGAAGTGTTGGGTAAGCACGTGCGGCTGCTCCCAATCAGCATGGTGTGGCCAAACACATGGTCGCTCGATTACGTCATATGCGCCGCCGGCATGGATACGATTGACATCGCAACCTGTCGGAACATGCAGTCGGAGGCGATGGTCTTCGCACGGATTGTTCACCCAACTCTCAACTTCTACCATTCGGTGTCCGCTGCGCAACGTGATGTAATGGTCAACGGTTAGCCACTCCAAATCGGTTGAACGGGATTGCGTGGCGTTGTCAAATCGCGCAGGTAATGCCCACGCCACGTGTAGCCGGACAGTTGCGCTCCACTCATCTTGATGCTCAATGGTCAGGTAGACCTGTCTATTTTCTTCATCAACATCTGAGAATCGCTTATCACTGGCCTCGATTCTTGCCATCATCTTGTCGCCCCGACCATCGCCAATTGGCACCGGATAGCCTGCTGGAGACCAATCATAGGAATCCCCGGCATCTTCGGAATCCTCTAACCGGCCGATGCCGGGCATATGTCGTCCAGTTGCATGGTCCATCACGTCAAATCTTCCGTCGTCTCGGAATAAAATCCGCACCAAGCCATTGTCCATCCAATCGGTCCGACCAAACTCACCGCCGAGTGTTATCGGCTCGCCGGGTAGTGTTCGCGCTCCTCGTCCCGGCAGCGCATGCGCAACCGTCAAGCCGGAGGGAAGGCGGTGAACCTGAATCCGACCAACTATTCGTGGCAACTCTACGTTTGCTACCCGGTCGGAGTGAACGTGTAGGTCGTGAGACTTTGGCAGGATTTCCAAGTCTGCAGTATGCAGAATACAATCTCCAGCCGGGGATGCGAGAATTACCTTGACCGGCCCACCAGAATCCAACCAGCACCGATACTTCGGCACCGCGATGTCGAGCAGTAAGGTACCACTCCAAGATTTTGGCAATGGGTTTTGGAGGATGAGGGGAACAGCATCCCTATCATCGTGAGTCAAATCCATCTGATTTCGTAATTCATCTGTAACGTCATCAATTACCATCGCGCTAATCTGTTGTGCGTGCTTGAATCTTGTATCCATGTCGTCGTGAGTCTCATCAACGCTACATCCGCAGATATCGTCGTGTGGATGATTTCGCAAAACCTCGCGCCAAGCCGACTCAATTTGCCCAGTTCTATCTCGACCACCATGCGCCTGAGAAACTGCCGATAATTGCTCAACTTTGTCTCTGAGCAGCCGCATGGTGTGGTCATTTGCTCGCTTTTGGTAGAGTCGTGCACTGAACACTCCTGAGAGAATATTTCGGTCCCAGCCCGAGTGCAATTCGCCCTCAAAGCGGTAGACCTTCTTCCGGCCTTGCCAAGCGCGTAAAGCCTCAATATACCCACTGAAAGAGGAGTGTTCAAACCGACAAATCCCGTTGAATTTGTTATTTGCCTTGCCAATTAACATCGGTAAAGTGGGTTGTGGATGGGTATGGTCACTACCTTGCCCGAATAACAGCACATTTGGTTTCCAATCAATTTCTTCATGCTTATCCAATAATCGCTGCATCTTATCCATCGCCGAATCCACATCAACATCCAAAGAATCCTTGCGGTCAAGTGGCCTATTCTCAAAACCCCAAGCCATCAAGTTCGGGTAATCGGGAACCTGTTTTACTGACAGGACCTTGGTTTTTCCATCGCTGGCATACCAATTGAAAATTCCACCTGCTGCCTTAATCCACGGGCCGGCTCCGCGGGTGAAAATGAATGAATCAAGTCCTGCACCGGCGAGAATCGCAGGTAATTGACTGACATGACCGAATGGGTCGGGAACATAACCGACTTCACTACGACCACCATATCTTTCGGCGGTCCTATATCCCATCAGCAGGTTTCGTGCCAATGCCTCACCGCCGACGATATACTCGTCGGGGAGCACGTACCACGGCCCGATACTCAGGCGACCTTTCTCAATCAATTTCCGAATCCGCGGCTCATTTTGTGGCTTAACCTCAAGATAATCCTCCAAAATCACCGTCTGTCCATCCAACTCAAAAGTTGGGTATGCCTTCGGATTATTTTCCATCAAATCGAGTAAGTCATCAACAATCTCAATCAATCGGTAACGATACTTCTGGAACGGCAGATACCAAGCCCGATCCCAGTGGGTGTGAGGGACGATGTGGCCGGTTAAGGGTGAATCCTTCAGTTTGCCTTTGCGTGGCAGGGATAACTTCGGGTAGCGAGAACCCTCGGCTGGCTCAGATGGCAACGGCTCAACCTCAGGCAGGTCTTCTTCCTCTTCCTCAGGTTCCTCCCAATCGCCCTTACTTCCGGTGGTGTCTGCTTCTTCTTCATCCGAATCGGTTGCCGCACCCGTACCTACTCCTTCCGAATCGCTTGTTTCCGCACTTTCTCCTGCAATCATGCTGATTGCTTGGTCCATCGCCGCATCTTCGGAGTCTTCGTCTGCCGGTGCTGCCGGTTCTGCTGTAGGAGGACCACGCGACGGCCTTGACTTTGGTGGTCCTCTTGTGGGTGGCCCTCTTGAGGGTGGGCCTTTACTCGGTGGTCCGCCTACCGAATCAGCAGGTGGTGAAGGGGCATCAGGTGGACCCGTTGGTGGGCCAGCTGACGACTCTGACTGAGGTCCAGCCGGACCTGTTGCTGGTGATGAAGGAGAAGTTGGTGGAGCAGATGGTGGCCCTCCGGCCGGTCCTGATGACGGCCCAGTTGGTGGCCCTCCGGGTGGTCCTGATGACGGCCCAGTTGGTGGTCCGCGCGACGGTCCTCTGGATGGTGGTCCTCGTTTTGGTTTGCCGGTATTATTGTCCTCGTCGGACTGATTATCACCGGCCATGCATTGCGCAAGAGCCGGAGTCGTCTATGAATCCTATTCTATGGGCTTGAGGAAAAAATACTGACCTCTAGAGGTCATTGAGATGAGTTAGTGCCTTTGGAAGTGCTAAGATTACCCGTTCATCTAATCCCTTTGACAGTAGTGATAATGCCTCTATTTCGCCGTGTTCAGCAACCAATTTTTCGAGTTTTTCTGCCGCCTCATCGCCTGATTCTTGGTAGCGTAACGCGGCTGCTAAACCCAGCATGAGATTTTGATGCGGCAGGTCGTATTGCAGACAGAGGTGAATTGGTCCGAGCAGCCGCTCGTAACGGCCGAGTTTCCGAATCGGGTCACGCGCATTTCTCTCAACTGGGTCGCGAATGCTCTTATCCTGATATTTAGCCAAAGCGCGCTTGCACCACGCTTGTTGGACATCTGCATCAAATCCGAAGGCGGCAACCAAAGCAGCCGATGATTCTCTGCCAGCAGCGAGTGCAAGTTCCGCGATTTTGTCATCATTAGCCGCATCAGCCAACCATTGGTAGCCAGCGAGTTTGGCGAGGTAACACACCATTGCATTGACACAGTTGTAGGTATACAATTTACGAGTTAGTTCGATTGAAAATGCGGATTTCGGAGTAAATCCGACAACGCTTTTCAGCAGTTCGGGCCGGCGTAGCGCATCGGCGTCAAGCGGTAAGGTCCAATGGTCCTGAATCTGCACGGTCAATCCTCCGTATTCCTCTATTTGCTCAGTTGTTGGCTCAATACATGAGCGCAGAACCTGTGCTTGGGCGATTCCAACTTTTTCTGAAACGATGTATTCTCTGACCAATGCCGCGGGGGCTGGATGATTCTCCGCCAAGATGATGTCAATTCCCCGCTCAAATCCAGCGAGTTTAGCAGCCCAGTCGCCAAGCCCGTTGCCGCCGAGGGAAGTCAGAATCAGGTCGGCCTGTTCTAGTCGCCATTCATTGCACGAGGCGGAAAATCCAGAGATTTTCTCCACCTCTCCAGTAGCGAGGTTATACAGGTGATATTCGCCGGATTTGAGGGAGTTGATTAGTTGTTCATTGGTGTCAACAAAGTGGATTCTCCAGCCTGCTTTCATCAATAATTGGGCAAGAAAACCCCTGCCGACTTTTCCAGCTCCAAAGATGACTGCCAGCGGTGCCTCTGCCAGTTTAGCAATTCCCAAAACGCTGACCTCTTGTCCGGCTCGCAGGCTCGCTCCACGAGTTTTCACAAGTTGCGGAATCAGTGCTAATCCGCCGCCGATTAGCATTTCTCCATCAGGAAATTGCTTTCGGATTTTCTCAATCGGCTCGTTCAATTCTCGTAGTGCTTGCCACTGCTCGCTATTTTCGTCGGACGATGCCAATTTTTTGATGAATCTCTCCACCGATTGCTTGCTTGCCGGCTCACCAAATCTATCAGATAAAGTCCGGCCGCCCGTTGAAGTCGCCAAATAACACAGGGCGGGCAATCTGCCTAGAGCCGGCAACCAACTCATCCCATCTTGCGCTTCGCCACCGACCAAGCCGACATGCTCGCTGGTATTGGCTAAGTTGAACAAATCGCCATTGTTAGCATCAAGTCCGATCACTCCGGCAGAAAGGTCGTCACAGCCACAGATGACCTGAACTCCAACCGGGATGCCGGATAACGCTGAACCCTGCGCAGTCACCCGTCCAATAATTTCCTCCGGCAGGAGAAATCCGATATTTTCGCCGTAGTCTTCGCTGCGCTCGCCACCTGAGATGCCCGTGCCACCACTACGGTCACCGTCGCCAGAAAAGCCGCGCATCGAGCGAGAATCACGCGCGACAACTCCGGTCAATTGCCAATTTAGCATGTCTTTGAGTTGCACAGCCACTCCGTCGCCAATCGGGCCATTCTCCGCCACCCATTGCGCCAACCGCGACGGCACCCAAGCCCTCGTCGCCGGCAAAACATGGTCGTTCTCAACCGGCCGTTCACAACCCTTTGCCAGCGGCTCATGCCACGGGATGATTCGACCACAAACCTCTCCATCCCGGATGATAATCGCTGAGGGTCCATGCCCGGTGATGCCGACTTTTCCAATCAATTCGCCTCGCCTAAACCGGGTCTTGTTACCCGGAGAACCACCCGGTAAGTCAGGCGGCGAGTCAAGCCATTCACGTAGGTTATCCCACACCCCTTCAGAAGAAGGCCAAGAGTGCATTTCCCATTGTCCGTCAGGGCGCAGGAGCAATACTTTGGTCGCGCTGGTTCCTACATCAATTCCTAAGGTATGCATGAATGGTCCCCATTTCAGAGATTTCGGCAATCGGTCCCATCAGTCAATGGTTCATCTAGCGGAGAATCAAGAATTCGCAGGGGTTTTACCGCCACTCCATCCGACCATTTGCCGAGATTTTGCATCTCACCGCTGTCTCCGCTGAGATATTCCCATGCTGCCTCCTTCAGTACAGTATCGTTGGCAGCACTTGCTGCGACGGAGGTCGCTTGTGCTTCGATGCGCGGGTAGTATGCTTGGTCCGCCAGCGCATCTCGTAAAATCGTCGCTTGCAGGTAATGGCTGGCGATAAGTCGCGGGAATCCGTGAAAATCTGTTTGCACGAATAAATGCAAAACTTGACCTTCAGGCATCGCCACAGTATTGTCTCTACTCACCATTCGGTCATAATCAAAGCGGCCGATGCACTGATGGACTCGGTTATCGGTTTCATACTCTGCAATCTGCACGATTGCATGGTCGGGCAGCAACGACATATTTCCACCCCATTCTGGGTCTGATGAGGATATCCACGGAGCCTCAAGACTAACGGCGAGAGACTGTGACCCCCAGCCTCTTTCAAGCAGTTCGCTCAGCACGTGGAAAGTAGTGCCGGCACCCATGCTATGGCCGCCAATCCACAGGTGATTTCTGTCAACTGTAGTTGAATCACCAAGTGCATCCCAAACCTCGTCTTTTGCATCGCCATCCCCTGCTACCGCCCCATCCCCCCAATTGACTCCAACCTGTTTGCTCGCGTCCTCAAATCGCTGCCAAGCCATGTCGTATCGGACCGGATGTTGAGGGTGGTCTGAGGTTGAATTGACGTATGTTGGAGTTTGACCATCGGTTAGCGAAGGGTGGTAATCTGAGATGTATTGTGGGAAGAAAGTGAGTAGTCCTGAAGCGGCGAGGGTCGTCAGCGTATCTCGGTATACCTCGACCGCTTCACCCTGATATCCGTGTAAAAATACCGCGATTCCGATGTTGAGATTCTCATCGCCAGCCGCGGCAATTTCTGGTACGAAAACGTAGACCTTCCAATTTGCTGAGTCTTCGTCTTCAAAGGCCCACTGCGCGGCTAATTCAGGGAATGAATCGTAGGATATTGCCACCTCCCTCACCGCGTATGAATTCTCAAGTGCGCCCCAGCCGGTGTTCGGTGAGGGTGGTGGGCTCGGCAGCAGACCTACGATTGCTGGTGCTACTGGAATAATCAGCCACATTCCGATGATGATGACTAATGAACCGTGCACGATGCTGCCGATTTCTCTTGACGAGGGAGTTTTACTGCCTTCTGATAAGCGGATTCTATTGAACCAAGCGAGGAAATCGGAGTCAGAGTTCCAGCGACTGATTGCTACCGCGAGTAGGCACGAGCCGTAAATGAACGGCAAGGTCAGGATTGCGCCGAGGAAGAAGGCGAGGTCAATCATTAAGAAAATGATGATATTTGCCAGTAAATATCCTGTCAGAATTCCACAGATAAAACGCCACCTTGTAGCCCGGCCAGATTCTCGCAACTTTTTGGCGGCGAACCAAAGTGTGGCAATTGCGAGAAATGCAGCAATCAGCATTACACCAGTCCAACTACGTGCCGCAATAGCGAATCCGATGCTTGCATAAGCGGTGTTGAACAATGGTTCCGCCAAATCCAGTCCCAATATCAACCCGAGCAAGAGGTCGCCAATTCCGATAATGAATCCTGCAATTTCTCCCACATACCAACGGTCTAATTTTTCTAATCGGGTGTCCAAATCCACACCTTCCTTTCCATCAGACATTTGACTCACTTCGGCGCAGATTCTGGCCACTCCATCGGTTGCCATTTCAGTTTGGAAAGTCCCGGCTCAAGGTCAAGGAACCGGCCGGGTGAATCCGATTGGGCTACGGTTAGCAGATGGCCTTCAATTTGCGTGTTTACTGCCGCTTCAAAAAAGCGTCGGACATCCTCGCTAAGGAATGCGGTTGCCTGTAATCTGCCACCGCGCGCCCAATGTCGTTGTTCATCAGGAATCACCGTGCCAATTCGGACCGCGATAGTTTCCATTCCATGCACTCGCGCGTGCATTTCTGCTAATACTTCAGCATAGATTTTTGATGCCGCATAGGTGCTGGTCGGCGCGACACCGTCCTGCACAGTTATCATCCTGCCATGAAACGGTCCACCCTCATCAAATAACTTCTCAAGGCCGGCTTGAGCAAGGCCACTGCTCGCCACAATGACTCTTCGAACAGCCGATGAACGAGCGCATCTGAAGATGTTGGTTACAACCTCAATATTGTTCCGAATCATTGACCTGTCGGGGTTGCTTGGGTCGGCATCCGCCGCGAGGTGAATCAGCACGTCTGCCCCTTGCAGAACTTCCTCAAGTTCTGTATCGTCCGCGGTGGCAAGTTCTAACTCCACGTCCACACGGCTACGAGCGTTTTCATCGTCAGTATTTCTGCCAGCAGAGAGCCAAATGTCATGTGGCCGATCAACTCCTACGACCTCATTACCAAGCGATTTGAGGTGGTCAAATACGATTCCGCCGATTAATCCGGCCGCTCCGGTGATGACAATCCGCATGCTATCCCGCCCCGCTGAAAGTCGGTGACATCAATAGGATTCGCTATCATGACTTCACAACTCAATTAGGTAGATGTTCCTTCCATCGTCTGTGGACGATGGAGGAGACCGACTGGTAAAGGCGGTTTTTCTAGCCGTCCTCGTTTTGGCAGGATTATCCGGCGCAGGCCTGCTTTCCATGTTCACACCATCAGACGAGAAGCCATCTACCCCCAGCGGCGACAACGGTGAAAATCAGACCGAAGAAGGAAACCAAGGCGGCGATGGAGGAGATAACGGCCAATCGGAAACAATTTGTCCAGAGGGAACAATCCAATACGCTTGGTCCTGCATCACGCCGCTTAGCAATTTGTCCTATTCAGTCCCTCAATCCCATTTCTATGGCAACCCACTGTGGCTACATCCAACTTGGGATGGCGACCATCCAAACAATTGGACAGTTGAGTGTGAATCCGGTTTGACTGACAGCCTTACCATCTACAATAACGGCTCAGTATTCCTTTACGCAATCGAGGCCGGAGCACTATCTTGTATTCTCAATGGTAGCAATCCGGTTAGTTCGGACGAGTACACCCTTGAGATAGAATTCGTCGCCCCACCGCCGAGTGATATTGAGTATGGTAGCGATGGTTTCGCGATGGTTAAAGGCCAACCCTTTGATTCAACCGCACCTTCGGTGAGTGGTGGTAGCGTAGAAGTTTGGCAGGTATTCCCACCTTTGCCTACCGGGCTGTCTTTGCATCCTGAAACCGGAGCAATTCAGGGGATTCCATATGTGCTATCTGCCGCGAGTGTTCATACGATTTGGGCCAATAATAGTGGCGGCACGACAAATACCAACATTTCGCTGACAATCGTTGACCAGCCGCCGCAGCAATTACATTGGGGCAATATGAATCTAATCTTGACGATTGGAGTTGAGATGCCGCCGCAAGCTGCCTCTAACATCGGCGGCACTCCAGTAACTTACGAGGCAGACCCGGCGTTACCAGCCGGTATAGAACTCAATTCAAGCACCGGCCGCATCACTGGTATTCCAGCCGAATTATGGCCTGAAACCGCCCATTTTGTCTGGGCGAACAATAGTGGCGGTGGGGCGATTGCAGTGGTGACAATCACGGTAAATGATGAGCCGGTTTCAGCGATATTGTATGAGTTGAGTCCGCTAGATTTGATTTGGAATGTTGACACGATAGATATGCTCCCAGATACTTTCGGCGGCACGCCGCTATCGTGGAGCATCACACCGCCGCTTGCTGG
>Ga0208879_1002248_pt1 | contig 17264 bp, 12 predicted proteins | sample Knorr_S15_td_Bot_FD_185605 | JGI IMG/M metagenome (GOLD analysis project Ga0208879, IMG submission 185605) | Marine microbial communities from Southern Atlantic Ocean transect - Knorr_S15_td_Bottom_ad_5009_LV_A (SPAdes) (version 2) | ecosystem: Environmental > Aquatic > Marine > Oceanic | place... | reverse complement strand
GATGTTGAACAGGCTCGAATCCTCGACCTACGCTCGGATGACCTCTTCACAGAGTTTCGACTATCTCGATTTGAGCGGCACTCTACCTCTAGTGACCAACTACTTCGCACATGCTAGGGCCGAGTTGTCGAATCCAGACTCATGAATGATGAGTTCAACTTCGTGACGGAGATAGTCTCTGCTCGTCAGGGAATCTCGTCGAATTGGTAGCCCTCTTCCCATTTCCGCTCTCCGAGGACGACCTCCAACTCGAATGGGGTCAGAAGTGGCTTAGCATATCTCACAGAGTCATCAATTGCAATGCGCGGGCAGGCGGTATTGACGAAAGCATCAACCGGATAGAAGTCAATCAACTCGGGACCGATATGCTCCAACGCCAAGAGGTAGCCCTTTCGGCCGTGCTTCTCCAGCAGCCGCTTCATCCGCAGCGCCAAGTTACGGCGCATCTGCCCGGGCTTCTCTCCAATTAGAATTCCGAACGACTTCGCCTCGTCAGCGGCCATAATCAATCCGAACCGCTGACGCAATATCCGCTCAATCCTGCTCAGCGACATCTCGCTGGCATCCCCGGTGTAGGGGTCGAGCATGGCGAGAGGCTTGCCGGTGTGAAGGACCAGCCCGATTGGGTGGAAGTCTCCAGAGCCGAGGAAGAGGTAGTGGCCGATTGACGGGTCGTCACCAGAGTAGTTGCAGCCGAGCACCTGACCGGGGAAGGTGAGCCTGTCACCGCCGACCGGAATCGTGACTTCGAAGCCCGCGTCCTCCAACCGCTTCTTGAATTCGGTAAGCAGATGCAGGTGCTGGATAGAGCCGACCAGTCCCAACTTCACCCCTTCGAGTTTAGCCACCCTGCCGACCGCGTCGAGGAACCTCTGCTGACCCTCCTCACTGGCCAGGTCGACCTCTCCTGCCTGAGCCTCCTCCATCCTTAGACGAGCCATTTCACGGTGGGCGTGGAGTTGTGGCAGAATGGGGGTGAGTTCGGGGTCACCGTCGTAGGTGACATCGATGAACTGAGTGGGCATGCCTGACTCGATGTTCATCTGGCTGTGGCCCATGTGTGCGACCAGTTCCACGCCCATCATCTGCATCTTGTTGTGGACGAGGTCACAGGCGCCGTAGCAGGGATCCGCGGCGAGGATGAGCTTTGCGTCGGTTTTCGATTCGAGTTCGTCTATCATCTCGAGCGCCTGGATCTTGAGTCCCTCGGGAAGTTGTAGTGCGACCAACTTGAGGTCACCCTCGCGAATGCGCTCGACCAATTCGTCGAGTTGGAAGTCGTGGCGCTCCAAATCCATCTTCTCACCTCATCACAGCAAGACGACTTTGTCGCCATCCATCTTCAATCTCACGAGGCTGCGGAGAGGCCAACCGGTATCTTCGATCAGTTCTGCAACCTTGTTTCCCTTCTCAAATACGATGATGACATCTTGCAGGGTTGCACCGGCGTCCTCGACGGCGCTCAACACGGCTCGCAGCGTGCCACCGGTGCTCACCACGTCATCGATGAGGAAAATCCGGTCTCCTGGGTTGACGTCGTTCAGGTAGATGCTGCCCTTTGAGTAACCGGTGTTCTGGTCGACCACGACCTCTCCGGGTAGTCCGTAGGGTCGCTTTCGGGCGATGACCAACGGTTTTCCGGTGGCCAGAGAGAGGGTGGAGGCGAGTGGGATTCCCATCGCTTCAATGCCGAGGATGAGGTCAACCTGCTCCCAGTCGACCATCTCGAGGACGATGTCACGCGCCTCTCGCAGCATATCGGCCGACTGGCGTGGGACGCCATCGGTGAGGGGGTGGATGAAGTAGGCGTAGTCGTCCTTCCAGACCACGGGTGCGTCGAGGACACTCTGCCGCAGGCGGGAAAGCCGCTCATCGGAAGGGGCCTGTGGGCTCATCAGCCCATCACCTCAGACCAGACCCTTCAGGTGTTCGTGGCCGTGGTCAACGATCGTCGTACAGGGAGTAGGTACTTTCATGCTCGCCTTTCGGAGTGCATCCTTCGCTTCTGCGAAGTAGGCTGGACTAGTCTGAATCGTGATAATCTTCTGGCCATGCTTCACACGCGCAGCAGTCCCGACATTCTTGCCGAATGCACAGCGCATGCCCTGAGACACACGGTCAGCTCCAGCGCCTGTCGCCTGCTTGTTCTCACGCAGGATGTGATGCGGATAGACTCGAATTCGCAGTGCGTAGCCCTGAGGACCGGCAGCCGTTCTGATGGTGGAGTTGGAGATGACACGAGCCGCTTCAAGTGCTGAATGTCGAATCTGACAGGACTCGTCAGCGAGAAGGCTGAGAGATATCTCGAACTCGCCCTTTTCCGCAGCGATTCGATTGCCGACATGGAACTGGAGAATTCGGTTGTTGGGTACACCGCCGGTGTACTGTCGACGGGTGTATGCCTGACCCTTCAGTCGGCGGTACATACTTGCGGGCTTGCGTGCCATTCTCTCAGTCCCCTGCCTAGGCAGCCCGGCGACCGACCCTCCGTATTTAACGCCATGGGGCCCCATAGGGGCCTGCGTTTGGCGCGCATTTCTTAGACGGTCGGCATTGTCGGGGGGTCATGGCGGACTCTCTCGCCCCAGCCTGGCTCGTCACCATGGGTGAATACTTTCAGGAAGAGAGTGAAAATCAATGGTTTTGGTTCTCAGCATTTGTAGTCACGATGTTGGTCGGCGCCTTTTGGATCGAGGCCTCTCTCGTCCTGCCCGGAGTCAGTACCGCCGGGTTGCTCGACGAGGGTGAGACCTTGGAGGCGGTTGAGTGGAGTGGCGACGGCTCCTCAGCACTAGTCTTGGTAGGACTGGCGGATGCCTCTCCGGTCAGATTTTTCGAGCAGTCAAACGACAATCAGGCAACATTCCGAGCCGCTGACACCTCGGCCCTCAAACCGACCGCCATGTGCGCCTTCTCCGGCGGTTGGCTGATAGGCGGCGAAGGAGGCTTGGTCGGCAGGTATGACGGCTCCAGCTTCGAACTCATTTCGCTGGATTGGGGCGACGAAACGCCCGCAGATGTGATCGACATCGCCTGCATCGACGACAGCAGTGGCTGGCTAGTCACTGGAGGTGCTCGCCAGACCTCGGTTCACACCTTCTACAATGGCGGGGTATCAGCTGGTACTTCTCCACCTACTTCGACTACGGTGATGACTTCTGTAAGCCAATCTCCGGACGGCTCGTCGGTCATCGTGACGGGCTACGACACCGCTCTTGCAACGCCAACCCTCGGACTTCAGGGCGAGATTGTGATCCGCGCAGACGGGGTGCTCGGACAACGACCGAATCTGGTCACCCTCCACCACGGTGCCGGTGGTCCAATCCACACGGTCGCCTTTGTTGACTCATCCACATGGGGTGGTGAGGTTGAGGCACTCCTCGCGGGTGGTTCAAGCGCTCTGCTGCTGAAATCCGATTCGACCATTGTCAGTCTCCCGGGAGTCGGAGGTTCAACCGCCGCGGCAGTCGATTCGTCCGGAACATTCTGGTTTGCGAGCGGTGAATCCTCCGAACTTCTCAGCATCTCTCCGACATCCGACGAACCTGAGAGCCATACCGTCTCTCAATCCGCTGTAGTCGACGCTAGGTTTGCGGCGTCTGTGGGGGATGAAGTGGTCTTCTATGGAACTGGAGTCGATGGAAATGTCGGCGCGATGCAACTTGACCCGACCGCCTCCTCGGATGTAGGCAGGAGTTTGGCGAGGATGGGCGACCTGCTCTTTTTGATAATAATCATCTTCGCAGTGGCGGTAATCGGACACGGTCTCTACGTCAAGGGATTGACCCCCTGGTGAACTCGAAGAGTGGAAACTCGACTATCTGCCGTCATCCCAAACTGACGGCGTTCGAATCCTCCAAGGCTTCGTTGGATTCGGATTGCGCCATCCGGACTCCCACCAGAATCAGGCCGAGTCCCACTGCGAGCGACCAACCGATGGATTCGGAGAGCAGGAGCCAGCCTGAGAGAATACCGAAGAATGGGACGAGGTAGACATAGGTGGCCGCGGCGGTGGGCCCGATCTTGTCCACACCGTCAGCGAACCAGACATAGGAGAGCATGGTCGAGAAGACCGCTAGATAAGCGAGCCAGAGGAATTCGGTCCTGCTCGGCATCGCCTCCGAGCCGACTATCCAGAGGTCATAGAGTGCGAACGGCGTCAGCATCAGCCAGCCGAGAAATGAGGTCCATACGATGATTGAAAGCGGTGTCACTGCGAGACGAGATTCTGAAGGGTTCCGTTCCAAAATCCGCTTCATGATGATCGTCGAGAGCGCCCAACTCGCGGCGGCGAACATGATCAGAATGTCCCCAAGGATTCTCTGCTCTGCAGGAATGTCGGTATTTGGACTCCAACCGGTCACAATCGCCACTCCGGCAAGCCCCAGAAGAAGCCCAATTGCGAGCCTTGAAGTCATTCGACGGCCGATGAGCAGTATTGCGATGAGGGAGGTGAATCCGGGGTTGAAGGTGATGATTACCGAGGCATCACCAGCAGCAGTCCGGGCCATCCCATGCATGAAGAAGAGTTGGTAGAGAACGGTCGCAAAAACAGCCATGATTGCGATATCCTTGAAGTCCTCCCCGCGCGGCACAAACAGCCTCTTTCCGGTAGCCTTCTGAGAGAGGTCACCCTCCTTCCAAATAATCCAGATGAAAAACAGCGGAACCGCCATCGCGTAGCGCAGCCAAGCTGCGAATGCCTCTGGCATTCCCGTCGCCACCTCCCGTCCTGCTGTCCAGCCGAGGCCCCAGATGGCGGCGACGAGGAGCAGTTTTGAGTGGACGAGCCAGCCGCCGGCGAACGGTAGCGTTGACTCTGCCGGACTGATTTCTGTCGCCGCCATGTGTACTTGCGGCGAGGGCCTGTTCTAATCGGTTTGCTTATGGAGCGTCACGCCCCGGTGTGGCTCCGTCCGTAGGACGGATGTCTCCGAACGGAGTTCCACAGGAAGGAAGGGTAGCCATGGGTACGACGATGATGGAACAGTTCCATTCCATCAAGGAGGAGCACCCGGACACCGTCCTTTTCTTCAGAATGGGCGACTTCTACGAGATGTTTCACGATGACGCAATCCTCGTCTCGGAGGTTCTCGGAATCACTCTGACCAGCCGGGACAAGACCTCGGACAACCCGATTCCGATGGCCGGCGTCCCGTGGCACTCCGTGGAGACCTATCTCCAGAGGATGTTGAGAGCAGGCCACAAGGTGACGCTCTGCGAGCAGGAGGAGGAATTACGTCCCGGAGAGAAGTTGCTGCATCGGGTCGTGACAAGAGTCTACACTCCCGGCTCGCTCTACGAAGAGAGTCTCATCGGCGATGAAAATTCAGCCCTGCTCGCCTGCATCGTAATCCAAGGACAGGGAATGGGCTGGTCGGTCGTCGACCCGAGCACCGGGCGCGCCTGGGCTGGCGAGTTTGAGGGGGCGAGCAGATTTGAGCGGCTGCGCGACGAGTTGCTGCGCTGGCAGCCGCGTGAACTCGTGATGAGCCGAAACGACACCAATCATGAGTCGTTGGCCTCATTGATAGCAGCGGTCGATGGTCTCACATTGTCGACCCACGAGTTGCCTCGAAAGGCCCGCCTAGAGTGCCTCAAGGAGGTTCTGAAGGTGGCTGACTTGGGCCACATCGACCTCGACGCACTGCCGTTAGCGATGGAGGCGACCGGATTTGCGGTATCCTACCTTTCCAGACTCCACCTGACTGCGACGGTTCCGCTGCGGGAGATTCACCTCTCCGAGGAATCTTCCCACATGGTCCTCGATGAGACCACGCTCCGAAATCTCGAGGTCACCCACACACTCGCCGGCGAGAAGCAGGGTAGCCTGCTCACCTCCATCGACGCAACTCGTACTTGGATGGGCCGTCGAATGCTGCGTGAATGGCTACTCATGCCACTGCTCGACCGCGAGGAGATCGCCAAGCGCCATTGTGCGGTCGCCACCTTGGTGCAGGCGAACCGCCGACTGCGGGAGCTCAGAGCGACTCTCAAAGGGTGCAGAGACCTTGAGCGACTCTCGACACGTCTTGCCTACGGCCGCGCAAACGGCCGCGACCTCTCAGCGATCGCCGACGCTCTCGGCCGCCTCCCACCACTTCACGCACTGCTCACCGAAGGGAGTGACGAACTCCTCCTCGAATGCGCCGACGAACTTCTCTCTCTGACCGATGTTCGCACTCTCATCGAGGAGGCGCTGCTCGACGAACAGCCGCTCACCATCAGGGATGGGGCCCTGTTCAGGGAGGGGTGGTCAGCCAAGTTGGACGTGCACAGGGCGCAGGTGGCCGAGGGCAAGGAGTGGCTGGCAAATCTGCAGGCGAGCGAGAGGGAACGGCTTGGCATCCCAAGTCTGAAGGTGAAGTTCAACCGCCAATTCGGCTATCTCATAGAGGTCACTCGAAGCCACCTCGACAAAGTACCCGAGGATTACATTCGGAAGCAGACGCTGGTCAACGCTGAGCGCTATTTCACAGACGAGTTGAAGGTTAAGGAAGAAATGATTCTCAACGCGGAAAGCCGTGGAAACGACCTCGAATACGGGCTTTTCAGGGAACTGCGCAAGCAGGTCAAGGCTCACTGTGCCACGCTCTCACTGATTGCTAGGAAGGTCGCCGCTGTCGATGTGCTCTGTTCCTTCGCCCACCATGCTAGACGGTTGGGCTGGACCCGGCCAGAGGTTGGTGAGGATGTCAGACTTGATGTGCAGTCAGGCCGCCATCCGGTCTTGGAGTCAATCTCCTCCTTCGTGCCAAATGACCTCTCCCTCGACAACAATCGTCGCTTCCTCCTGCTGACCGGGCCAAACATGGGTGGAAAGTCGACCTACCTCCGGCAGGCGGCGCTGATAACCATCCTTGCACAGGCCGGCTCGTTCGTGCCGGCTGAAAGGGCGAGAATCGGTCTGGTTGACCGCGTTTTCACGAGGGTAGGCGCTCATGACGACATCCGCCGAGGGCGATCGACCTTCATGGTCGAGATGATCGAGGTGGCACACATTCTGCGTCAAGCCACTCCCCGCTCACTGGTCCTACTGGACGAGATTGGCAGAGGGACATCCACCTTCGATGGGTTAGCCATCGCTTGGGCGGTCACCGAGGATGTTGCCACGCGAGTCGGCTGCAGATGCCTGTTCGCAACTCACTATCACCAACTGGTGGGGTTGGAAGATGAGGTCGAAGGGCTGGTCAATGTCCATGTGCAGGTCGCTCAGAAGGGCGACGAACTTCGATTCCTCTACACCGTTGCCGATGGGCCGTGCGACGACTCCTACGGAGTTCAGGTGGCGGCGCTCGCCGGCCTGCCGAGCCATGTCGTCGAGCGCTCCCGCGACCTGCTTCTCTTCTTGGAGGCTCACGCTGAGGGGGCGCGGGCTGGAGAGGGTGGAAGCCCGATAGCGCGTGGCGAGGGACAGTCGTCACTCTACGGCTGGATGCTCCCCCAAGGGGCAGGCGAGGTGAAGCAGGGTGCTGGGCAGACCGAGGAGGGTGAGTCCGATGGTGAACCACCTATTGTGACCGGCCCCCGTCTTGAGCCGACTGAGGCGGCGGCGCTTGCCCGATTGCAGGAGGTTGACCCCGATGCGTTGTCTCCGCGTGAGGCGATGGACCTGCTCTACGAACTGCGTGGAATCCTGCGCGGCCAGCATGAATGGATGGAGGAGTGAGGGTGAAAGTCGTCGAGACTGTTGGCAGGACGCCAATCAAGCAACTCGATGACAAGACCATCGGCCTGATTGCCGCGGGAGAGGTCGTTGAGCGGCCCGCCCAGGTGGTCAAGGAACTCTTGGAGAACTCGATCGACGCAGGTGCGACGCGCATCCATGTCGAGATTCAGAGAGGTGGTTTCGACCTCATCTCCGTAATTGACGATGGGCATGGGATTCCTGCAGAGGAGTTGCCTCTCGCGGTGACCCGTCACGCCACCAGCAAGTTGGATGACGCGGCTGACTTGGAGGCGATAGGGACGCTTGGATTCCGCGGCGAGGCACTTGCTAGTGTTGGAGCAGTCTCTCATCTGACACTCTCCAGCAGGCTTGTTGGAGAGGCCGGGAGGGGAATCGAAGTATTCGATGGCGAAGTCAGTGAGGTCGAGCCACACGGCATGGCAGAAGGGACCACCGTCGGAGTCCGAAACCTGTTCGCGAACCAGCCGGCAAGACTCGCCTTCCAGCGTCGGCCCGCCACAGAGACGGCGCAGGTCGTCGATGTCGTAGTCTCGCACGCACTCTGCAACCCCGGAGTATCATTCCGACTGACCGTTGATGGTCGCTCGATTCTTGAGACGCCGGCCACCGATGAAGTGTCAGAGCGCCTCTTCGACCTTCTCGGTGCAGCGAGTGAGCGACTCATCCCACTCCAATCCCCACCAGCGGACTCCGACGCCCCCGGCGAAGAGAAGTGGACCGGATTCATCTCTCCGCCCGACATCTCGCGCGGCCGCTCAGACGATGTCCACATCATCATCAACAATCGGCCGGTGGCCGCTCAACCGTTCCTGAAATCGATTCGCAGAGGCTACCACACCCGCTTGATGGTGGGCAGGCATCCGATCGCCGTCCTCCACCTTGAGATTCCAAACGACGAGGTTGATGTCAACGTCCATCCCACCAAGAGAGAGGTTCGCTTGCGAAACTCATGGCGCGTCCTCGAGCGGTTGGAGCGAGCGCTCAAGCACACGCTCAAGCAGGTACCGACCGGCGGGGAGCCGACCGAAGAGTTCCCGCTCGGCGCTGTCGACGCGCCAAATGGACCGAAATCCGAACCACGGCAACCGGGAGATGCTCCCTCATGGGTGAGGCGGGCATCGCGGGCGGCGGCCTCAGCACCTCCGAACCCGGCCACACAGACCTCGTTCTACCAAGGGGCGAAGGAGGATGTGAAGGCAGCACCGAAGCCCCGACCGGTCTCCTCGGCACCGTCCGCCCAGGAGGTGTTGCCCGGACTTCCAGAAGCGCCGACCGCCCTTGCACTCTCAAGCGCCGAGCGGGAGTTGCACAGGTATTCCGACCGTTCGTCCGCGGTATCGCCATTGGATGAGCCCGAGCCATCTTCTCTTGAGGCTGATGTCACCGAGGTCCCAGAGATGGAGCCGCTGGCGCAGTTCGCCGACTCCTACATCCTCGCTCAAGGAGACGGTGTGCTCTACATCGTCGACCAGCACGCGCTGCACGAGAGGGTTCGCTATGAGCGTCTGAGGCATCAGATGGGTAACTGGGAGCCACAACCGCTCATCGACCCGATTCCCCTTGACCTATCTCCGGTCCAGACCTCGGTGGTACACGCCTCACGAGACAGACTGTCCGAACTGGGCTTCCGGTTCGAAGGGGATGAGACACTCTCACTCACTGCTGTTCCGGTCATGTTGGCAGGGGATGAGCGACTCGACGGGTTTCTCGAGGACCTGATCGGAGAGTTGCAGGAGTCAGGAGGCGACGGACCCCTTGATGTGGCGGAGAGGTTGGCCGACGAGATTGCCTTCATGCGCTCCTGCCGCGGAGCGGTCAAGGCGAACCAGACGCTGACCATCGCAGAGATGCGTCGCCTGCTTGAGGACATGCGGACCATTGATAATCCGTGGGCGTGCGTGCATGGAAGGCCAACCGTGCTGAAGTTGGATGTCGACCGGCTGGACGAGCATTTTGGGCGACATGGATAAGTGAAATTATGAGAGTTGTAAAGTTGAGTAACCGAGACCCCGAATTCGACTCATGGGACGATGTAGTGAATTATTTCGATAACAAACTACCCAACATGATTGAACGGGACAGGGTCGGTAAATTTCGATGTAAGGGCAATGTTCGGTGGGGCAAGCCGGGGAAGGGGGAGCCACTACTATTCATGTTTGAGACCCGACTAGTCTATCTAGCGATCTCAAATTCGGGTGCACAGGAGAATTTCGACCAATTCAAAGACGATTATTCGCGTTTCTTTATTATCGATTGTGCTACGATTAGGCGGCCGAAATCGGAACTTTCACTCGATGAGTTGGAGCAACAGTTGAATGAATTAACAGCAGGCTCTCACACCCTGCGTACCCAAGGATGGAATGATATTCCTGATTCTGCCTCTCTTACTGCTTGGTTCTATAAACTCTAGATGACTCAGTCGACAACATCAGTTAATCCGGCGCCCTCCGCGGAGCGATGCGGAAGGTAGCGAGCCTCGTACTGATGTTACTGCTGGTCGGCAGTGGGCTTGCGGGATGTTTGCAGTCCTCCGAAATCGGCGTGTCAGACCCAATTCCTGAGGCAGAGCCGGAACCAGAGCCAGAACCGGAGCCGCTCGACCCGAATATCGACCACGATGGCGACGGTTTCACCACGGGTTGGGAGCTGGACAACGGTTGGGACCCCGAGGATGCACTCTCAGCGCCGGCCTGCAACCAGTTCCGCGAACTTTGCCCCCGTAGCGTGAGCGAAACAGTCTGGGCGACCAGCCACAACTCTCACGCCTCCTTTGATCGCAACCACAACCTCGTGAGCGGCAGCCAGCGCACCAACATCACGGCGCAAATGGAGGGTGGCGTTCGAGTCATCAACCTCGACGTCCACGAATACAACAACCAGACCATGCTCTGTCACGGTGGCTACGACTACCCTCTCCACCCCTGCTTTATCAGCGGGAGTTGGCCATTGGAGGACGCCTTCATCGAGGTCGTCACCTTCCTTGAGAACAACCCCTTCGCAGTTCTGGTCATCACTCTCGAGACCTATGTGACCGCCCAGGACGTGGCAAACGAATCCGATGCAACCAACCTCACCCCCTACTTCCACGCACAGGAGCTGGGTGCACCCTGGCCCTCTCTGGCCTCTCTAATCGAATCCGGTGAGCGGGTCATACTGTTCAGCCAAGACCGACCCGAGGTTGATATTCCGTGGTACCACTACGATTCCGACTACATGGCAAAGACACACTGGGGGTTCAACGACTCGGCCTACTTCAACTGTGAGTTGACACGCGGCAATCTATCGAGTTCACTACGCTGGCTCGACCACTACGTGACTGACCCAATCTCGTCAGAGTCAGCGTCAAACGCCACCAATCAGGTGCCGGTGATCATCGAGCGTGCAGATAATTGCACCGAGCAGTGGGGGCAGATTCCCAACTTCATCGCGGTTGATTTCTGGGAACAAGGCGACATTGTGTTGGCAGTTGAAGCCCTGAACGGATTGGATTCCGCCTAACTAGAGGGTACCCTCTGAGTCGTACTACTTCAATCAGTGCGTTGTTCACTTATTCCAATAGTTATGCAGGGGACACCACGATTTTATATGAGACCTCAGTGGTATAAATATGGGTTTAAGGGATGTTCTATTTGACCAAGTGAAAGCAATCCCATCGTTGATTGTTAAAGACACTGGAGAGGTCAATCTTCAATTGCTTCTGACACGCGCTCAAATGAATGATGCCGAATTAATTCACACCTTGTATCAAAATAAAGAACTAAGAAAGGTATTCTTCACAGATATCGTTTATGAAGATACTAAAATCCAAATCACTGTTTTTGATAATCTAGCGTTTAGACGGTACATCGAACTAAACAACTCTCCACTTGGTTGGACTCAATATGCCAAAAAAGTAGGCTTGAAAATCAATGATGTTTTCCTAAAGGCCCGGGAGAAGGAATGGTCTTTGGTTTGGCCCTACAAAGATTGTGTTCTTGAAGGGGGACAAGGTAAAGAGGATCAAAAGCGGACTGAGATTTTCTTCAACAAATTACTAGCACACGATGAGGTTACAAAACTTCTAGAAGAAAAAGTGCTTTCAAATCACAAAATATACACTAGAGGTGACAATAGTACCGATTACGAATCCATTGATACTACAGAACTCAAAGGCCTCTTGAAGGAGAGAGGTGAAAAAGTCTCGGGCAAGAAAGACGACCTTGTGTCCCGTCTCTTGGAGTCAGATACTGCAAAGGTTGAACCATTCAGCAGGGATGTTGCAATAAACAGAGAAAGGTCGCTAGATGATAACACAATCACAGACAATTTGTTGATTCATGGAAACAACTTGATGGGCATGCATACGATCAAGAAGCAATTCCGTGGAAGGGTGAAGGTGATTTATTTTGATCCGCCATATTACTTCAGAAGCAAAAAGCCTGCAGATACATTCTCGTATAATTCAAATTTCAAACTTTCAACATGGCTCACCTTTATGCAGGATCGGTTGGAAATCGCCAAGGAATTATTACACGAAGAGGGGGTTATATTTGTCTCAATCGATGATGATGGATTGGCGCATTTGAAGTTGCTAATGGATATGATTTTTGGTGAAAAGAGATTCATAGCAAATTTTGTGTGGAAGAGGAAGAAGAAAGGCACATTTTTGAATAAGACGCGAGTCAAAATGTCAGAATATATTCTAGCTTATGGCAACAAAGATGCTGACAAAATCCAATTGTTCGGAGAGGAAGCTTACTCAGATAAGGCTCAACCAATCGTCAAGAAACCGAACACTGTGAAAGAATTGAAGTTCCCCGCGAAAACAGTCACAACAAAACTCAAGGATGGGAAGTACGGGAAAGGAATTCTCAATACTAAGCCAGATGAGAAATTGCAAGTCGAATTTATGAAGGGCTTTACTGTGAAAAATGGCCGCATAACAACACAATTGAAGGTCAAGGGAAGATTTACCTGGCTGCAAGATATGCTAGATGGTGAACTGGAAAAGGGATCAAGACCAGACTTGTCTACTCAGTTTGGTTTCAATGTATACAGGCACGATGAAGAAGGGAAATTCAAAGCCCCATCTACTCTTGTGGGTACCTTCTGTTACGAGTGCATAGATGGAGAGACAAATTCTGGGAAAAATGTAGGGACAAACGAAGATGCGTCTAAAGAGTTGGCAGACTTGTTGGGTAAAGAAGTTGGAGAGGCTTTTACATTCAGTAAACCAAGTTCATTGATACGATATTTGATTCAAATGGTGACACATTTTGACAAGAATGCTATTGTGTTGGATGCCTTTGCAGGTTCAGGGACCACTGGTCAAGCGGTGATGCAACTCAATAAATCGGACGGTGGGAGGCGCCAGTTCATACTGTTTGAACAACTCGATTATGTGGAAACTCTCACTGCTCATAGGTTGATGCAATCGATGGAAGAATATGATTTGAATGAGTCGTTCAGATTCATTGAATTGAAGAAGTGGAACGAGTCACTTATTGGGGAAATAGAGAAGGCTACAAGCAAAAAGCAATTGTCGGGAATTTGGAAAGAAATCAAAACGAGGGGATTTATTGAATACAACTTCGACATGAAAGCCCATGAAGAAAATATCAAAGAATTTGGAAAGATGGAGTTGAAAGATCAGAAGCAATTCTATTGCCATCTATTAGATGTGAATCATTTGTATGTCAACTTGTCCTCATTGAATGACCAGCAGTTCGGTTGTTCCAAACAAGAGAAAACACTCACCAGAGATTTCTATCAACTGGACAAGACCGTCACAACCCAAGAGAAAACTGTTGCTGCCTCCCCTGAAGAAAAGATGGGACTCAACAAGAGTACAAGTCAGGACAAAGTGGATATTTCGGTAGAATTCATCAAAGCTGGCACATTACTGCCTCTCTTGCAGGAAAACAAAATCAAATCTCCAGAAAACCCTGTATATTTCCTTCAGTTCATATTAGGAGATGGGTGCACTTGGTGGCAGGTTCTGAATCCAAATGATCTTGAAAATTTTTGGAATCAATCAAACCAAGAAGGAAATTGGTGTGACTCCGAACGGAATTTTGAAACGTGGGTGAATGACACTCTTATCCCTGTAATCATGAACGAACGCCGAGCAAAAGGTGATCAAATTCAAGATGGATCTGTTTTCGTTGATTTGGCCTTCTTCGATTAAGCGTGGTGATTATTGTGGCCTATCTCCATGATACGCTCGACAATTATCGAAGGTTTGGTGGTTTTGACTATTCCCAGGTTGAGATTCCCAATTACATTACTGATAATCTGAAATGGCCACTAAGGCCCTACCAGATAGAAGCTTTCCAGCGACATATTGCTGTTGAAGAAAACGAATTTGATGAAAAGCCAGAGAAGCCAATGCATCTAGTCTACAATATGGCTACCGGTAGCGGTAAAACCTACATGATGGCTGGTTTGATCTTGCACCTGTATGTACAAGGATTTCGCAATTTCTTGTTTTTTGTTCACACCGTCAATATCGTAGAAAAAACAAAAATGAATTTTCTTGCAAAGGCGGAGAACAAGTATCTGTTTAATGATTCCATCAGCATCGATGGGAAGGAGGTCTTCATCAAGGAAATCGAAAATTTCAGTGATGCTGATGAAGAAAATATCAACATCAAATTCATGACCATTGGTGGGCTACACAGTGTTGTAAAGACTGAGAAGGAAAATGATCTAGTGTTGGACGATTTGGCAGACCGAAAAATCGTCTACATCGCCGATGAATTCCATCATTACCATCGATCAACAAAAACTGGTAGTACTGAACAAATAGGGAATAGTTGGGAAGGAACAGTCGATACATTGCTCAAACAAAACGATGACAATGTCCTACTTGGATTTACAGCAACACTAGATGATGATAGCAAAGCACTAATCGACAAATTACAGGAGTCGGTTGTTTTCAAATACGATTTGGCCAATTTTCGAATGGATCGCTATTCGAAAGAAATCGAATTGTGTCGTACACATTATGACAAAAAATCCCGAATTTATTTGGCACTGATTCTAAGCACATATCGTGTACTGGTTGCAGAAGTATACGGTATAGGATTAAAACCGGTAATTTTGTTCAAATCAAGTGGCATTGACGAATCAAAAGAAAATCGGAAACTGTTCTTGACATTGGTTAAATCCATCAACGGTGATAAAGTTAGAAAATTCAGAAAGTGTGATATTCCAGTCATTCAACTAGCCTTTTCATTCTTTGATAGTGATCCAAGTAAGTACTCAGAAGATAAAATTGCAGTAATGATTACTCAAAGCTTCCGAGAAGAAAATACGGTTTGTGTCAATGATCAAGAGGAGGCGGAGGAAACCCAAATCTTGGTGAATACCTTAGAGAATTCAGATAATTTGATTTGTGCTGTATTTGCAGTAAACAAGTTGGATGAAGGGTGGGATGTGCTCAACTTGTTTGACATTGTTCGTTTGTATGAAGGCCAAGATACGGGTGGTTTAACTAAAAAGGGCAGTCAAAAGTTTGGGAAAAAAACGCTTTCAGAGGCACAATTAATCGGTCGAGGTGCAAGGTACTGGCCTTTCGATTACGACGACCTCGAACGCGATAAGCGCAAATTTGATTCCAATGATCACCCTTTGAAAGTAATAGAAACCTTACACTACCATACAAAAGAAAATTCCAGATATATTTCTGAACTCAGGGGTGCTTTGAGACAAATCGGTATGATGGATGGGGGCGATAGGGTGTCTCGTATCCTTGAATTGAAACCAGATTTTTTGGATACAGAATTCTATAAAAAAGGCAAAATTTTGCTCAATAATAAACAAGAGAAAAGTCGAGGAAATACCGTTCCATTTGATGAATTAACGGTGTCAAAACAAAACCATCGTCATCAACTAAGCACAGGTGTGGGGAAAACGACGAAGGTGTTTGATAGTGATGACACTAGCGATGTAAAGAAATTGTCTGATAGGGATGTGAAACTTTCAGATATTGATGATGTTGAACCAATTGTTCGTCACGCAATGTCCTCCTCGAAATTTTTCAATTTCGGGTGTATTTCAACAGATGATGGAGCGACTATTTCATTATTCTATCCGGATTATCAATCGATTAGAGAATTTATCCAGGAATGTATTCTGAAATTAGAAATCACATTCGCAGGCCACGAGGATCAGTTAGCGAACCTATCGAGGAGTGACTACCTTGCTGCAATACGGGGCATGCTGCAAAGTATTGAACATGAAATCAAGGCAAAGGAAATTCGATATGAAGGCACAACTTTTGTCACACATAATATTCGAGATAATTTCTCGACTTCGAAAACACTTCATTTCAAACCCGATGATGAGAAGCGTAATGGTCAGGAATCTCTGGTTGGAAAAGAGGAATCGTATGTTTATAACGCCAACTATGGAACAACTGAAGAAAAGGCGTTCATAGATCTTTTTTATCGACGTTTCGATTGGCGCTTTAAGCTAAAATTCAAGCATGTATATATCCTGAGAAATGAATTAGATTTCAAAATTTATATCCCAAATGGAGATGGGTTTCAACCTGATTATGTCATTTTCTGTATTGACTATGATGACATGACGACCCAAATCTTTGTTGAGCCTAAAGGAGGACATCTCATTGCGGATCAACAAGAGAAGGCCGACTTCTTAAAGAAGATGAGGGAAGACAATATTTCAATAGGAAACATACTTCTCACGGCCCCTGATTTCTTCAATTATGATTCAGAGAATGACTTCAAAAAGCAATTTGAGTCATTATTGGAATTACCCGCTAAAGAGTCCGTCACGGAGAAAGAACTCCAAAAGTGCTTATCGGCCCATGGACTACCTCACCACGGTTCCAAAGATGAGCTAATTGAACGACTCAATAGCGGCAAATCAGTTGAGGACCATTCCACTGATCAAACGCCGTCAATCGACAATGTTGAAGATACTGGAAGCAAATTTTGGAGCAATTTGCAAAAAAGCGGAGAATTGAAACAATTTCTGAAAGATAATCCTGAGCGAAAGGCAGAATATGATGAATGGCTTCTGGATTAACATCTTTCTCGTTAAAAGTCAAAATACCGATTGTTGTCAAACATCGGACTCTTAGAGTATCCAGGGACTGTGCCGTTTTAATTCGGATGATTTCTGCGAATTCTATAAAAAAACCAGTACTAGTACGTCTTAGTGATGTCCGTGGATGACGAGAGTTATGTCGGGAGATTAAATTCGATACGCGATCATGATTTGACCATTCATCCGCGAGATAATTTTGGCGCATTGTGTAATCATTGTGGCTGGAGACTGATTCACAGTTGAGAGACAAGGTCAGCAAGAACCGCTTCAGGGTCACTAGCCTTGGTGACTCCACTCGCCAAGAGCACGCCCTCGGTGCCTAGTTCGATTGCCATCGCAACATCAGCGCCGTTCTTGACGCCGGCGCCGCACAACACGCGGACATTCGGATTGACAGCCTTGACAACCGCAGCAGTTCCCGAAACAATCTCCGGGTCAGCGTTGGTGACCGAGATGTCACCACCGATGAGTTCTGGCGGTTCGACCGCAATCATCGTTGGTCCGAGAGCCGCCAGCGCCT
>Ga0208879_1002247_pt1 | contig 17266 bp, 12 predicted proteins | sample Knorr_S15_td_Bot_FD_185605 | JGI IMG/M metagenome (GOLD analysis project Ga0208879, IMG submission 185605) | Marine microbial communities from Southern Atlantic Ocean transect - Knorr_S15_td_Bottom_ad_5009_LV_A (SPAdes) (version 2) | ecosystem: Environmental > Aquatic > Marine > Oceanic | place... | reverse complement strand
CCGGAGCCAACGCCGAACTGCCCGACCGCCGACCGCGCCGCTTGGCCAAGCGCCGGGTGCCCGGCCAAACCGAGGTAGTCGTTTGAGGAAAAGTTGATGAACTCGCGGCCATCGAGCGTGACGCGGGTTGACTGCGCCGACTCGATCTCCCGCAGTTCACGCCACAAGCCGGCATCGCGGGTTTCGTCGAGATCGCGGCCGAGTTGTTCGTCGAAACCGGCCATCAATCCTGCTCCACCACGAGCCGGTAAAACACCGGCTTGCCGTTGTCGATCCGCAGGTCGGTGTATTCCAGCGCGGGCGAACGCGACAGCAAGCCCTTGGCCACCGGCTTCCACTCGGACGGGTCGCCGTTGCTTTTCTCGATGCGATAGCGCCGCCCGGGAACGCTTGGCCAACGCAGCACGACGGTTTCATTTTTCACCTCGATCGGTGTCGAAAAACGGAGGAACGAATTGCCGTCCCTCGGGTCGGTGCCGGCTGCGTATTCCGCAACATCCGCAAACCCGTCGCTGTCAAAATCGCTGGTGGCGCCCGCGACGCCGAGTCCGGAAAAATGAAGCGTCTCCCAGTCGTCCGGCATGCCGTCATTGTCCGTGTCCGGCCCGGCTCGAACCAAGTTTATCACATCGTATCGCTCACCCGCCGTGTTGTGATGAAACAACAAAAGAGGCCGGGGCAATTTGTCATTTTTGTACCCATTATCGTCGAGAGCGTCGAAATCGACAGTCACCACCGGCGACGAATCCGCAGCGTGATACGGCGAGTAGCCAAGCGCCGAGTTGGCGGTGCGCAGCGCCGGGCGAGCGGCGTCGAACTGAATCCAGCGCGTGTTCTCGAGGACGTTGTGAAATCGATATTGTATTTTACTGTTTCCGTCAACCAAGCCAAGGTCGGCGGCTTTGACCGAGTAAATCATCACGCTGTTATTGAGCATGTTATTGAGCAACGCCGTCTCGCGTTCCGCCGACGAAAAAATGTTCAAAATACCGCCCAGTTTCGGTTTCTCGAATTCGAACGAATCGACGATGGTGTGATAGGCGTCGTCGGCCAGTTCGCGCTCGGTGATGTCGCCGGTCACCAGCACGTCGCCGGAGGAGCCGTGGCTCAATTCAAAATCGGCGTCGCCGTCTAGGTCGGTGTCCACGTCGATGCCGATGTTGGTGAGGAACGACTGCGGAACGATCCACGGCCCGTCCATGGCGATGCCGAAAAACAGGGTGGCCTCATCGATGCCGCCCAGATCCGGCGCGTTGGACGCCGCCCCCACGACGCGCAAATCACGCGCCGCCCGTTCGCGCATGGCGATGCCGAAAAACAGGGTGGCCTCATCGATGCCGCCCAGATCCGGCGCGTTGGACGCCGCCCCCACGACGCGCAAATCACGCGCCGCCCGTTCGCGGTCACTGTACCCGCGCGAAGGACTTAGGTAGCCAAACTGAAACACCGACACCAGCGGCGCGTTGTGCGGGTTGCCGCCGGCGATCGGCAGCGCGACCGTTGCCAAGCCGTCGCGCTGCGACAGTTCGACGCTCGTCGCATCCACCCGATGATTCCCCACCGGCCGCAGCACCATGTGAAACGGCACATGCACCGAGCGCGACTCTCCGTGAAACCAAATCTGCCCCGAAGCCTCGTACGCGATGTGGCGGGGCCCGCCCTTCACTTCCGGCGGCGTGGTGGGGTCGAAGGTCAACTCAACTTTGGCCGGATCGATGGCCAGCGTCAGTTCGACTGTGGCTTTGCCGTTGGCAGAAACGGTGACCGTCGGCTTGGCCGGAGTGAGTGTCACACCGGCGTTGGCCAATGTGTTGCTCACAACGATGGAGCCGGTCCACGCTTGGTTGCCCAAGTTGGTCAACTCGATGCTGCGCTTTGCCAAGTACGGTTCGGAGATTTCGAGCAGCCCGAATGACAGCGACACGCGAGCCGGCGATTTTGCATCGGAGGCGATGACCGGCGTGGCGATTGCCAAGTCGGGATTCACGCGGCCAGCACCGGTGCGCGTCTCCGGATACGCCGCGCCGTTTTCATCACGCGTTTGCACGGCGGTGTTCATCATCGCCGCCTTGAGGATGGATGGCGTCCAGTCCGGGTGCCGCTCGATCAGCAACGCCGCCGCGCCGGCGACATGCGGGGCCGCCATTGAGGTGCCGCCCATTTGTCCTTGAACCCCACTCCCTGCCCATGCTGAATGGATATTGAAGCCGGGCGCAGCAAGATCCGGCTTAAGAAGGTGCGTCTCGTACACCGGCCCGCGCGAGCTGCCAGGTGCCAGTTGATCGGCCAGCTCCGGGCCGCCAATCATGACATCGCCGCCAAGCGTTACATGCAGGCCGTCCGCCAAATGTTCCTTCAGCTTTTCGCCCGCGCGACGGGTGATCATCATGGCCGGGATGTCCACCGTGCCGCCGGGCGTGCCCATCGCGATCGGCGGCCCGCCCTCGTTGTTGACCACGATCACCGCCACCGCGCCGGCGTCCATTGCGCGCTGGATTTTATCGAGGAAAAAACAGACACCGCGATCGATCATCGCGATGTTACCCTCGATAGCCACGGCGTTTTTCAGGTCTTCGCAGGCCTGCGGCGGATCGGCGTAAACCACCCGGCCAGCGATCTCCCCGGCAATCTTAAGTTTCTTCGTGAACGCCGCCTCGACCGCCTCGTAATAATCGCGAACCACCGGCGGGTCAGTGACCTCGATGCTGTTGTTTTCGATGCCGTCGTCCATCGAGTTGGCCACGGTGATCTCGCTGTCGTCGTACGCCATCAGCGCGTAAAAATTGTTCCCGCTGTTCCCAGCCGCCCTCACCACGATACAGCCCAGCTTGAACAGGCGGGCGGCGGCGTTGTTCTCGAATTCCGGGTGGGTGTACGAGTTGCCCAGCGACAGGTTTACCACGTCGAGCCGGTCGCTGAGGTCGCCGTCCGCGTCCGGGTCGGCCGCCCATTCCATCGCGTCCACCGACAGGCCAGTGGTGTGGGTGTACGAGTTGCCCAGCGACAGGTTTACCACGTCGAGCCGGTCGCTCAGGTCGCCGTCCGCGTCCGGGTCGGCCGCCCATTCCATCGCGTCAACCGACAGGCCGGTGGTGCCCTTGCAGCCGAACACCTTCAGCGCGTACAGCTTGGCTTCCGGCGCCACGCCGGGGCCGATCAGGAACTTGTCCATATTCAGTTCCTCCCCGTAACCGCCCGAGTACGGCACACCGTTGGTCAGCACGCCCATTCCCGCCGCGATGCCGGCGACGTGCGAGCCGTGGCCGTTCTCCTCGCAGTCCAGCGGATCACTGTCCGGACGCGGAGCCTGTGTGCCATCGTACTCGTCGCCGGCGAAGTCATAGCCACCGGCCACTTTCTCGGTGGGAAATGTGCCGGGCTCGACACGCGCAGGGTTGTTCTTGGTGTAGTCCGCCACGTCGCCACTCCCGCCGAACATCGCATGGTTGTAGTCGATGCCGGAGTCGATGATGCCGATGCGAACCCCCTTGCCACCGGCTGGACATCGACCACGCCGTCGAGTCGGCGAAGCTGCTCCACTTGGGCAAGCGGCAGCCGAATTTTGAGCGCGTTGGCCAAGCGACTGAACCGCGCCTCGACCACCCCGTCGACTTGGCCAAGCCGGGCCGCGAGAGCCTCCTGCTGGACAGCGATTTCGGCAATGCGAGCGCGGGTGGCCTTTGCGATTTTGCCCTTGGCCAAGCCTTGGGCGCGGAGCCGCGAGGCGACGTCCGCCGCCGGTTCGCCGGCGAGTTCCGCAAAAACCAAGCGCGTCGCCGTCCCCTGCTCAGCGCAGAACACTTGGCCAACGCCGGCCAAAAAAAGGCAAACTGGGAGAAAAAAACAGCCCCATCCAAACCCACACGTCATGGCCGAAAGATGCCAGCTTTCAGCAAACGGAGCGAGCCTCCCCGTCGAGGGCGCTGCTCAAGCGGGATCGTAGTTTAGATTGGGGGCGAGCCAGCGCTCTGCGTCGGCGAGGGTCATGTTTTTGCGCGTGGCCCAGTCCTCGACCTGGTCGCGGTCGATTTTGCCGACGCCAAAATACTTGGCACGCGGATGCGCAAAGTACAATCCGCTCACCGAGCTCGCCGGCCACATAGCGTAACTTTCGGTGAGGCTGATGCCGGTGTGTTTCTCGGCGTCGAGCAACTCCCACAGCAACCCCTTCTCCGTGTGATCCGGGCAGGCGGGATAACCGGCGGCGGGACGGATGCCGCGATATTTTTCGCGGATCAACTCGTCGCTGCTGAGCTTTTCGTCGGCACCAAAACCCCACTCGCGGCGGGCACGCGCATGGAGGCATTCGGCGAAGGCCTCGGCCAAGCGGTCGCCGAGCGCCTTGGCCATGATGGCATTGTAATCGTCGTTGTCCGCCTCGAACGCCTTGGCCAATTCCTCCACCCCGTGGCCGGCGGTGACGGCGAACGCGCCCAAGTGATCGGCCAAGCCGGTTTCCCCCGGCGCGATGAAGTCGGCCAAGCTGTGGTTTCCGCCGGAAGCCTTGTCGTTTTGTTGGCGCAGAAAATGGAACTTGGCCAAGCGCTTGGTTCGCGTGTTGTCGGTGAACAATTCCACATCGTCGCGGATGCGGTTGGCCGGGAAAAAACCGTACGCGCACTTGGCCGTGAACAATTTTTCGCCGACGATGCGGTCGAGTAATTCCTTCGCGTCGTCGAACAACTCCTTCGCCTTGTCGCCGACGGTCGCGTCGTCAAAAATTTTCGGGTAACGCCCCTGCAGCTCCCACGCGTGGAAGAACGGCGACCAGTCGATGAACTCAACCAGCGTCTCCAGCGGGAAGTCGTCCTCCGAGCGGACGCCGGTGAACTCCGGCTGCGGGATGTCCTCCGCGCGCCAGTCGATTTGAGTCGCGCGCGCGCGCGCCTCGGCGATCGGCAGCAGCGGCTTGGCTTTGCGTTTGCTGTAATGCTTTTCGCGGAGTTCGTCCTGCAACGTTGTGTTCGTCGCGATGAAATCTTCACGGCCGTTTTCGCTCAATAATTTGCCGACGACGCCGACAGCGCGGGAAGCGTCGAGCACGTGCAGCGTTCCCTGCTCGTAGCCGGGCGCGATCTTCACTGCGGTGTGTACGCGGCTGGTCGTCGCCCCGCCGATGAGCAGCGGCAAATCAAATCCCCCTCGGTGCATCTCCTTCGCAACGTGGCTCATTTCGTCGAGCGACGGCGTGATCAACCCGCTGAGACCAATCATGTCCACGTTTTCCTCGCGGGCGGTCTTCAAAATCTTGTCGCACGGCACCATCACGCCAAGGTCGATGACCTCGTAGTTGTTGCAGCGCAACACCACGCCGACGATGTTTTTGCCGATGTCGTGCACGTCGCCCTTGACGGTGGCCATGAGGATTTTACCGCGCGACGACGAGCCGGTCTCGGCCTTCTCCTCCTCCATGAACGGTTGCAGATAAGCGACTGCTTTTTTCATGACGCGCGCGCTTTTGACGACTTGCGGCAGGAACATTTTTCCCGCGCCGAACAGGTCGCCGACGACGTTCATGCCGTCCATCAACGGCCCCTCGATGACGTGAATCGGGCGTCCAAGTTTTTGCCGCGCCTCCTCGGTGTCGGCCTCGATGTGCTCGACGATCCCCTTGACGAGCGCGTGGCTCAGCCGCTCCTCGACGGTTCCCTCGCGCCAGGCATCGGCCACCTTCTCGGACTTGCCCTGTTGCTTGACCGTCTCGGCAAACTCGACGAGCCGCTCGGTGGCATCGGAACGGCGATTCAGCAGAACGTCCTCGACGCGCTCAAGCAAGTCGGGTGGGATTTCCTCGTACACCTCGAGCATACCGGCGTTGACGATGCCCATGTCCAGCCCGGCGCGAATCGCGTGGTAGAGGAACGCCGAGTGCATCGCCTCGCGCACGCCGTTGTTGCCGCGAAACGAAAACGAAATGTTGCTGATCCCGCCGCTGATCTTGGCCAAGGGCAGCGTCGACTTGATGATGCGCGTGGCCTCGATGAAACTCACCGCGTAGTCGTTGTGCTCCTCCATGCCGGTAGCGACGGTGAGAATGTTCGGGTCAAAAATAATGTCCTCCGGCGGGAAACCGACTTCGCTCGTCAGCAGATCGTACGAGCGCGTGCAAATCTCAACGCGACGCTCGGTGCTGTCGGCTTGGCCCTGCCCGTCGAACGCCATCACCACCACCGCCGCGCCGTACCGGCGGATCAGCCGCGCCTGTTTTAGGAACAGCTCTTCGCCCTCCTTGAGGCTAATAGAATTGACTATCCCCTTGCCCTGCAAGCACTTGAGACCTGCCTCGATGACTGACCATTTCGAGCTGTCGACCATGATCGGCACGCGCGAGATGTCCGGCTCGGAGGCGATCAAATTCAGGAATCGCACCATCGCCGCCTCGGAGTCGAGCATGCTCTCGTCCATGTTGACGTCGATGATTTGCGCGCCGTTCTCGACCTGCTGCCGGGCGACCGCCAGCGCCTCCTCGTACTGGTCGTTCTTGATCAGCTTGGCAAAACGCGGCGAGCCGGTGACGTTGTTTCGCTCGCCGATGTTGATGAAATTGGACTCGGGGCGAACCGTCAACGCCTCCATGCCACTGAGCCGCAGCCACGGCTCTGGCTTGGCCAAGCGGCGCGGCTCGCAGTCGCTGACCGACTCGGCGATGCTGCGGATGTGATCCGGCGTCGTGCCGCAGCAACCGCCGACGATGTTCAGCCAGCCGTTGGCCGCCCACTCGCGCAACTGCGTCGCGAACGACTCGGGCGTCTCGGGATAACCGGTCGGCAGCAGCGGGTTCGGCATGCCGGCGTTCGGGTGCGCGCTGACGTTGACCGGTGCGATGCGCGAAAGCTCGTCGATGTGCGATCGCATCTCCTGCGGGCCAAGCGCGCAGTTGATCCCGACGCTGAGCAGGTCGATGTTGGCGACGGAATTCCAGTACGCCTCAACCGTTTGGCCGGAGAGTGTGCGGCCACTTTGGTCGGTGATGGTGAACGACAGCATCACCGGCAGCCGATGGCCAAGCGAGTCGAACAGCGACTCAAGCGCGAACAACGCCGCCCGCGAATTGAGCGAGTCGAACACCGTCTCGACCAGCAACACATCCACCCCGCCCTCGACCAGGCCCTTGGCCTGCTCGACGTACGCCTCGACCAGTTGATCGTACGTCACGGCGCGAAAGGCCGGGTCGTTGACGTCCGGCGAAATGGAGGCCGTGCGGTTCGTCGGGCCAAGCGCTCCCGCGACAAAACATTGCCGGCCGGGATCCGCCGCCATCACATCATCGGCGGCGCCGCGGGCCAACTTGGTGTTGGCCACGTTCAGTTCGTAAGCCAGCGACTCCATCGCGTAATCGGCCAAGGCGATACGGGTGGAGTTGAAGGTGTTCGTCTCGATGATATCCGCCCCGGCCTCGAGATAGGACCGGTGAATGGAACCGATCACCTCCGGCTGGGTAATACCCAATAGGTCGTTGTGGCCCTTGAGATCGCGCTCCCAGTCAGCAAACCGTTCGCCCCGGAAATCAGCCTCCTCGAGCGTGCGCTGCTGGATCATCGTGCCCATCGCGCCATCAAGAATCACGATGCGCTTGGCCAAGAGATCGCTCAGGGCTGGTTGCCTGTCGTTGGACGGATCGATGTCCATAAAATGGCAGGTTACCGGCCAACCCCAGGAGAGTCAACTAACATATCAACATATCAAGATATGTTGATATGTTTTGTTTTATTGGGAAAAAATCCATTTATGACGGTGTAAACCGGTTTTTTTAGACAAGTGCTCGTTGAGACAGCTTGATGAAGATCATGTAGAGGATGAACTCACACGGGAAAAATCTCCGGCGCCTTGATTCAAGCTCTGATTGACGGTGCTGCTCTGTAAACTATAATTCCCGTCGCGAACAATCCGTAGTCATGCCAAAAAATGTTGATATCCTTTTCTCGTTTGATTCGGAGAAAGGCGAAGCAAGGCAGCCGCCCCACGCCGGGCTTCGCGCCAAACTCATTATTCCAGATCCCGAGTTAATCGGCAAAAAAGCTACCTTTACTATAAAACGGCATGTTGGGGTGAAAGATTCCCGACCCGTCCACGATACGGAGGAAATGTTCAAACACAAATTCACCGTCCGGGGTGGGAAGGTAACTGTTCCGATTCCCCACCATGTCCTGGAAGATCACCCTTTCCAATACGACGGCGAGCAAATCGAGATCAAATGTTTCGGTGAACTGGTCATCAACGACAAACTGATCCGGAAAGACACCTCGGTTCAAAAGGATCTGCCGGTGGAAGCCCTCCAAAAACCGGCTGTGAACAACAACACCGATGAACTGATCGAGCCAAAGGATATTTTTTCCTTTTCAAAAAATCTGATGGCGATCCCCACGCATAACAAGATTGCCACCCTTGGATTGTTGATCGTTGGCTTGGTTGTGATTGTGGTGAATATGCTGATCGGGGTACACGATGAATTTTCACCCAGGCACGCCACCTATTTTTACTCACAAGTTGACAGCGACGGAGATAGTTCATCGCCGATTGTCAAAGCCCTGGGCGGGTGTGGAGCCATTGGTGCGGCAATCTGGTTTGCCATTCGGCGACAACTACGCAAGTACATGACCTTTAAGCTCAAGCCGATTACCGGATCCATTAACCGCCAAAGCGAGCATACCGTCAGTGACCTGGTGCATGGTGTATCACGGACGGATCTGGAAGACGTCACCCTGCGCATCGTCGCCTGCAACATGGAGAAAGGGAAATACGTGCGCGGCTCAGGCAGCAACCAGAGGACGGTGAGTTTCAGTACACCGGTTCGTGGTGTTCTGCTCTACTCAAAGAAGGTGACGCTCATCCCGAAAAACCAGCCGGTGGAAAATTATTTTCGGGATTCAATGTCATTCGAGCCGATGTTCAAGGCCCTCTATCCGCCCAGCGAGGTTTCCGAGTCGCACGGCCTGTTCATTTACTGGGAGGTGCAGCTAATCCATAACGATTTCGTGGACCAGGAATTGGCGGGGGATACCGCTCATTTCCGGAGAGAGGACTTTTTCACAGCATGAATGCCGCAATGGAACAAAGCCCCATCCTGTTCGACGATTTCCTCGGGCTTGAAGGCGAGGACTTCCGGCAGACGCGGCTGATCGTGTTTGCCGGAATCAGTGGCTCCGGCAAAAGCACCGCACTCAAGTTCCTTTGCGATCACCACCCCGCGTTTTCCGGCAAGCCCCGACGATGGATTTGGACGATGGGAAAAACCTGGGATGCGGCGCGGATTCGCGGCAACCGGCTGGTGGTCGTCGATGAAGTGAGCCATCCCCGTCAACTGCCAGCGGTGGCCCGATTGCTGAAACAGAACCAAACCGTCGCCGTGGCCTCGCACCTCAAGCCCGCCTGGTTTTGGCCCTTCCGGCTGGCCGGGCGGTACCGTCACTTTTTGACCGACCACGATTGCGCCAAGATCGCTCGCCACCTAACCCGGCATGGGATATCGCACACCGCCGCCGCGGTCGCGGAATTCTGCCGCCGCCACGGCGCAAGTTATGTTGATTTGGACTGCATCCTTGAGAGGCATCCCGGCGAAAGCCTCGACCGGGCCCTTCACTTGTCGCTGAAGCTGGATCGGCTGACCATCGAACGGTCGAAACAGTGGATACCGGTCATGCCGGTTATTGGGGACACCCGGAAACCATTCGAGCGCGCTCCTACCGCAGTGCCAATTCTAATTCTATAGGCATCATGCGGAGGGTGAAATCAAGGGCGCTTTCGAACTCGTTACTGAGCGAGTCGAGTTGCTGCTGGTAGGGATTGTTGACCATGTCATTCAATACGCGATTGGAGATCAGGTTGGCCATTTGCTCGTCGCTGTTTGCCACCAAAACTATCCACTCGGACACTTTTTGGGGAGCGTCGGCCAACGTTTGAGGGGCCGGGGCCGGCCTGAGGGCCAGGGCCAGAACAATGCTGACCAAGCCACCGGCGAAAACCCAGCGCCACACCTTGGCCAAACCGACCGTTGGGCGGGCTTGTTTTTCAGCCTCTGCGCGGACAGCCGCCATGATCCGCTGGTGGAGAAACGGCGGGAAATCTGGCGCATCCCGCTTGGCCTCATCACGGAGTCGCTCCCCGATACCTGGCCAAGCGCTTGGTTGTGGTTCGTCTTTCATGGTTCGGTTTGTTCGTTTAGCCCGTCAATGGGTGTCATTCGTCGGTAATACTTCAGCCAGTTTTCGGCGGGCGCGGTGCAGCAGCACTTTCACCGAGCCGACGCTCTTATTCATTACGTCCGCGGTCTCGGCAAGGTTTCGGCCTTCGCCATAAAAATGCCACAAGGCGGTGAACTGGCTCACGGGGAGCAGCGTCCTGGCCCGGCTCCAGACGCCCTCGGCCTTTTCGCTGGCGATCAACTCGCTGCGGGGGGTGGTGTCGGTGACTCCGTCCGCGTACTCCGACTCGAAAAGGCGCTTTCGGCGAAAGTGGTTGATGGCCAACCGCGAGGCGATGGTGTAAACCCAGGTCGTGAAGGCGTATTGCGGATTGTATCGGTGCAGTTTGCGGTAGGCAGTGACGAAGGTGGATTGCAGCAGGTCCTGCGCAATATGATGATCCGAGGTTTTTTGGTACAGAAATGCGAACAACCGGCCCTCGAGCCGGGCGATAAGTTGCTCGAACGACTCCATGCAGCCCTCCTTTGCTGCGATGGCCAGGGCAAGTTCCTCCGCCCGGGCCGTGTCGCGATCCGATGTGACTGAAGCCGGGCCAACCTCACGGTTTGATTCAGGTTGACCCTGTGTTGGAGTCGCCATCAACGAAGCTATGGCATATTGGATCAAGGCTAGGGAAAATCGATGTCGATCTCCTTCAGCGCCGGGTCGATCAACTCGAAAAACTTGTCCACGCCGATGGCGAAATGAATGGAGACGGTCGCCTCGTTGCGTGTGACCTTCAGTCCCTTGAGGATGTCCTTGATCCCCGGATTCTCTTCCTGGCCCAGTCTGGCGAAGCCGATCAGGCCGTTGACCATCGCCTCCATCTGCTCGGCGGTGTCGGCGTTATAGGCATCGACGGCGAGGGAGAGAACCAGCTTCCCGTCCGACTCGCCCAGGACGAGGGCGGCCTGCTTGGCCATTTGGTTCAAGTTCACATCGTCGATGTATTCCTTGAGCGACTCGACATCGGCATAGGCCATGAGGAAGACGCTTTTCGCTTCCTTGCTGATCATATCGAGGCTGGGCGGCACTTGTTTCGCCGCACCCTTGCCGTTGACGAGGTCGATGGCCTTGGCTGCCAGTTCGCGGTTGGGAGCCAGCACTGCGGTGGTGTCGTTCACAAAACTGACATAACCGCGCTCGCCATCGCCCCGGTCGCCGGCACCGTGAATCTCATGTTTGCCGTGCTCGGTTTTGCGGTAATACTCGTCCAGCTTCATGAACGCCAGCAGCTTGGTGCTGTCCGCCTTGTGCCTCACGACGAGGATGCCGTTATCCTCCTCCCCGTTGCCGGACAGGGTGGCACTTTGAATGGCGGTCAGCGGGTCGAACCCGATGATCTCGACCAGCGCATCGAGCTTTTCCCTGCCCTCCTCCTGACGCACTTTTTCGAGGATGGTGGTACCGATTTTCGAGGCCCGGAAGGCGTCCAAATCCAGATGCGCCACGAATTTGGCGCCCTTGGAGATATTGATTTTGTCGACTTTTGCCGCTTGGCCGGCGGTCATGGCCAATGTCAGGCCCAACAGTGTGAATAGAGTTTTTTTCATCTTTCCAGTTTTAATTGACGTCGCTATGAGACTTCATTATTTGGCTATACACGCCGCTGATTCCGAAGGTTACGCCTCCTGCAAAAAAGGGCCACCGCTACTCGCGCATGATGGTGATAAAGCCAGCCTCCTGTGTAGGTGCAATGTAAAGGCTTACCGTGTTGCCGTTGCCGCCGATGCTAGTCTTGTTGAGTGAACCGCCCGGCGAAAGGGAGAACTTGGCCTTCGCCGACTCGCCGCCGTTCACCGTGCCGCGAACCTGCACCGAGTAGTCCATCCCGGAGAGCGTCTTGAACTCCAGCTTCACCCGACCCCCCGCGCCGGCCTCGACGAACTCCGTCGCCACCGAGTAGCCAAGGTTCGGGAACTCGACGCTCACGGCGTCACTCCCGTTGTAAGTTGCCTTGTACGACTTGAGCGAACTGCGAGCCGGGCTCTTCACCACCTTGCCGTTTGCCTCAAACTGCGAGCCGTGCGCCGGGCAGCGCAGCCCGACCCCCTTCTTGAACGCGTTCACCGCAACTCCCTTGTGTGTGCACTTGGCCGATACGGCGTAAAACTGGTTGCCCGGCATGCGCGTCACCACGATTTGGCTGCTAGAGGACGGGATGCCCGGAACGTTCAGACGCACCGAGGCATACGAATTCTTGAGCTGCGAAAAGTCGTCAAAGCTCATCCGGAACACCGCCGTTTCCCCGGCCTGCACCCCGGACACAAACCACCGTCCGGGCCCCACTCCGCAAGCGCCTCCGCACACCGAGGCGAATGCCAGAGTCCTCAGGGCGCCGCGCCGATTCATTTGCCTCTTCATCGCCATCATCATACGTGAACTCGCGCGCCGAGGTTACGGCCATACGCTTGGCCAAGTGAATCAAAAACGCGCGGCTGGCCAAGCGGGAGGTTTGTCGTTTGACAGCCGTGCCGGTTTAAGGCTTGCTCCCGCCTGCGCTTGGCCAAGCCAAGGCCGCTTTCCCTCCATGGCAAACGACCCCGACCAAATCGCCCGCATCGAGGCGTACCTGAGTGAAAACCTGTCCCCCGCCCGCTTCAAGCACATATTGGGCGTGCGGGAAACAGCGGTGGCCTTGGCCAAGCGACTCGGCATCGACACCGCCCAGGCCGAGTTGGCCGCCCTGCTCCACGACTGCGCCAAGGAACGCCCCGACGACGAACTGCTCGCCTTGGCCAAGCGCCACGGGCTGGAGGCGGACGAGCACGAGCAACGCACACCCGGCCTGCTGCACGGCAAAGTGGCGCCGTTCGTCGCCGCGGAACAATTCGCCGTGGGCGACGAAACGGTGTTCGACGCCATGCGCTGCCACTCCACCGGCGCGGTGGAGATGGGGCCGCTCGACCAACTGCTGTTTGTCGCCGATTTCTGCGAACCGAACCGCCCCTACACGGCGGCGGCAGAGGTGCGCGAGTTGGCCGGGCGCGACCTCGAGGCGGCTGCGCTCGAGGTGATGCAGTTCAAGCTCCGCAAAACCCTGCTCAAGAAACAGCCGGTGCACCCCGACTCGTTCCACGCCTACAACGCCCTGCTCGACAAACGAACCCGCGATGGCAACGATTAAACCGATTTACTTTCTCCCATGAAACTCTGTGATCTCAATCCCGGCCCCGGCATCGGCGCCAGCGCGTGGCACGTCGAGATGGACGGCCACGGCCTGTTGATGGACGCCGGCACCCATCCCAAGCTCGAGGGTTCGCCGGCGTTGCCGCTGTACGACACGATTCGCGAACGCCCCGTGGATGCCATCGCGTTCACGCACTGCCACCACGACCACGTCGGCTCGCTGCCGGTGGCGCTGCGGCTCTTCCCCCGGGCGCACGTGATGATGACCGAGCTGAGTTACTTCATCGTCGAGCGCGTGCTGCACAACTCGGTCAACGTGATGAAACGACAGGCCGACGAAAAGGGCATCGCCGAGTACCCGCTCTACACCCACCGCGAGGTGGACGAGTTCGCGCCGGTGTTCCAGGGCTACCGCTACAACCGGGAGATCGAGTGGGGCGCATTCGAGAAGGCGGCCAGGGGCCAGACCTCCCCGACGCTCGAGTTTCACGACGCCGGCCATGCGCTTGGCTCGGCCGGCATCATGGTGCGCGGCAAAAGCGAGACCCTCTTTTACACCGGCGACGTCTGCCTGCACGACCAGACCATCCTCAAGGCGGCGCGGTTCGGCGAAGTGCAGGCCGACGTGATGATCATGGAGACCACCCGTGGCACCCGCGAAACGCCCGCCGACTACTCACGCGACGGCGAGATCGAGAAACTCTCGAGTGCCATCGAGGCCACGTTCGAGCGCGGCGGCAGCGTGCTGATCCCCACTTTCGCGCTGGGCCGCACACAGGAAATGCTGGCCATCCTCGCTCTGCTAATGAAAGAGGGAAGGTTAAAAAAACAAACCGTATTCATCGGCGGGCTGGGCCGGGTGTTCACAGAGATTTACGATTTGCAGTCCCACCGTGCCAACCGGCAGCACACCAATCTTCAATTGAACGAAGCGCTGGACCTGCAGGTGCTGGATCGCGATCACGCGGCCAAAATCAAGCTCAACAGGGGACGCTTGTTCGTTATGACCGCCGGCATGCTCACCGAGAATACCACCGCCTACGACCTGGCCAAGCGCATGGTCGAGGATCCGAAGCACGGCATCTTCTTCGTCGGCTACGCCGATCCCGCGACGCCCGGTGGCCGCCTCAAGGCAGCGGCAGCCGGGGAAACATTTCATTACAGCGACAGCGCGGGTGACTTGGCGAAGCGCTGCGACGTGCGCGACTTCGACCTAACCGCGCACGCCAACCGCGAGGCCCTGCTGGAACTGGTCGGCCAAGTGGAGCCGCGCACACTCATCCTCGGCCACGGCGACCCCGAGGCTCGCGCCTGGTTTGGAGAGCAGGTTCGGGGTCGCTGGCCCAAAATAAAAATCCTCCAGCCGCAACCGGGCGAGACCGTCGAAGTCTGACGCAAAAAAACGGCGGTGAAGAGTCGCTTGCAAGCCTCTACACCACTTGGAGAAACGCAACCTGAGCAAACTGCCATTTCCCTTTGCTCAAGACCTTCAATTCAACCTTTTTAGTGATGAATCCTGCCTTGTACGCTGGTCGCAGTATCGGCGGGCAATTGTTGACCGCCATTCTGATTCCCGTATTGCTCTCCACGTAAAGAGGTTTGCGCCTTGGATGAAAAAAGAATCCCCCACGACCAAGCGCGGGCGAACTTGGCCAAAAACACTCAAAACTATTAAAAGCTGTAAGCCCCCTCGCCTCGGCTGTTCAAGTCAGGCACCTGATCCTCCGCATCCTCTTCCGCCCCGGCATCCTCCAGTCAGCGTGATCGAGTTATCCAAACTGGGCCAAAGCTTTCGTTAGTCTGGACGGGTTGATTATTTGCTCAATGTTGTAGAGTAAGTCGATGCTGGGACGCAGGGAGGGCGTGGCCCAACCGAATGCCCTGCATTGGGCTTGTGCCTCTTCTCCAACTTCATGAATTGTGACGGGTAGCCGCTTCGTAGTCGCACACCCCGCCAACAGCACAGCTGCGATTGTTGTGAGCAGGGGGTGTTTCATTCTTTTACGGTTTTTAAGTCACATTTCTATTCACATATTACTAGTTGGCTTTACCCAGAACCGTCACCAATCACTGTGACTTTCCCTCATTTCATTAAACTTATCAACAGGACACTCGTAAAGGCGGCCAAACCAATTTTGAAAACAACTCATTTGTTTTTTACTCAGTACATCATCCCAAGCGTCCTCTATTTTTTTACTATTTAACCAATCCTCTGAAGCTACGTACATTTCCTCTCGTTTTAGATCCTCCCCGCACCATGAACATCTTGGAATAATTGATGACATCAAAACCTTACTACAATGGGGACACGATTTAGTGGTATTCGTGTTTTTGTTATTCTTAACCTCAAGCTCACTATTATACACAATGCTTACCAGAAGCTCTGCTAGCACATTGAGCTCTTTAGAATCTAAAACACCATCTTGCCAAACTTCTTGTAGGGGCTTAATGAGCAGGTTAGTTGGCCACTTACCTGATTCATCATTACATTCATCCGTTTGCTTGTTAATGAAATTAGACAAATCGTAAACTTCATCTTCGGTTAATTTGCCGTCTTCGATAATCCTCCGACATAAACCGAAAACTTTATTGTCTTTTGTTGTTTTCATTTCCCCTCAGCTTTTAATTCTTGAGCTGTCTTGCCGCCATGTTTGCGGAGGAGGTCGGTGGTTTTGGTTCGTTTATTCCCATTTGCCTCATCCAAAGGGGTTTGGCCATTCAATTTTTTCTCATTCACCTTCGCTCCGTTGGCAATAAGCAGCTCGCAAATCTCAGAAGCTTTTTTTTCATCAAACTGTCGTGCCACTACATGAAGAGGCGTTTCCCCGGATTCATTTTTCACATCCACATCCGCACCCTTCGCAATAAGCAGTTCGACCAAGTCTAGATACATTTGCCAAGTCACTGATGCGTTGGCGGCATTGCGCGCCGATGAGTACAATATAGCCTTTCCATAAATATTTTTCGCATTCACATCCGCACCCGCTTTGATGAGGATTTCTGCTGTTTCCTTGTTACTCGCCCCATGTAATGGGGTATCCAGAATATCATCCCTTGCATTTACATCGGCTCCTTTGTCAATCAGCAGTTTAACCAATTCACGGTGGCTCCCCTTGAAATCCTCATTAACGGCGCAATGCAATGAGGTTAACCCCGGTTCACTCTTTGCATTCACATTTACACCATTATCCAGGTACTGTTTTACAGCCGCGATATTTCCTTTAAGTACAGCACCAAACATTTCCCGCTCAGCCCCGGAAGAGCCACACCCCACCAAAAACACGGTTGCGATTGCTGTGGTTAGGAAGTTTTTCATTGCGGGAAAATTGTCATCCCTTCGAGTTTCGCTTTCAAGCGGTTTTAATCATGCCCAAGAAGCTGAACACCATCGGGCTTTTCCGAAAAACCCCACGGGCCTGGATGCATTATGATATGGGTCAGGTGCAATGCCAAAACATTCCCGTTCCCACGCAAAATGGGTTTTTGGATGAACGGCCATGCGTCCATCTTACCGAGCGAGGAAAAAAACAGGGCTTGAAAACCCGAACCGAAGTTGTCACTGTGTGCGGCCCAGCGGGATGCGCGGTTAGCTCAGTTGGTAGAGCACTACCTCGACACGGTAGGGGTCACTGGTTCAAGTCCAGTACTGCGCACCATCTTCTTAGTTTTACTCTGTTCCTCACATTCTCGCATTAGCTTGCACGACTCTCATTCGCGCCAATTTGGCAAAAACGGTTAGCGGATGTTAGCGGATGCGAATCCAGAAAACTCTTAATCACAGAAATACCCGGTGGCGGGTCACAATCTCCCTTCACGGTAAACGAAGGCAACGCTTCTTCACCTCCCGTGATGAGGCTCGTGCATGGTTAAACTCGATTGAAGCCGACTCTACCGGCTTCTGGAGCAATAGAACCCCCGAGAAACAAAGGGACATCGTCTCTGCTTTCAACCTCGCC
>Ga0208879_1002244_pt1 | contig 17294 bp, 16 predicted proteins | sample Knorr_S15_td_Bot_FD_185605 | JGI IMG/M metagenome (GOLD analysis project Ga0208879, IMG submission 185605) | Marine microbial communities from Southern Atlantic Ocean transect - Knorr_S15_td_Bottom_ad_5009_LV_A (SPAdes) (version 2) | ecosystem: Environmental > Aquatic > Marine > Oceanic | place... | reverse complement strand
GAGGCCGATGCCCGCCCCGAAGGTCACACCGACCACATGTCGACCCTCGTCGTCCACGCCACGATCGTGCAGGTTCACTCCGTTATCCTGCAGCTTGTACGGGAGGCTGATCCAGCACTGCACGTCGCCCGAAACGTAGGGTACCTGATCATAGTCCTTGTAGCCTACGCCGAGTGGCTCGCCCTTGCGCGTCGCCCACTGCTCGACTCCGTCCCATCCCTGCTGGATGAAATCGTCCCCTTCCCAACGCTCGATTCTCGAGATCTCGCCGGCGTCCGTGCGGGCGATGGTCACATAGCGAGGGCGAGTGCGCCGCATGCGACCGCTCTCCGGATCGTAGATTTCGGTGGTCAGCGTGAAGCTGGCGCTCTGCAGAGGCCGGTACGCCTCGAGGCCTCCGACCGCGGCGATCCAGTTTTGCACCAGTGAGTCCGCGATGGCATCGTTGCTCGCCTGGACCGGTGCCCGCGCCGCCGAGACACCGCAGACGACCGAAGTGAGCGATATCAGGGTGAACGCCAAGGTGGAGATCGCGCTGCAGAAGTTGCTTCGCTTCATCGGTACCCCCAAGGGTGGTAGACTCGGGCGCTGTGCCAATCCGTTGTCGCCGATCGTCGTACTTCGCATCGACTAAACTCCGAATACAGGGACACTGCTCCTTGATCCCTCGCGCGAGCGGGACATGTTTGTCTGCAGATCACGTAGATCGGTGTGGCGACGAGCCAGGTGTGACGTACATGAGGGGAGATCCAATCAAGAGCGTGACTTGTTTGGCGTCGATCGGCGCCTTGCTACTACTCGGGGCATGCGCCGGTGGCGCGCCCGCGGGTCCGCTTCCACCCACGGACCCCGCGGAACTCCAGTTCGCGACGGAACTCGGCATCGACCTCGCCGACTTCGAGCTCACCTCGTCGGGTCTCTACATCCAGGAGCTCAGTGAAGGACTGGGCGTCAGGGCGCAACGGACCAGCCGAGTCTGGATCTACTACGTTGGATGGCTCCCCGATGGCACGGTCTTCAATGCTACGCTCCAGGGAGAACCGTTCCACGCCCGCCTCGGAAGCAACGAGGTCATTCGCGGCTGGAACGAAGGCATCCGGGGAATGCGCGTCGGTGGTCGTAGGCGGTTGATCGTGCGCCCCGGTCTCGCGTATGGTTCGCGGGGGCGCGGAAAAGTGCCTGCTGGCGCGACCCTGATCTTCGAGGTTCAACTCGTTGATGCCAACTGAAACTCTCGGGTGCCACGGGCGTATTCCGCTCGCACGAGGGTCGGCGTCGCTGTTCGTCCCTTCCGAGCTTCACTCATCTCGAGGACCAGACATGCGGTTGACTTCCCCAAGATTCTCGACACTGGCATGTGCCGCGGCTGGCGTCCTCATCCTGGCGGCGTGCAGCGATGCGTTTCAGGTGATCGAAGAGACGACGTTCGATCCGTCGCTGAACGTCGATCTCAATTCGATGACGAAGACTTCCTCCGGCCTGTACTACGAAACGATCACCGAGGGAAGCGGCGAGCCGGCAGTAGCGGGGAACAGCGTCACCGTTGTGTACGCCGGATTCCTCGCCAACGGGAGTTCGTTCGACTCCGGTCAGTTTCCGTTCACATTGGGTTCCGGGCAGGTCGTGGATGGGTTCGACGAGGGGGTGACTGGCATGAAAGTGGGCGGCATTCGACTCATCGTGTTCCCGCCGAGCCTCGGGTACGGAGACCAGGCACGAGGTGCGATCCCAGGGGGGTCGATCTTGATCTTCCGCATCGAGCTCGTCTCGATCAACTGACCAGCGGGTCGGTCGTAACTGCATCTCTGAGGCGTTACTCTCTGCTCACACCCCACGAGCTGGAGCAGGAGTGACTTTTCCGATTCGACTCCTCGACACGTCCCTGGAAGGGGCGACCGAGGATGAGTACCGGGCGTCGCGGCGTGAGTCCGAGCGTCGGCTGGTTGTGGGCGTCGGGGTGATTGCGCTCATCGTGACCGTGGTCTTCGTTCGGGACGACCTCGCACTCCTTCCTGCTGGCTCTGCCCTCACGGCGATTCTCGCGGGTCGCGCCATGGTCGTCGCCTTGGCTTTCACCGTGCTGATGAGAATCGGCCGCACTTCGAGCTACGCGAGCCGCGACCTATCGGTGTTCGCGCTGGTCCTCTCGATCGTTTTGCTCGACGTGGGTGTCGGCCTATCTCGGCCGGTGGATTTCATGGGCAATGCCGCGACGAGGCCGGTCTTCGTGTTCGCGATCTACACCGCCGGTGCCGATGGCGCTTCCCTACGCGGTAGCCGCCGGACTGCTCGAGACGGGGGGCATCCTCGCCGAGTTCTGGCTACTCAGAGATGTGGACCCATCGACCTCGTTCACGATTGTTTTGGCCTTCGTCATTGCCAACGCGATCGGAGTCGTTGTCGCGATGAACTTGGACCACAGCCGTCGAGACGGCTTCGTAGCGTTGCGTGCCGAGGTTCGGGCCCGCGAGGATCTGGAGCAGGCTCAGGAGGAGGTCCGGGTTCTGCGCGGCATCCTGCCGATGTGCGCTTCTTGCAAGAAAGTGCGCGGCGAGCACGGCTCATGGCAGGACGTCGAGGTTTATGGCGCGCAGCACTCGGCGGCCCATTTTTAGCACGGCATTTGCCCCGAATGCGCCGTAGTCCAGTTCCCGGGCCTCGTGCCTGGGCCGGGCGAGTCGCTCTGAGCCGTGTACGTGCCGCTGCCCGTTATTTGGGTGGCAAGTTGCCCGCGAAGCTCATCGCCAGATCGAGCCAACCCGACAAATCGGAGTCGTCCGCGAACCCGTCCACGCCCACGTAGACCATTCCCTTGAGGGATCTCCCCGTGAAGTCCATACGCGCGCGCGTGCGGCCTCGCGAGGGCGTCCGCGTAGGCCTCCGGCCCGACGCGGAGCATGAGTTCGTCCCCGACGATGCCCGCGCACATGTTCCCGCCGAGCATGTAACAGAGGCCACCGAACATCTTGCGTTCAGACAGGTCGTCGCGCTCGGAGAGCGTTTCTCGTACCCGCTGAGCCAGTCCTTCGTCGTATGCCACTCACGACCTCTCATCAGCGACCATCGCCGACGCGCAGCCCGACGCGCAGCCCGATGCTCAGCCTGCGTGGAAGTCCAGGCGTGAGAAACCGCTCCACGGTTGCTCCTGGCTGCTCGGGTGCGCTGCGTACGTTACGCGAGATAATGCCGAAGGGCGAGTAGTTCTGATCGAGCAGATTGCTCACCTCCAGGAAGGCGATCGCCCGCCCGACACGGTGTTCCACCTTCAGGTCCACGATCAGGTAGCGGTCGAGTTTCCTGAAAGGCGACTCGTTACCCTCGTCGCCGACCAGGAACTGTTCGCCCACCCAGCGCGCATCGAGCGACGCCGAGGTGCGAGGGAACGCATAACGCACTCCGCCCGACACCGAGAACTCCGGGACCATGGGGAAGCGGTCCCCCGGCTCGACGGCAGGGGGGGCGAGCCCCGTTTGCTCGCCCTCGTCCGATTCATCCGCATCGTCATCGACAAACGGCGCGGCGAGCACGGCGGACGACTCGAACGTGGCCCGCGTCCACGCGAACGCGCCCGTGAGGGTGAGGCCTCGCGTCCTCGGCCTCGGTGTCAACTCGGCGGACACCTCGACGCCGATGCGGCGGGTCCGATCGAGGTTGGTGAAGAAGCCTCGGGTCGGCGTATCGAGGTCGACCACGTTGAAGAGGTCATCCCGGACTTCGGACCAGTAGCCGGCGGCTTCTCCACGAAGGACCTCACGCGCCACTCTCACCCCGCCCTGCCACGTGTCCGAGGTCACGGGGAGCAGCGGCGGATCTGGGCCGAGTTCGAACGGGAGCTGGCACGGATCCTCTGGATCTGCGCAGCTGACCTCTAGGATCACTGGCGTGCGAAAGCCGCGGCTGTATCCCGCGAATGCGCTCACCCCCGCGCTGAGGTCCCTCGCGAAGCCGACTCCTCCCGACCACTCGGCGAACGAGTTCTCGCCACTGTCGTTCGCGTCGAGAAGGTCGGTCACCGGAAGGGCGGAGTAGTCGAACCGGAAGGAAGCGTGGAGTGCCAGACGGGGAGACAACGCCCACCAGGTCTCCGCAAAGCCAGCCAGGTTGTCTTCGTCGGTGCGGAGACGCTCCGTCGTCTCGCGCTCGAGGTCTGGGAAGGTTCGGTTGGGCAGCGCTTCGATCGCTATATCGACGGTATTGCGTACGCCTTCGAGACCCAGGATGAGTAACAGGCGCTCGCTGGGACGGTGGGCCGACTGGGCCGTCGTGCCGATGGACCTTATTTGCGTGAGGCCGAGCGCGTCTGGCTCCGTGATGTTGTCGTTCGTTTGACGGAAGTCGACGAGCCGGGCGAAGGAGGTGAGCTGCGCGCTCCATCCATCGGAGATCTCGCGCTCGAGCCGGCCGTTGAGGAAGTGCATGCGCGCCGTGAACGCGTCGCCGCTTCCGCCCGTGTAGCGGAGTCTGCGCCGGTCAGACGGAGGGCTCACGATGTCGTCCGGTAGCGCGCCACCGACGAGCCACGACTCGGGGAGGGGGCCCGGCCCTTCCAGGGAATCGGACTCGAGGGAGTACGACATCCAAGCGTCGGTCCGTTCCCCGCGCCATCCGAGCTTGCCGAAAATCGAGAGCTCGTCGGAGTGGCCGAGCTCACGCCAGCCGTCCGTTTGCCGATAGGAGGCCGCGATGAATCCGTCGTAGGCATTCACGCGCCCACCCGCGCGCACCGTTCCGGAAGCCGAGCCGTGCGAGCCCCCCTCCACCTCGACGTTCATCACGGCGGCGTCACTGCCGCGCGCGGTAACGAAGTTGAGCGCGCCCGCGAGCGCGTTCTTACCGAAGGCTCCCACGGGCCCGCGCAGGAGTTCCACTCGTTCCAGGGCAGCTCCCGGGATGAGGGACAGGTGTACCTGCGAGGCGTCCGCCTCGTTCACCCGCACGCCGTCGACGAACACGCTCACACCCTGTGGCAGCCCGACGACCGGGCTCAAGGAGAATCCTCGGATTCTCAGGTCGGACTGGTACGGGCTCCCGGTTTGGTTACTGAGCGTAACACCCGGCAGCCGGGCCAGCTCACGCGTCAAACCAGCGGATGACCCGCCGCTGATCTGAATCGCCTGCACGGGGAAAGGCGTTCTCGTGACCGGAACCGCTCCTACGCGGAGCCTCCCGATCGACACCGTGATGCCCGACACGGCCACAACCGAGTCGCGCGGGATCGTGTCTGCGACTTCCTGCGCGTTGGCGGGCAGCAGCGGGCCGGCCAGAAAAAGCGCGGCAGCGAACAGCCCAGAACTCGTGGCCGGCTTCAAGGCTACCCGGCTCACATCTTTGGTAGCGTGACCCCGACCTGCTTCATGTACTTGCCCTGGCGGTCCGCATAGGCGACTTCGGGCTCCTCATCACCCTCGAAGAAGAGAAGCTGCGCGATGCCCTCGCCGCCATAGACCTTGGCCGGAAGGGGCGTGGTATTGGAGATCTCCAGCGTCAGGTACCCCTCCCAGGTCGGCTCGAGGGGCGTGACGTTCACGATCAGGCCGCAACGTGCGTAGGTCGACTTGCCCACGCACAGCACCAGGACGTTTCTCGGGATCCGGAAGTACTCCTCGGTCCGGGCGAGCGCGAACGAGTTGGGCGGGATGATGCACTCTGGCCCTACGATGTCCACAAAAGACCGGTCATCGAAGTTCTTGGGGTCCACGAGCGAATTGTGCACGTTCGTGAACACCTTGAACTCGGATGACACCCGTATGTCGTATCCGTAGGAGGATATGCCGTACGAAATCTTGCCGTCTCGCACCTGACCGGTCTCGAAGGGCTCGATCATGGCCTGCTCTTCGCACATTCGGCGGATCCAGCGGTCGCTCTTGATGGGCATGAATGCTTCTGTTCTCTGAGGATGAGAGCGTGATAGGCGGCCCAACATATGGGCCGCATGGAAGGTCGTGCAAACCGGCGAGAAATAGCGAAAAAGCAAGGTTCGTCCGGTTGACACTCCAACGCCGCCTCGGGTACCTTTTCGCGTCCTTAGTGAACTATTTCACAAACCCCGCGACGCCATGTCGGGAGAATATCTTCCCCTCCTCCTCCTGTTCGGCGTTTCCATCGCGAATGCGATCGGAATGGTGGTGGCATCGCACATCCTGAACCCCCGTCGCGACACGCCTCAGAAGCTCATGCCCTACGAGTCGGGAATGATCCCGCTCGGTAGCACGCGAGCTCGCTTCTCGGTGAAGTTCTACATGGTTGCCATCAGCTTTATCGTCTTCGACCTGGAGACGATCTTCCTGATCCCATGGGCTGTGCAAATGCGCGAATTGGGGTGGAGCGCATTTTTGGCGGTGAGCATGTTCGTGGTCGTTCTCGCCGTCGGCCTTCTCTACGAATGGAAGAAGGGAGGTCTCGAATGGGACTGAAGGACATTCTGCCCGGCGGCGGCATAAGCGCCACGACCGGGGGCATCTTCGGAGCCGGTGGCCCGACTTTCCTCACCAGCAAGGTCGACTGGATCGTCAACTGGGGTCGTAGGAACTCGCTCTGGCCGATGCCGTTCGGCACCGCGTGTTGCGCGATCGAGATGATGGCCTCGGCGGCGTCCAACTTCGACCTGGCTCGCTTCGGCATGGAGCGCATGTCGTTCAGCCCCCGTCAGGCCGACGTGCTCATCTGCGCGGGCCGCGTTCCGTACAAGCTCGCGCCGGTGCTTCGCCGAGTCTGGGACCAGATGCCGCAACCGAAGTGGTGCATATCGATGGGAGCGTGCGCGAGCTCGGGCGGCGTGTTCGACGTGTACTCCATGGTGCAGGGCATCGACACCATTATCCCGGTCGACGTCTACATCCCCGGGTGCCCACCGCGGCCCGAGGGTCTGATCTATGGTCTGATGATGATCCAGGAGAAGATCCGACAGGAGTCGCTCAGCCGTCACTTCGAGCATCGCGCAGAGGATCCGACGCTTGTGGCTCGGCCACTGGCTAGCGACTTCGAAGTCGCGGAGCTGTCCGGTCCATTCGGGAACTCGACGCAGCAGGAACAGCTGTCGAGCGGTGAGGCGGTCCGAGTGGGACCAGGCTCCGACGACCCCCTCGCATAGCCGTGGCCGACAAGAAAGACAGCGCCGGTCTGGATGCGGTCGATGCGGGCCCGGTCTCCTCGGACGTATCAGGCGAGCACCACGCGGGCAACGAGGGCGACGCGAGCGAGCACGCTTCGGTCGCGGCGCTCAGGGAGCGCTTCGCCGATGCCGTCGTGCGACACCGTGTGTATTCGGGCGGGCAGCACGTCGTCTGGATCGCCCCCGAGAAAAGCCACGAGATTCTCGCTTGGCTACGGGACGATCCCGATCATCGATACGACATGATGTCCGACGTGACTGCTGTCGATTACGGGAACGGCCGGCCCGTGAACATGGTCTACCAGATGTACTCCACGGTACACAAGCGGGAGCTACGACTACGCTGTGAGTTGCCGCTCGACGCGCTCGAGATCGATTCCGTCGTCGACCTCTGGAAGGTGGCGGACTGGTTGGAGCGCGAGGTCTTCGACCTCTTCGGCGTGACCTTCAACGGCCACCCGGACCTACGCCGCATCCTGATGCCTGCCGACTACGCCGAGGGACACCCGCTCAGGAAGGACTTTCCGTTGCGCGGCCGCTTCTCTCGCGCGGAACAGACCCGCCGGGCGCTCAATCAGGATGTGGAGCGCTTTTACCGCGCAGAGGACCTCAGTGCAGGGCGCGCCCCGCAAGAGGTGGCGCCGGTCGAAGTGGGTACGCTCGCGTCGGATGACGCTGAGGGAGACGCCTGATGGCACAGAAGACGATAGAGCTGGAGGTCGGGCGCGGACGCGAGATGGGGGTGGACGGGAACCCCTCCCTCAGCCCGATCGCGCCGTTCGATATCGTCGAGCCGGACATGAATACCGAGCACATGCTCATCAATATCGGCCCGCAGCATCCGGCGACGCACGGCGTGCTCCGGTTGGTCTGCGAGCTCGACGGCGAGACGGTGAAGCGTGTCGTGCCCGACATCGGATATCTGCACTCGTCCTTCGAGAAGCTGGGCGAGTATCGCACCTGGAATCAGATCGTCCCGCTCACCGACCGCATGGATTACCTGGCGCCTCTGATCTATAACTGCGCCTACGTGATGGCCGTCGAGCAACTCATGGGGATCGAGGTCACCGAACGCTGCAAGGTCGTGCGGGTGATCCTCATGGAGCTGGACCGAATCTTCGGGCACCTACTCTGGCTGGGTACCACCGCGATCGACGTGGGAGCCTTCACTCCGTTCCTGTATTCGTTCCAGGAGCGAGAGCGCATCTACAAGATGCACGAGTCGCTCACGGGTGCCCGAATCACGACCTCGGCCACCCGCGTCGGGGGCATGATGGCGGACCTGCCCGAGGGGTGGACGGATCAGCTGCGCGAGTTCCTGGACACGTTCCCCAACACACTCGCCGAAGTACACCAGTTGCTCACCGGCAATCAGATCCACATCGGACGAACGCAGGGCATTGGCATAATCAACGGTGAGGATGCGATCAACTACGGCTTCACTGGCCCCAACTTGCGCGCCACCGGCATCGACTACGACGTGCGCCGGGACCGCCCGTATTACGACTACGAGACCTACGACTTCGAGATACCGGTCGGCGAGCACGGGGACTGCTACGACCGCTACCTGTGCCGTATGGAAGAGATGCAGCAGAGTGTGGGCATCCTTCGCCAGGCGCTCGATCGTCTGCCCGACGGCCCCATCAACGTCGCGGACCCGAGCATCTCGCTGCCCTCCAAGACGGACGCGATGTCGGACATGGAGAGCATGATCCACCACTTCAAGGTGATCACGGACGGGATCCCTGCTCCCGAGGGTGACTGCTATTTCGCCGTCGAGGGCTCGAAGGGCGAACTCGGCATGTACTTGGTCGCGGAGGAAGGCGATACCAAGCCGGTGCGCTGGCGCATACGTCCGCCCTCTTTCGTGAATCTTTCCGTGATCGCGAAGCTCGCGGAGGGCCATCTGGTATCGGACCTGATCATGATCAACGCGAGCCTCGACATCGTGCTCGGGGAGATCGACAGATGAGTGACGTTCCGTTCAAGAACCCCGGATGGGCCGGCAATACGGGGGAATTCGATCTCACCGAGGAGCAGGTGCGGGGTGACGACTTCGTGGGTGAGCGTCCCGCGCACGGTGGGCACGCCTCCGGGGCGGCGACCATGCCCTTCATGCTGCCCGACCGGGATCCCGAGGCGCCGCTCTTCGAGGGCGAGTATCAGGAGCGCTTCGAGAAGATCCTGACCCGCTATCCCGACAAGGGTGCAGCTCTGCTGCCCACGCTCGGGCTCGTGCAGGAACTGCGGGGCCACGTGAGCCCCGAATCAATGGACCGTGCCGCGGCACTACTCGGATTGGCTCCGGCAGACGTGCGGGGCGTCGCGACGTTCTACACGATGTACAACAAGCGCCCGGTTGGCCGCCACCTCGTGCAGGTGTGTACCAACATCTCCTGCAACCTATGCGGTGCGGAGGACGTGCTCGCGGCGTTCCTCCGCTATACCGACACCGAGTTGGGCGAGACTTCCGAAGACGGGAACTTCACGGTGATCGAGGCGGAGTGCCTGGCGGCGTGCGGCTTCCCGACCTGCGTCCAGATCAACTCGCGCTACTATGAAAACGTGACGCCGGTCGACGTGGCAAAGATCGTCGAGCACTTGAAGGGCCAGTCGGGGGCGGACCAGTAATGGCCTACCCCTACGTGTCGGACCGCGAGGTGCGAATCCTCAGCAAGTATTTCGGCGACCCCAAGCAGCGCCATGTCGACACCTACGTCGAGCGTGGCGGCTACAAGGCGCTCGAAAAGGCGCTGGGCATGGGCCCCGACGACGTCGTCGACGTGGTGAAGTCGTCCGGGCTGCGGGGGCGCGGTGGTGCTGGCTTCCCGACCGGTGTGAAGTGGTCGTTCATGCCCAAGGAGCAGAGAAAACCGCACTACCTGCTTTGCAACGCCGACGAGTCGGAGCCGGGCACGTTCAAGGATCGCGAGCTCATGCGCTGGGATCCGCATCAGCTCATCGAAGGCTGCCTCATCGGAGCCCACGCGATTCGCGCTCAGCATGTCTACATCTATTGTCGCGGTGAGTTCTTCGAGGCGAATCAGGTGCTCGCGCGCGCCGTCGAGGACGCCTACGGCAAGGGCTACATCGGCGAGAACATCTTCGACTCCGGGCATACCATAGACGTGACGGTACACCAGGGAGCGGGTGCGTACATCTGCGGCGAAGAGACCGGCATGATGAACTCGCTCGAGGGGAAACGTGGCGAGCCTCGCATCAAGCCGCCGTTCCCGGCCGCCGTGGGCGCCTTCGGCAAGCCTTCCACGATCAACAACGTGGAGACGCTCTGTGCCATTCCGCACATCGTGGCCAACGGTGGCGAGTGGTATCGTCAGTATGGGACCGAAAAGAGCCCGGGCACGAAGCTGTTCTGCGTGAGCGGTCACGTGAACAAGCCTGGCAACTATGAGCTGCCGCTCGGCTTCCCGCTCATCGAACTCATCGAGGACGTGTGCGGTGGCATGCGCGACGGAAACGCCCTGAAGGCCGTCATCCCTGGCGGATCTTCGGTCCCGCTCATCAACGCGGAAGAGGCGCGTGCGTGCAGCCTCGACTACGAGGGCTGCCTGGAGGTCGGTACGATGCTCGGCTGCGCCTCGGTCATCGTGATGGACGAGACCGCTGATATCGTGAAGCAGGTTCGCCGCATGGTCGACTTTTACGCGCACGAGTCGTGCGGGCAGTGCACTCCTTGCCGGGAAGGCACCACCTGGACTGCGCAGATCCTGAGGCGCATCGAGAACGGGAAGGGAACCGAGGACGACCTCGACACGCTCATGGAGATGACACAGAACATGGTCGGGACCACGATCTGCGTGCTGTCCGACTCCGTGGCGGCACCGGTGCAGTCGTCGATCGAGAAATTCCGAGACGAGTATCTGGCGCTGATCCGGCGCGGTGAGCGGATGGGGGTGGCCTGATGCCCGTTACCCTCACCATCGACGGTCATGAGGTCACGGTCCCCAAGGGCACCACGATCCTCGAGGCGGCCAAGAGGATCGGGCAGGAAGTCCCGCACTATTGTTACCACCCGGGCATGTCCTCTCCGGCCATGTGCCGGCTCTGCCTCGTCGAGGTCGAGGGCGCGCCCAAGCCGATCCCGAGTTGCGTGACCACGGTGATGGACGGACAGGTGGTGCATACTCAGTCCGACCAGGCGAAGTCCAATCGCCAGGCCGTGCTGGAGTTCTACCTGGTGAACCACCCGCTCGACTGCCCGATCTGCGACATGTCCGGAGAGTGCGACCTCCAGGACTACGTGCACGAAGAGGGCCGGGAGAGCGGACGCTCGCGAGAGCCCAAGCGTATCTTCGGGCGAGACGACTTCGGTGGTGACGTGCTCTTTTACGGCGATCGTTGTGTCATGTGCACGCGCTGCGTCCGTTTCATGAGCGAGGTGGAGCAGGACTCCCGGTTGACCGTGGTGGAACGGGGCAGCCGTTCCGTGATCGACACCTTCTTCGACGAGGGGCTCGACGGCACGCACTGGCACGGCAACATCGTCGATATCTGCCCCGTGGGCGCGCTGGTCTCGAAGGACTTCTTGCACAAAGCGCGCGCGTGGGATCTCGAGCACACACCCTCTGTCTGTACGAGTTGCTCACAGGGCTGCAACATCGAGTTGCACACACGCGACAACCTCGTTCAGCGCCTCAAGCCACGTGAGAACCTGGACGTCAACGGTTGGTGGATGTGCGACCACGGCCGCGACAACTACGAGTGGATCAACCAGGGCGGTCGCATCGAAGCACCCCTGATCAGGGACGGCAACGGCGGCTCCAAGGCGGTCGCTTGGAAGGAAGCGCTCACGGCGTTGCTCGAGAAGGCTGGCGATGCCGGGAAGGGGACCGTCAGGGCCGTCGCCTCCCCGCTCGCCTCGAACGAAGATCTCGGCGCCTTGAAGGCACTGGTGGACGCGCTCGGCGGCGGTGACAGCGTGTTCCGCTCCGCCCGTGCCGAGCAAGAGATCGTGCTCAAGGGCTTCCCGTCGCTTGCGCGGCGAAGGGACCTGGCGGCGAATACCACGGGCGCTGAGCTCGTCGGCCTCGCGCGTACGGGTGCGGACGACGCGAGCGGCGGCCTGGACGAGGTGAGCGGCCACGGGGGCGTGCTGGTGGTGCTCGGCGATGCCTTGGCGGACCAGGACGCCGACTTCGGCAAGAACGCCGCCCTGTACGTGTACCTCGGCAGTCATGAATCAGCCGCTTCCGCCCACGCGGACCTCGTGCTCCCGGTGACGACGTTCGCGGAGCAGGAGGGCACGTTCACGAACCTGTCCGGGCGGGTACAACGTTTCTGGCCAGGGCTGGAAGCGCCCGGCATGGCGCGCCCCCCTTGGTTGATTCTGGGAGCGTTGGTGGCTGAGTTGACCGAGGCCGAAGCGCCGCGCAGCGCCGCGGACGCCTTCGCCGCTCTCGGCGGAAGGGTCCCAGCGTTCAGTGGGCTGACGTACGACGACCTCGGCGACCGCGGCGCGGTCGTGAACGAACCCGTTTCCATCTCGGGGGACTGACCGCGTGGAATTGCAACCCATCTCGGGGCTGTGGGCGTTGGCCGCGATGGCTGTCAAGGTCGTTGGCATGTTCACCGTGCTGCTGCTCGTAGTGGCGTTCACGACGCTCGCCGAGCGCCGCGTCTCAGCCTGGATCCAGGACCGACACGGGCCCAACCGAGTGGGCCCATTCGGACTGCTTCAGCCGTTTGCTGACGGACTCAAGAGCCTCCTCAAAGAAGAAACGGTCCCGGCGACCGCTTCGAGGCTCTTCTTCGTCCTTGCCCCCATGCTGGTGCTCGCGCCGGCGCTGGTGACCTTCGCGGTCATCCCGGTCGCCGCGCCTCTCGGCACACCCGTCGGCGTCATCGACATGATCATCGCGGACGTACCGATCGGGATTCTCTATGTGCTGGCCGTCAGCTCGCTCGCCGTATATGGCGTCGTGCTCGGCGGATGGGCGTCCAACAACAAATACGCGTTCCTGGGCGCGCTGCGTGCGTCGGCCCAGATGGTGAGCTACGAAGTCGCGCTCGGCCTTTCGCTGATCGCCGTGCTCATGATGGCCGGAAACGTGACGCTCACGGAAATCATCTGGCAGCAGCAACAGCTCGGCATGTGGTTCGTGTTCCCGTTGTCGCTGGCGTTCATCCTGTTCGTGATTTCGTCGTTCGCCGAGACCAACCGGCTTCCGTTCGACATGGCGGAAGCCGAGTCGGAGCTCATTACCGGGTACCACACCGAGTACTCCGCGATGAAGTTCTCCGCCTTCATGATCGCCGAGTTCGGGCACATGGTCACGGCGTCGGCGCTCATGGCGACGCTCTTCCTGGGGGGCTGGGACTTGCCCGGCACCTGGGATAATGCCTTCTGGTACGACGGTCAGCTCATCAGCGGCTTCGCCGCGGACGGCGCCGTGATTCTGGCGAACCCCGCTTGGTGGAAGACGGCGCTGACGTTCGGGGGGTTCGCGGCCAAGACCAGTTTCTTCCTGCTGCTCTTCATCTGGGTCCGGTGGACGCTGCCACGTTTCCGCTACGACCAGGTGATGGCGCTCGGATGGAAAGTGATGCTCCCCACGGCCCTCGCATATGTCATGCTGGTGGGCGGCACAATTCTGACGCTCGACGAGGTCGGGGTGCAGTGGGGCCCGGCCTACGGCATCGCCCTAACGGCGGTGAGCGGCGTGGCCACCGTCGCGTTCATGTTCTTCTTGGATCGTGGTCGCGTGATCACCGGCGCCGCTGCCCAGCATGCGCAGAGAGTGGAGGTCAAGACCATCTCACTACCCGCCGCAGCGGGGGATTGAGGCGCAGCCTATGGCCATTTCAGTCAAAGTCATGCATCGACCGGCACCGGAGTCGACCTCCTACCTCCGGGCCGCGTTGAGCGGAATGGCGCTCACGTTCAAGCACATGGTGAATCCGGCTGCGGTGACGCAGCAGTATCCGGAGGAGCAGACCGATCTGAGCCCGCGCTGGCGCGGCACGCACCGCATGGAGGTGCACGCGGACGGACGTCCCAAGTGCGTGGCTTGCGGTCTCTGTCCGACGGTATGTCCTGCCAATTGCATCCGACTCGTCGGCGGCGAGGACGACCAGGGCAACCGCTATCCGATCGTTTACGAGATCGACGAGTTCCGCTGCATTTTCTGCGGGATGTGTCAGGAGGTGTGTCCGGTCGAGGCGATCCACGTGGGGCGCCACTTCGAGAACGCCGAATACAAGCGCGATCGCTTCGTATACGACCTGGACCGCCTGATGGAACAAGACCACCCGGTCACGCTGTTGTGGGATCCCTCCGACCCGAGGTCGGAGTGAGGCGATGATCACGGTTCTCTTCTACGTCTTCGCGGCGATCGCCGTGGGGGGGGCGCTGGGGGTCGTGATGTCCAAGAGCCCGGTGGGTAGCCTGCTCTCGATGGTGGCTACGCTGGGTAGTATGGCGGCGATCTTCGTGCTGCTGGAGGCGCACTTTCTCGCGGCGATCCAGATTATCGTGTACGCCGGCGCGATTATGGTGCTGTTTCTCTTCGTTATCATGCTGTTGAACCTCGGGCACGACTACCAGAAGGACCTCAAGGGCGGCGTGTTCGCGCTGGCTTCTTTCGCGACGGTCGGGGCCATGGCGGGGCTCTTGTCGATTCAGCTGCGCGGTGCGGGGCTCGCCGAGGACGGTCCCGGCGGTGCCGCGATCGACGCGGCGATGGCCGAACACGGTGTGGTCGGCGCGATCGCGGAGCCGCTCTACACGACGTATGTCGTGCCCTTCGAGATCACGGGCATCCTCCTGCTCGTCGCCATCGTAGGCGCGCTCGCCCTTGCCAAGAAGAACCCCGCATGATCACTGAAGCGCTCGTCCTCAGCGCGTTCTTGTTCGTGCTCGGCACCTTCGGTGTGCTCGTGCGCCGCAACGCCATCATCATGTTTCTGTGCATCGAGTTGCAGCTCAACGCGGTGAACCTCTCGTTCGTGGCGTTCTCCCGCATTCACGGCATGGACGGTCAGATCTTCGTCTTCTTCGTGATGACCGTCGCGGCCGCCGAGGCGGCCGTCGGCCTCGCCATCATCATCTCGATTTTCCGGCACTACGAGACCGTAAACGTGAACAACTTCAAACTGCTGAGGTGGTAGCGGCGTGCACGCTTCCTTAGCGGTGATCTTGTTCCAGGGCGGCCAGGCCGCGCCAGCAGCCGAGGGCGCTGCTCACTTCGAGCCGTTCTATCCATGGCTCATCGTGCTGCTCCCGCTGCTCGGATTCGTCATCAACGGCGTGCTCGCCCTCCGGCACGCGGTTGCGTCCGCAGATGCGGTTCGTGCGGGCGGCGAGCTCGACCTCGACGAAGGCGGTCGGCCATCGACGCATACGCTGCCGAGTCTGGTCGGGCCCGGCGTCCTGCTGTTGGCCTTCGCCATCACGCTTGTCAACTTCTCGCGCATGCTGGGCGCGCACCTCGAGGCGCCGGAGGTCATTCGGTACTGGACCTGGATGGCGACGGGCACGTTCAGCGTCGACGTGGCGCTACAGCTCGATCAGCTCTCGATGATCATGATGATGATCGTCACGGGCGTGGGCTTCCTGATCCACGTGTTCAGCGTGGGTTACATGAAGGACGATCCGGGTTATCCACGGTACTTCGCTTACCTGAACCTGTTCATCTTCTTCATGCTCGTGCTCGTGATGGGCGCGAATTACCCGCTCATGTTCGTGGGTTGGGAAGGCGTCGGGCTCTGCTCGTACTTGCTGATCGGCTTCTGGTTCAGTGACCGCGAGAAGTCGGACGCGGGCAAGAAGGCGTTCATCGTCAATCGCATCGGCGACCTCGGGTTCCTGGTCGCCATGTTCTACCTGTACACGACGTTCGGCACGTTGGACTTCGAGCCGATCTTCGCGAACGCGGAAGCAGCGCTCATCTACGGCGGTGGGCTCGTCACCGCCATCACGCTCTTCTTCTTCCTGGGCGCGGCGGGCAAGAGCGCCCAAATGCCGCTCTACGTGTGGCTGCCCGACGCGATGGCGGGGCCGACCCCAGTCTCCGCGCTCATCCACGCGGCCACCATGGTCACGGCCGGCGTGTATCTCGTGGCGCGCTCGTCGGTGCTCTTCGCGCTCTCGCCCATCGCCAGCGCGACAGTAGCGGGGGTCGGCGTTTTTACCGCCCTCTTCGCGGCCACCATCGCGCTCAAGCAGAACGACATCAAGAAGGTGCTCGCGTACTCCACGGTCTCTCAGCTCGGCTACATGTTCGTCGGGGTCGGGGTCGGGGCGTACAGCGCCGGCATCTTCCATCTGATGACGCACGCGTTCTTCAAGGCCCTGCTGTTCCTCGGTGCTGGCGCCGTGATCCATTCGATGCACGTCGCCTATCACAGCACGCACAGCCACGAAGACGCGCAGGACATGCGCAACATGGGTGGCCTGCGCAAGCATATGCCGATCACGTGCGCGACCATGTGGATCGCGACGTTGGCCATCGCGGGCATTTGGCCGCTGGCGGGCTTCTTCTCGAAGGACGAGATCATCTGGCAAGTTGCCGCGTTCGGTGGGGCCGCCAGCGCTCCCTATCCGGCGCTCTACACGGTCTTCTGGTTGATCGCGCTCGCCGCGGCGATGCTCACCGCGTTTTACATGACGCGCATGATGGTCATGACTTTCCATGGTGAGAATCGCAGCGGCGCCGAAGAGGAGAAGGCGCTGCACGAGGCGCCCGCCGTCATGTGGGCGCCGCTCGCGGTGCTGGCTGTGCTGTCCGTAGTAGGCGGATGGCTGAACGTCTCGGAGCACTTGCGAGAGACCGTACTCGGGCTCGGACCGCTGACCAGCGGATGGCTGCACGAATGGCTGCATCCAATCACGCAGCAGGCGCAGCACATCCAGGAGGTCAACCTCGGTGTGCTCGCCGAGAGCGCGCCCATGTTCGGTGGGGGCGAAGTCGTATGGGCCGTGCTCTCGGGGTTGGCCGCGGCCGCGGTGGTCGCCGCCTCGTTCCGATTCGTCGGCGCACAGAAGCACGTGCCGGCCGCACAAGACGTGGAGCCGACGGGTTTCGCGAAGGTCCTCTACAACAAGTGGTACGTGGACGAGCTCTACGACCGCATCATCGTTCAGCCAATCCTCACGATGTCGCGTTTCTGCTGGAAGGTGATCGACGCGGGCATCATCGACGGGATCGCGAACGGAGTCGGTTGG
>Ga0208879_1002239_pt1 | contig 17315 bp, 16 predicted proteins | sample Knorr_S15_td_Bot_FD_185605 | JGI IMG/M metagenome (GOLD analysis project Ga0208879, IMG submission 185605) | Marine microbial communities from Southern Atlantic Ocean transect - Knorr_S15_td_Bottom_ad_5009_LV_A (SPAdes) (version 2) | ecosystem: Environmental > Aquatic > Marine > Oceanic | place... | reverse complement strand
GCTCCCTGATTGAGCTTCCGAGAATTTTCAAGAAAGCCCGCTTAACGGCGGGCTTTTTTTGTGTTAACTCTTCGTCGCGTTCATGGCCGATCTTGCAACCGATTTCATTGTTCTGAATCAACGCGACAATGTCGCCACAGCACGGCGTACGTTGAAAGGCGGCACTTCAGTGGCTGTGGGTGACAGTCGCATTGAGTTGAGGCAAACCATTCCGGGAGGGCACAAGGTTGCCTTGGTGTCGATCAGTGCCGGGCAGGAGTTGGTGAAGTATGGCCAGATCATCGGCTTTGCAAAGGCGGATATCGAGCCCGGCGATTGGGTGCACACACACAACGTTGTTTTGAAAGCAGTCGGCCGGGACTACGGGTTTTGCGAGGAGATGACCGAACTGCCACCGTTGGAGGGGGATAAGGATTCTTTTCTTGGCTACGCTCGTCCCGGCGGCAGGGCGGGGACACGCAATTATATCGCCGTTCTTTCGAGCGTGAACTGCTCGGCATCGGTTGCCCGTTATGTGGCCGATCACTTCCGATCCAGCGATTTTAAAAGCGATTTTGCCAACGTCGATGGCGTGGTTGCCTTTACGCACAAGGGCGGGTGCAGCTACGATCCGAATCACGGCCACGAGTTGTTGCAGCGTGTCATCGCGGGGATGGCGCGCCATCCGAACATCGGCGGTTACGTGTTGGTCGGCCTTGGCTGCGAAGTGAACCAAATTCCCGGTTTGGTGAAAAAGCATCGCCTCGACCGACTGCGGGACGGTGAGCAGGCTCCCACGTTCCTGACCATCCAACAGACCGGCGGCGTCCGCAAAACCGTCGAGTCGGCGGTCAAGGCAGTTGAGGAAATGCTGCCCAAAATCAGCGCAGCCAAACGCACCATGCAACCCGTCGGTAAGCTGGCTTTGGCGATGAACTGCGGCGGCTCCGACGCCAACAGCGGCATCTCGGCCAACCCGGCGCTTGGCGTCGCCTCCGACGAACTCGTGCGGCAGGGTGCGGCCTCCGTCTTTGGCGAGACCACCGAGATTTACGGCGCGGAACATCTGCTCACTCGCCGCGCCGTGACGCGCGAAGTCGGCGAGAAACTTGTGTCGCAGATTCGCTGGTGGGAGGATCACACGGCGTTGTTCGGCTCGACGATCGACAACAACCCCTCGCCGGGAAACAAGGACGGCGGCTTGACCACGATTTTTGAAAAGAGCCTCGGCGCGGTGGCCAAGGCAGGGCAGGCGCCGTTGTCTGCCGTGTACGACTACGCCGAGCCGATCGAGGCCAAGGGCTTGTGTTTTATGGACACGCCCGGCAACGACCCGGTGAGCATGACCGGCCTCGTAAGCGGCGGCTGCAACGTCGGCGTGTTCACCACCGGGCGCGGCAGCGTGTACGGCTGCAAACCGTCGCCGTGCATCAAGGTTGCCACCAATACCCCGATGTACAACTGGATGGAGGAGGACATGGACATCAACGCCGGCACGATTCTCGATGGCACCGAGACGGTCGAGGAGGTCGGCCGACGGATTTACGACAAGATTCTCGCCGTGGCCGGCGGCGAAAAAACCAAGAGCGAACTCGCCGGTTTGGGCGACGAGGAGTTCGCCCCGTGGATGCTCGGCCCGACGCTGTAACCGATGGACGGCATCCGCAAAATAGAGGTGAGCGACGCATGATATTGCGCTGGCTTGGCTTTGGCCGCAAAGTGCGCTTGGCCAAGGCCGAGCCGATGTATCAACCCACGACAGTCCGAATTTTCATCAAGCCCTTCTGCGGTTGGTGCGCTGAGGCAATGGAGTGGCTTGACCGCAACAAGATCAAATACAACGCGCTCGACGTGACGTCCGACCGCGCCGCCTGGGACGAGATGGTGCGGCTGAGCGGCCAGAGCAGCGCCCCTGTGATCGAGGTCGACGGAGAGATGCTGGCCGACTTCGGGGCGTCCGAGTTGGCGAAATTTTGGAACGAACTCAGTTAGCGATCTAAACGGATGCCTGATACGGTCACGCTTCAACAGCGCAAACGCATTCCCGAGTGGCTTCGACTGAAGCTGCCGAGCAGCAGCGCCTTCACGCGCACGCGAAGTCTGCTCGACGAGTTGAACCTGCACACGGTCTGCGAGAGCGCCAAGTGCCCGAACCAGTGGGAGTGCTGGAGCAAGGGCACAGCGACGTTCATGATCGCTGGCGACCGCTGCACGCGCGCCTGTGGATTTTGCGCGGTGAACACCGCCAAGCCGCTGCCGCTCGAGGGTGACGAACCGGAGCGGGTCGCCGAGGCGACGTTCCGGATGAAACTCAGGCACGTTGTCATCACTGCCGTCGCGCGTGACGACTTGGCTGATGGCGGGGCTGCCCACTTTCGAGCGACCATCGAGGCGGTGCGCCGCAGGGATCCCGGCATCGTCATCGAGGTACTCGTCCCCGACTTTCTCGACAAGGACGCTTCGCTGCAAAGAGTGCTCGACGCCAGGCCGGAGATTTTCAACCACAACCTCGAGACGGTGCGGCGGCTGACGCCGGCCGTGCGGTCGCGGGCCGAGTACGACCGGTCGCTCACGGTGCTGCGCAAGGCCAAGGCGTGGAGCGGCGGAACGATTTACACCAAGTCCGGCTTGATGCTTGGCCTTGGCGAGACGGAGTCGGAACTGCTCGAGGCGATGGCCGACCTGCGCTTGGCCAAGTGCGACATCCTCACGCTTGGCCAATATTTGCAGCCGAGCCTCTGCCACTTGCCGGTGGTGGAGTACGTGACGCCGGGGAAGTTCGACGAGTATGGGGCCAAGGCGCGGGAGATGGGTTTCCGGCATGTGGCCAGCGGGCCGATGGTCCGCAGCTCGTACCATGCGGACGAATTCGAACTGCCGCCCAAGGCCTGAGTTTTTTCGATGGCGCGCAGTAAAACCTTTGCAAGGCCGCGCGCAGATTTCACACTCACCGCAGTCGTGTTGTCGAAGGCGCAATGGGTGATCCCGGTTTTTGTGGCGTGTCTTGTTGCCGCCAAGCCAAGCCAGACGCTTGGCCAGGCACCGGCGAGCACCGGGCGGTTTCGCATCGCTGAAAAGTCGGCTGACAGTCTCCGAATCTCCATCCTCACCGGCACCGAGGCGGTTTTTCAGGCGGACGGCACGTGGGCGTTGACCGACCCGCGACTGGTCACAGTCACCGACGATGGGAAAACGAATCTCGTTTTCACCGCCAGCGAGTGCCTCTACGATCAGTACAAAAAAACGATCCGTTCGCCCGGCGAACTCTCGCTCTCCACGGGCGATGGCCAGATGCAACTCAAGGGCGTCGGCTTTTCCGGGAACCTAGCCGGGCCGACGCTGAGCGTGTTCGGCAGCGTCGAAGCCAGGCTGGACAAAAAAAGCCGCTTGCCGCTTGCCCAAGCGCAGCAAAAAACGGACACACCCAGCGGCGAGCCGGAGTTGCTTCAAATCACTTCGCGCCAATTTGAACTCGAGCCGGGCCGGGCGCTTTTTCGCGGCTTGGTTTTGGTGAAGGATGCCGACGGCACCTTGAGCAGCGACTCGATTGCGGTTGACATGAGGGAGGACGACTGGGAGGTGCAAACGATCCGCGCGGCCGGCAGTGTGGTGGTGCAAGCCGGGCAAATCAAAACCACCAGCGAGCAGGCTGACTACGACCTGCCCGCCGGTTTGATTGTGCTCAAGGGCAACCCAAGCTGGACGATGGGCGAGCGATCCGGCCGGGCCAATCTGCTGATGATTCATCGCGACTCACAAACCGTGAACGCCGAGGGGGATGTTTACATGAAACTCCCGGCGGGCTCCAAGGGGGCGGGGGGATTTCTGGATTTTAACGCGCCGAAAAAGGAGCCGTCGAAGGCCGGCGAAGGCCGGTTGGTCGAAATCCGCTCCAATGTTTTTTTGTTTCAGTCTGCGACCGAGGAGAACATCGGCTTCGCGAGATACATCGGCGCGGTTCGATTGACCCGTGGCGAAGGACGGTTGCAATGCAGTTTTTTGAACGTGCGCCTGGCCAAGGGCAGCGGGGGTGTCGTGGAATCGGTCAATGCCGAAGTCGGCGTCAAGCTTGCTCAGGGCGGGGACCAACTCACGGCGCAGACGGCGACTTACGACTTGGCGCAAAAAACAATTCAGTTGCGGGGCGAACCCAAATGGAAGCTGGGAACGCAAAGCGGCCAGGCGCGCTCGGTCGAATTGTCGCCGGACGACGGAGTCTTCCGGGCGAGTGGAAGGGTGAAGATGCAGCTACCCCAACCCAAGGGTGACGGCCGGTTTCTGTTGCCGGCTAAAACGGAACCAAGCGGCGAGCCGCTGTTGATTGTGTGCGATTCGTTCGAGTATCGGCAGGCTGAGGAGGCCAAGGGGTTGGACTCGGCGACGTTCACCGGCAACGTGGTGTTGAGCGGCGACGAAGGGTTGAGGGTTTTGGCTCAAAATGTTGTGATCGGAATCGACCCGGAGGGTGCGGGCTTGGTTTCGCTGGATGCATCCGGCGACTTGGACGTGTCAACGACCGGTGAAAACGCGATGCGGTACGTGGGCGACCGCTTGGTTTATTCCACGGCGGATGAGACGATGCGCTTGACTGGCAAGCCGAGCGTGGAGATCCGGACGCGGTTGGAGGGCGCGGAGGTGGTTGCGCTTGGCCAAGCGGCGATTTACAACCTTGGCACTGGGTTGTTGCGCCTGACAGGCGACCCGGTGCTGAAGATCGCCGAGGGCGAGTTGCGCGGCAGGGAGGTCGTGTTTGATCAACAAACCAAGCGGCTCAAGGCAACCGGCCGCTGGAAGATGACGCTGAACCCGAAGACGATCGCAAAAATGCGCGAGGGAACCAAAAAACAGGGCGAGATGAAAACAGGGACACGATGAGTTTGCTCGAGGCAAAGGGCTTGGCCAAGGCGTACAAAAAACGGCGTGTGGTCAACGGCGTGACGTTCTCCGTGTCGCCGGGGGAGATCGTCGGCCTGCTGGGCCCGAACGGCGCGGGCAAGACGACCTCGTTCAACATGATCGTCGGGCTGGTGAAGCCGGAAGAGGGCGAGGTGGTGTTCGAGGGCAAGTCGATCGGCAACCTGCCCATGCACCAGCGGGCGCGGTTGGGCATTGGCTACCTGACGCAGGAGCCGTCAGTGTTTCGCAAGTTGACGGTGGAGCAGAATATTTTGGCGATCCTTGAGGTCTGCACCTCCGACAAGCTGGAGCAAAAGGCCCGGCTCAAGTCGCTGCTCGAGGAACTCGATTTGACCCCCTTGGCCCGGAGCAAGGCGTACACGCTGAGCGGCGGCGAGAAGCGTCGGCTCGAGATCACCCGGGCTTTGGTGACCAGCCCGCGGATGCTGCTACTCGACGAGCCGTTCAGCGGGATTGACCCGATCGCGGTATACGAGGTGCAGAAGATTTTGCGCAAGCTCAAGGAGCGGCGGATGGGCATCCTCATCACCGACCACAATGTCCGCGAGACGCTCAAGCTTGTCGACCGCGCCTATATCATTCACAAGGGGGACGTTCGGTGCGAGGGCAAGGCGGAGTTTCTCGTGGACGATCCCGTCGCACGGGAAATCTATCTTGGCCCCGAGTTCAATTTATAGCATGGCGACGAAGAGAAAACCCACGCGCGAGAAGGTCACGACCGAGCGATTCTTCAGGGAACAGGCTGAGCCGTTGGAAATGAGGCTGGTCGCCGGGGGGAACGGCTTGGGGCGGACGATCATCGAGCCGACCGTCAACCGCCCAAGCCTAGCGTTGGCCGGCTTCACGAAATATATCGCATTCAAGCGCATCCAAGTGATCGGCAACGCCGAGGCCTATTACCTCAAGTCGCTATCGGTGCGGGATCGCATCAAGCGCTACAGGAAACTTTGCTCGTATAAGATTCCCTGCATCGTTTTCACGCGAAACCTGCGGATAGACCGGGAACTCAAGATAATCGCCAACGAGGTTGGTGTGCCTTTTTTTCACACGCCGATGGTGACTATGCGATTCGTGAACTTGGCCACGATAGAACTGGATTTGCTTTTTGCGCCGCGCGAGACCATCCAAGGCAGCATGGTGGACGTCCACGGGGTCGGGGTGCTTATTTGTGGCGAGAGCGGCATCGGCAAGAGCGAAACCGTGCTGGAGTTGATCGAGCGGGGGTATAGCCTGGTCTCCGATGATGTCACGAAAATGACGCTCCTCGATGGCCGCGAGATCGTTGGCACCAGTTCGGAGTTGGCCCGAAACCACATGGAGGTGCGCGGCATTGGCATCATCAACGTCGCAGCCATGTTCGGGGCCAAGAGTGTGCGAACGGAAAAACGGCTGGATTTGGTGATCTCTCTCAAGGCGTGGAAGGACGTCAAGGACATCGACCGGCTTGGCATGGATGAGGATCACATGAGAATCCTCGGGATTAAGGTGAGGAAAATCAGCATCCCGGTCCGGCCGGGCCGAAATCTGGCCCGCCTGATTGAGGTGGCCGCCCTCAGCACCAAGCTGAGTGCGACGGGATATAACCCGGCACGTGAACTGAACGACCGATTGATCGCTTCGATGACCTCGGGCAAGTCCAGCGACAAGTGAGCAAAGACACCAAACCAAGTGACGCAGGGAAATCCGGCTCCTGGGCACCCAGGGAATTGATCAGCGAGGTCAAGTCGTTCGCCAACAAGGAGGGCAAACAAATGGTCAGCCTCGTCCGGAGCGCCATCCGAACGGTGGTCAACCCCGACTCGGATCAGCCGACGGAAAAACCAGCAGAGCCTCAGGCAGTCGTGGGCGACTGGACTCTTTCAGAGCAGTCTGTTGAAATGTTAATCGCCGCCTCCGAGGCGAGTGGTATGCCTCCGGAAAAACTTTTGGAGGAATGTGTTTCCCGTTCGTTGAGCGACGTGGTTCATGATGCGGAAGCCCGGCGCGGCGCTGCCCGGGCCAAGCTTGAGAATCTAAAAAATCAAGCCGGTCACTGATCGATCGGGATGACCTCGACCCTCTCGCCCTTGGACCATCGGGACTTGGGCGGCAAATCAACGAGGCCGTTGGCCTTGGCCAGGCTGCTCAGCATGTGTGAGCGCTGCCCCCCGGCGCTTAGGACAAGCCCACGATCGTCGATCGTCACCCGCATGAAATGCCGCCGATCGCCCCTATTGACCAACTCGTCCACCAAGCAACCCGGCCGCTTGGTTAGACGCCATTCCCGCGCACCCTGCATGTTCAACAGGGCGGGCCGAACGATCAGCAGATATGTGACGAGGGCCGAAACCGGATTGCCCGGCAGCCCGAACAGCGGCTTGCTGCCGACTTGGCCAAGCACAAACGGCTTGCCCGGCTTGACGGCGATTTTCCAGAAATCCACCGAGCCGCCGAGCCGTTCGATAGCCGGCTTCACGTGGTCGTGGTCGCCCACCGACACGCCGCCGGAGGTCACGACAACATCATTTTCCGCGAAAGCCCTCTCCAAGGCGGCGACTGTGTTATCGAGCGAGTCGGGCACGATGGGATAGGGTGTGGGCTCGGCGTTCACTCTCGCCGCGAGCGAGGCCAGCATGGCGCGGTTGCTCTCATATATTTCGCCAGGCTTCAGGCAGCCGGGTGGCTCGGTCAGCTCGCTGCCGGTTGCCAACAGCCCGACCCTTGGCCTGCGGCCGACTTCAATTCGATCATGGCCCGACGCAGCCAGCAACCCGATCGTGCCAGCCGTTATTCGGGAACCATTGGAGATCACCGCGTCGCCTTCCCTAATATCTTCGCCCTCCAATCGTATATTCTCCCAAGGTTTGACTGAGTCGTTGCAGTGAACTGTGTTACATGCGTCAGGCGTTGTTTGGCAATCTTCCTGCATGATGACTGCATCCGCGCCGTTCGGGATCGGGGAGCCGGTGTAAATCTTCATGCAGGTTCCGTTGTTGAGCGAGTCCGAAGGAAAAGTACCGGCGGGGATAACGCCGATGCAGTCCAACCCAACGGGCGAGTTGGCAGAGGCTCCCTTCAAGTCGCAACTCCTGACGGCATACCCATCCATGGCTGAATTGTCGAAGCCCGGCAACGATACCCTGGCCTTCGTGTCTGAAGTGGCAAAGCGGCCCTCCGCATCGGCTAGGGGGATGGTCTTGCTGCCAAGCTCCGGCGCGGCGGCGAGTGATCGTTCGATGGCTTCTTCAAGCGACAACATGGGGCGGGGAGTGTTGCCCTGATCACCCGGGGAATCAAACTCCCACATATCGTTGCTGGTAAGATTTGCTGGTGAACAGGTAAGGGGGGTGATACTTGTCGCCGACCAGTGGGAACCGCGAGCGATTCAACCAGACACACACAAAAGGTCGACCAATTGTTCGGCGCGATCGCTGCACGGTACGATCTCGTCAATGACATCCAAAGCCTCGGACTGCATCGGGTTTGGAAGCGGCGCGTGGTGTCCTTGGCCAATTTCAGTGAGGGCGAAACAGGGCTGGATTTATGCTGCGGAACGGGTGATATCGCCATCGGCTTGGCCAAGCGGGGAGGCGCGCTCGTTGGGATGGATCTCAACCGACCCATGCTGCAACAAGCCGCCGCCCGCTTGGCCAAGCGCGGGGGTCAGTGCGTCAGGCTCGCCCAGGCGGATGCCTTGAACCTTCCGCTTGGGAACCACTCACTTGACTTGGTGACGATCGGTTACGGTTTGAGAAACCTTGGTAGCATGGAAGACGGTCTTCGGGAGATTACCCGGGTCCTGAAGCCGGGAGGGCGTCTGCTGATACTCGATTTTGGTAAGCCGGCCAATCGGTTGCTCCGATCGGCTTATTACCTATACCTCGCATGGATTCTGCCTGTTTTTGGCTGGCTATGTTGCGGCAATGCATCCGCCTACGCTTATATACTGGACTCGCTGAAAAAATATCCTGCACAAAAAGGAGTGGCGGCCAAGCTGGATTTGCTGAGTTATAAATCCGTTCAAATAATAGATATAATGGGAGGGACAATGAGCATTCACGTTGCGATTAAACAATGAAATATTAACTGTATCTTTACTCATTCAACTGTCCGGTTCCTCATAAAAAACATTATATTTTGACTTGTAAACAATTTGTCATAGGGTAGTATCCAACTTTTGCGTCGCTATATGGCGCGATATAACCCCCAAAGAGAATGAGTAAAGATACAGTTAAATTATTCCAACGAGCTCGTGCGGCATTGCAATCCGAAAAGGATTCCCTATCGAAGGCTTTGGCAAACGCGCAGGCAACTGCAGCGGATGCTGAAAAAAGGCTGGCTGAGATTGAAGCTGCCTTGGGAGGTGCAGGCACTGCACCGGCCAAGCGACGTGGTCGTCCGGCGAAGAAAAAGGCGGCAGCGAAACGGAAGACGGTGAAGAAGAAGGCGGCCAAGAAAGCACCCAGAAAGGCTGTAAAAAAAGCCGCCAAGAAGGCACCCAATAAGGCGGTAAAAAAAGCCCCTAAAAAGGCGGCCAAAAACGCCCCGGCTAAGAAGGTGAAGAACAAGCTTTCCTTGAAGCAGGTCGCCTTGGCAGTAACCAAGGGCAATGCCTTGGATGCCAAACAAATCCTTGAGGCAGCCAAGAAGGCGGGTCACAAGTTCTCGGGCAAGAATCCCCTGAACTCCCTTCGCGTGATGCTGTACACCAACAAAAAGGCGTTCAAGAACAACAAGGGCAAGTTCACTGCAGCTTGAACCGTTTTTCCGGATCGCCCGTTTGCCGGTTTTGACCGGCGAGCTTGAATAGCGGGCGGATAAAGGATATTGCAATTCCCGGCGGCGCTTGCCGCCGGTTTTTTCTTTTTATCATGTTAGCCAAGCGAGTGATTCCCTGCCTGGACGTGCACGACGGTGCCGTTACGCGCGGGGTGCAGTTTGGCCGTGCGGAGGAGGGGGGGCTGCGCAACGTCGGCGACCCGGTCGAGTTGGCCGTTCGCTATGATGAGCAGGGCGCTGACGAGATGGTTTTTTTTGACATCACCGCCAGTGCGCACGGGCGCGACACGATGGTCGATGTGATGGAGCGGGTGGCGAGCCGTTGTTTCATGCCGTTGACGGTCGGAGGGGGCATTCGCACGGTGGAGGACATGGGCATCATGCTCAAGGCGGGTGCGGACAAGATCAGTATAAACAGCGCCGCCTTGGCCAAGCCGGAGTTAATTCGCGAGGGCGCGGAAAAGTTTGGCAGCCAGTGCATCGTCGTCTCGGTCGACGCCAAGAAAACCGGTGATGGCAAGTGGGGTGTCTTTTCGCACGGCGGCCGCAAGGAAACCGGCTTGGACGCGGTCGAGTGGTCGGCCCGTGCTGTTGAACTCGGCTCTGGTGAGATCGTTTTAAACAGCATCGACGCCGACGGCACGAAGGCCGGCTACGACTTGGAGATCACGAGGCGCATCAGCGAGTCGGTGGATGTGCCGGTGGTGGCCAGCGGCGGCGCCGGTTGTCTCGAGCACATGGCCGAGGTGCTGCACGAGGGCAGGGCCGACGCGGTGTTGGCGGCGAGTATTTTTCACTTCGGCGAATATACCGTCGCCGATGTAAAGGCATTCTTGAAACAGGACGGCATTCCCGTCCGCACGATATAATTTTGCAGATGAAGTTCATTGAGAAACTAAATTTCAACTCGGATGGCCTGATCCCAGCCATTATACAGGAAGAAGGAACCGGCCGCGTGCTGATGATGGCGTGGATGAATGAGGCCTCGCTGAAGTCCACGATCGAGACCGGCAAGACACATTTTTGGAGTCGTTCCCGCCAGAAATACTGGATGAAGGGCGAGTCGAGCGGTCACACGCAGCAGGTCAGCGACATTGCGTTTGACTGTGACGGCGACACGCTGCTGGTTCAGGTCTCGCAGCATGGCGCGGCCTGCCATGAGGGCTATAAGTCCTGCTTTTTCCGCTCGACCCGCGAGGGGGGCGATTTCGAGGTCACCGAGGAGCAGCTCGTCAACCCGGACGAGGTTTACAAAAAGTAATCCCGCTTGGCCAAGCGCTTGGCCTGTATTGTGTTGGCGTTTGGGGAGGGGCGCCGTTTAGACTGTCCGCCGCATGGAGTTTTGCCGTCCAACCAAGGATGAGTTTTGCCGCTTGGCCGAACAGGGAAACCTGATTCCGGTCACGCGCCGGCTGTTGGCCGACCAGGAAACTCCGCTGACGGCTTATCGCAAAATCCGCGGCAAGGGCGAGTCGTTTCTTTTTGAGTCGGTCGAGGGAGGGGAGCACCTCGGCCGCTACTCGTTCGTGGGTTGCAACCCGCGCGGGATGATCCGCCAAGTCGGCGACACGGTGGAGTGGATCGAGGGCGGCCAAGTGCGGGAGACGTACAAGGTTGTCGGCCGTGGCGGGGCCAAGTCGGAGGGCAAAGTCTGCGATGGGCTCGAGGTCGTCGAGAAAGTTCTGGCCAACTACAAGCCGGTGGATGTCGATGGTCTGCCGCGATTCACCGGCGGTGCGCTTGGCTTTGTCGGCCACGAGTTCATCCATGACATCGAGCCGGTTGTGCCGCGCCCGCCGGAGGACGAGCTTGGCACGCCGACGATTTGTTTCATCATCGCCGACCAACTGCTGGTGTTCGACCGGGTGGCGCAGACGCTGACGATCATCGTCAACGGCATCATCGGCCCCGGCGACTCGCCGGCGGAGGTGTACGAGGCGGCGACCAATGAGGTGGCGCGGATCGTGGCAATGCTCGAGCAGCCGAGCGAATACAAGCCGGTGTCGTTCCCCGACGAGTTGCCGGAGAAGGAATTCCAGTCCAACCAAGCGAAGGATCGTTTTCTCAAGAACGTCGGGAAGGCGAAGGAGTACATCAACGCCGGCGACATCATTCAGGTGGTCGGTTCGCAGCGTTTTTCCGCCCCGGTGGATGCGTCGCCGCTTGACGTGTATCGCGCGGTGCGCTCGATCAATCCGTCGCCGTATATGTTTCTGCTGGAGTTCGAGGGCTATTCGCTCGTCGGCGCGTCGCCGGAGATTCATGTGCGCTGCGAGGATCGGCGGGTGGAGATTCGCCCGATCGCCGGCACGCGGCCGCGCGGCAGAAACGCCGAGGAAGACTTGGCGCTGGAGAAGGAGTTGCTCGCCGACCCGAAGGAGCGCGCCGAGCATGTGATGCTGGTTGACTTGGCGCGGAACGACATCGGCCGCGTGTGCGACTTCGGCTCGGTGGAGGTGAAAGACCTGATGATCATCGAGCGATACAGCCACGTGATGCACATCGTCACGCAGGTGGAGGGCAACCTCACGGAGGAACACACGCCGTACGACCTGATCCGTGCGACGTTCCCGGCGGGGACGCTCTCCGGCGCGCCGAAGATTCGCGCGATGCAGATCATCTCCGAGTTTGAGCAGACGACGCGCGGGCCGTACGGCGGCTGCGTCGGTTACTTTTCGTTCACCGGAAATCTCGACTGCTGCATCACCATCCGCACGGCGTTGCTGAAGGATGGCAAGGCGTACGTGCAGGCCGGTGGCGGCTGGGTGGCCGACTCGGTGCCGGAGCGCGAGTTTCAGGAAACGGTCAACAAATCCAAGGCGATGATCAAGGCGCTGACGTTGGCCGAGAGCTTCAGCACGCAGCAGCGCCTGGCCAAGCTTACGGCCCGGTGAACAGCTCGACGTGGTGGCCGTCGGGGTCGGCGACGAAGAGTTGAGAGGCACCATCGGGGCGGGTGCGGCGTGGCAGATATTCCTGCCCGATGCTGTTGAAATGACCCTCCCACTCGTCGAGATTGTCGGCACGCAGGGCGAAGTGGTTGCCTCGCGGCTTGGAGAGGGTGTCCAACTCACGATCGCCGATCAGGTGCAGTTCCTGAAATTCACCCAGCCGAAACCAAGCGCCGGGGAAGTCGAACGCCGGCCTCTCCATCGGCTGCAGCTTGAGTGTGTCGCGGTAAAATTCGCAGCTTTTCTCCACATCGGCGACGTGAAGCGCGACGTGATTAAGTTCATAGTGTGTCATGCAAAAAATCGGTTGACGGTTAAAAGAGTATCCCTACAATCGCCGTCCCCTTGGTGGGGTCGTAGCTCAGTTGGTAGAGCACCACAATGGCATTGTGGGGGTCGCTGGTTCGAGACCAGTCGGCTCCACCATTTTTTCTCGCCCGTTTCAAGTGTGACTCAGGAAATTGACGATATCCTGCTGCACCATTTTGTGAGGGCTGATTCCCTTCCAGTTTTTGATTTCCGGGTCGGCGCCTGAGTCGACCAGATACATGGCCACCTCCCGTCGGAACGGTGACATGGCCAGGTGGAGGGGAGTGTTTCCGTCGCAGTCCCGCGCGTTGACGTCCAAGCCCCGCTCGACGAGCAGTTCACAATCGCCATCGAGTTTTCGTTCGAGTTGAGCGCAATGTGATGCAGCATCGAGCGCTTGTCACTGTCCACGACAAAAATGAACACATGCAGTGACATGAAGAAATCCAGATGTTGCATGTTGCCTCGTGTGATGACCGCCTTGACCGGAGGCACGGCTTCATCCGATGTGGGGTTGATGTCGCCACCGGCCATCTTGAGCGTGCCGATGATCCTGACCATCTCCGGCTCACTGAGTCTGTCATTGAGCCTGCCGAGCACGAGACAGGCCATGGGGCTCAGGAGCGGGGCTTTCGTCAGGAGGTTCACCTTGGCCTTGCGATCAAGAGGTTTTCGGACCACTTCCTCGTGTCCGTATTCGCAGGCATGATGGAGCGGCGCATATCCATTATCATCCTTTTGGTTGAGATCCACCCCCAGCGACAGCCATTGGTTTAGCTCCCGTATGTTGCCGGTTTTGCACGACTCGTGAATGGTGATGGACGCTTCCTCGCTGATGGCTGATGGCTCAACCGTGTTGCCACCCTCCAACTGGCTCAGTTCCTCTGCGTTCTTGCGGTGATCCAGCAGGATGATGACCACCAGAATGACAAACGCCAACAGGACGATTACCAATAGCGCAATGATGGAGGTCGAGTTCATGAGTTCACCAACGGCACCGTATTCAACCGCGAGAGGGTAGCGGAATCGAACGGGTGAGGGAAGGATTACCGGACAGTCAAAAAACCTTGTTTAACCGGCAGAATGAGGCAGTTTTCCCTCGTCGAAAAAATCGAACATCTAATGAGATGGGAACGTCGGTCAATGCCAAGCGTGTGAGGGTTAAATTCAGTCAACTCGTGGTGTGTTTTTTTCTGGTCGGCTTGGCCAAGCCGGCCAGCGCGTGGCCGGCCGACCGGAGCGCCGAGGGCTTGGTGGCGCTGTACGATTTCCGCTTGGCCAAGGGCGACATCGTCAAGGATCGCTCCGGCGTGGGCCAGCCGCTTGACATGAAAATAGAGAACCCCAAAAACGTCCGCCGCACCAAGGGCACGCTCGAGGTGCGCGGCAAGACGCTCATCCGCTCCGACAAGCCGGCAACCAAGATTTTCAACGCCGTCCGCCGCTCCGGCGAGATCACCATCGAGGCGTGGGTGCGTCCGGCCAACGCCAAGCAGGACGGCCCGGCGCGGATGGTCACGCTGTCGGGCGGCAGTTCCGAGCGCAACTTCACGCTTGGCCAAGAGGGCGACAAGGTGGACGTGCGGCTGCGGACCACGAAGACCAGCGGGAACGGCATCCCCTCGTTGAGCAGCCCCGGCCGCAGTTTGGCAACCAAGCTGACCCACATCGTGTACACCCGAAACCGGGGCGGACGCGCGAGGCTTTTTATCAACGGCAAACCGCAGGCCGAAAAGCGCGTCACCGGCACGACGGCCAACTGGAACGCCAAGCACCGGCTGGCCTTGGCCAACGAGCTTTCCAAAGACCGGCCTTGGCTGGGGACGTTTTATCTCGTCGCGATTTACAGCCGCGACTTGTCGGCCGGGGAGGTCGCGCACCATTTCAAAGCCGGCGTGAATGCCCGCTCCGCCGGCACGCAACTGGCCACGCGGAGCCACTCCCCGAAGGAACAGTTTTTTGAGCGCGAGATCGCGCCGTTGCTTTCCCACCACTGCCTCGAGTGCCACGACACGGTGAACCACAAGGGCAACCTGGACTTGTCAAAAAAGTCCACCGCGTTTGCCACCTCGAAAAAAGAGGTCGTGATCGTTCCCGGCAAGTCGGCGGAGAGCCTTTTGTGGGAGGTCGTCGAGGCGGACGACATGCCGGACGAGCGTGATCCGTTGAGCGCTGACGAAAAGAAGCTGCTGCGAAAGTGGATCGACGACGGCGCGGTTTGGGCCACCGACGAAATCGACCCGCTGGCCCACACGTTTGACCGGCGCGCGGCTCAAAACTGGATTCGCCGCCTCACGGTATCGGAGTATATCGAGACCGTCCGGAGCCTGACCAGCGTGGACATCGCTAAGGAGGCGCGGGAGATTCTGCCCCCGGACATCCGCGCCGACGGCTTCAGCAACACCGCCTACAATCTCACCGTCGACCTCAAACACATCGAGGCCTACTCGAGGCTTGCCGGCATCATCGTCGGCAAAATGAACGTGCGGCAATTCGCCCGGCGCTTCTCCAAAAAACAGGGGTTCACCGACGATGTCATGCGCGATCTCGTGGCCAAGATGGGCAAATGGCTTTTGCGCGCGCCGCTCGAGGAGCACGAGGTGGCCGCGTTTCGCGGGATTTCCACCACGGTGGCTGCCGCCGGGGGGACGTTCGAGGAGGCGCTCTCGCTGCTGGTCGAGGCGATGCTGCAGTCGCCCCGCTTCCTCTATCGCATCGAGAACGAGCGCGGCGACGGCACCGCCTGGCCGGTGAGCGAATACGAGTTGGCCTCCCGCATGAGTTACATCATTTGGGGTGCGCCGCCCGATACTCAACTGCTCGAGGCGGCCGAGAACGGCCAACTCTTCGAGGACGACGGCTTGGAGGCTCAACTCAAACGAATGCTCGACGACCCGCGCGCAGCCAAGCGCTCCGCCGAGTTCGTCCACGAATGGCTCAACCTCGGGCGCTTGGCCAACATGAAGCCCAACCCGGAAAAGTTCCCGCAGTGGAACGCCGACTTGGCCAACGACATGCGCGCCGAGACGATTGCATTTTTCGACGACGTGGTCTGGAAACAAAACCGCCCGTTGGCCGACCTGCTCAACGCCAAACTCACCTACGCCACGCCGCGCTTGGCCAAGCACTACGGCCTGCCGGTGCAGGGCGAGGGCCTGGCCCGGTACGACCTGAAATCCGTCCCCGAGCGGGGCGGCCTGCTGACCCAAGGCAGCGTGTTGACGATCGGCGGCGACGAGGCATCGATGGTGACGCGCGGGCTCTTCGTGCTGCGCGACCTGCTGCGAAGCGGCGTGAAAGACCCGCCGCCATCGGTCAACACCGAGCCGGTGCCGTCGAGGGCCGGGTTGACCCAGCGCAACATCGCCAGAAAACGCATCGCCGACAAGACCTGTGGCGGCTGCCACATCAAGTTCGAGCCGCTGGCATTCGGGCTGGAGAAGTTCGACGGCATCGGCGCGTTTCAGGAGAAGGACGAGCACGGCAACACGCTCCGCGACGACGGCGAAATCCTGTTCCCCGGCACGGCCAAGCCGGTGCCGTACGATTCCTCCGCCGAGTTGATGAACCTGCTCGCCGGCAGCGACCGCGTCCAGCAATGCCTGACGTGGAAAGTGACGCAGTTCGCGCTTGGCCGCCCGCTTGGCCCGGCGGATTCCCGCACGCTTGACAAGGTTCACCGAGCCGCGCAGAAGGGGGGCGGAACCTACGCCAGCCTGTTGCGGGCCATCATAAAAAGCGACTTGGTGCAAAAAACACAAACCGAGGCAAACTGATGAACGAGATGAACGAGATGAACGAGATGAACAGACGAACCGCGCTCAAGGGCTTGGGTGGCATCACGATCGGCCTGCCGCTGCTGGAGGAAATGACACTGGCCGCGAAGGCCAAGGCCGTGCCGGTGCGGGCGTTCAACGTGTTCTTCGGGCTGGGCATCCCGGCTCCGCTGCAAACCGAGGGGTTCGGCGGCGTGCTCGAGCCGCTCAAGCCGCTCCGCAAAAAGCTGCTCATCATGCGCCAAGTCGACCAGGTGCGCTGCGACATCAGCGGCATCAACGCCCACTACGACGGCGCGACCGGCTCGTTCACCGCCATGCCGGCCGGGGGCGAGGCCAAGGCCGGCGGCCCGTCCATCGACCAAGTCATTCGCAAGACGTTTTATCCCGGAGGCATGCCGGCCGGCATGGTTCCGACGCTCATCGGCGGGACGTACTTCCGCCGGAGCCGAGTCGGGCGCTACCTGCACAGCTACAACGCCGACGGCACCGTCGCCGGGACGATGCAGGAAAGGCCGCGCGACCTGTTCGACCGCGTGTTCGGCATGGTGTCCGCCGGTGCCGGTGGCGACGCCCGCAAGCAGCGGCTCAAGCGCAGCGTGCTCGACACGGTCGTCGACCAGTA
>Ga0208879_1002236_pt1 | contig 17335 bp, 17 predicted proteins | sample Knorr_S15_td_Bot_FD_185605 | JGI IMG/M metagenome (GOLD analysis project Ga0208879, IMG submission 185605) | Marine microbial communities from Southern Atlantic Ocean transect - Knorr_S15_td_Bottom_ad_5009_LV_A (SPAdes) (version 2) | ecosystem: Environmental > Aquatic > Marine > Oceanic | place... | reverse complement strand
AAAAAATTTTTATTGGCACCTCTGAAATTCTAAACTTTTTACTACTTGCTTTAATTAAAATTTCAGTTGATATGCCCATGCCTACTTCTGATGGATTTAATTCATTCAACACTTTTTTTGAATAGGCTCTAAAACCGCTTTGCGAATCAGTTAATTGTTTTTTTATTGTTACATTTGTCATCTTTGTTATTACTTTTATCCCAACTTTCCTATAATTTGGAACTTCTTTCTCACTCTCATCTAAAAATCTTGAACCAATCACTATGTCTGATTCTCCATTACTGATTGGCTTGATGACTTTGTCAATATCCTCTACTCTATGTTGACCATCAGCATCAAATGTTACCAAGATATCGCATTCCAGATTTTTTGCCTTTAAAAAAATACTTCTAATGGCTGCACCATATCCCAAATTTTTCTCGTGATTGATTACTATAGCTCCCAATTCTTCGGCAATTTTAGACGTCAAATCCGAAGAACCATCATCACATACAATTATCTTGTCAGTAATCTTCTTTAATTGAGTGATTATTGCCGCAATATTCTTTTCCTCATTATATGCTGGTATTCCAATAGCTATTTTCAATCTAATCACTCATGTGTATTTAATTATTTTTGACTATTAGAATGGTATTAAAATTTTCTTGATAATTTGTATTTTTAACTAATAATACAATTTATTACCCAATCCTGTTCTTTTTTTGTAATTTGAGGAAATAGAGGTAGGGATAATATCTCATTATATAATTGATTAGAATTTTTTAAATTAATGATTGGTATTTTCTTATTTTTAAAAATAGAGAATTTATGAAGTGGTTTATAATGAACAGTTGTTTGTATTCCGTTTTTTAATAATTTTTTATATAATTCGTTACGTGAATGCTTGTATTTTTTTCCAATTCTGATTATATACAGATGACATGAATCTTCATCTGAAATATTGGGCGTACTTATGCCTTCAACATTTCTTAATTTCAAATTATAATATCTAGAAGCTTTTCTCCTTAACGAGTTTAATTTTGTAACACGAGTTAATTGACTTAATCCTAATGATGATCTTATCTCATCTAATCTAAAATTATATCCAAATTCAATTACATCGTATTCCCAAGGATATCCTTGTGTATATCTCCGGATAAGTGATTTTGTTAATCCATGATTTCTTTTAGTTCTTACGTAATCTGCAATTTTTTTTGAATTAGTAATTATCATTCCTCCTTCGATGGTTGTAAAATTTTTTGTTGGATAAAAGCTAAAACATCCTGCTTCTCCAAACGTTCCTACATGATTCTTTTCAAATTTTGTTCCAATTGCATGTGCGCAATCTTCAATTACCTTAATTTTATATTTTCTTGCAACTTGCATGATCTTTTTCATATCACAAGATTTACCTGCAAAATGTACTGGTATGATTGCTTTTGTTTTTTTAGTAATTTTTTTTTCCATAGATTTTATTGATATGTTAAGATACTCATCAACATCTGCTAGAACTGGAATGGCATTGTTGTTAAATACTGAACTAGCAGTAGCAATGAATGTTATATCCGGAATAATGACTTCGTCGTTATAGTTTATCCCTATTGATTTCAATGATAATTGTAATGCTGCAGTTCCATTAGAAACTCCTACAGCAAATTTGGCTCCAGTAAATTTTGCAAAAATTGATTCGAATTCACGTAATTTTGGTCCGTCTGTTAGTAGCCTAGAATTTAATGCATTTAATACAGCATTTTTATCATTTTTTGTGATTTCTGGTATGATAAACGGTACTTTTATTGAAGCATCATTAAACGCGTCTATTGCTTTCTTTTTCATAAAATCAACATCTTTTTGAAATATAATTAAGCTGCTTTTTCATAAATCCTTAGTATATGTTGAACCATTTCTTGTGAATTACATTCTTTATGGATATGTTCATAACCATTCATTCCGAGCTCTCTACATTTTGTTTTATCATTTAGAAGTTCTATGATCTTATCACTTAATTCGTTAAAATTTTCTGATTCAACCAGAATTGAGTTTTTTCCATCATCTAACGTATATGGTATTCCATGAGCTTTTGTGCTGATGGTTGGTTTTTTAAATGCAAATCCTTCCAACGGTGTAAGTGGTGAAAGTTCCCATCTTGATGGCAGAACTAAAAATTCACTTTCTTTATACGCTGCAATTACATCTTCACGAGGAGGATTTTTAATTACTTTAACAACATTATCTAAATTCATCTCCTTGATCATCTTTAGCATTTCTTCCTCAAATCCAAAATCTACACCCATAATTACTAGTTTAACACCTGAGATTAGATGATGATTTTTTATCAAGTGTATCGCTTTTAGTAATATATCAATTCCCTTAACTTTGTGAAATCTTCCTAAGAACAAAAAATAATCATGATTAATAGCATATTTTTTTTTAAAATCAATATTTGATTTCATTTTTTCCAAGTTTATTCCGTTTTCAACTATTTCTATTTTATTTTCATCAGTTAACTTAGAAAAAATTTTTCTTTCATATTCATTTGCAACTATGATTTTTTTTGACTGACCTATCACAAATCGAATCATTGGAGATTGCAATTTATAAAAAATTCTCTTAACCAACCCACTATTTTTCAAATCAGGATGGGTTGTTAGTCCACCTTGGTCAGATATTATAAGAGGCGTGTTTCTCTTTTTTGAAACTAAGGCAGCAATATATGACTGAAAACTCCTAACGCCCACAGTATGTATTACATCATATTTGTCTTTGAGCATATCAAAATAGATTCCTGGATTTACATAAAATAGACCAATAGAAAACCATACATTAGATCTCTTAATTTTGAAATTTTCAATAGTTTCTATTCTTGGTAAGTTTTTATTGAATGTTTTTAGGTTGTTGGCAAAATCTAAATTGGTTGTAAAAATTGTAGTATCGTGACCGCTGTTTGATGATTCTCTTGCTATGTCAACACATAAAGAAAGTATTCCTCCAAACTGCGTGGCTGGTAATGAGGCAGGACATGCTAAAGCAATTTTCATAGCAATTTCATTTCAAATCTTATCTATTTAGGATTCACTCATATTTGTTTAAACAAATGAAAGACAATTTTTGGTCTATTTTTCATAATTTGTTATTTTCTAGCGTAAAGAAACCCCATATCGTTATAATGAGATTTTTTTTTAACATGAAAACCTGCATTTTTAATTTTTAAAATTAAATTCTTTGAAAGTTCAGGTTTAGAGTCTGCAAAATGGTATTCAATTGCCATTTTCTTAATTCTTTTCAAATATTCTAATGGTAATGAATCAATTATACTATATTCTGATCCTTCGCAATCTATCTTAGCAAAATCACACAGATCAATTTTATTGTAGTCAAAAATTTTTTTTAATGAAATGGAATTTACCTGAATCGATTTTGAACTTGGTAAAAAAATACTATGACCTGCCTCATCAGCATTAATGTACATCTTGACTTTTTTTGAATCATGATAAACCGCCAAGTTAAATGGAACAATGTTTTGTATCGAATTTAATTCAAGATTTTCTAATAAAAGATCATAATTTTCCTTAATTGGTTCGAAACAAAATATTTTTCCTTTCTTACAAAACTGGGATGCAAATAATGCAAACAATCCAATATGTGCACCTATATCTAACACAACATGATTATTTTTTATATCAAACTCCTCGTGTAAATATTCCTGAATTAACCAAACGTTGGTTAAAACCATAAGGTCAGTGGTTCCGGTTCTTATTTTCAATTTCAGACCACTTTTTGTTTCAAATATGACATGAGATTTTTTAATAAGATTGAAGTAGACCAAAGGATACAAATACCAATTTTTTAGAATATTCCAAGATCTAGCGAATATACGTACTTTAGAAACGAAACCTAAGGCCATTTTCAATCACTAAGTAATAGAAATGCATCTTTAATTTTATTATATGGATTTTTTTACTAATAGTGAGAAAGTATTATGAAGATTCTAATTACAGGAGGCATGGGTTTTGTTGGAAGCAACTTAATTGATTTGTTATTACAAGAAAAACACAAAATTATTGTGTTGACAAAAAGTTATTCCAAGAAGAAAAACATCTCTCATATCCAGGCTAAAATCAAAGTTGAAAAAGTAGATGTTACGAATCACCGTAAATTATCCAACATAATAGAACTACACAAGCCTGATGTCATAATTCACCTTGCTGGAATAACTTCTCATTCAAAATCCTTCGAAAAACCGTTTGATGACATTGATCAAAATACTAAATCTACTTTATTTATTTTAGAGAAACTCAAACAAATGAACCGTAAATGTAGATTTGTACTTGGAAGTAGTTTTATTGTAGTAGGAAAGCCAGATAAACTTCCTGTAGACGAAAAAACTCCTTGCTGGCCAACCACGCTTTATGGTACAAATAGATTAGCAAGCGAACATTATTGTAAGATATATCATGAAGTTTATGGTCTTGATACTGTTATATTCCGTATAACAAATTCTTTTGGTCCTAGAGAACAAGTGCTATCAACCAAAAACGCAGTAAACTTCTTAATACATGAAGCGTTTAAGGGGAATAAATTAACAATTTTCAAAAACGGTAAATTTTTTCGAGATCTAATTTACATTTCAGATGTAGTTTTTGGCATAAAAACTATAATGAATAAAGGAAAGTCAGGAGATTTGTATTGGATTTCCTCTGGCAGGAAAATTTGGTTTTATGAGTTAGGAAAATTATTAGAAAAATTAACTGATGCCAAAGTAAAATTTGTCAAAACACCTAATTATACGAAAAAAGTAGATGTAGGAAACTTTGTGGTTAACAATTCAAAATTAAGATCACTTGGATGGAAACCGAAAGTGAATTTGGTTCAAGGAATCAAAGAAACTTTAGAATATTTCAAATCACAAAAAATCAGTTAATCATCTTATTTTCAGTAATATAACGACTAAATGAAGTAAACTCAAAAATTTTTAGTAGTTCTGACATTCTAGGATATGCCTTATCTAAATTATGATAGGTAGCAAACTTATTTTTAAATGGTAAATCCAATTTTGGCATGAATTCAGGCGTCAGTTCCCAGGAATGAACATAAAAACTTCCCGGCATGTCCTTATTTTGATAATTTTTTAATGCATTTTTAATAACTTTAGTAGGGAGTGTTCTCAAATAAAATCCTCCTCCAGCAGGAATTTTCTTACCCAGAAAAGTTGTAGTCAATAAAGGAAATTCAATTATCTTTCCAGAAGAATTATTTTTTTCAATAGATTCGCTTGTGATTCTATATGGTTTATGTTCTGCATTTGGTGAGCCATACATGCTAGTTTTAGCGGGAACAATACTGCTATCATATACGTAATTATTTTCTTCCAAAACATCAATTGCCCATGAACTGGTATTATTAAGGGAAAATGTGGGTGCTCTGAATCCTCGTGATTTATGATTAGTTAATTCTGCAAATTTTTTAATTTCGTCAGAAAATTTTTCTTTATACCCCTGTGAATCTAATCGATCATGATACATAGTATGAAATGCAATTTCATGATCGTTTTCAATGATCTTATCAAAAATCTCTGGTTGAATTTCTAATAATTCACCAACAACAAAAAACGTTGCAAATGTTTCATTTTTTCTAAGCATCTCAAGAATTTTATCTAAACCTTTGAACATCATTGGTTCATGCTTTTTATCCTTCACGTATTTCTTAATTAATTCGGGGTGATACCAATCTTCAAAATCTATTCCTAATATATTCAATTTTTTCTCAATGTTTAATTTTTTTTATTACTCTGCCTGGATTTCCAACAACTACACAAAAATCTGGGATGTCATGCGTAACCACACAGCCTACAGAAATAATAGAGTTTTCTCCAATAGTTACTCCAGCAGTAACTATAGAACCAGGAAATAAAACCGCGCCTGATTTTATATTGACTTGTTCAACTTTTCTAGGAAATTCACCATTTTTTAAAAATAGATTTGCTGCAGGATTGTTATGTGCAAAAACCATAACATTCGATCCAAATGTGACGGTATTTCCAATGTTTACTAAATGTGGATAAACTAAATCTAATAAGACATATGGAGAAAAATGACAATTCTTTCCAATTTTTACTCCACGTGATCTTTGTATATTTGCTATAAATCCTGAATGTGGGGAAGAATAAGCCATTGTATGTAATATCCAGGAACGTAGAAATTTCATCTTCATTCGCGTCTTTCCCATGAAACCATTAAACCCATAATATTCCATGATTTCTTTCTCATTGATTTCCATAGGATTGTCCATTATATGACAATAAAACGGTGTAACTTTAGAATCTAAACTTAACTAATAAAAACTACTTTAAGGTTAAAGCCAATCAATATTTTAGACAATCTATGTCTAGTAGTGAAAAACTATCTTATTTTTTAAACAAAGCTAAAAAATTAGGCGATAATAATTTTAATAATAAAATTAGAGTAGCCATACTTAGTAGTTTCACTATTAATGGTTTAGAAGAATCTTTACGCGTTAAATTATATGAAAAAAAAATAGACTGCATGACATATGTAGGTGGATATAATCAATTTAATCAAGAAATTCTTGATGTAAGCAGCAAACTATACAAATTTTCACCGGATCTTACTTTTCTGATACTTGATACACAAAGCACACTAGGAAATTTATTTTATGAGCCATATTCTGTTTCATCATCAGAAAGAAAAAAAATATTTGATGAGAAGTTTGATGATTTAAAAAATCTTGTACACACTTTCACTAATCAAACTAAATCAAAATTAGTAGTGATGAATTTTAGTGTTCCATCCTATTCCCCGTATGGAATATTTGAAACAAAAGTTGTTGACGGTTTACACAGTTCTATAAAAAAACTCAATGAAAATCTGACAAATGAGTTTTTGAAAAACGATTCTGTTTACATATTTGATTTTAATTCCTTTGTTAACCAATATGGTGAGAAAAATATCTTTGATGTTAAACAATTCTTATTTGGTGACATAAAAGTTTCTTTGGATTATATCCCAAATTTAGCTGATGAATTTACTGGTTATATTTTCGCTGTGTTGGGATTAACTAAAAGATGTATCGTTCTTGATCTTGATAATACGTTATGGGGAGGAATTATTGGAGAAGATGGTTACGATGGGATTAAACTTGGTGCTGGTGCACAAGGTAATTCATTTATAGAGTTTCAAAAATATCTGCTTTCTTTACACCAAAGAGGCATTTTGCTTGCAATAAACAGTAAAAATAATACTGATGATGCATTAGATGTTATAACAAATCATCCAGATATGATCCTTCGAAAAGAACATTTTGCTTGTATGAAAATTAATTGGAATGATAAAGTATCAAATATGATAGATATAGCCAAAGAGCTGAATTTTGGATTAGACTATTTGGTATATTTTGACGATGATCCTGTTAATAGGGATTTTATGAAATCTAGTCTTCCAGATGTTTTAACGGTCGAGCTTCCTAATGATCCATCTCAATATTCAACCATTCTCAAAAATATGAAAGAATTCAGTGTACTAAAAATTACTGATGAAGATGCAAAACGTGGTCAAATGTATGTGCAACAAAAAAAGCGACAAGAATTTGAACGAATTGTTACTAATTTGGATGAATTTCTCACGCAGCTTAAACTGAAAGTAATAATTAAACAGGCTGATAAATTCTCAATACCTAGAATTTCACAACTAACATTAAAAACAAATCAATTCAATCTTACGACGAAAAGGTATCAGGAAGAAGACATAAAAAATTTCGTAGAGGATAAAAATATTGAGATAGGATATGCCCAAGTAGAAGATAAATTTGGAGATAATGGAATAACCTGTGTTTTTATTCTAAATAAAGGAAATCCAAAAGAATGGTATCTTGACACTTTTCTATTAAGCTGCAGAATTATGGGGCGTCAGATAGAGAAATGTATCATGCAGTATATAATTTCTAAAGCAAAAAAAGACGGTGTTACAATAATTAAAGCAAACTATCTTCCAACCAAAAAAAATAAACCAATTGAAGATTTCCTCCCTGATTGTGGTTTTCAAAAAAATGAAGATGGTTGGATTATTAATGTAAACAACAAATTCAAATCACCAGATTTTATTGAAGTGGTAGATGAATAATGTCTAAACGACTTTACAGTATAATTTCAAATGTAATGGATATACCAATATCTGAAATCAACGACGAATCCAGTCCAGAATCAATTGAGAGTTGGGACTCGTTTAACTCTTATGTTCTGTTAGATGAATTAGAAACTGAATTTAAAACAGAATTTTCCATTGATGAGGTTGTTGAAACTAAAAATGTTGCCGACATAAAAAAATATTTAAAAAAACATGGAATTAAATTAAATGACTGATTTTGAAATTCATACTTTTGATGAAATTCCCATAGGATATACTAAGAATTTTTCTGTAAAAATTGATGAAGAAATGTTAGACAATTTTGCAAATATTTCTGGCGATTTTAATCCTCTTCATATGGATGAACAATACGCTAAAACAACTCAATTCAAAGGACGTGTGTGTCATGGAATGTTATTGACATCATTCTTTTCAAGATTGATTGGAATGTACATACCAGGTAAATTTTCTTTATATTTTTCACAATCTCTGAATTTTAGAGCTCCATGTTTCATAGAAGATGTTGTAACAATTACAGGAACAGTGACAGAAAAACATAATTCAACAAAAATGCTTACTTTGAAAACTGTAATTTCTAACCAAAATGAGAATTGTCTTGTAGATGGAATTGCAAAAGTTATTGTTCGAGATTGATGATCAAATGGTATTGAAATGACTGATGGGATTGGTGTCGATATAGTAGAAATATGCAGATTTAAAAAAATAAAATATAATTTAAAACCTAGTTTCTATAAAAAACTTTTTAAACAAAATGAAATCGATTATTGTCTGAAATTTAAAAATCCCTATGAACATTTTGCAGGGAAATTCGCTTTGAAAGAATCAGTAAAAAAATCAATAAATGAAGATATTCCATTTTCTGATATAGAAATCACCTATTCAGACTCAAAACCGCAAGTAGTAATTTTCGGCAATCATAAAAACAAATACAAATTTCTAGCATCATTGACCCATGATGCGGGAGTTGCTATAGGCGTAGTAATTTCTAAAAAATTATCATGATTTTAAGATATTTCCTTTCGCTCCAATGCTTAACTTTGAAATTAGTTTATTAAAAATTACACTCGACCAATTCCGTGAAACATATTCAGAAATAAAAACTGAATCAGGAAAAGTTTCTATCAATTTAGTATCTTCAATTAGTTTCTTATTCTCTAATTCTATGTATCTTTTTTTTATTTTATTCTTGTTTTGTGAAATATCTAAATCAGCTTTAATTTTTGCAAGCAAAAAACCTTTAGCGAAATATGTGAGCCAAATTATAATTTCAGAAAGGAACAATTGTGATCTCATTTTTGAATACGTGGTTTCCGAGTAATGTGTTAAAATACAATATTTTCTATTTCGTTCTAACCAATAAAATTTCTTCCAACTCCATTTAAGATTATAGCTTTTAACATGAAAAATTTTTGCTTCTGGAACATAATAGGATTTTATACCCATTTGTGCTGCTCTCCAGCAAAAATCTAAATCATCATGATATAAGAAAATGAATGGATCAAATAATCCAACTTTCTTAAAAACTTCAGCAGATGTAAAAAAACAAGTTCCCGCAGCGTATCCGATTTGTTCAATAGAATCATGTTCATTGGAATCAATAATTCCTAAGTCTCGTGAAAACCCAAAACCAAATAAGTGAATCATATTTCCTGTGCTTTGCAGTATGTTTTTCTCCTTCAATGAAAGAATTTTTGGTTGAAAAATTCCTTCACCTTGTTTTTCATATGCAATTATGAGTTCGTGCAACCATGATGGCGACACTTCAGTGTCTGGGTTCATTATAACTATAAATTTTCCAGTCGCATGTCTTATTCCTACATTATTTCCCTCACAGTATCCCAGGTTTTCTTTATTTTCAATTAATTTAACTTCTGGAAATTTTGATTTACATTTTTTATGACTTTGATCATTTGATAGATTGTCTACTATAATGATTTCAAAATTACTATAATTTGATTTTTTAATAGAATTTACACAATCTAGTAACAATTGGCCAGCATTATAATTTAGAATTATGATACTAACAAGTGGCTGAGAATTATTTTCCATAATTATTGAATAAACTGAAAATTATTCTGTATTTAATATTACGAATGAATTTGTAACACTAAAGTGATATTTTTGTACCTTCGCCAAGCAAGAAAATTTTCTTAGTTTTATCTTTATTATTACCATGTAGGTGACAGTTTGCTGAAATGATGCTATCTTTGATGTTTAAACCACCATCTATTTTACAATCAGACATTATTATAGAATTTTCTATAACAACATCAGATGATATTATTGTATTATCACCTATACTTGCATTAGGACCAATCCGAGCAGATTCGTCAATCTTACAATTTTTACCAATTATAGATGGTGTTATCCAATTGGAATTGGATAAAGTAATACTTGATTCATCAACAATACACGTTTGATTACAGATATGCTCTAGCACTTGTCTATTTGCATTTAAAATATCCTCTGGAGTACCAGTATCTTTCCAGTAGTCCGTTATTGTTTCGTAACCAATATTGTCATTTTGTTTTAATAAATTATCTAACGCATCTGTTATCTCTAATTCATTCCGCCAAGATGGTTTCAAATTATCTATGACTTCAAAAATTAGTGGAGTTAACAAGTAAATGCCAGTTACTGCTAGATTTGATGTAGGTTTTTTTGGTTTTTCTGTGATTTTTATGATCTTTTCATTTTCAACATCTGCAATTCCAAATCTGCTCGGGTTATCTACTTCGCATAACAAAATTGTGGCATCATAATCTGATTGGTTAAAATCCTCTACAAAATCTGTAATAGGCTTTTGTATAATATTATCTCCTAGAAAAACAAGAAACTTTTCATTATTGACAAATTCCTTGCATAATCTAATTGCATGCGCAATTCCTCTAGGCTCATCTTGTTCAATATATGTAATATTTACACCAAATTCTTTTCCATCACCATAATACTCTCGAACCTTATCTGCTCCTACACCTCCAATAATTATTGCTATTTCATTAATTCCTGTTTCTGCAATTGTTTCCAAACAAAATTGTGACATTGGTTTATTGGCAATAGGCAAGAGTTGTTTTGGTCCTGTATGAGTTAATGGTCTTAAACGAGTTCCATGGCCGCCATGTAAAATAATTCCTTTCATATTCTTATTTCAATCCTTATTTTTCCATGGAGTTTCACTAAAAACTTTATTTGACGTATTTGCTCCCCACTCTTTATTTGTTTGATACCATTCAATTGTTCTTTTAATCCCTTCTTCAAAAGTAACTTTTGGTTTCCAATCTAATTCTCTACGAATCTTTGTTGAATCTAAACTATACCTTATATCTTCTCCAGGTCTACTCTGTCCAAATTTTATTAGTTCTTCTGACTTGTCTAGTACTTCTAAAATTTTTTTCACAATTTCTAAATTATCAATTTCATTTGATGCTGAAATATTATATGCTTCACCTTTATTCCCATTCTGTAAAACTGACATTATTGCCTCACAATGATCTTCAACATAGATCCAATCTCTGACACTCTTTCCGTTTCCATATATTGGAATCTGTTTGTTTTGTCTTGATAATGAAATTGTCTTTGGAATTAATTTTTCAAAAAATTGGCGTGGACCATAATTATTAGTGCATCTAGTAATTATCACATCACTATCATATGTAATAAAATAAGAATTTATCAATAATTCTGCCGCAGCTTTTGTAGCAGCATAAGGATTGGAGGGGTTAAAACGTGTTAATTCCGTTGCACTTCCTTCCTCGATTGTTCCAAACACTTCATCTGTTGAAATCTGTACGAATCTTTTTTTCTGGTTTTTTAAAACCTCTAAAATTGTAAAAACACCTCTAATATTAGAAATCAAGAAAGGATTTGGGTCTGCAATACTTCTGTCTACATGAGTTTCTGCTGCAAAATTAACAACACAGTCTGATTGAGAAATCAAATCTTCAACCAATTTTTTGTTAGTAATGTTTCCTTTGACAAATGTATATTTGTCAGAATCATCAATGTCTTTCAGATTATCATGATTAGAACCATGAGTTTCTGCATCTAGATTTATTATTTCAAAATCTTTAAAATTTTTTATAACATGAATTATAAAATTACTTCCAATGAATCCTAATCCTCCAGTAACAAGTAATTTCATATAAATCTCGATCTATTCAATCCTAATAAAATATTAGATCTAATCATAGTTTTGCATAGATTCAATAAATCCAAACTTTTATTCACTAATTCATTCATCCAAGTTATTGGAAAACCAAGATTATTCCATTAGATTGGAAACACACGAAACTAAGGATATTACAGATAATCATGTAAATGGTTCTCTTACAGTTATCTGGAGGGATTATGATAAAATAATTAAAAATAATCCAAGGATGGTTTACGTTAGTTCTGTAAATCCTAAAGAGATCAAAGGTCCACACATTCATACACAAAGAGATAGTTATTTTTCTTGTATTCACGGCAGTGTTATGTTTATTATAAAAAATCTAGATGGCTCATATACAGAAATTGAATCAAGTGCAGAGAATGGCTTAATGGTGTTTATTCCTAAAAACATTGCATCTGCACAGATTAACACTTCCATTGGAATTTCACGGATTTTGGTATTATCTGATCTTGCATGGAAGCCAAATGATAATGAGATGCATAATACAACATTTGATAATTATGATTGGGAAAAATGGCAGTAATTAATTAATAGAATCAATTACAAACAAGATAGAAAAAATGTAACTATGAAGAATATAATTATTGTAGAAGATTTTTACGATATTAAACAAACTGATTTAAAACAAAACGTTTATGAACAAAATGAAATTTTTACATTAAATTTTGGTTCCCATCTAATTCTTGAAGAGATGAATATTCAACATAAAATTGGAGAATCATTACTTTCTATGGAAGATAAGACTAAAGTGTTTGATACAGCAATTTCATTAAGAAAGTGGTATGAGAAACACCCTCATTTAAAAGAATTAGAATTTAAAGGAGTAAACATTATTGAAATTTTTGACCTTAATGAAATGCATCAATTATTACTTGGAAGGCTGACCAAGTTATTAATTTTAAAAAGAATTATTGAGAAAAATAAACCTCAAAAAATTTTTGCATCTGAAATTTTAAAACAATTTATAGAATCTATTCCACTTTCACAGGATATCATCGTAGATGCTTTTCCAAAATCAATGAAAAATTCAATATTTTTTGACAAATATCACATAAGTTATAAAATTGGTCCGTTACCAATATCATTTCAATTAAAACGAAAAACATTATCAAAAATGAAAAAATGGTATGAGAGAATTGCTATAATACAGAATGTTTGGTATGATGAGAATAAACATGATAAAGGGGTTCTATTTTTAGAATTTGATCCAACAAGATATGAAGAATTATTTAAACAATTAAAGAAATTAAATATTAACATTATTCTATTAAATCAACGAAAATCTGCAATTTGGAATTCAAAAGCAATTTCAATTGTAAAAAAATACAATTGTAAATTAATCAATGAAGAAAGTGTATTATCAAATAAAAATAATGAGATTTCACAATATCAAAATAAATTAGAAATTAAATTAAAAAAATTTTGGACAGAAATAGAATTTTTGGATAATACATTTGTATTTGAAGAATGTCGTTTTTGGAAAACAATTAAAGATGTATTAATTCAAGTATATTCTAATAGATTAGAAGAATATGTCAAATTACTTGTTTTAGCAAATCATGTATTGGATAGAGCTAATTTTAGATGTATTATTTCATTATACATAACAGGTGAAACGGAGAATGCCATTCTTAAAATGAATAATAATAAAATTTCAAATATACTTTTAGAACATGGGTATGCAAATTTTGTTGACGATATATCAAGATTCGACATTTTTCACATGTATGATGGATTTAAGGACAAAATTGCAGTGTGGGGAAAAATACAAAAAGAATATCTAAGAAATTTTAGAAAAGTTGATGAGAAAAGAATTCTTCAAGTTGGTAGCCCAAGACATGATATTTTTTTTGATGTAGAAAAAGAAACTAAAAAGAATAGTAAAAAACAAGTTTTGATCATTCCATCTCCAATTGTAAATTATAGTGGTTTAACAGATACTGAAACATTTTTGCGGTACGAAAAACTCATTAAAAAAATTATACAAATATTACAAAAATTTGAAATAGATATTATTGTTAAACTTCACCCAACTCAAGATCCATCGAATGATTTTATCAGAAATGTGTTTAAGCAAAATGATAAAACCATACCTGTTTTTCATACAACTCCAATTCTTGAACAATTAAAAACAGCAGATGCTGTAATACACATTGAACCTCATGGTGTAGGATTGTCTACTGCCATTCTAGAGTCATTAATTATGAATATTCCAACTATGAATATAGTAATAAAAAATGAAATTTTTCAATTTGATTGTGTTAGAGAGAAAGCAATTTTAACACATTTAGATTCAGATTATATTGAAAAACCAATATTTGAATTATTATTTAATGAAAATGTGAGAAATAATTTAATTAAAAATACAAAAAATCATCTATCAAATTATTTGGCCAATCCTGGAATTGCATCTAAAAAATTTGCGGAAATGTTAAGCTCATTAAATTAATTAGACAAAGTTCACAATCCTATTCCATTCTTGAATTTTTCATGCCAGATTTTATCTGTGTCCTGTTCAAATAATTCAGCATTATACCATTTATCCAATATTTCATAAAATTTTCTTATTGAGATATTTGTAAACGAACAAAAACCATCCACTATTCCCTGATCAAGAATCTTGTCATATTTTTTAACTGTAGGAATCATCTCCTCCCTAGTTGCCATTCCATAACGAATCCATCTTGAAGCCATTTGTGTTGTAGACGAATGACCATATTTTGTATATTTTAAAAATTCACTTAGCAGATATGTAATAGAGTCAATAGAGTTGTAATCTTCGAATGTACCTTCTCGTTTGTATTCATGACCCAAATGATGAAATCCCCAACGGTTAGCAACTTCATAATTGTGATGTGAATTCCATGGGGTAAAATAACTAAGATAAATTGGTTCTAGACTGTAATTCTTGCACTGATCAACACTTGGAATTGTTGCAGATTCCAGTTCTTTTTCTGATACAATTTTATCTTTTATCAATTCGTTCTGTATTGATTTTACAACATCATTCATAGGTTGCATTAATGCCGATGAAGTTTCTTGATCATACTTACCTCCATATGTATAGTTTACATCTTCACCGTAAACAAGTAACTTTAAACCCAATTCCATTGTTTTTTTAATTGGAAAAGCATAGATCAAGGAATCAATATACCATGTTGGCGCACCATATTTTTCAAAGGTATGCAGTGTAAGTTTTTTTAATACATCACGATCCAATTTATGACTGATAATATCACAACCAAAACTCTCTTCTAGATTATGAAGATTTTTTCTTCCAGTTTCAGTAGAATCAATATTTTCTACAGTTAATAGTACTGGATTCATTTTCATTACTTCTTTCATATAATAAACCTGAAAATGTGAATCTTTACCACCTGAGACAGCTATTGCGCAATCATAATTACCATCATTTGAATTTCTATATTTTTGGCATAATTTTTCAAGTTCATTTCTCCGCACAGCCCAATCTGTTGCTTTTTGTTTTTCATAATGAATACAACCAATGCACACACCATTCTCGAATTTTATTCCGGGTCGTGTATCAGGCATTAGACATTTTGAACAGTATTTCATATCCTTGTTTCATAAAATTCCTGTATATATGAACAATACTTAGAAGAGATCAGAACACATAATAGAAAAATTCGAGTGGACAATTTACTTTGCTAGTGTGGAAATATGACAAACAGGCTAGAACCAACCAGGAATATCTGGGCAACAAAATTCTAGCGGAAAAAACATCAGAAAAAGGATATGACGCTATAATCAGTGAATATGTGTACATAGATAGTTCTGAAGTAGAAAAAACAATAAAGTTGATTCCAAACGTTTACGACAAGATCAAAGGAATTGGAATTGATCTTGGAGGGGGAGTTGGATGCATCTCATCAACTCTAGCAAAAAATCCTAATGTTGAAAAGATTTTTTGTGTAGAATTGGTTGAAGAAGCCGTTAAACTATGTCAACCAATTGTAAAAAAGCAAATTCTAATGGATCAGCATGAAAAAGTTGTTTCCGTTGTAGGAGATTATAATTTTCTAGAATTGCCCGACAATTCAGTTGATTTTGCTATATCTTGGGATGCTATGCATCATTCTCAAGATCCAGTAATTACATTACAAGAGTGTAAACGAGTTTTAAAAAAAAATGGAATATTCATAATAATTGATCGAGCTCACAATAACTCTACCTCTGATGAAGAAATTGAAAGAATTTTAAATATTACATACGATGAGGAATTTTTAAAAAAGAACTATCGTAGATTAGATGAAAAACTCACACGAAAAGAGAATGGGGAACACGAATACAGATTTTATGAATGGAAAGAATTTTTTCAAAAATCTGGATTCGAACTAGTTTCTAGTGTTATAATAAAAACAAAAACCGAAGAAAATCTAAAATTAAAAAATGATGATAATGTTAAAGAAATTTTTACTGAATATGAATTGGGTGCTTTTGGTAATAGGAAAATAGCATATGTGTTATCCCCTCTTAAATAATGATAACATTAAGCAGATAAGGATAAAAACTATCACTGATTTTTTTTTTATGAAGATTCTAATTATAGGATTTGGTTCTATTGGCAAATGTCATGTTAATAATCTTATACAAAATACTGATTGTGAGACAATTATATGCTCCAAACGGAAAAAGTGGAGGATGATAAAGATTTGAAATTTGGAAGAATAAATAAACTATTTAATTTGAAAGATCGGATTATTGTACTCACAGGCAGTGCTGGATTGTTAGGTTCACAATATGCTCAGATTTTAAGCGATGCAGGTGCAACATTGATACTAGTTGATACTAATACCAGAAAAAATAAAGATTTACAAAATAAAATTAATAAAAAATTTCATATAAATTCAATATCTATGGATGTAGATATTACCTCTAAAAATGAAGTTAGAAAATTAGCATTGGATGTAAAAAAGAGATTTGGCCGAATTGACGGACTAATAAATAATGCATTTCTAAACCATGCAAAAAATCAAGCTAAGAATGGAAAGAATTCCTTTGAAAC
>Ga0208879_1002232_pt1 | contig 17343 bp, 13 predicted proteins | sample Knorr_S15_td_Bot_FD_185605 | JGI IMG/M metagenome (GOLD analysis project Ga0208879, IMG submission 185605) | Marine microbial communities from Southern Atlantic Ocean transect - Knorr_S15_td_Bottom_ad_5009_LV_A (SPAdes) (version 2) | ecosystem: Environmental > Aquatic > Marine > Oceanic | place... | reverse complement strand
CTCGATGCCCATCATTTTGATGAGGTCCAGTTGCGCCTCGGCCCAGTCGATGCTCTGCTCCGACTCGACCACCATGCGCTCCATCAACTCGCGGCTGGCTGTGTCCTTAACATCGGCGCACAGCTTGACGCCATCATTGTAAGTGGCCGCGCCCTTGATCTCCAGTGCCATGCCGTTCTCAATCTGCTCCTTCGGGTTGTCGCCCACGTTGATGACGTCGTAGCGCGAGATGGCCGGCAGCCCGTCAAGAAACAGGATGCGGTCGATGATCTCCTCCGCGTGCTTCATTTCCTCGATCGACTCTGCGTAGTAATGATCCGCCAACTTTTTGAGCCCCCAGTTGAGGCACATCTTGGAGTGGATGAAGTACGTGTTGATCGCCGTCAACTCGATGGTCAGGCCGGCGTTCAACGCCTCAATGACTTGTTCGTTTCCTTTCATGATTTATTTTTGGTTGCGATTCCGCCGCCCGGATTTAGGACAGGACGAAACCAAGTTTCACACGCGCCGATTGTAAACCACAAACCGGCAGCCAAAGAAAGAAGTTTGTTTGGTGACATTGAGACTTAATCCCATACGCAGCCCGGCGAAAGGCTTGTCTTCCTACGCGGCGTGACACTCGCACAGTGTCCTGATGCTGCCACAGCCCGGGCACGGCCCGGACTCGACCGGCAGCCCAGCCAACAAGCGCTGGATGCGGCATTGGCAACTGCCACAGCCCGCTCCGGCCGAAGTCAGCCGCGAGACCTCCTCAACAAGCTGGGCATCCCCTTCGTCAATTGCCTTGCGAATCGCCGACGCCGTCACTTGAAAACCGTGACAAATCAGCGTGTCGGCCGAGTGCGCCTGGCCAAGCGCCATGTCCAAAATCGTCGCCATCGCAAAAAGCGGTGCGGCTCATCGGAAAAAAGCAGGACAAGTGCAAGCTGTTTTTTGAGACTGAGTCTTGTTTTCATGGGCTGTAATTGAGTCAGCACTTGGCTAAACAGTCCAGAATTACTGTTTTCATTGCTCTTTCACCCTATTTTATCCTCATGAAAACTCGCCGTTCCGCAGCGGATACGGCCATCCTTCAGGGTTGAGCCGGCGAGTTGGCCACATGGATGATCGCCTTGACGATCCCGTCCGCATAGTCCGCGACATGGTCGAATGCCGCCTTCGTTTCGTCCAAGGTGAAGTGATGGGTCGCGAGAGGATCAACGATGACCGCCCCGCTGGCAACGAGGTCGATGGCCGCCTTCGTGCAATCGTTTTGGCGGCGGACATTTTGAAGGCGCAGCTCCTTGCGACGCATCGAGTCCACCCTGAAACTGACCCGGTCGCTCTCCGGTATGCCGACCAGCACCAGTGCGCCACCCGGCTTGAGCAACTCGACCGCTTGGCCAAGCGTCTCCTGCCGACCGGCACATTCGAAGACGCAATCGAGCCCGTCGGGTTCCTCCTTCAGAATCGCTTTCACTACATCCTCGCTCGTCGGCGCGCCGGTCCAGTCGGCACCGCAGCGCTTGGCCAAGCCGAGCCGATCGTTAAGCAGGTCAGTGACGTAAGTTCGGCTTGGGCAAAAGCGCGCCCATCGCCAAGAGGACACTCACGCCAATCGGTCCCGCTCCCAAAACACCCACCGCGCCGCCAGACTGCATCGCCGAGAGGCGCACCGCATGGACGCCGACCGACAACGGCTCGACCAGCGCCGCCCGCTCCAGAGCCGGCTTCGGCCGCTCATGGATTTCCAACTCCCGTATCCCGGTGAAAAGCGCGACGTTCATCCGTGTTCGTTTACCTCCGCTTGGCCAAGCAGACAATTCCCCCGCCTCTTTGCGACAACAAAATTTCGCGCTTGGCCAAGCGGCGGGAGTTGCCACTTGTGCGAACGTGTGACGCCACTAAACTCCCGGCATGCGTTTGGTTGTGTTGCTTTTGTGTGCGCCGGGGCTGCTTCTGGCTGAAAACTGGCCGGGCTGGCGCGGGCCAAGCGGCGACGGGATCAGCCCGGAAAAAGGCATCCCGACAACATGGAGCGCCACGGAAAACATCGCCTGGAAAGTTGCCATCCCCGGCAACGGACATTCCTCGCCCGTCGTCTGGGGCAACAAGGTTTTTGTTACAACCTGCCTGCCGGAAAAAGAACAGCGCGTTCTGCTCTGCCTCGATCGGCGCACCGGTGAAACGCTTTGGCAGACGGTCGTGCTGACGTCGCTGCTGGAAACCATCCACTCCCTCAACAGCCGGGCCTCCAGCACGCCCGCCACGGACGGGCAGCGCGTGTTCGTCACGTTCATGAAAGCGGACAACCGGAAAATCCCCGCGCCGAACGTGGGCACCCCGCGCCTCATCACACCCGGGAATCTCTTCGCCGCCGCTTACGACATGGCCGGAAAACAAAAGTGGAAAACCGTCGTTGGCGAGTTCGTCAGCGCCCACGGATTCAACACCTGCCCCGTGCTTTTTGAGGACTTGGTGATCCTCAATGGCGATCACGACGGCAACGCCTACCTCGTAGCGCTGGATCGCGTCACCGGCGCAGAGCGCTGGCGCATCCGGCGAACCAACAACACCCGCAGCTACGTCACGCCAATCATCCGGGGGATCGGTGGCCGCACGCAGATGATCCTCTCCGGCAATATGTGCATCGCCAGCTACAACCCGCGCAACGGCAAGCGCCACTGGATCATCGACGGCCCGACAGAACAGTTCGTGGCGTCGATGGTGTACAACGGGAAATACGTTTTTGCTACCATGGGATATCCCGGCCGCCACGTCGTCGCCATCCGCCCCGAAGGCCGCGGCAATGTGACCGACACCCACATCGCCTGGCGCACCAATCGCGGCGCAGGTTACGTGCCCTCGCCCGTCGTCGGCGGCCCGTACCTGCTCGTCGTCGCAGACAGCGGCATCGCCAGTTGCTTCGACGCCGACACCGGCAAACGACATTGGATGGAACGCCTCCACGGCGGACATACCGCGTCAACCGTCATGGCGGATGGCCTGGTTTATTGCGTCTCCGACAGCGGAGTGACCACCGTCATTCGCCTCGATGAAACATTCAATGTCATCGCCAGAAACGAGCTCGGGGAAAAAGTCACCGCCAGCGCGGCCATCAGTCAGGGCCAACTCTTCATCCGCACCCACAGGCACCTCTACTGCATCGGCGCAACCAAAACCGGCAAGTGATCACCGGGTACGGAGGCCAGGCGCTTGGCCAAGCGCGGTCATCCCAGCCCGGCGATGGGTGGGTGGTCGAGGAGGTCGGTGACTTGCTTCGGGGCGTTGGGGATGAGTCGCAGTTGGCCGGGGTCGATCACCGTGCGGAGGATGGTTGAAATGAGGTGCTTCGGCCCGAACGCGTCGGTGACCGGCTCGCCGCCCATGCGGTCCGATTTTCCAATGACCAGGCCGCCGTCGATGCCGCCGCCGTAAAGCATCAACGGTGCCAGGCGCGCCCAATGATCGCGACCGCCGCGTTTGTTGAGCTTGGGCGTGCGGCCCATTTCGCCGCAGCAGACAAGCATGATCTTATCGGACAAACCACGAGCTTCGCAGTCCTCGATAAACGCCGCCACGGCATGGTCAAAACTGTACCCGACAGCCTCCATGCCGTCGCGCATGTTGAGGTTGTTGCCATCGGCGTGCATGTCCCACACGCCGGCGTAGCTCGCATGGATGGTCACGTAGCCGCAACCGGCCTCGCACAACCGGCGCGCCTGCAGGAGCAGCTTGCCGATCGTGCCGGCCTGGGCGTTGTAGTAACCCTTCGTGCCGCGGGTCACCGAGTTCCATTTATCGCCGCGGACGTAACGGCTCGTGTCATAGAGCGCTAGGGTCCTGGCGTCCTCCTGCGACAGGTCCAACGCCCTCGACACACCGCCACCGAGCAACACCTCCGCGGCCTGCTGTTGGATGTCATCGAGCGCACTGATCTCACCGTTGGCATCGATCGCACGATTCAGGCTGTCCAAACCGGCGAGCAGTTTTCGCCGCTCAAAAAAACGCTCCCGCGGCATCGCCAAGTTCATGTCGTCCTGCAGTTGCCCACCCTTCCCCGGGATGAACGGGGCGTAACTTTTGCTGTACGGGCCGGTCGCCGAAATGTTGCCGCGCGCTTCCGGCCCGGGCACATCGGGGTCCACCGAGCGCGGAAAGAGCACCACGTTGGTTGGCATGCCGGAGTTCGCCCGCGTGACGCCGGCCACGCGCGCATAGTGCACGCCGATGTTCGCCTGTTTTGAGGAGTCGCTGACAATCGGCTGGATGTTGTGCCCGGAATTGCCGGTGTGAAACGAGCGCACCACCGTGACTTTGTGTGCCAGTTTGGCCAGGCGCGGCAGCCAACCGCTAAATCGCACTCCAGGCAGCGAGGTCGGAATCACGTCACCGACCGAGCGCACGCCCAATGGCGCATCCGGCTTCGGATCAAACGTCTCGTGCTGGCTCGGCCCGCCCTGCTGAAACAGGAAAATGACCGACTTGCCGGTAAGCGGATTCGGCTGGCCGTTGGCCAAGGCCTTAACGCCGAGCAGCGACGATAGCGACAGCCCACCCAAGCCAAGTGTGCCCACTCGGAGCAACTCCCGTCGGCTTATCGGCTGTTGGCCATCGAAAAAAGTCAGCATCGCTATCCGGTTGGGATTGGGAGGCTATGCTCTTGGCCAAGTTTTGCTAGTAAAAAACAAGGCCTTTGAGGAGTCCTCCATTACTTCCCAGTTATGTTCCTTGCTGACTCGGCCTGCTTGCGGCGCTTGGCCAAGGTGTCCTTCATCCGATTCACGACGGCGCGGTGCCTGGGCGACTTGGCCAAATTGGTGTATTCCATCGGATCTTTCTCCAGATCGTACAACTCGGCTGCCTTGACTGCGCCCCACTCGGCGTAACGCCAGCGCTTGGTCCGAATGGAACGCCCCAGTTGATTTCCACGGGACACGACGGTGTATGCGCTTGGCCTGCCCGCTCCGCTGGGTTCGCGAATCAGCCCCGCGTAACTCCGTCCCTGCAGATATGCCGGAGCGGGCAAGTCGCAAAGCTCGGCCAGGGTCGGGAACAGGTCGATCGTTTCGACCAAGCCTTCGCTGCGAGTGCCGGCCTTGGACACACCGGGAACTCGCACCACCAACGGCACGCGGGCACACTCCTCGAAAAGCGTCACCTTACCCCACATAAAATGTTCGCCCAAGTGGTAGCCGTGGTCGGAGGTGAAAATGACGATCGTGTCTTCCCAAAGTTTTTGTGCCTTCAACTTGTCGAGAATCAATCCGATCTGCGCATCCACAAACGAAACGCAGGCATGATAAGCCTGCGTGTATTCACGTCGAAGCGGATCATTCTCCCTGCCCAACTCAAACCCAAAGCCGCTGAACCGTTTGACCATCGCCATCTTCGGAATATCGGCCCAATCGTTGGCCGGACTCAGCTCAAACTGAAGTTCACGCCGCGGATAGAGGTCGAAATATTTCTGTGGCGCGATGAACGGAACGTGCGGTTTGTGGATGCCAACCGTGATAAAGAACGGCTTGTCGCCGTAGCTTTTTTTGTCGATCCACTCGACGACTTTGCGGGCGTTCCGGCCATCCCGATGCTGCGAGTCGTTCAACCCGCTTGGCCCGTAGCCGGGGCTCGATTGGCCGCGCGTTTGGGTGAACATCTTCGGCAATTGTTGCTTCCATAGCCTGCGGGACTTCCCGCGTTCGACCGAACCATTCTTGGCCTCAAACTTTTTTCGCGCCTCAGTCACAAACGGAAACTCGTCGTTCTCAAATCGATGATACTCGTTCCACCCGAGATCGCCTGGTTCATGCCGCACCGTGTGGAACACCTTGCCAACGCCCCCGGTCCAGTACCCGTTCTCTTTCATGAATTGCGGCAACGATGGCGTACCCGGTCGCGTCTCACGAATATCGATCTTGTTATTCAGCACGCCGGTCGACTCGGGATACAACCCGCTGAGAAACGACGCACGGGACGGCCCACAAACAGGGTATTGGCAGTAGGCCCGGGTGAAGATCAGGCTCTCCTTGGCCAAGCGATCGAGGTTGGGTGTCTTGATGTGCTGATACCCGGAAGTGCTGACGTGCGTATTCAGATCATCGCAAACAATGAGCAACACATTCAGCTTTGCATTGGCCAAGTTGGCGGCGAACAAAAAGCAGAGAAACGCCGCGGCTTTGTGCAGGAAATTCACTTGGTTTTGTTCTGTTTCTGACGGGCTTTTCTGCGCTCGGCACGCTTTTTTTCCCGTGCGGCATCTTTTGGTTTGGGCTCTTCAGCCGTAGCCCGATCCCTTGGCCAAGTGGCGTTGCTTTTGCCCGCCGACTGGACCATCTCGGCCAGCCAGGTTTCGTGCCGCTTGGCCAGGCGCCTGGCCAACTCCGGCCGCTTGGCCGCGAGGTCCGTTTTCTCCGATGGATCGCTGGCCAAGTCGTAAAGTTCATATTTTTGCTTGAAACCGTGCGCCTTCCAGTTGCCTTCCCTCACAGCCCATTCGCCCTTGGGCTCGCCGCTGTTCCAATAAAGCACCGGGTGATGGGCCGTCGATTTTCCCATGAGCAACGGCAACAAACTTTTGCCGTCGAACACCCGCTTGGCCGCACCCTTCGTGCCCATGGCATCGACCACCGTCGGGAGGATATCGAGCGAGATCACGGGGGCATCGATGGTGCGTCCGCCAGCAAACCTGGCCGGCCAACTGATCACCCAGGGCGTCCGAATACCACCCTCGTAGAGGCTCCCTTTGAAGCCACGCAGGATTCCGTTGTTCGCGTTCATTGCCTTCGCACCACCATTGTCAGTCAGGAAAAATAACAACGTATTTTCCCAAAGCCCCTCGTCCTTCAGTTTCTTGACCACCGCACCAACGCCGAGATCCAAGTGATGAAGCATCGCCATGAGGATCGCACGTTTTTTGTCGAGTTGCGGAAACATCTTTTGCATCCGTGCAATGTCCTCCTTGGGCGCCTGGGCCGGCGCATGCACAGCATTGTAGGCGAGGTAGAGAAAGAAAGGCTTCTGCTTTTGCCGGTCGATGAAGGCCACGGCTTCCTCCGTCAATCGAGTTGTTAGATAGCCTTCGTAATCTCCCTCTTTGATTCGTTCTTTGTTGCGATAGATCGGTGCATACTCGGGGCCTTTCACTCCGCGTAATTGGAAGTAGTCGTGACCTCCACGGCCCATGAACTTGTAGCACTCGTCGAAACCGCGATTCAGCGCATGCATCTTAAGTTTCGGATAATCCGTATCCAGCCCCATGTGCCATTTGCCCACCGCCATGCTGGTGTAGTCGTCCGGCAAAAACGAAGGGAATATTTTTGTTTTTGGATTAAAACCACGGCCGCCATCGCCAGCGGTGTAAATACCCACCCGCTGCTGATATTGGCCCAACATCAACCCCGCCCGAGTCGGCGAACAAACGTGGCCACTGGTGTACGCCTGTGAAAAGAACACCCCTTCACGAGCCAGCGCATCCATGTGCGGCGTCGCCACCTCCTTGGGATGATCGGGATTAAAGCTAATGTCCGCATAGCCTTGATCATCGGTGAGGATCACCACGATGTTGGGTGGAGCCAGGTTCTCAGCACTGAGGCCTAGAGTTGGGGAGAACAGGATCAGCGCCACGACGATTGATAAGGTAATCCGCACGGTTCAGGTCAGGGTACCAGATCAATAATTCGGGAAAAGTTTATTGTTGGAAAGCGCTATACCTATTCAACGGATTACAGCAAGAAGCTTTCGCTGTAGTGCCTCGCCCGCTTTGCCAGCCTTACCCCGATTTAGATAAACGAAATTGTGGGCTCCGGAATTGCCGGTGACAATGTCGGGGTATTCATCCCCGTTCAGATCCCCCAAACCCACACAGTAGGTTCGACTAGCTGCTTCCCCAAAAGAAAGGCTCCGATATTTTATTCCTTTGAACTCGTTAAAATAAATCGCGTTTCTTTGGCCGGCATTGCCAATCACAATATCCATGTCCCCATCCTGGTCCATGTCCGCTACAGCGACTGAATAAGAATGATCCTGTACCTCGCCAAATGCCGTTGATTTGGCAAACCCGCCTTTGCCATCATTAAAAAATACCCGGTTGGGTTGCCCCACATTGGCGGCGATAATATCCAAGTGCCCGTCCCCATTCATGTCTCCCAGAGCCACTGAGCGGGTATTGTCCCTGCCCGTGCCATAGGCAATCGCCTTACCAAATTTTTTCCCGCCGGCATTCAGGTAAATCGCATTGGGTTGCCCATCGCGGTTGGCCAGCACCGCATCGGGTTTCTTGTCCCCATTGAGGTCACCAATGGCGATATCAATCGTGGAATCAGCACCTGAACCCAGCACCTGGCCATTCACCAGATCGCCTTTGTCTGAGTTGTAATAAATGAAATTGGCCGCCCGGCGATTGGCGATGAGAATGTCGGGTCTTTTATCTCCATTCAGGTCGGCAATGGTCAGGTTGCGGGTGTTCTGGGTTGCCGACCCGATGGCCGGGCCCGGCGCATAATCGCCTCGTAGGTTCCTCAAGTAGACGCGACTTTGTTGTCGATCATTGGCAACGGCAATATCCACGAGCCCATCTCCGTTGTAGTCAATGGCCCGCGCGGCATAGCTGCGGTCTTTGCCGGTCCCAAACGGGATCATTTGACTAAACGCACCCTTACCATTGTTAAAGTAAGCCCGGTTCGGGCCACCCCAATGGCGGCCATTGGCCACCAGCACATCCAGATCCCCGTCTCCATCCAAATCATTGATTTCAACGGAGGCTGTTAATTCAGCAGGCGGGGCGGCTTTACCGGGCGTGGATGCAGCCGGGGTCGATGTCTTTTCCTCTGCGATACAATAGAGATGTGTGCGCCCACGGATGTACAACTCATTGCCAACGATGGCCGGTGAGGCATCCACGTCTTCCCCCAGCCGGTTGACCCGCTCGACATTCAGTTTGGGACCCGGCGAAATGATAGCCGTATTTCCGCTTCGACCGGTCACATAAATTCGATCCCCAACAGCGACCGGCGAAGCGTAGACCCCGTAAAGGCCTTTGATCGGTTCGCCCACATAGTTGGCTTTGCCATCGTGCGCATCGTAACAGGAGAGCCGGGCCTGGTTTGCACTGAAGAAATAGACCTTTTCCTGGTGCAACAGCAGTGAAGGGATATACGGGGTGGAACGATGCACTTCCCAGGCAATGGCTTTTGTGCCGGTCAAATCTCCCTGATGACCCAGTTTAATGGCGTACATGGCCCGCCCGCGATAGCCGCTGGCAACATACACCATGCCCAACCCGGAAACCGGGGAGGGAATCGCATTCACCGTTTGTCCGCCACAAGCCCACAACACCGTGCCATCCTTGATATCGTAGGAACGCACGCGATGGGTTCCGCTGACCACCACCTGGGTTTGCCCGTCGTGTTGCACGATTAAAGGCGTGGCCCATGAGGTGATCTCATCCCGATTAGCTTTCCATATCGTTTTACCGGTCAGTTTGTTTAAGGCGACGATGAAGGATTGCCCTTCATGATCCCAGTTGACGATCAGCGTGTCCCCGTGAAGTGCGGGCGAACTCCCTTCACCGTAGTGGCGCCGCGTCGTCATCTTGCCCAGGTCCCGGCTCCAGACACGTTTGCCTTCAAGGGTGTAACAATGCACCCCACGCGACCCGTAGTTGATATAGAGATGTTGCCCGTCAGTCACCGGAGAAGAGGAAGCGTAGCCGTGATCTCGGTGGTGCCCTTCATGCGGCAACTCTTCGCGAACGGTTTTACGCCAAAGAAACTTGCCGGTTCGCCGGTCAATGCACAGGACATCAAAGCGGTGAACGAGTTTGGGCTCCGGATTGACGACGACGGACAATGGTTTGCTCCCCTCAATTTTCACACGTGTCTTGGCAATGGCTTCGGCGTTGGCCTGGACGCCGGTGGACTCGGCCAATAGAAGAAACAGTCGGTGATTCCAGATGATAGGCGTGGAACTGCCTTGGCCGGGGATCTTGACCTTCCACTTGATATTTTGGGTGGAACTCCATTGGGTGGGCGGATTGCCGTGGGTAACGGTTCCATTGGCATTGGGCCCACGCCATGTGGGCCATTGGTTGGCGGCTGGGTTGGCCGCCTGCAGGCTTGGAGTTGGGCGGAACAGGATCAGGCCCGTGATGACAAAAAAAGAAATTCTCATGGTTGTCCCCTAATCCAACCCCGGTATGGGGGCGTCGGAGGCAATATCATCACCTTGCCAGTTAACCTTGCCATTGTCGTACAGGAGGATGCGGTTCTTGCTGCCAGGTGCCGGCTTGAGGTTGATCTCGGGTAGAAATTTTTTGTGTCGGTTGATCACTTTGCCGTACTTGGGATCCTTCGCCAAGTTGGCCCACTCGTTGGGGTCTTTCCTCATGTCGTACAGTTCCTGGCTGCCATCGGCGTACTGGATAAAGCGCCAGTGTTCACTGCGCACCCCGTGGTTGTCATGGTTATGCGTGGTGATGGCCGGCCATTTGCGCTCGGCTTGCGCGTTGCGCAGCTGCGGCATCAGGCTGTGCCCTTCGAGTTTCTTGTTCTCAGGCAGTTTTAAGAGTTCAGTGAGGGTCGGGTAAATATCCAACAACTCAGCCGGTTGGGCACACACCTGGCCGGGCTTCACACCCGGGCCGGCAAACACCAGCGGCACCCGGGTTCCGTCGTCCCACAATGTGTTTTTGCCGGTGATGGCCTTCTCGCCGATGTGCCAGCCGTGATCCGACCACAGGACGATCACCGTGTTGTCATCAAATTCATTTCGCTTGAGGGCGGTGAGGACGCGTCCGACCTGGCTGTCGACGAAGCTGGTGCAGGCCAGATAACTGCGGACCAGATTGCGCCACTGGTTGTTTTCCTCGAGCCACTTGTGGCGCACCTCCGGCAGGTACCAGTGCATGTACCACGAGAATCGAGGCGTGTCGTCGCGGTCGCCGCGAAGGATTTTCGGCAATACACTGTCGTCGTCCGGATAAAGATCGAACCATTTTTGCGTCGCGTAACACGGGACATGCGGCAGGAAGAAGCCGACCGACATGAAGAAAGGTTCCTGTGGCTTGGCATCGAGTTGATCGACCGCCCAGGAGGCCACCTTCCAGTCACCCTTGTCCTCGTCCTTGTGAGGGAACGTTCCCCAGTCAACAAGTCGATGATTGCCGAACGGCGTCGTCACCAGCTTCTTCGGCGGGAACGGTGCTCCGCTTGCTCCCGGCCCAAGTATGTCAAATTCCTTGTCCGTTTTTTGCCGGCCGTAACGTCCGTGATAAATCTTGCCGGTCGAGTACGTCGTGTAGCCGCCGTGTTGCTTGAGATACTGCGGCAGCGTCACGAGATCTTTCAACTCCGGCACCGTTCGAAACCAAGGCGACAGACCGTAAATACCGGTCGTGCTGGGCCGCATCCCGGTCATCAAGCTTGTGCGTGACGGGTTGCACAACGGCGCCTGGCAATGGGCGTTCGTGAACGCCGTGCCGCGCCTGGCCAAGCGATCGATGTGCGGTGTCTTTGCCATCGGATGCCCACCGAGATAGCCGATCCAATCGTTCTGATCATCGATCGCAATAAAGAGAACGTTCGGATTTTTATCCGCTGCCTGAAGCGCGGTCGACAACACGACCGCAGCCAACAACTGAAGAGGGAAGCGCATGCTCATCATCTCTAATTCGCGATGCAGAAAAGGTGTTTTTCGCCTCGGATCAAGAGTTGATCCCGGACGGGAACCGTGGTCGCAATGATCCGCTCGCCCATATTGTTTTCAGCGAGAAATTTGAATCCGTCGGTGATGCCGGCGACCATGATCACGCCGTCCTCGCGCGAGGCGTAGAGCTTGCCGTCCGCCACGGTCGGCGACGAGTAGTAGCTGGCGCGGTTCTTCGGAAACTGGCCGTACCAAAGTTTGTTGCCGGTGCTGGAATCGAGGCAGGTCACCGAGCCGCGATCACCAAGGACGTAAACTTTTCCATCCTTAACCGCCGGCGTTGGCACGAACGAGCCTGTGCCGGTCAGGGTCCACTTGCGATTGGACTTGGTGATGTTGCCGTTGCCGCTCAACTCAATTCCGGCCACGTGCTTGCCGCGGCCGTACGGCACGATCGCCATGTCGCCTGCGAGCACCGAGGAGGCCACCTGCACCCAGTTGCTGCGCTGGTCGGGGTTGAATCCTTCACAGGTCCAGAACAATTTTCCGTCGGCGGCGTTGTGGATGGTCAAGCGCTCGGCACCCCAGACCACGATCGCTTCTCGGCCCTGATACTGCACCACATGCGGCGTCGCGTAGCTGTGATCGCACTCCACCGGCGTCTCGTAGTTGCGGGATTCCTTCCACGCCAGCTCGCCGGTGCGCTTGTCGAACGCCGCCAGGTACGATTCGCCGGAGTGCATCACCGCCAACACCACGTGCTTGACTGTCAAAACCGGTGATGTGCCGATGTCCCAGTACAGGGTGTCCCGCGCGAACCGATCCTGCAGGTTGGTCTTCCACAGCAGTTTGCCCTTCAGCGTGAAGCCGGCGAGGTTGCCGCTTTTGAAATAGGCGAAGAGCAACCTGCCGTCGGTGATCGCCGAGGGATTGCTGCCTGAACCGTTGCGATGTTTGCCGGCTCGCTCGTCGCCGACCTCCGTCTGCCAGAGCTTCTTCCCGTTCCAGTCGAACGCGATCACGCTGTCCCGCCCGTCGCTGGGGCTGGTGATGATGATTTGGTCCTTCCAAACGATCGGAGTGGAGCAGCCCTTGGCCGGCAGCTCGGTTTTCCACTTCACGTTTTTCTCGTTATCAAAGTTCGCGATATAGCTGCCGCTGGCAGTCGAGCCGTTTTCGTTCGTACCGCGCCAGTTCGGCCAATTCGCCTCCGCACCATTGGCCAGGCCGGGCAACGCCAACGCCAAGCCGGCAGCCAAGGCGAAGATGTTTCGATGTGGGTTTGTCATTTTCGTTTTCGTTTTCGGTAAATTAATAGTTCGTGTTGGGTTCGGTTCCAGCGAGATATTGCACACGGCGGTAGACCTCGCCCTTGTTGAACTTCAACTTCACTTTTTCGGGATCGTAACCGTGACCGATCTGGTCGCGCAGGTAGACGATCGTGTTGAACGCAATCATCAGCTCCTGCTCGGTCTCGGCGGTGTTGACCACCCCGTACAGTGTCGGCATGGGGTCGATGGCTTTGATGCCGCCGAGGAATTCCGCCGCCCGAACACGCACCATCAGGTCCCTGTCCTTCAGCAACGGCTTGGCGGCCTTGGCCATGGGCTTGGCTTGTTCGCCAAAGCTGGAGCAGACCTTTAGCGCCCAGTAGCGGCGCAGGATGCCCTTGGAGCGCAGTGCCTGGCCAAGTTTCTTGCGGGCATCAGCAAATGGAACCAGTGCCAGGTCGGCGAGATCTGAAAGCCTGCTGACCTGCTGCGCGTTTTTGCGGCCAAACGCGACCCCATCGCCAAGCGCGTCGGTAACCATCCGGTTCTCGGGGTAAAAACTCAGGTCGTTGATTGATTTCATTTTGGAGCGCAACCGCCCGCGCAAATCGGCCAGGCGCTTGGCCTGGTCCGGATCACCGGCGAGATTGTTCACCTCGTGCGGGTCGGCCTCTAGATCGAACAACTGTTCGACAGGCCGCCGCTCGAAGAACTGGCGCTGCACACGGTTCAACCGGTCGGCCCGGTAAAGGTCGCGCCAATTGTCGTATGCCAACTGCCGGTAGCGGTAGTTGTTTTGCAGGCCGTCGGCGTAGTAGCCCTGGTAATTGCGGATGTACTTCCACTTGCCCTTGCGGAAGGTACGAACCATGTCGAACTTCTCGTCAAACCGGTCGGCATGGCCGAAGACTTCGTCGCGCTTGGCCAGGTCGGCCGCGCTCACGCCCTGCCCCAGGAACGCCACACCATCAAGTTCCTTGTGCGGCTTGATCCCGGCCAAGTTGAGCACGGTCGGGCCAAAGTCGATGAAGCTCACGAAGCCGTCCGTTCGGTCGCCCCGCTTGTGATCGGCGAGGTGCCTGAAATTCTCCGGGATGCGCACGACCAGCGGCACGTGCAGGCCACTCTCGTAGGCGTAGCCCTTGCTGCGCGGCATCACCCCGCCATGATCGCCGAAGTAAAACACGAACGTGTCCTCGAGCAACCCGTCCTCGGCGAGTTGCTTCACGATGCGCCCGACATGGCCATCAATGATTTTCATCCGGTCAAAATAGCGCGCCTTGGTGTAGCGCATGATTGGCGTGTCGGGAAAGTAAGGCTGCAACTCGACATCATCCGGCGACGTCTCGGTTGGCTTCTCCATCTGTTTCAGCGGGAAATGCAACCGGCTCTCATGCGAGTCGGCAAACGACTGCATGTGAAAGAACGGCATGTCCCTGTTTGGTCGATTGCGCCAACTGGCCTTGCCGGAGGACATGTCCCACGCCTGCTTCATGTCGACCTTGAAGTTGTAGTCGGTCTTGGAGTTGTTTGTGGCGTAGTAGCCCTGCTCCCGCAGCACTGCCGACCACGGCTTCACGCCCGGGGGCAGGTTGGCCAAGGCCGATTTGCGGTGATACTGAAAACCGACACGTGGCGCGTGCATCGCCGTGGCCAGGGTCGTCCGTGCGACGGAGCAGACCGGAGCACCGGAGAAGGCATGGTTGAACGTCAGCCCCTCGGCGGCCAGGCGCTCGATATTCGGCGTCACACCAAGCCTGTGGCCGTACAGCCGCAGGTAGTGGATCGAGTTGTCCTCCGATACAATAAAGACAAAATTGGGCCGCTTGGCCGGCTCCACCGCGTTGGCCAGGCCGGTCAACAAACTCGCTGCAAGCAGGCCGAACATCAGTCGAGAAAAGTGCATGCGAAGATTCAAAGCCAAGCGCATGGCCAATGACAACGCCAAAATGCCTGTTTTGGATTGTATTTTGTCGCCCATGCCGTTAGCAATCGCCTCGCACACAAAGCGACCCAATTCTATTTAAACAATAAAATGGCCTTTTTCCCGAAGATTAAAAAGATCAAATACGAAGGACCGGACAGCAAAAATCCGCTCGCCTTCAAGTGGTACGACGAAAACGAAATCGTCGCCGGCAAAACCATGAAAGATCACCTGCGATTCTCCGTGGTTTACTGGCACACCTTCCGCAATCCCCTGTCTGACCCGTTCGGTGTCGGCACGGCCCTGCGCCCCTGGGATGACGGCAGCGAGTCGGTCAAGAACGCACAGAAGCGCGTTCGTGCCGCCTTCGAGTTCATCGAAAAACTCGGCGCGCCGTATTACGCCTTTCACGATCGCGACGTCGCGCCCGAGGGCAAAAGTTTGGCCGCCTCCAACAAGAATCTTGAAGCCGTGGCCATGGTGCTCAAGGCCGAGCAACAGCGCACCGGCATCAAGCTGCTTTGGGGCACCGCCTGCCTTTTCGCCAACCCGCGCTACATGCACGGAGCCGCCACAAGCTGCAACGCCGACGCCTTCGCCTACGCCGCCGCGCAGGTGAAAAAAGCCATCGAGGTCACCCACCAACTCGGCGGCGAAGGCTACACATTCTGGGGCGGCCGCGAAGGCTACTCGACGCTTTGGAACACCGACATCGGCCGCGAACTCGACAACCTCGGCAGGTTCCTCCACATGGCCGTCGATCACAAAAAGAAGATCGGCTTCAAGGGCCAGTTTTACATCGAGCCGAAGCCGAAGGAACCGACCAAGCACCAGTACGACTCCGACGCCGCCGCGTGCCTGAACTTCCTCCGGCAATACAAGTTGACGAGCCACTTCAAACTCAACCTCGAGACCAACCACGCCACCTTGGCCGGTCACGAGATGCATCACGAACTCGAAGTCGCCGTCGCCGCCAACGCGCTTGGCAGCATGGACGCCAACACCGGCGACCCGATGCTCGGCTGGGACACCGACCAGTTCCCGACCAGCATTTACCTCACCACCCAGTGCATGCTATCGCTCCTCAAGATGGGCGGCCTCAAAACCGGCGGCGTAAACTTCGACGCCAAGGTGCGCCGCGAAAGCTTCGAGCCGGTGGACCTGTTCCACGCGCACATCGGCGGCATGGACGCCTTCGCGCGAGGCCTCAAAATCGCCGCCGCCATCCGCGCCGACGGACGGCTAGAGGCATTCGTGAAAAACCGCTACCGCTCATGGGACACCGGCATCGGCAAAAAAATCGAGTCCGGCAAAGCAAGTTTCAAAACCCTCGAAACCTACATGCTAAAGAAAGGCGAAGCCGACAAAAACGAAAGCGGCCGCCAGGAATTTTTGGAAAACCTCATCAACGAGTTCATCTAAGACCCGCGAAACCAATTACCCAAAAGGCGGCTCCCACGAGCTGCCTTTTTTATTGGCCCAGCGAACAACCCGGAGTTGCGGAAGAGGGATTTCGAGCCTAGCTTTCGGGCGTGAAGCGTTTTGGTGTTGTTCTGATTTTGGCCTGCCTGTTTTCGGGAGCGGAGCTTTTTGGAACAGAGCCAGCTGCCTCGCTTGAAGTACGGATCAAAGCTGTCGCGAAAACGTTTCATGCTTCATACAAAACCAAGCCGGACAAGGCCATCGCCGAACTGCTGACTTCCGTCGAAGCGCTTGGCCAAGCGTTCCCGAAAAGCGAACAACCGTGGCGTCTGCTCGCCAATGCTGCGGGGTTCGCCAGCGAGCCAACTCACAAAAAGAGGCTGTTTAAAAAGCTGGCCGCCTTGGATGCGAAACAATTTCCAAAAATCACGCGCGAAGCCAAAGAGGAACTCGCTTGGTTTGAGTTTTTGGAGCGGCCGATCGATCTCCGGTTCACCGCAGCCGACGGCCGCGAGGTCGACTTGGCCAAGCTGCGAGGCAACGTCGTCCTCATTTATTTCTGCGCCTCGTGGTGCCCGCCCTGCGTGCACGAATATCCCAAACTCAAGTCCGTGTACGACCAATTCCACAAACAGGGGTTTGAGATTGTTGGGATTTCGGTCGACCAATCACGCGCCAGTTTCGATCGCTACACCCAGCGCAAAAAAATCCCCTGGCCGCAGCACTACGAGGACAACGGCTGGGAGGGTGAACTCATGAAACGGTTCCGCGTGCGATATATCCCGCGCCTGTTCCTGCTCGACCGCACCGGCCGGGTCGCCCACCAGGACACTCGCCAACACCTGGAAGAAAAAGTCCGCGAACTCCTGGTCAAGCTCCAGTGAGTTTACTTTTCCCGAAAAGTTCGAAATCAAAAAATGACACTGAACAAAACCAAACGAATCGCAATCGCAACGCTCGGCTTCATCGCCGCGACTCTTCCGCTTGGCCAAGCGCATGCGGATCAATTTGAGGAAGCCAAGCCGAACAACTGGCATCACTGGCGTGGACCGGATGCCAACGGCGTCTCCACCACGGCCAAGCCTCCCGTCCAATGGAGCCCAACCA
>Ga0208879_1002231_pt1 | contig 17348 bp, 12 predicted proteins | sample Knorr_S15_td_Bot_FD_185605 | JGI IMG/M metagenome (GOLD analysis project Ga0208879, IMG submission 185605) | Marine microbial communities from Southern Atlantic Ocean transect - Knorr_S15_td_Bottom_ad_5009_LV_A (SPAdes) (version 2) | ecosystem: Environmental > Aquatic > Marine > Oceanic | place... | reverse complement strand
GGCGATGCAGGCCTGCCGGGCAAACAAAAGGCTGCCAAGTGCGGCATCCCCCCTGGCCTGCAACAGCAGCGCGGTGGCCTCGTTGTGGCCGAGTTGGACAATGCGTCGCTTGTCGTCGTCACCCGTAGCCGGGGCGGCGTTCAGCTTGTCCAAGGCGACCAAGGCGGCCTTGGACAAGGCGGCATCTTTCGACTTGGCAGCGGTTGCCACCAATTCGCGATAACTTTCAGAGCCGGAGTCGCCGATGGCGGCCAACAACTCGGCGTTCTTGGCTCCGCGACGGATGATGTCGCCCATTATCCCACGAAGGTAATCATTGGCCAACGGCGACTGCTCGAGTTGCAGTGCGATCCGGTACGTGACGACCTTGGCTGCGCCTTTTTGTTTGCGCGCAGCATCGCGCAACACCTTCGGACGGCCAAGGTGGCTCGGTTCGTAAATGAACTCCCGCACAGTTGGAGCGAAACTTTTTTGATCGGCACTGTGCTTTTGCCATTCGCTGATGATGGCCAACTGCGTGTTGAACGCCTCGTTGCCTGTGATCCGGCCAAGCGCGTTGAAGGCGTCGGAGCGAACCATCGCAACGCGATCGCCATCGAGCGCCGCCTTGCGGAGTGGTTCAATGGCTATGGTGCCGAGCGAGGCCGACGCAATGAACGCCAGCGCCTCGTCGATCCTGGTATCGATGCCCAGCGCGGCCGAGTCGATTCGGTTGAGTTTCATCTTGGCGACCAGCTGCGGTTTGTATTTGGCATTCAACTGGTCAAAGCCGGTCTTGATTGCCGCGCCGATGCGGGGCGAGGCCTCCCATTCAACCGGCTCAAAGTAGGGGCCACGGTCGTCAGGGCGGGTAGACCACCACTTCTTCCCGTCCCAACGCTTGTCGATGTAATAAAGCCGACAGAGGGCGGTGAGAATTTCCGTATTCAGCGACGGATTTTCTGAATCCTGCAGTTTTTGGATCAAGCCATCGACGGCTTCAGTGGTGTGCATTTCCTGCAGTGCGGCCAACGCGATCTGCCGGGTTGGTTCGTCATTGATTCCATCGAGGCAGATTTGTGTCGCCCCGGTTTCCACCAGCGCCTTCCGGGCAATGTGCGGGATGATTTCGTTGTTTGCATAAACGCGATTTTTTGGCGAGTTGTCAACCGCCGCCGCAGCCATTTTGAGCAGGCTTTTTCGCGCTTGGCCAAGCCGGGCCAGGCCAATTACGGCCTGCAATCGGACACGCGGATTCTTGTCGCGCAGCGCTTTCACAAACAGGGCGGGGTTCACTCCACCGGTTTGGCTTTTACGGTCGGCGAGGGCGCGAAAGGCCCATTCGCAGATGGTTTCGTCGAGCGTCAACCGGGCGATCGTCTTATTTACGGATTCGCCGGCCAGTTGCTTGAGCGCGAACAGCGCGGCGATGCGTCCATGCAGGTGGATCGACTTGTCGGCGGCGAGCCTGGCCAAGCCGTCGATATGCCCGCCGGCACTGCGTTTGAGAATCTCACGCTGGGTGTTGATCCGGCAGACGGCGCTGTCGGAAACGATGTGCCTGAGCAGGTCGGCGTCGGACGCTTTGGCCAAGTCGGGAAACTTGGCCGCAGTTTTTCCGGGAAAGGTGATCAGCGAAACGCTGCCGACGTCAGGGCCGCTGTAACGGTAGCCACCGTTTTTCCAGTCGCTGACGTACATCCTCGAGTTGCCATCAGCGTCCATGTCAATGGCCTTGATCTTGTAAAAGCTGTCCTGCGTGACGTTGAAGGTGCCTTCGTGCGGCGTGAGGCGGTGAACGTAAACGTGTTGCGTGGTGAAATCACACGTGTAGAGCGCGTCGTTGAAGGCGTCCGGAAAGCCGGGTTCGTCCAGCCAATAGCCGCCCGTACCGGAGCCACCGCCGTAGTCAGCCAGCGGCGGCATGTGCTCTGCGGGAAAGTTTTTATAGAGGCGCGGATAGCCGTGGTTGCCCAGCGAGACGAAGTGATGCAGGCGTGTGTTCCAGCCCTTGCCATCGTTGGTATTGTCGCGCGAGAAGACATCGAGCTTTGGGCTGACGGCGACGTCGTAAATGTTGCGGGCGTAGAGTGCGTAGTTTTCCAGTTCGGTCCCATCGGGTCGCACGCGGATCACACCGCCGCCGCGCAGATGAAGCGTGTGGCCATCGCGGCCCTTGGCCTCAACAAAGCCGTAGTCGCCGATTGCCAAATATAGCCAGCCGTCGATACCCATCCGCACGCCGTTGGAGGTGTGGTCGGCGCCGCGGAAGCTGAGATCGAAGCCCATGCCGGTGACGAGTTGCACCTTCTCGTCGGCGATTCCATCGTTGTCCTTGTCCCGGAACGCCGAGAGAAACGGCGGATTGACCACATACAGTGTGTCGCCGACAAAGCAGCTAGAGCGCGGGCTGTCGATGTACGGCACGTAGTCGGTGAACTTGTCCGCCACACCATCGCCGTCAGTGTCGACGCACTTGACGATCTTACCGCGGTTGGCCTTTTGATCGATCGAACTATTCAGGTCGACGCTGACGTAGACGTCGCCATTGCCGCTGGCGGCGACGCCGGTGGGGTAGGTGACCTGCGGCGGTTTGGCGAAAGTGACCATCTTGAAGCCCTCCGGCATGGCAAAGACGGATTGGCTTAGGCCAAGTGCGGATAGCAGCGAAACAAAGGGCAGAATTTTCCTCATCGTGAAAAGCGCGGACATCATTCACGCTTGGCTAGGCGCAGGCAACTCGTTTCCGCTTGGCCAAGCGCAACTTTGGGCAAGCGGCGTTGTTTCATGGCATTGCATCGCTCGCAGCGATGCTACTTTTTCCGCACAGGATATGAACTTGCAGCGGCTGTTGTTGATTTCGATCGTGGCAAACCTGGTTTGCTTCGTGGGACTGTTTTGGCTGTCCACCGACAGGCAGTCGTCAACCGAGCCAAGCCAGCCGGTGCCGGCTGGCGAACCAGTGAACTCAGGCCAAGCGCTTGGCCAAGCCGCCCCTCCGGAGCGAATCGTGCGCGAGGTCGAGCGGTTTCATTGGAGTCAAATCGAGTCCAACGACTACAAGGAATACGTTCAGAACCTGCGGGATATCGGTTGTCCAGAGGAGACCATCCGCGATCTTGTGAAGCAGGACCTCGACAAGTTTTACGATCAACGCAAGGCGGACATCCTGTCAAAGTCCCCCGCCCGCAAGGAATTCTGGAAGAGCGGCAACCCCAGTTCCATTGGCAAGCCAAGCGCATCGGCCAGCTCCCAAATGGCCCAGCTTGACCGCGAAAAAAACGAGGTGCTGGGCGACCTGTTCGGATCACAGGGTATGGCGGCCATCAATCGGCCGAGCCCGCTCGCCCGCGCCCGCTCGCAGGCCAAGAGCGGCTACGCGATGGATTTTATACCGGAGGAAACCAAGGCGGAGCTGAACACCCTCGAGCGGGAGTTCGGGAGTCAGTTGCTCAGGAAGATGGCACAGGGCGCGACCGATGCACAGGACATGGCCGAGATCCGCCAACTGCGGCAGAATCGCGACGATCGCATTGCGACCATGCTGACCCCGGAGCAGAAAATGGAGTACGACCTGCGCAAGTCACCCACGGCGGCAAACATGCGGTTGCAGATGGATGGGTTAGATCCCTCGGAGGACGAGTTCCGCGACATCTTTGCGGCGCGCAAGTCTTTCGATGACGAGCACGGTGTTGTGCCCGGATCGAGTATTTCTGCTGGTGACATGGAGGCCCGTCAATTCGCGGAGCAGGAGATGAACAACCAGATCCGCACCTCGCTTGGCGATGACCGATATCAGGATTATCTTCGCCAGACCGACTACGACTACAAGTCGATCGCTAAGATTACTGAGCGGCAGGGGCTGGGGGAGAACATCTCAACACAGGTGTACGAGATGAAGGGTGGCGCCGAGGAACTCGCCAGGGAGATCCGCATGAACACCAGCTTGCCCATCGAGGAGCGGCAGATACAGTTGGGACAGATTCGAACCGAAACCTCCCGCAGCATCGAGTCGCTGATCGGGGGGCAGGGGGCGGCCGCGTTGCAAGGCCAGGCCGGCGGCCGGAACTGGCTCAACAACCTCGGCCGCGTCAACCCGCTTCCCATCGTCAAGCCGATCTTCCAGGTCATCACCAGCGGCACGCCCAATCCGTAAGCTTTTTGGAGTGCGACGGCAGGGTGTAGCGCCGCCGGCGCTTTGGCGGAAAAATTTAAACTTCAAACTTGAAGCTGGTCATGCACAACCAGCTTCAACGTGCCCGGCAACAGCTCGATAGTTGCCGGGGTGGTGCCGATGATGTCGCCGTCGGCCTGGAATTCGGCGGGCGGCACGGCATCGATCTCGAGGCGTTTTCCCGTGAAATAGTCGACGCGCTCGTCCTCGACGTAGCGGCCGCTGAGGATGCTGGGGAATCGCCGCACAATCTGCAGCCGGCCAAGCGCGTCCACGAGGCTGATGTTCAGCAGGCCGTCGTCCGGCCGTGCGCCGGGGGAGATGCGCATCACGCCTCCTGCGGCAAACTCGGTGTTGCCCGCGCAAACCTGAAACATTCGGCCCGACGTTTCGCCGCCGTCCCACTTCACCGAAAACTCCGGCGCGCGAAAGCTCGCCAGTGCGCGGAACAGACCAACCGAGTAACTGAAGCGCCGCCCAAAGATTCGCTTCACACGCGGCCCTGTTTTGCGGATTACCTCAGCGGCGAAACCGGCTGCGACAAAGAGCAGTGCATGTCGCGTGACCGATTTCCCGTCCCGCATTAACTGCACGCGGATGACATCGAGCGTCCGGGTGCTGCCCTTGGCCAGGGCGTCAATGGCCGATTCAAAATGGGCCAGGCCGTAGGTCAGGGCGACGTCGTTGCCGGTGCCGACCGGCAGCGTGGCTAGGGCTGGGCGCTCGCCCGGCTCGACGGCCATCAGCCCGTTGGCCACCTCGTTGACCGTGCCGTCGCCTCCCAGCGCGGCGATGATTTCAAAATCGGGGGCGTTCGATTTGGCCAAGCGCGTGGCGTGTCCGGCGGACTCGGTAAGCGTAGCGGTCACAGCATGGCCAAGCGAGGCCAGGCGCTCACTTGCTTGGGCCAGGCGCCGCTCTCCCCGGTGATGCCCGGACGCCGGGTTGGCGATGAGCAGAATGCGCTTGGCAGCCATAGGCGGCGGTCAACTCACCTTGCCGACCCAGTCTCGGGCGATGGCCTGCAAGTCGCCGTGGCCGTTGGCTTGCGTGGCGTCAGGCGCAAAGTGGATTTGCTCAAGTTCACGAATGGTGCCCCGCAACTGGTCACGATGCGAGGCTCCCAGAGACTTTGGTGAAGCGGCATCGATGCGATGCAGCAGATCGATGACGGCGAACGGCGTGCAAACATCCGGCACTTGATAAACCGGTGCCACAATCTGACCATCGTCGCGATTGGCCATGCGCCATGCGCCGATACCAAGCAGCAGCAGCACAGCCGCGCCGGCGGCGAACCAAGGCCAAGTCGGCGCCGGGTTCAAGACAAGCCCGGCCAGCGCCAATTCGCTGTCCACCTCCACGAGGTCGGCGTCGTTGTATCGTTTAAAAACTGACTTGATGTCCGAGTCGATTGTCTCCGGGAACTTGAACATAAGCGACTCGACGCCGTCGTCGTTTGGCTTAAGCGTGAGCAGCCAGGTGTGCTCACTCACGGCGTTGACGCTTGTGGCACCCGACTCAACACGCGCGATCGAGAGTCCCTGGTCATCCTTCTTGGTAATCTTGAAGCCTGCGATGTCGAGTTTAACAAGCTTTTCGAGTGGCGGTATGAGGCCCTTGCCGGTGGCGTGCAACTCAAGCGTGATTTTCTCATTCTCGTTGTCCAGGCGGGCATCCAGTGTCTGTGTCAATTCGAGCTCGGCGACGGGACGGTCGGGGGCTGACTCTAGGCGTGCATCGACGATCTGCGTCGCGGTGGTCACCGGCAACAGCACCGGGCCGAGTGAGTCGTAAAAATCAAGATCCATTTGCAACTCGGGAATGCGGTCGACCGAGGCGTCCTTCGCCTTGAGCAGCACGTAGGCCAACGGCGTCTCTCGCCAGCCCGACTCGCCGATGGTGCGTGACTGGGTTTTGGTGTCGTGAAACGTGATCGACTGCACCTCGAAATTCTCTCCGAGTTTTTTGCCCAAATGCTCCTCGAGATCATCGCGCGGCGCCTGCCGCTGGCCGGGGTAGCGTGGGTAAAAATACGGGGTGCCCGTGCTGCTGCCGCCGACGAGGTAACGCGCAAAGCCGCCGGCCTCGCGCTCGATGTCGCTCGTGTGCCGCAGGCCGATGAACAGGCCGAACGGCTTGGTGTGGCCGATCTCGTCGCTGCCGTCGATGTGGGCGACCAGTTCCACCTCGAGGAGCAAATCGTGGTAATGCTGCACCAGCTTCCGCGCCATTTCGCCGGCGGGATGATCCTCGAGCACAGCGAGCGAGGCGCGGAGATAGCGCGGCTTCAGTTCCGGCGTCAGCCGGCGCGAAGTGTTGGCCACCGAGTCGCCGAACGCCTTCAGGTGGCCCTCCGAGTCCGGCATCACGAGAATCGCGTCGCGGATTTTTTGGAGGTTGCCGATCTCCGGCGTCTGCTGGCGTGTGACATACGAGAGGTCGCTCGCGCCGAGGTTGGCGTTGAACCAAAGCTGGAAGACGAGCGCGCTCGGCTTGTCGGCGGTCACGGAAGTTTGCAGCGTGTAGAGCGCGGCGGCTTCGCTGAAGCCCTCGAACGCCGCCTCGCGGTGCTTCACGTACAAATCGAGGTCGGCCTTGTTGCCGTACTGGTACTCGGCGAGGTCGAAGTTCGCGGCGGCCTGTTGCAGCTTGAGTTGCCAGACATCCGGCTTGGCCTTGAGCCCGTCATCGAGCAGCGCCAGCAGTGTGTCGTAACCGGCCAGCACCTCGGCCTTGATCTGCGACTCGCCGCGCTTGGTGCCGGCCTGCTGCTGAACCTGCGGCGCGCGCCACGAGGTGGCCAGGCGCTGACGCATGGAGTTCACCAGCGTCGCGAGCGACTCGACCGGCATTTTTTCCGGCTCGCCGAACACCGACCGGATGTCGTCTAGCTTGTACACCTCGGCGAAACTGTGCGCGCCCTCGAATGCGGCAACGATGGTCCTCGGTTCAGGCGAGCCGATCGGCAGCTTGGCCAGGCGCTCAAGGATTTGGCCCAACTCGCGAAGGTTGCGCTTCTGCTTGGCCCGCGTGAGCGGCGTGCCGCTTGGCCGCGGCGGGATGTAAACCGACATACCGACAGTGGGCATGCGAGGCTTAGCGCCACCGTTGGGGTTACGGGACTGTGCCCAGCCACCGAGCAGGATGTTGGCGATGCGCTTGGCCGATATCGGGTCGAGCTTGGCCAACCGCTCAATCTCATCGAGCGCCTCGACAATTTTCCGGTTTTTCAAAAGCGTCTCGGCGAGGGTGGCCATGACACGGGTGCGGCGGCTTTCCGGTAGGGCGGCAAGCCAGTCGGCTCCCGGGGCGTGCTCGATGACGAGTGCCGGGGTGATCGGCTTGTAGCGGCTGGAGCTTTGTTGGGCCATTATCCGTTGCTGCTCGTAAACCGGATTGTAGACCGTCATGTTACTGCGGGTGACAGTGGCCCGGTAATATTTCGCGGTGTTCTCGGCCTCAACGAGCCATGCCTCGGCGGCGATGGTCAGCGGGAGCTGCCACTTGGCCAGGTCGCTGCCGGCTTCGTCCAGCAACGCGCCGATGATTTGCTTGAGGCTGCGCAGGTTTTCGCCGCGCGCGGCAAAGTTGGTGCTGCGGAGGTTGCGGTGCACTTCCGCCTGCACGAGCTGGATCAATTTCAGTCCCGGGCCACCTTCGCGAAACTGCTTGCTCATCCACTCGTTGGCTCTGGTCTTGGGCAGTTTCGCGACAAGCGTAAAGCCTCGTTTGATTCCGTCGAGCCGCTTGGCATCGTCCTCGATGGTAGCGATCAGTTTTTCATTGGCCCTCCACGCGGCGGACAAGTTCGGCGGACTCGGTTGGCCGCTCCACAGCTTGTGCAACAAGTCGGCGCGCATCTCGAGCGCCCAGTCCTCGTCGCTCTCTGGGACGAATTTCAGCGCGATTTCGGCTTGGGATTTGTCGGCCAGCGGTTGGAGCAGTTGTGCGACGCGCTTGCGTCCGTCCGGTTGGTCGCCACCGAACTGGCCGATGCCGGTCTCGAGCTGCTTGGCCAGGCGAGACAGGTTCGGCTGACCCACGCCGCGCAGCAGATTGCCTAGGGAGGCGATATCGTTCTCGCTGGGCTCGACCGGGGTTAGTTTCAAAATCTCGACAAAATCCTCCTGTGTGAGCATTGGACGCGGCTTGGTGGTGGGACGCGGCGGAACCGGCGTGCCGCTCGGTGGCGGAGTCGCGGATTGAGTGGTGAGCGGCCGGAGCAGCGTGGTGATCAGGTGGCGATACGCCTTTTCGGCGGAGCCGTCGAACGGCAGCGACTGGATGTATTTGCCCAGTTCCTCCCAGCGGCCAGCGTTGGCCAGTAGCCGGAACCGTTCCGCCGCTGCCTTGGCCTTGTCCTTTTGCGGCTCGGCTTTTTTCGTCAACTCATCGAGTGCGTCGAGGATGCCGTCCGGCGTGCGGTCAAACTTCACCGCCGTCAACGCGGCGTGCAGCTTTTCCTGCGGCGTTTTCGGCTTGGGTGGGGTGGGTGCCTTGCGGGGCACTGGCCGAACGGCTTGAAGGTCGGAGGCGTTTGTTGGGCGGGCCGTCCCCGCCGGGGCCGCGATGGCGCCTTTTGTCGGCAGACGGCGAATCGACTTTGGGGGCACAGCGGGCTTCACCCTGACGGCGGGAGTGATGATCGTTCTCGGGGCTGGCTTGGCGGGCGCTTGGCCAAGCGCAACGATCGGCAGCACAACACAACCAAGCAGTTGGACGGTGAAACGGAGTGACATCTTGGGAGTTCTGTTGGAGTAAAAAAGAGCCGACTTGCGTCGGCTGCTTTGGTTAAAAAAACTTTATGTGCGGAAAGTGATCAGGAGCCTTTGCCATCGGGGCGTTTGCCGACGCTGGCACCGCGGGCGTCCTCCTTCTTTTTCATGGCCTTGGGCTTGTTGCTCTTCTTTTGACCTCGGCACTTCGAGCAGACGTTTTTGTTGCCCTCGCACTTCTTTGGCAGCGGCAATGCCTGCACCTCAGACAAGTCCATGCGCGCCAAGCGCACGACGGCCTCGAGATTTTTCTGGTGATCCTCCGAGGCCGTGGCATCGGTCTTGTCGGTTTGCTCGGCGAGCAGCCGGAAGTTTTGGCGCGCCTTCTCGAGTGGCTCCTTCCATTCCTCCTTCTCGGCCAACTCGAGGCGCATCAGCCAGCCGGTGTAGTACTGCGCGCTGGCGAGTGAGGAGCGAACCTTGCTCTCAAGTTCCTTGTCGCTGCCCTTGGCCGTTTCGTCGAGGAGATGCTCCATCGAAAGCATGGCTTCCGGCAGTTCGCCAACGTAGATGCGGGCGTTGGCGCGGGCGAGCTGCAACTGATGCCGCTTGGCGGTCTCGGAATCCGGCAGGGCGGCGAGGGCATCGTTGTAGGAATCGATGGCCTGTTGCCATTGCTGCTCGGCCTCGAAATCCAGCGCGGCCCGGATGCTTGCCCTGGCTTCCTCGCGCGCGAGCCCGGCTTGGCCGGGGCCGAAGTGGAAGGCCAGCAACGCCACGGGGGCGAGCGCCCACAGGAAGATGAGAAGGTTCTTTTTCATGATATTCCTTAATGTTTAAGCTGTTATTGAGCCTCTTTTGCTCGACGACTTCGTCCACTCTGCCACGGGCTCCCGAAGAACGCAAGGCCCACGGGCAGCAACGCCAGCAGCCCGGCACCGGTGGCCACGCAACCCAGCGCCAGCTCGCGGCGGCCCTTTTCGCCGGGGTCGACGAGGTTGCGCACACCGGCCAATTCAGCCAGTTGCGCGGTGGGAATCTGCACGTCGTTGACATCCACATACTCGCCGCCCAGGCGCTTGGCCAACTGCCGAAGCACGCGGGCGTTTTGGCGCGACATGTGGCCGTCAATGAACACCCCGCGCCGCGGATCGCCGACGCCGGCGACGAGCACCTTGTTGATGGATGGCGGCAGTCTGGGCAGGCCGGTGTCCGGCACTGTGTCGCCGTCGCTGACGATCAACAGCGTGGTGCTGCCCGGCTCCCAGCCTTTGGCCAGGCGCACCGACTCCTCGATGCCGTCGATCAGGCTCGTCTTGCCGGGATCGAACGCCATGTCGAGAGGCAGGTCGTCGAGGATGTTCTTGACGACATTCAAGTCGTACGTGTCCACCACGACCGGCTTGGCCCCGGTGAAAAACGCAACGATGCTGATTCGCACCTGGTCGAGAGCAATCCGCTCGAAGAGCGACAGCAGCACCTTGGCGCCGCGCTGGGCGCGCGTGCGTTTTTTTTGTTTGCCGGAATCGAAACCGCCGTCGTCGAGCTGCATGCTCGGCGACACGTCCCACGCGATGATCAGGTGCCGGTAGCCGCCGTCGGGGATTTTGTCGTAACTCGCCACGCGCGGCCGGATGAAAAACAGTGTGACCAAGCCCCACGCCATCGCGGTCAGCGCGAGCACCCGCAGCGGCGGCGCGAGGCGTGTCCACAGCCGTGCCTGGCCAAGCGGCCCGAACGCCAGCCGCGCCACCCGCCGAGTGCGCCGACTGTGCCACCCCTCCGCCAGCACGGCGAACACGCCGGTGCCAAGCGCCACCCAAAGGGCCAGCGCCGCCGCGTCCGTCGTGATGTCTGGAATATTCATCGATGGGTCACCATGGCGTGAATCTTATACCGAAAAGCGAGAGCAACTGCAGGCCAAGCAGCGACAGGCCGGCGAGGGCGAACGGGCGGAAGTTGTCGGCGGGGATCGGTGTCTCCGGCTCGAACTTGGCCGGGCGCATCGAGTCGATCCGCTCGAACACCGTCTGGAGCGCGGCGGGATCGCCCGCAATGAACGCCTCGCCGCCGGTGCGGGCCGCGATCTCGTACACCTCCTGCTGCGGTTGGCCGCTGGCCACGTGAATGTAGTACAGCACGATGTCGTCACCGCGCAGGTCGCCGGCGATCTTGTCGCCCTGTCCGCGCAGATCGGCGCTCATGCCGTCGGAAATCAGGATGATCATCCGGTCGCCCTCCGGCCGGTTGGCGAGGATGCGGTGCACCGAGCGCAGCGCGAGGCCGATGCGCGTGCCGCCCATGTACGGTGGCATGGCTTCCGGCTTCATGAACGGCGCCGAGTGCTTGAGCGCGGAGAGGTCCTGCGTGAGCGGCACCCAGTGCAGCACCTCGGTGCCGAACAGCGTCACGCCAAAGGCGTCGCCCTCGCGGTGGCCGACAAACTCCTGCAGCGCCTCGACCGCCTTGTCGCTGCGCCGCCCGTCGCCGAACGTCGCCGTCATGCTGCCGGACACGTCGAGCACGAACTCGATGTTCGAGAGCACGCGCTGGTTTCCCTGGCTGAGCGGCCGCTGAGGCCCGGCCAGCAGCACGATCGCCACCGCCAGCAGCAGCGGCGCGCCGAGGTTGGCGATCTTCACGGTGCCCTCGAGCCAGCGGCCGCGTCTGGCGCCGGAGTGATCGAACGGCATGGCCAGCACGGTGCCGCGCCGCCGCCATTCCCAAACCAGCAGCAGCACCGGCAGCGCCAGCAAAATCAACACGGCTGGAAAGGCGAAGGTCACTCGGCGTGATCGTCATTGGCGCGGCGGTATGGCTCGAGCAGGGCGGCGATGTCCACCGTGGCCGTGCCGGGCGGGCGGTGCAGCCAGTCCTCGAGGCCGCGCAGCAGCGGGCCGGCCTCGTCGTGCTTCTTGAGTTGGTGGTGCAACTCGGCCAGGTCGCCGTCCCCCGGCAGGCCAAGCCGTTCGCGCCAGTGCGAGAAAATCATGCGCTCGAGCCGGGCGCGTCCGTCGATGTCGAGCGTGCCGTTGGCGGCCTGCTCGACGAGCGGCCGCAGTCGCTCGGCCAGGTCCGGGCCTTCGTCCTGCGCTTGGCCAAGCGGCGTTTTCCTTTTGCGGCCAAGCAGAAACAACGGCCAGGCGGCGATGAACCACACGACGCCCAAGCCGATCAGCCAAGCGGTGTAACTGCCGGGCAACGACACGCCGCCGGACTTGTCCTCGATCAGTTTGCCGTCGTGATCCTCCGGCAGGATGCCGCGGATGCGCACGGGAATCGGCGGCAGGTTTGTCGGCGCGGTGCCGTCGGCGTGGCGTAGGAACTTGGCCAAGTCGTACTCGCCCGGCACGAAGCCGAAGTAGCGCAGATCGTACCGCTTGTCGGTGCCGTGTGGGAAAACGTCGTGAATGCGCAGGATGATCTTGGATTTGTCGCCGACCGGCGCGGCCTCGAGTTTGTCGCCGGGGAGAACCTTCATCCGGCTACCCTCCATGCCGACCGGTATGGCCCCGGGCGGGGCGTTGGTTTTCTGTGCGGGCGCCTTGGCCAAGCCGGCGCAAGTGACGGCCGCAAGGAGTCCAAGCTTGGCCAGACGGTAATTCATCGTGTGCCCCTCCCGAGGCTGTCGCGTTTGCGCAGGAAGCCGCGAAGCCGGTGCAGGAACGGCTCGTTCACCGGCAGCTCGAGGTGGTCGATGCCGCCCCGGCGCAGCTCGGCGGCGGTGTCGTCGTCGCGGAACCATCGGCTCCAGCCGTGGCCGACGAACGCCTCGCCGGTCTCGGCTTCCTCGCCGCGAAAAATCCCGGCGCGCAACCGGCCGCGCTCGGCGGGGTCGGTGAGTTGCAGCGCCACGCAGTCGTGCTCCTGTGCAAGGCGCTTAAGCCGATGTGTGACGCCCGGCTGCCGGAGGTCGCTCAGCACGATGAGCATCGCGCGGTTTTTTAGCACGGCGGAAAGTTGATCGAGTTTCTCTACGAGCGTGGTCTGTTCGTCGAACCGGTAGTGGCGCAACTGGTGCAGCCAGAGGAACACACGGTGCCGCGACAAACTGGGCCGGGCGTCCAGGGCGCGCTCGCCGCAACCGACCATGCCGACCGGGCTCATGCGGGCGAGCGCGGCCAGCGCCAGCCCGCCTGCGATCTGCACCGCCCAGGCGTATTTGCTCATGCTAGTGGAGGCGACGCACATCGAGCCGGAGGTGTCGACGAGCAGATAAATCGGCATCTGCTTGGGCGCCTCGTATTCCTTGATGAACGCGCGGCCCATGCGCGCGGTGACGCGCCAGTCGATCTGTTTCACCGGGTCGCCGGCCTCGTACGGGCGGCTCTGCGCGTACTCGATGCCGGAGCCGGTGAACGGCGACGAATCGGTGCCGTACTGCAGACTGTCGGCCAGTCGGCGAACGGCGATGGCGAACTGGCGTCCGTCCAGTCCGTCGCACGATTCGAGGCTGCCGGTGAGGGGTTTCATCTGCGCTTGGCCGGGCGGCAGGCCGGTCAGCCGGCCTCGGAGAGAATTTCCTTGAGCACGCTCACGCCGGAGACGCCCTCGGCCAGCGCCTCGTACTTGAGCCGGATGCGGTGCAGCAACACGTCCTCGGCCAGCGCGTACAGATCCTCCGGCACGACGTAGTCGCGGCCGTGGATGAAGGCGCGCGCGCGGGCGGCCTGAATCATCGCCAGCCCGGCGCGCGGGCTGCCGCCGATCTCGATGCTCGGGTGGCGGCGCGTCCGGCGCACCACCTCGACGGTGTGTTTTTGAAACACATCACTGACGTGCACCTCCTGCACGGCGGCCATCATCTCGACGAGGTCGGCGACGGTGGCCACCGGTTTTTTATCGAGCAGATCGAACGCCGTGCGCGGCACCGCGCCGCCGTCCGTCCGCTGAAGGCCAAGCGAGAGGCTGCGTCGCAGTACGTCCTCCTCCTCGCCGGAGGACGGGTAGTCGAGCCGGTGACAAAGCATGAAGCGGTCGAGTTGCGCCTCCGGCAACTCGAACGTGCCGCTCTGCTCGATCGGGTTTTGCGTGGCGATGACGAGGAACGGTGCGGGCAGCGTGTGCGTCTCGTTGCCGATGGTGACCTTGCGCTCCTGCATCGCCTCGAGCAGTGCGCTCTGCACCTTGGGCGCGGCGCGGTTGATCTCGTCGGCGAGCAGCAGGTTGGTGAAGATCGGGCCAAGGTGCGTGCGAAATTCGTTGTTGCGCTGGTCGAGCACCTCCGAGCCGAGGATGTCCGAGGGCAGCAGGTCGATGGTGAACTGCACGCGGCTGAAGCGCAGGTCGATCGCGTTGGAGATCGTCTGCACCAGCAGCGTCTTGGCCAGGCCAGGCACGCCCTGCAGCAGTAGATGCCCGCCGGTGAACAGCGCGATCAGCAGCCGCTCGACGACTGTGTCCTGCCCCACCACCACCTCCGCCACGCGCTGGCGGATGTCCGTCACGAGATTGGTCTGAATCGTTTCCATATTTTTGAAGTGAGCCCCTTGGCCAAGGGGAAGTTTTTGCGGCGCGGAGCTTACGCCAACAATCCCGCTTGGCCAAGCGCGGGATGCGAAAAACCTGTTGCCAACTGCAGGCTCGGGGCATAGCTTTCGTTCCGTGAAACTATCCCGATCAAACCGTGCCGCTTCGGCTCCGCCTGGCTTCACGCTGATCGAGTTGCTGGTGGTGATCGCCATCATCGCGATCCTGGCCGGGCTGCTGCTGCCGGCCCTGGCCCGGGCGAAGGAGAAGGGGCGATCCACCGCCTGCCTGAACAATCACAAGCAAATCGGGTTGGCTTTCATGATGTACGTGGACGACTTCGAGACGTTCCCGATCCACCCGACGTGGTCGACGTGCGGCGGGAAACTTGGCCTTGGCCCTGGCTACCAAAGCAACAACAAAAGCATCGCCGATTTCGACAAGCGGCCGTTGAACAAATATACGTCCACTGCGGAAGTGTACCGCTGCCCGAGCGACGCCGGCGACGTGCTGCATCCGGAACACTTCCCCAAGACCAAGCCGGCCATGCCGAAGACCTGTTTCAACTACTACGGCACAAGCTACCTCGTGCAGTGGTCGTGGGACGGGTTTGCAGTCCAGCACGTCACAGCCAGTCCGGGGCAAAAAGCGTTGACCGAGTCCGACCTGGCCCGGGCGCCCACCACAAAACTGATCCAGGCCGACTGGCCGTGGCACGGCAACCGGATTGAAAAGTCGCAGAAAACCCAGTGGCACAAGCTGGGTGTCCGGGGGCTGAACACCCTCTTCGGCGACGGCCACGCGGCGATCTTCGTGTTCCCGCGTGATCTGCACAACTGGGGCGGACGCAAGCCCGACCCCGCGAATGGCTTCTGGTAGGCCAAGCGGGTGGGGGAAGAGAAAATGGCACTCCCGTGCCAAACGTTTCGTTGCAGCGGCAACTCCCAAAACAACCCGATGAAAATGACTTACCTTAGGCTTGTGCTGACGGGCGCAGTTTTCGCCATCGCCCTTTCCGGTGTCCGAGCCGCCGACCAAAGCAAGCTTCCGCCGGCCAATGTGTTCGACATGGCGGAGATGCGGAATCCAGACACACTGGATCTCAAGATTCTGTCGGATGAAATCGCACCGGTGTCGGAAAACAGCGCGGAGAAGATTCGCTGCATTGAATTGGAATTCTTCTCACAGAACTGGGGTGGAGAAGATGTGCGTCATCTGGCCAAAGTCTATCTTCCGGTCGGAGGCATTGCCGAGTCGAAGAAAGGGCTGGCTGTCATCAATCAGGGCGGCAGTTCAAATGTGAAGGCCGGTTTCGATATCGAACGGGAATACGGCGCCCTGAGCGCGTTGAAGCTGGGTATCCCCGCCATGCTGCTCCAGTCCAACATGCCTGGCGATCATTGGGGCGTGAGCGGCCAAGGCCCCATTCGCCGCTACACCGCCGCGAAGTTTTTCGAGACCGGCGACCCGAATTGGATTCACTGGATTGCCCTGGCCAAAATTTACATGCGGGCCATGACGGCCTTGGGTGAGCTTGAGGATGTTCAAGCCAAGCAGTTTATTCTCGCCGGCAGTTCCAAGCGCGCCCAATCGATCTGGATTGTCGCGGCGGCGGACGATCGGGTTCGCGGGATTGTGCCGATCGCGCGGCCGGGCAATTTCCTGCACCTGATGCAAACTCACAGTCCTGCCCCGGGGGCGCTGCCTGATCCGGCGGCGATCAGACAAAAGCATGCCGGGTCAAAGCACGAATACATGGCCCACATCGAGGATCTGTATACGACTCGTGGATACGAATACATGGCCTACGTCGATCCCTACCAGTTCCTCTCCCGAGTGAAAGTTCCGGTGATGTATCTCATTGGCACAAACGACCGGCTCTTCAACAGCTTCGATGATCACGGTTTTTATCCCTTCTACCATGGAGACAAGAGTTTCGCCTATGTGGCCAATTACGGTCACGGCATGGCGACGCACGAACACGTCCGCGCCTATCGCGCGTGGGCCGCCCACTGTTTCTGGGGACGGCCGATCACAAGATTGACGGCTATGGGAACGGTCGAGCAAGGGGAGTTGAAAGTGAGCGCCATTGTTCAGAGTCAGTCGGAGATCACGGAGCTTCGTCTCCTTTACTGTTTCAAGAAGGGCGCCCGATTCAACGACGCCAAAGACCGCTACAAATCGCTGCCCATGAAGCGGGCCGGAAACGGTGGATATTGGAAAGCAGCTCTCCCGTCAGACCTCGCGGCAGGCCGCGAGGTCTACTGGTATGTCGAGGCAAGGGATCGCGCTCAAGGCTTTGAATCCATCGCGACAACGCTGCTCAAAAGGAATTGATTGAACTCCGATTAGGCCAACCCAGCTCAGCTACTACTCAAACCTCTTTCATTACATTCTGCTGATAATAGTGAACAATTGTGTGTCATCAGCGGCTTGTCGGCACAGCGTGTGTGCATGAAGCGGGTTCAACTGACAGATCCGAGATTTCTCGTGTCGGGTGTTTGGGTGGATTCTGCATTGCCCCCTCGCTTCAACTCGCCAACGTGATATTGAAGAAAGGAAAACTTGCCCGAAAACCCCAGTAGTATCAGGGTATCAGGGCATATCGACCTGATAATCAATGGTTGATCCGAGTAGCACACATGAACTCAGCACGATCCATTTTGCCGTTGCATGGGATGAGCCTGAAACCGCCGACCTCCTCCGCAAACACGGCGGCAAGACCAAGAAGGAACTGGAAGCCGCTGGCAACTAAACCAACCCGCTCCACCACGTGAACGCCGCAGGGTTGTTGTTCCAGACCGTGCACAATCCTGTCGGGCTGAAGGCATTTTGCGGCAACAGTTAAAACGCCTTGAAAACTGCGCTCAACGGGATGACGGTCGGCTCACTGTGAACACGGAATTAATCGTGCTGGGCATCATCGGACTGGTTCTGTTCATCCTGGCGATCGTTATCCTGAACTTCGGTCTTGTGTGGGTGAAGGCCTACGTTTCTGGTGTGCCGGTTGC
>Ga0208879_1002228_pt1 | contig 17358 bp, 10 predicted proteins | sample Knorr_S15_td_Bot_FD_185605 | JGI IMG/M metagenome (GOLD analysis project Ga0208879, IMG submission 185605) | Marine microbial communities from Southern Atlantic Ocean transect - Knorr_S15_td_Bottom_ad_5009_LV_A (SPAdes) (version 2) | ecosystem: Environmental > Aquatic > Marine > Oceanic | place... | reverse complement strand
CTAGCGAGACAAACTCAAACAGCCATGCGTCCGATGTCATCCAAGCGGGAGCAGGTGAGTGCGACGAGTCGGTCGTCCGACACAGAACCGCATCGGCATTCAACCACTTGGCCGAGTTGGAGCGCTGGGGGCTGGTCCTCCGTCGAGACGAACAGGGGCTTCCTCTTCTCCAGTCGGCACCCGGTCATTCCCAACCACGGTTGGCAACCACCGGCGACAGCACCGGGCGGGAGATTCACTCGATCCTCGACGAGCAGTGCATCAAGCGGGTGATTCCAAGGCGCGGCGACATCCAACCACTAACCCTCACCCTCGATGGCGATTCCGTCTCCGGCATCATCTGCCTCGACATCCAACGAGGGGAACTGGTCGCCATGCAGGCGAAGTCAATCGTTCTCGCAACTGATGGCTATCAGGCCGCATGGAACGGTGATGGCGTCGGCTCAGGAGATGGAGCGTGGCTCGCTTCGGATGCAGGTGTGACTCTCTCCGGCACCGAAATGGTCGCCTGGTATCCGCTCTCGGTTGATTCGCACGGCATCTCGCTGCCGCTTTCCATTCTCAATGACGGCGCCTCCGTCCGGCTCGCCTCTGGTGGAAATGTCGACTTCGCCTCCGACGCCGGCCTCCACGCCGCTTCCGTGGTACTGACTTCGGGGGAACCATGTGTGCTCGACGCCCGCGCCCTTGACCGAGGTACTGAGGTGTGGTACGCAGATACCGCTGAGCGGGTAAACTCTCGGCTCGGTGCTGCGATGGATGAAGCGGTGATACCACTCACTCCACGGGTCACATCGACGCTCGGCGGAGTGCCATGTGATGGAAGCGGTCGCGTCTCGTCAGTATCCGGCCTTCATGCGGCGGGGGACTGTGCGAACAGCGGCTTTCACGGCGCTGACGTGACTGGCGGCGACCGCCTCCTCGAGGCGCTCGACGGTGGTTTATGCGCTGGTTCATCCGCAGCGGAACACGCATCCACCTCCTCGTTCGGTGACGGCAACTCAGTTGACGAAGCGCTGTCTGAGTCCGCTACCCGAGTTGCTGCCCTTCTGCATGGCAATGGTGGAGGAGTCACCCGCGGGGCTGCCGCACAACAACTCGCTGACATCATGTCGGAATCAATGGGGATGAGCAGAGACGCCCCGAGCCTCGCTGGCGCCGCGTCACAACTTGAGAACCTCTGCAGCGCAGAGATGTCTCTTTCCGATTCAAGCCCGATCATGAATACGGAGTTGGTCGAAGTCGTTCGACTGCAAGGGCTCATCCGCCTCGCAGCTGCTTCAGTCGCCGCCGCATCCGAAAGGCGGGAATCGTGCGGCAGCCACCAGCGCTCCGACGCAGAGTAGGCTGATTTTCCCGCCATTTTTTTTGAGACCTTTCAACACGAGGGGTCCCAACGGACGATGACTTCATTCGGTCAAAACTTATATTGAGTTCGACGGTGTAAATAGGGTCATGCTAACCTCATTGAACCGAAAGACCGTCTGCCTGATAGTGTCGATTCTAATCGCCGCGTCACTACTCGCAGGAACTGCGCAAGCGGCGAAGAACTTCAACTCTTCAAAGAGTAATTCCACATCTGTCAACATTATTGGGTCAGATGATATTCCTGATACAGGTCTCAGTCTCGGGCAAGAGGCCCAGTTGGTTGCGATGTCAATATTGGAAGGCATCTCCGGCGAGATTACCATCGATAATGAAATTGGTACACATTGGACCATCACCACTCATTTTGAGACCACTGGAGGAGATTTGGTCCTCATCAAGAACAATGCTGGATTGATGGTATTCCACAATGGGGACTACCTCTACACCATCACCACTCCCGACCCGACCACCCTCGATAATTGCAAGTTCTCTGGGTTCGAACCTCTTCTCGGACAGGTCTCCGGCTGCAAGATCGGCCCTGATGCGAATGGCGCAACTGTGATCTTCCAAGGGTATGGTGAACCGCCAAAAAACGTCAGCGGACAATCCGGCGACGATGATATTCGCGGGGCAGCGAGCGTTCTGGTCGGGGGAGATGGCACGGTTCAGGAGACTCTCTTCGTCTTTGAGGAAGAATGTGAGGAAGGCTGTTCCGGTTCCTCTGTTGCTGTTCACGAGATCGCCAATTATGGTGCTGGAGGAGGGGATACGTTGACCACCCTCATCGTCGACGGCGAGGTGGTCTCGGTGTGGGCACCGGATATTGTGGCAGCCGACCCAAAGGGCATGGTGAACATCGAGAACACGACCGGTCCCGGGTCAATCTGCATCATCCGTGACACCACCTTAGACGATTCGGATGAAGAGGACGAATGCCCCGACGACATCTCCGTGATCAAGATGGAAGCGATTGGTGTATCCGATGGCAGCACCGATTCACAATCCTACCAGGAAGTCTCCATCAAACCCATCCGCCTGGAACTTGTCAGCGGTTATGAGACAGGTGGTTCAGACGATGATACAAGGAATGAACTGGTCGGTTCGCTACGGACCTCCAACGGCACTTGGATGCTGTCCACCCACGACTACGCCTCCGATGAAGACTACTTCTTCTGGGACACCGGCTCTGCTTGGATCATCATTGATGATGGCAAGATCGAAGCCTACATCCCGATGGATGAGGATTCGCTCAAGACGATGCTGACCAACCCTCCAGAGTGGTCGGTCGCGGGGGAGCCAAGCACAGGCAGAGCGGGTGATGGGAACGGGACGACCGACAACGGCACCGAGAACGAGCAGTCCGGCAACGGGAGCGGGCTCTGGGACGAGGAGGCTCGGCAGGGCATCGTGATCCTGGATGGCGGCAGCAACTGCATCACAGGCGTCGTCGTCACTGTCGGCGATGCCGACGACAAGATCGTCATCTTCCTCACCGGGGTCTTCGAGGACCCCATCTCGGGCACCGGCTACACCATCATGCAGGACGATGATGCGACTCTCATCACAATCAATGGAGAGTTGGTCGGCCTCATCACCCGTGAAGGGGCGACCCCGATTGAGCGGCAAATCAGTGACAGGGAAGTCCCACCGGACGCGACCATTGACGAGGCGTTGCCGGCTCCGACCACCGACAATGGAGACACAGAGCGAGATGAGCCAAGCGGTTTCTCCAAAGCGGCCGATGCCTTTGTTCCGGATGATCCAGGCACTGCCGCGGTCGTTGGCGGTGGCCTTGCGGCTACAGCGGGGGTCGCCGGAACCATCTTCGGTCGCCGTGGAGGTGGCTGAGGTTCGATTCTCAACAAGAAGGGCACGATGGTGAGGCCAGTCGATATAGATGCCACTGCAACCCATTACGAGAACTGATTCCCTACTCGTCCTCACGGGCGAAGTGATCTCTGACGGAGCAGCCGCCGTCTTGCTCGCCTCGAGCGAGCGCGCTGAGAAGGAGGGTTGGCCCCGTCCTCGCTCGCATCGTCGACCACCGAGCCCGTAACATAGTCAAGCGACTACCCCGTGCTCACTCCATGCGGCTGTCTGCGCCCCTCCTCGTCCTGCTGCTATTCACCGCGCCGCTCGCAGGTTGCCTCGGAGGCGACGACGGGGGATGCTCTGATGGGCCGGTACACCTCGAATTCGTCGAGGTCGTTTCGGACCCCGATACCATAACGGTGGCAAATGTGAGATTCGGGGACCTAGATGGTGATGGTTCGGAGGAGATATTCGCAACACATCCCATTGACTCTGAGATAGCACACATCGACTGCAGTTCAGGGACTTGCGTTGAAGAGCGATTCTCAGAAGGTCTCGAGGCGCCAGTGCGCACGCATGTGGCCGACTTGGACGGTGACGGCGTCAATGAACTGGTGGTCGCCGACATTGGAATTATCTTCCCAACCCCCTATTTGGTCGGCAGGGTCGTCATTCTATCCTTTGACGCAAATGGCGGATACACCAGTGAGGTCATCCTCGAGGGGGTGGGAAGAGTGGCCTGTGCGGAGGCGGCGGATTTGGATGGTGACGGCGACTTGGACATCGTGGTCTGCATCTTCGGGGACACAGAGGGCAGCGTGGTCTGGCTCGAGAACAGAGGCAACGGAAGTTGGCCCCCCCACCAACTCGACCACCGGTCTGGGGCGATACACGCCTTCCCGTTCGACGCCGATGGAGATGGTGACCTTGACATCGCAGTCTCACTTTCACAACTCTCCGAAGAGGTCCTCATATTCCGCAACGATGGCCTTGGAAATTTCCAAAAACATGTCCTCGCGTCCTCTGACGACGACTCGTTCGGAATGTCCGGAATTTCAATTTCAGACCTAGACCAAGATGGCGACTTTGACATTCTATACACCAACGGGGACACCCTCGACATGGACGCCGAAGAGGACTTTGACCCACACGCAGTGCACGGCGCTGCTTGGCTGGAGAACGATGGCTTCGGGGGCTTCACCGAACACGAATTGACGCGCGTCTGGGGTGCCTACGCGAATGCGCCGTTTGACTACGATTCGGATGGCGACCTCGACATAATAGTGGGAACCTTCCAACTCGACATGGTGTACTCTCCCATAACACACATCAACATCGACATGGTTCTCCTGATTAACGATGGAAACCAGAATTTCACTAGGCAGGACATCACCGATGGGATGCGCTACATGTTGACCATGGACGTAGGCGACTTCGACGGTGACGGCGAGGATGACTTGGTAGGAGGAAGCCACCGGCTCGGATTTCCTGGGAACGCCCATAGGATGATTGAACTCTCTTGGGGAGTTAATGGGCAGGCGTGCCCCTGAGGTGAGTGAGTGGAGCCGAGTCTGTTCAGCAAGATAATCGCCGGTGACATTCCCGCCTCATTCGTTTCCAAGGGTGAGGGCTGGGTCGCCTTCCTCGACATCAACCCGCGAGCTGAGGGCCACACGCTGGTGGTTCCCGTCGAGCAGGCGCAGCGCATCCGCAACCTCACGCCGGCCAGCCAGTATGCTCTGATGGAGGGTGTCAGCGAGGTCACCAGTCGCCTGTGCGCTCACTTCGGGGTGGAGGACTGCACGGTGGTGGTCCATGACGGCCCTGCGGCAGGACAGGAGATTCCTCACGTCCACATCCATGTGGTTCCTCGTTCGGAGGGCGACGGAGGCAGGAGCATCCTCGCCATGTTCCCTGAAACTCCTGTTCCGGGCACCCCTGAGCCAGACTTTCCTCGTCTCGCTGCGCTAGCCGCTGAACTCTCCGATTGATAGCCATCGGATTCATTTTGAAGAAGCCGCTCGCCCGATATATGACGGACGAGGTCGACCACCGCGGTGAGGAGTTACCTGCCCTCACCAAGCGCTCGTCTAACATCAACCTCGAACGCATCTTGAGGTTCCACAAACCCGACTTTTCCGCCGAACCGGTGATGACTCCCGGAATTTGGCCATTCATCCGTTGGATGCTGAATTATGGCTATGGACACGCCATAGGCAGGAGTTGGCATCACAATCACGGCGATGACCCGTCTGATGGTCCTGGCGTGCTCGCAGTCTCTTGGCACACGGCTGGGTTGATCGACCCGCTGCCAATGGTTCTCAACATTGACAAGCCATTCGTCTTCGCCGGCAGACAGGATGTTCTGACCGGCCCAATCATCGGTTGGTGGGGGCGGCGGATGGGAGTCCAGCCACTGTTGCGTCAGGCTGAGCGCCTCAGGGGTCATGTCGACGACGAAACTGCCACTCGGGTCAACAGAGCGAGCATGCTGACCGTCGCCTCCAAACTGGCACACGGCCACGCATCTCTGCTGATGCCTGAGGGCCATTCACACACCGAGTGGCACATCATTAGATTCCGTACCGGGCCAGTCCGCTCCGCACTCAACGCCGCCGCCTTGGCGCGGGAACTTGGAAATGAACCCCCAGTCATCCTACCGGTCGGCCTCACCTTCCGTGACCCCCACGCTTGGTTCACCGACCTGTTCGTCGAGTTTGCAGAGCCACTCCATCTTCCCGAACTGCCCGACGCTGAGCATGGCGCCCGTCTCCTCTCGGGTGATTGGGTTGAGCCCGACAAGGAAACCACACTCAAGGTGCGGGACGAGCTTCGTGACCGGATCGGCTGCCTCACTCCCGACGCCCCCGACCTCGAGACTTGGAGGGCTTGGCTGCTGCTCGGCCATCTCTCAGCGTCTGCGGACGGCCGGCGCCCCGAAACTTGGCAAGAGGAGGTTTTGGCCGCCCGTGAGTTCAGGAATCGGTTGCGAGGTTCTTCGGACAGGGTTTGGCAGGGGCCCGAGGCGTGCGGCGAGGAGGATTTGGCAGCGGGCGCGGAGGTCACCGCGCGGGCTCGAAGGGTGGCAGCGACTCTGCACGACATGGGGCTCGATGCGCGAGCCTCTCACCCTGCAGCGTCAACTCCCGACCTCACCAAGTTGGTGTTGGCATTGGCCCTGATTCCATTCGTTTCGGTGGCCGCTCCGTTCGCCCTTCTCGGTAACGGGTTCCAAGCACTCGTCGGCGCGGCGCTGGCAAAGTTCAACGGCGAGTCAATCGACAAGCGCACCACCTTCCACATGATGCCGACCGTTCTTGGAACAGTGTTCATCAGACCGCTTGTCCATGTCGCTAGCATCGTAGCCCTCCTTTGGTTTGGTGTCATATCCAGCCCGCTCCTGGCCATCCTCGCATTCCCAGTACTCTGGCTTGTGACAGATGCATGCATCATCTTCTGCCGCAACTTCTACCTGAACCTCATATGTGACCTGCGACGGAATCTGAGAACCATGATAGCCTCTCGCAGCGCCTCTTGGAAGCCGCTCCAAACTGAACTCGATGACCTTGCGGCAACGCTCGACGCTCTCAAATAGGGCCAAGCCGAGCGCCACCCATGGCCGACGAGATGGAGGCGAACGTTCGCAACTGGCTCACTTCCGAGGGTCTTGAGGTCAGGGATCGCCCCGACCCCCGTGCCCGCTTCCACTTGCTTGTCCGCTATCCTCCCACTCCACACGGTCACGTCTTCATCATCGCGTCACCCAAACAGCGCAATCTCGTGGTGGTCTCAACTGTCACTCAAGTCGATGCAGGTCAGCAGGATGAGATGGTGCGCAACACCACTGAGGATGGCGAAGGTTGGGAGTCTTGGCTGCACGACACCCGCCTCCACCTCACGCGCAGCGGAGTCGATTGGGTTCTGCATGTCCGCAACTCCAACGAGGCACCCCCAGGACCTCTGCAGGCGTTCAACTTGAGCCAACCGATTTGGAGTGATGGACTGAGCCAAAATGAGTTGATGCAGACGCTTCGCCACCTTTGGCTAACCAAGTTGGCGCTGATTCACGAAATCAAGTACTCGTACGGCCCGGGTGTAGGAAGACCGGGTCCTGTGGATGATTGGCAGCAGGCTCCGGAAGGGGCGCAGCAACCCCCCTCAACGGACAATGTCGTCAGCACCGACGAAGGTGGCACCTTTGGCTCTGGCTTCGACCCGTCAGAGTGGCTTTGAATCGGCTTTTCACAACTCCTTGCAACTGACCGTAAGGGAGCGCAGTTAAGTAGGACTTTGAGCCCGTTCGGGACTGTTGGCAGAGATGCCGGAGTCGATGGAAATGAATCAAACGAACAAGAGTATGATGATGGTCCTGCTGATGGTGTTCAGCAGTTTTGTCGCGGGTTATTCACCAACCACGCAGGCAGCACAGGTGGTAATCACAGATGCTGTGCAGATAGTTGATGGTGGACAGGTGAACGATAGGATGGCCGCTGTGGCTTCCGATTCGGAAGGAAACATACATGTTGTCTGGAGTCGAAATACCCAGCACCTATTCTATTCGATGCTCGATCCTCGCGCGCAGACTCTAATTGACGCGACACAGATTTCCAACCCCGGCGCCCATCGCGCCTGGCATCCGGACATAGTCGTTGACGACGAAGGTCGAGTGCACATCGCTTGGGTTGACAAGTCGGGACAGCACTCCATTCTTTACACCCTTCTCGACCCCGCCCACGACGACCAGGACGGTTCGTCAGGAGAAGACTCCGTAATCAGTTTGGTAGACGATTACACAGTCAGCCAGCGTAACCAGGACCGCGACTGGCCGGCGATTGACATCGATTCAGAGGGTAGCGTTCACATCGTCTGGGAGGATGCGTACGAACAGCTCGGCAAGTTCTACAACCAGCCTCAGATATACTACACGATGCTCGACATCGACTATTCGACAAGAGAGGCCATCACCGCAATCGATGACACTCTTCTAACCCCGGTCATCGGTCATAAAGGTCATCCCGACATCGCAATCGACGCAGATGACTTCGTACAGGTGGTCTGGGACGACACCCGTGGTGGAAAGGTGGAGATTGTCGCCCCCATCGACACCTCCGGTTCGATGTATTCCGAATGGGCAGACATGTGCACCGTTCTCTACGGCGGCTATTGGTCCGGCGGCGGTTTCTTCCAAGGCATCAAGCCGATGCTCGAGCAGGCCAACATGACCGTCTACGAAACTCTCTATCTTCTAAGTGGAAACACGCCGGGCGCCGCGACGCAAGGCTCCTGTGCAATCCCATACGCAACCGGCGGCAGCGGCGGCAATGTGCGGTCCACGGCACTCGGTCTTGTGCAGGGTGACAACTCTGGTGGAATCCGAAAGTTGACTGAGGTCGTGTTCGGTGGCTCAGCTGTCAACCTCCCTCAGGACGGTGGGTACTATTCTGAGTTCTGGGGCCCTGGTTCGACATGGGCCTGCCTCTCATGGATAGACGCCAGCGGAAATGCACCCGGAAATCCTCCTACGCAGAGGGACCACAAGTGGAACCCCAACGCGACCAAGATAGTCATGCCCATCTCCGATGAGGGTCCCTACGGAGGCGACCCCTCTCAGCAATCCGACGACATACAGAGCATCAACGAGGCGCACGACGCCTGCGTGCGCGCGGGTATCATCCCCGTACCAATGCACGGCAGCACATGGGGCGGCGGCAACCCCATCCAGTCGCACATGAAGGACCTGGCGCAGTGCCCCAACGGGCAAGTCTCTACGGGAACTCGAATTTGTCCGGGTTCGACCATCAGGAACACAGATGCTGGAGGACAGGTCTACGCCTTCCCCGCAACCGGCAGTAACCAGATGAACATCCTCGTCGAGGCGATGGTCTATCTCGCCACCAACAACTCGCGTGAGATCTACATGACCGTCCTCGACCCTCACTCTCTTGTCGACAATCCACCGGTTGGTTGGGCGTACGGTGATGAGGGACACATCACCAGCGGTAATGCGTATCAGGAGATCATCGGCCCCTCACTCGATGCTCAGGGCTACGGCAACCTCGTCGTCGTCAACGATACACGCATCACCATCGACGACTCCTTCAGTCTGCACCCCTCCATAGCCATCGACACCAACGGCAACACCCACCTCGTGTGGATGGACGGGCGCGGCTACGGCTTCGACAAGGACGACAACTACGAGGTCTGGTACACCCGCCTCCGCCTACGCGGCGCAGCCGAGTGGAACGGAGTGCACGGCGGTCTGCCGTCCTACGGCATCAAGCAGATCTACGACTACCCGATATCCAACGTCGAGGGCAAGAACAACATCCCGCCCTCGCGGCCGTGGGGGCCCTCCTCCCACATGCCGGTGGTCCTCACGGACAACCAGGACAACGTCCACATCGCGTGGCTCGAGAACTCCAACGTCAGCGCCGGCGAGGAGGTCGTCTACACCCGGCTCAACCACACCAACGACGCCTACCCCGACGGCATCCCCCTCAACTCGCTGGCCACCTACATCATCGACGAGTGGGAGGTCACCCCGGTGACCCGGTGGGCCTCGGACAAGCTCGGCCCCAACACCGGCCGCGCCCCCGAACTGGGCCAGCCACCCGCCTTCGCCAACGACATGGGCAGCGGCGCCCACATCGCCTGGTCGGACACCAGCAAGTGCGATGGGACTTCGAACAACAACATGTACACTATCTGCTACACTCACATCTTGACCGGCCAAGTCGATGTCTACCTCGAGGAGGGCGACGCCGACTGGCTGCACATTATCGAACCTGGCGAGGAGACAATCTTCAACATGACCATCAACAACACCACGCCCGGACCGGTCGACCTTGTCGCAGACACCTACTCGATGAACATTAGCGTGCTGTGCGTAATCCCGAGGGAGATAGCGGAGGCGCACGGGATATCCCAGACGTGCAACGCGGGTAACTGGTCGATGACCCTCTTCTTCGCCAGCAACCACACCGCCATCTTCCCCGATACGGACATCTACCTGAGGGGCGGCGAGTCGGCCCGCGTCTACATGCGGGTCAGGGCGCCGTCGGTCTACCAGGCCAACCACGACGAGAACGCCTACGTCACGGTTTCGGCGATATCGCACAAGGACCCGGCGATCCGCAGCGACCGCCTGACGCTGACCATGATGGACGTCAAGCACGGCATCCAGCTCGACACCAGCCACTCCGAGGCGGACGTCGAGCAGGGGCAGACCGCCATTTTCTCGATCACCATCACCAACACTGGGAACGTGTTCGACACCTTCGCGTTCTACGACCCCAACACCATCGAGGGCCAGCAGGAGTGGCTGCTGCCGTTCGGCTGGCAGGTCCGCTTCCCGTTGTCGGTCTCGCTCGACCCCCGTCAGTCGGTGACCAAGAACCTCGAGGTCAGCATCCCGGCCACTCAGGAGCCCGGCAAGTTCGCCCTCTTCCTGAAGGGCTGGTCGACCGGCGAGCCGCGCAAGTCGGTCTCGTCGGGCAGCATGGACGTCCTTGAGCTGTGGATCAACGTCGAGATACGGAGCAGCGGCAACATCGTCTTCGAGATATTCGACACCGCCGAGTATGTCCTCCCCGGCGAGTGCGCCGAGTACGACATAGATGTCATCAAGCACTTCCAGCCGGGCTATCTGGTGTTCACCACCCCCGGCGCCCCCGGTGCGCGGCCCGACGAGGTCCCCGAGCATGTCTGGAGGCAGGAGAACTGGGTGGTGTCGCTCGACTTCACCAACGCCCCCGGCGACAACGAGCCGATGAGCGAGCCCCGCCACTGGGGCACCATCGACTACCCGTACACCGTGACGGCGGTCATCTGCTCGCCCGACAACGCCAGCGCCGGCCTCGGGCCGGCCCTCACCGTCAAGGCGCACCTGGTCGGCGCCAGCCGGGTCTCCGACTCGGTTCTGCTCTCGACCAACGTTATCCACGTCTACGAACTCGAGTCGTCGACCCCCGAGACCGAGTTCTCGGTCGATCCGTCCGAGACCCTGGTGGTGCCGTTCACCACCGTCAACGAGGGCAACGGCGCGGACCGCTACGACATCAGGGTGGCGAGGGTCAGCGCCCTCGCCTCTGGCTCCGACGTCCTGTGGGACGTCGACGTGCCGCGCGGCCTGCTCAGCGAGCTGCAGCGGGACCAGGTAGAGGAGATCGAGGTCCGCGTCAACGTGCCCCATCAGGTCGAGGCGGGCGACTACGAGATCGTCCTCGACGTCTTCAGCGAGGAGGCCTACCCCGACTCCGCGGGCAGGCCCACGCGGCTGCGCGACAGCGTCACGCTGACCATCACCGTGAACGAGTTCCACGACATGCAGATCTGGCTCGACCCGTTCGTCGAGAGCGACGTCAAGACCACCGCACCGGGTCGCACCGTGCGCTTCAACCTCAATGTCACCAACAACGGCAACGTCGCCGACAGGGCGACCCTGCACAACCACACGGTCGACCTCTCGACCGGCCGCTGGGGCGAGTCCCCCGGTCTGGGCCACCTCTCCACCTGGAGGATATCGTGGGCCACCATGGACGGCGCCTACGAAGTGCCGTGCCGCGAACTGGAGGTCGGGGAGGAGGCGCCCGCGGACGAGTGCGTCCACCACCCCACCGACACCTGGATCCTGCCCGAGATGGCGGCCTACACCACCATCCCGGTGGTGGTACTAGTCAACATCAGCAGCGAGGCGGCGCTGGGCAACCAGGACCTCGGCTTCAAGGTCCGCTCGCTCTTCGGCAACGCCTACGACGGCGGCGACCACGACGACACCGAGTCCTGGGAGGGCGACCTGCTCGACAGCAACGAGCTGCCGGTCACCATCCGGCTCAGGGCGCCCAACCTGCGCTTCGACGACGTCCAAGTCGAGAAGCGGAGCGGGGACGTCGGCGACATGCTGCCGATCACCGTGTTCATCGTCAACGACGGCAATGTCCACGCCACGGACATCCATGTGATAGTCTGCGAGCAGTCGCTGGCCGAGATCAAGGCCAACGACGGCTGCGCCGAGGAGTCGGTCGCGTACCGGCAGGTCATCGGCGCGATGATGAGTCCCGACGCGGCGGACCGGGTCGACCCGGCCGAGATAGTGCTGCTCTACCCGGTGAGGGCCGGGTCGCATGACGTGACCATCATCCTCGACCCTGACAACCAGATAGTCGAGTCGAGCGAGAGGGACAACTTCTACGAGATCCAGGGCGGGCTCAAGTCCTCCAACGGGTGGATAGACCAGGCCACCGAGACGCTGGGGAGCTGGAGCGTGCCGGCCATCATCATGCTGCTGACCATCAGCCTGCTCGGCGTGGCCGGGTTCGTGATGGTCGGGCGGCGCCGTGATGCCCTCGCGAGGGTCGCCGAGCAGTCGAGCCTGGTGGCCACCGAGGACATGTTCTGAGCCTGCATTAGTCAGGCAGTGGCCAATCGCTCTCCGCCGGACCGTTTGGCTTTCAAACCGTGCTTACATAGGGGGTGGTGATGACGGGGGATTCCGCAGCAGAAACGCCCCTGCTCCATGAGCAGATTAAATCGAGGGATGGTGAGCAATCAGGCTCACCATGGCCCAAACGTCTTCTCATCGTAGGTACAATATCACTGCTGCTGGGCACGATTGGGCTGGCGACTTCGCTACCCGACATAGAAGATGTCCTGCGCCCCGACAAACACCATGTTCTCGTTCTCGAACCCTCGAGCAGTGAGAACCTCGAAGTGATTGGTCTCAACAAGTATGCGTTCTACCAGAATGTGACTGAACATGATGTGGAAATGGATACTCTGACCATTCTCGACAGCAAGGGAACTGAGGTTGAATTGCGTGAGCCATCTCTGACCGCGGCGGTGGCGACATTGAAGTTCGAGGACGGCACGACCTTCGAACCGCTGGGCTGGATTAAAACGAATGAAAACGGGCAACTCACCTTGAGTTCAACGTCCAACCACTCAATCTATGTCATCGACCAGAACGAAATCGACAAACTGACGATGCAGCAGTACCCCCTCTTGGCCTCGTGCGGAGCCCTTCTTCTTGGCGCCTGCCTTCTCCCCGTGGCTGGTATCCTGTACATCCTCCGGCCCAAGACAGCCCTCGGTCCACCAACGGTGACCATGAAGAGTGCAGATGGCCGCGAAGTCTCGCTTTCAATCGATATGCCGTCCGGCAGTGGACCAGTTCTGACGACCGACCAGATCTACGCGCTGACAAAGTTGCGAGAAAAGGCCGGGACGGCTGGCGAGATGAAGATAGAGTTCCTGATTCAACCCGAAGATCAGACAGTTCCCCCTCCCTTCTCCGACCGACCAGACCAATCCTCCCGTGTTGACCGTTCATTCTCAGGTGAGCAGGAGAGCGAAGCAGTTCGTCCCACAAAGAGCAAACCTGCGAAGGTCTCGGATGAGGTCGATGAAACTGGTGAGAAGTGGAAGGACTGGGACGAAGGTTGAGGGCGAACCAGCCGGAAAGGGAATTCTCAGTCGAGGTCCTTCCCACGCCTGCGAGCATCATCGACTGCTCCTTCAGGTAGGAAGAACAGGTCGGGAACCGGAGTACTAAATTCATCATCCCAAAACTTCTGACCGCGTGCCCAGACCTCCTGTTCAGCGTTCCATGCCAACCAATGGTCAATCCAGTCACAGGTATCCTGCACCTGCTTGTCGTCCGGGGAGTTGTCACGCAGCAGTCGGTTGAGCATACCCACCTGTACGATGTTGGCGGGAATCATGGCGTAGGTTCCAAACGGATTGCGCTCGGTGTCGACGGTGCGCTGCTCCTTCCAGAGAGAGAGGAATTGATCGTAGATGTAACCGACCATGAGAACGATAGCGAGGACCCCGAAGGCGATGGTGGCGAGACCCCAGTAGGTCATCGGAATGCCGAGTGGAGTCGCCTGACCCTGGAAGCGCCACGATACATACGGCCAGATGAGCAGTGTGAGCGTGGTACACCAGAAACCCATCGATATGAAGGTCTGGGATTGTTGTAGCCGCCAATACTGACGCATGAACCACTTCTTCATCATCGTCTGTGGCTCCAACCCACCCCCCTTTGACGGTTGCGCGCCCGCGTCGGTCCCCCCATCCATTCACAGACTTCCCAACTTGCGCGGGTATGAATAGTGAGAGTGGCCTTTCGCATACGGGGATTGGACTGTCTGCGCTCACTGCGGTACTCGTCGGATTAGGTCACAGGTCGGTAGGCTACGGCTCGTATTCCGACGACCATCCCGACGAATTGCAAGTGGTCGGCCTAGCTGAGCCGAACCCCGAGAGATTGGCTCGCTACGCGCTGAAGTGGGGAATTTCAGCCGAGCGCTGCTTTTCGAGTGCTGCGGAGTTGGCAGCGGCACCGAAGTTCGCCGATGTCGCTATCAACGGAACGATGGACGATATTCACGTCGAGACCACGATTCCGCTATTGGAAGCTGGATACGACATCTTGTTGGAGAAGCCTATAGCGAAGAATGCAGCAGAGTTGCGTGCGTTGGCAGCAGCGGCCGAGCGGACCGGGCGGAAGGTGGTCATCTGCCATGTTCTTCGACATGCCCCATTCTACATTGCAATCAAAGAGAGAATAGCGGCGGGTGAAATCGGCGAGATAATGCACATACATTCGACTGAGAATGTATCCTATCACCACATGGCAGTCGGATTTGTCCGAGGGAAGTGGAATCGCCGCGAAGTCAACCCTATGCTGCTCGCAAAGTGCTGTCATGACCTAGACCTGCTGTGCTGGTTCAAGTCGGGCACCGAGCCAACTCAGGTCGCCTCATTTGGTGGCTGCCACTTCTTCACCGAGCAAAATGCTCCAGAGGGTGCAGGAACCCATTGTCACGATTGTGAAATTGAGCGAGACTGCCAGTATTCCGCACTTCGCCACCACCTCAACAATGACTGGTGGCCCTTCTACGCGTTCTCCGGCGAGGCTACCTACGAGGCAGGCGGCGCTGCGCCTGATGCTGATGCAGCAGGCGAGTCATCCTCCGAGGAGGAGATGGCAGAGTCTAGGCGAGCGCACCTCGAATCATCAGACTACAGCCGCTGCGTTTGGATGTGTGACAACGATGTCGTCGACCGTCAGTCAGTCATCGTCGAGTTCGCTGACGGCTGCGTCGCCACCCACGACATGGTGACCAATTCAGCAAGAGCGACCCGCCGCCTCCAGATTACCGGAACGAAGGGTGAAATCGAGGGGGACATGATTACCGGGCGAATCGTGATTCGCAGACCCGCTGCAACCGATGGCGAAGAGTGGGTTGAGGAAGTCATCACAATTGGCGAGGGCGAGGACATGCATGGCGGGGGCGACCTCAGGCTCGTGGCGGACTTTGTCAAAGTCGTGCGGGGGGAGCCCCATTCACTTTCGACAACGGAACTCTCCGACTCGATGAACAGCCATCTGATTGCCTATGCAGCAGACAAGGCGATGCAGAGCTCCACAGTGGTCACACTCGATGAGATGCGCTGATGTAGAGCGGTTGGGTTTTTACAGGGCGACCCGGTAGACAACCCTGAGTTGAGTAGTGTGGTCGACTTTAGCACGGCGCTTTCCATCCTTGAAAACAGCACCCGTCGGCAGATTTTGGAAATGCTAGTGCGGGAGCCGCACTACCCATTGCAACTGTCGCAACACCTCGATGTCAGCCAGCAGGCTGTGATGAAACACCTGAAGGTGCTTGAGGAGGCGGGTTTTGTCCAATCCGAGATAGTGAAGAGTGACAAGGGTGGTCCTCCGAAGAAAATCTACTCGGTACAACAATCCTTCTCGATTAGCCTCGACCTCGGCCCTGACCTGTTCCGCTGCGAATACCGGGCGCTTCCTCCGGGTGGTCCTGTAAGACTCTCCTCCAAATTGCCCGACAAGGCGATTCCAATCGCCGAGAAGATCGCTGGCCGCAGGAAGGTATCGGTCCCCGAGGCGATGGAGTTGGTCAGCCAACTGAACGAGACGTTGGAGCAGCTCGACGCTCAGCGGGACGCTCTCATCGCCCTCCATCAGCAGGTGATGAGCCGTGTCTCATCGGCGGTCGACGAGAACTTTCCTGAGTATGAGGAGCGAAATCTGGTCCACACGATTCTCGAACAACCACGCAGACCGGTTGACCTCGATGCATGGAGCCAAGCCCTGCGTCTGGAGATACCGGATGCGGAGGCAATCATTCACGAAGTCAGAGAGAGGATGCTCTACCAGATCGCTGACACCGGCGGGCGAGTAATAGTCGCCGGAAAACCGTCGGACCTGCCATGGTGGGCTGCGCTCGGCGACAGCGAAGATTGAGCCATCAGTCAAACAACACTCTCAGTTGCGAGAGTAATTCTTCTTCTTGTAGGACTTCTTGCCCTGCTGACCCTGCCGACTCTGACCTCGGGGGGCACCATCACGGCCACCCTTCCGCTTGTCACTGTAGGAGTTGGACCTTCGGCCTCCATTCGAGCGGCCGTTTGAGTTTCCGTTACGACCGTTTGAGCGGCCACCGCCACCGTTGGAACGCCAGGAGGAGCGACCGTGGGAAGGACCGTTGGAGCGACCACCCCCACTTCGACCACCGCGTGACCTACCCCCGTAGTGGCCACCGTGATTTCGACCATCACCAGACTGGTTTCCTTCTCTTCGACCGTTTGAGCGACCATTTCGGCCGCCACGCCCGTTTGACCTGCCGCTTGAGCGGTTTTGGGAGCGCCCACGGTTGTTGTATCCGTCGTTTCGGGACTCTTGCCGGCCATTCCTGCGAGGGCGGGACTCAGGGGTGAAGACGAAGTCGCTATCCGGCAGGTCGGAGAAGTTTGGTGGTGTGAATTGGCATTTGATGCCGACCTCTCTCTGCATCCGGCTGTACGCCTTCTTCTGCGGTCTCTGGACCAGCGAGATGACATTTCCCACCGCACCGGCCCGCGCTGTTCGCCCACTTCGGTGCTTGTACGCCTTGCCATTCTCCGGAGGGTCGTAGTGAATCACGTTTTGAACGCCTTCGACGTCAATTCCTCGTGCGGCGACATCTGTTGCGACTAGTACGATGCAATTCCCCTTGGTGAAGCGGCTCATCGCCCCGTCCCTTTGGCGCTGAGAGAGGCCACCGTGGAGTGTTGCCACACTCAATCCGATGTCTTCCAACTCGTCACCGACTCGGTCCACACCAGCTCTTGTTCTGCAGAATACGATGCTGCGTCCATTTTTGCGAATCGCCT
>Ga0208879_1002224_pt1 | contig 17387 bp, 20 predicted proteins | sample Knorr_S15_td_Bot_FD_185605 | JGI IMG/M metagenome (GOLD analysis project Ga0208879, IMG submission 185605) | Marine microbial communities from Southern Atlantic Ocean transect - Knorr_S15_td_Bottom_ad_5009_LV_A (SPAdes) (version 2) | ecosystem: Environmental > Aquatic > Marine > Oceanic | place... | reverse complement strand
GGCAGGAAGGTGGTGGTCAGGATGAACGCGGCGCCGATGCCGAGCGCGATGTGGACCCCGAAATCGCGAATCGCCGGCACTTCGGAAACGCGGTTGGCGCCGAAAGCGGCCATGGTCGTCAGCGTCGTCAGCAGCAGCGCGGTGCCGACGAGCCGCACCGAGATGCGCAGCGCCCGCTCCGGCCCCTGGTAATGCTCGGCGCGGTAGCGGTGCAGGATATGGATGGCGTCGTCGACCCCCAGCGCCAGCACCAGTATCGGCGCGATGAAGGTATATTGCGAGAAGCGCAGGCCGAGCAGCTCGCCAGCGGCGAACATCCAGAGCAGCGCCATCATCACCGTGCCGAGACTCAGCACGACGTCGGTGGGGCGGCGTAGCGAGAACCAGAGCAGCACTGCCATCGCCGCCAGCGTCAGCGGCAGCAACTTCGAGAGTGTCTTCTCGGAAGCTTCCTGCATCGCCTGATTGGGGGCCGCCATCGAGTTCAGCACCAGTGTCTCGCTCTCGAAGCCGTGGAACGCGTCGCGCACCGCAAGTTCCGACTCCTCGTCGTTGTAGGCGCCCTGCTTGTCCACCGTCACGGTGACGAAGACCGACCGCGCCTGCCACACGCCATCCACTTGCGACGGCGCGCCGAACATGCCACCCGCCTGCGGGTCCTCGATGAGTGCGCCCAGCGCAGCTTGCAGCGCCGGGTCGGGGGCGCTGTCGAACGCCAGCCCCTGCAACGCCAATGCGGTCGCCACGGCCGAGCCGGGCGACCGCACGACTGCGTTGGTGTCATACGCCCACATTTGCACCTCAGGTGACGCGAGCATGTGCGTTTCGAGCCGCAGCAATTCCTGCAGCGACTCGCGCGAGAGCAGGTTCTCGCCCGGCGCCTCGACCACGGCCGAGACGTAGAACGGCAACGGGAAGTCGCCATAGGCGACCTGCCCCGCGCTGACCTCGTCCGACGGCGGCAGGTAGTCCTCGAGCGACGTCTCGGTATCCATCGCCTGCAGTGGTTGCAGCGCCAGTCCGCTCACCAGCAGCGCCAGCAGTACGGTCGCCCACGGTCGTGCGGCGACGAGCCGCGAAAGCTCCTCCATGCGCGGCGACGCGATACTGGCAGCCATCGGGCGGCGACCGGCTGCTGGATAAAAAACCGGCAGACCGGCAGAATGACCTGCGGCAGAGATTTAGCCGAAGCTAAACTTTATATTAGCCAGCCCTAAAACGGAGTGTGGCCTCGGTCGCTGTCGAAAATTACCTGAAGTCGATGTGGGAGCTCGGCCCCGCCGCCGTCGCGACGCAGGAGCTGGCGCAACACCTCGCTGTCGCGCCGGCATCCGCGACGCGCATGCTCCAGCGCCTTTCGGAGCGTGGGCTGGTCGCGCACACTCCCTACCGCGGAGCGTCGCTGACCGCAGCGGGCGAGCGCAGGGCGCTCTCGGTCGTGCGGCGCCACCGGCTGCTCGAGACCTTTCTGGCGCGGACGCTCGACCTGGGGCGCGACCAGCTGCACGACGAAGCGGAGCGGCTCGAGCACGCGCTCTCGCCAGTGCTCGAGCGCGCGATTGATGATTACCTTGGCAACCCACAGCGAGACCCACACGGCCACCCGATTCCGGGACCGCAGGGCGAGCTACCTCCCGAAGGCGACAGCCCGCTGGGTGAGTGGCCGCTCGACCGCCCAGCGACCGTCAGCCAGGTGCCCGACCGCGACGGCGAGATGCTGGGCTGGCTCGAATCGCAGGGACTGGTCCCCGGTCGCGAGTTACGGCTGGTCGCGCGCGACCCGTTCGACGGCGGCGTGACCGTCAAGCTCGACGGGCGGCTGCTGCAGGTCGCCGCGTCGGTCGCCGAAGAAGTGCGCGTCAGTGACGGGGGCGCGGAATGATTCAGCTCAAGGCGCCTGGCGCGGTACTGACCTTCATCGCGCTGCTGGCGTTTCAGGTCGTGACGCCCGCGTATTTCCTGCCGCCCGACGCCGTGATTGAGACCGATTATCAAGGCCATATCGACGAGCACGCTGCGCCTGAGCTGTTCTGCGAGCCGGGCGGCTCGCGCGACTACGCGCTGACGATTTCCGAAGTGCGCTGGGAAGTCGCGCCGGGCCAGTTCTTTACGGCGTGGACGTTTAACGGCGTCATCCCCGGGCCGACGCTCTGCGGTTACGAAGGCGAAGCGCTGCAGGTCGAAATCACGAACCGCCTTGACCGAGCGGTCGAGTTCAACATCGCGCCCGCCGGCACGACCGACGCGGTCGCGATGGCGACCGTCGCCAGCGGCGAGACGTATGTGCTGGCGCACGAGGCGCTGCCGGCCGGCACGCTGGTCTACAGCGACGCCGCCGGAGGCATTGACCATGGACTTTACGGTGCCATCGTGGTCTACGGCACCGACGAGCCGCAGGTGGACCATGATATCGTTGTCTTCGAGGACGAATTCGCGCCGCCCGTCACCGATGGTAACGACTACTTCGCGGTGCTGAACGGCAAGGGGTATCCGCTCAATCCGCACTACATTTTCGCGCTCGACGAGGAGGTGCGCTTCCGCATGATAAACATCGGTAGTGAGCTCCATACCTTCCACATCCACGGCCATGTCTGGCTCGACGAGGCGGGCAACCACGTCGACAACGAGGTGCTGGCGCCGGGCGAGACGGTCGACGGTACCATCAAGATGCGCGAGCCGGGCTCCTGGATGTATCACTGCCACATCTACGACCACATCGCCGGCGGGATGACCGCTATGTTGACCGTGCTGCCCGATGATTTCACGGGCGACCCGGTCGCCTACCTTCGCAACGGGGGCATGCATTGAGCGAGGTGCGTCCCGGCTTCGCCGCTGGCGCAATCGTCGCGCTGCTGGCGTTCATGGTAATCACGCCCGGCTGGTTTCTCCCGCCGGGCACCACCGCCAGCGGCAGTCTGCTGGTGGGGCACCTAGGCGAGCACGCCGCGCCCGAGTCGGACTGCGGCCCGGTTTCGGACGACCCCATCAAGCGCGTGACGCTGGTGGCGCAGGCGACCGTCTGGGAAGTCGCCCCCGGCGAGAGCTTCCCCACGTGGAGTTTCAACGGCATAATTCCCGGGCCGGTCATCTGCTTGCGCGAAGGCGATACGCTAATCTTGACGCTCGAGAACCGGCTTTCGACTATCGCCAGCTTCCATGCGCATGGGCTGGCGCGCGAGCCGTCGAGCGACGGTACCTACCTTACTGCGAGCTACGCGCCGCCGGGCGGCAGCTACACCTACACGCTGCAGGCCGACGCGCATAGCGTCGGGACCTGGGCCTACCACGACGCGGTCGCGGAGCTCGATAAGGACCCGTTCATCGACGGGCTTTCGCTGCCCGAGTCGGGTGAGGGCATCGAGCGCGGGATGTTCGGCGCCATCATAGTCTACGGCGAGGGCGAGCTGGACGAGGCCGGGCTGCCGGCGGGCTACGACCACGAGATGGTGCTGGTCGAGGCGGAGTTCGAGTCGGAAGTCACGGCGGGGCCAGTCTACATGACCATCAACGGCAAAATTGCGCCAGTGACACCGCACTACCAGTTCCAGGCGGGCGAGACGGTGCGCTTCCGCGTTCTCAACGTCGGCCCCAATGCCAACCACAATCTGTGGGTTGAGGGACTCGACTGGCGCCAGACCCAGTCTGGTACTGTTGTCGACAGCGTGCTGTTTGGTGCGCTGGAGTTTGGCGACTTCACGCTCGAGGTGGGCGACGAACCGCGCGAGACGCAATACACGTGCTCCATCGACGGGCATGAGGAAGCGGGCATGCACGGACTTTTCTCGGTAATCGCGTGATATTATGGAATTGAACCTTTTCGGCATTGCAATCCTGCTTGGCGTCTATGTCGGTGTCGTTCCGGTCTATCTGGGGCTATTTTCGCTTCCGCTGCTGCAGCGACTCAAGCGCGAATGGCTTGACTTCCTGGTCTGCCTGACGCTCGGCATCATGCTGTTCCTGTTCGTCGACGTCACCGCCGAGGCGCTCGAGGCGGCCGACAAGCTGCCGGCGGCCATCGCGGTGCCGGCCGACGGGCAGGCGTCAGTACCCACGCTCGACAAGCTGCTCTACGACACCTTCGGCGCCGACTCGGGCACCATCCTGGGGCCGCTCTTCATGCTCACCGGCTTCGCGCTGGGAGTGCTGGGGCTGGTCGAGTTCGGACGTCGGCTGGACCGGCTCATGGAAGCCGGCACCGCGTGGGGTGGGCTGTTCAACCCCGCCAAACTCTCGCCGCAGATGCAGCTGGCGCTGCTCGTCTCGCTCGGCATCGGGCTGCACAACCTGGGCGAGGGGCTCGCCGTGGGGGTCGCCTACGGCAGCCAGAGCTTCGCGCTGGCGACCGTGCTCATCTTCGGCTTCGCGGTGCACAACGTCTCGGAGGGCATCGCCATCGTCTCGCCGATATCACGCTCGCAGGTCGACCTGCGTACACTGGCGCTGCTGGGCCTGCTCGCGGGCGGCCCGACGATTATCGGCACGCTGATTGGTATCTACATCTTCTCGAACGCGCTCTCGATAGTATTCTTCGCCATCGCGGCGGGCGCGATACTCTATGTGGTCATCGAAATCACCACGTCGCTCGGAGACCGCTTCCGCAACAGCCACCTGAACTATCTCGGTGTGATGGCTGGATTCACGGTGATGTATCTCACTTCGCTGTTAGTGCTTTTGTAAAACAGGCTGTAGCGAGAGTTAAACCTGCCCGCCCGCTCGCCCGCCATGGCGGGCGAGCTGCTCTGGCTGGACCTTGAGATGACCGGGCTTGACCCGGGCTACCACGACATCGTTGAGATTGCGACCGTCATCACCGACGCACAGCTCGAAGTGCTGGCGGAGGGGCCGGACCTAGTGGTGCATACCCACGAAGGGCGGTTGGAGCGGATGGGCGACTACGTCCACGACATGCACCACCGTTCGGGGCTGCTCGACGAAATCAGCGCCACGACGCTGACGCTGGCGGAGGCGGAGCAGCAGACGCTCGAGTTCATCGACTCGCACCTGCCACGGGACTACCGACCGCCGCTCTGCGGCAACTCGATTGGCACCGACCGGCGCTTCATGGAGGCGCAGATGCCGACGCTCGATAACCGCGCCCACTACCGTGTCATCGACGTCTCGAGTCTTAAGGAGCTGGCATGGCGCTGGTATCCCGAGGCGATGAAGCAGGCGCCAGTGAAGCTAGAGGCGCACCGCGCGCTGGGCGATATTATGGAGTCAATCGCCGAGCTCAAGTTCTACCGTGCGCAGTTCATGCAGCCGCCGGAGAGCGCGTGAAGCGTGTAGTCGTCACTGGTGCCAACGGCCACGTCGGATATTCGGTCGCGAAGCTGCTGGTCGCGCGCGGCTACGACGTGCGCGCGACGGTGCGCGACGCCAGCGACCCCGCCAAAACGACGCATCTAGAAGCCTTGGGCGTCGAAATCGCGCAGGCGGACCTGATGCGGCCGGAGACGCTCGCACCGGTGATGGAGGGGCGCGACGGGCTGTTCCAGGTCGCCGCAGTCTATCGCAGCTGGGCGCGTGATCCGCAGCGCGAAATCATCGAGCCGTCGATAACCGGCGGCATCAACGCGCTGCGCGCTGCGCACACAGCGGGGGTCGGGCGCGTGGTCTTCACGTCATCGACCGCCGCCGTCGGCCGGGCGGGACCGGATGGCGCGCCGCTTAGCGAAGCGGACTGGAACGACGCGTCACGCCATCCCTACTCCTACGCGAAAACGGAGGCGGAGCACCGCGCTTGGACTTTCGCCGAGGAGAGCGGGCTCGACCTGCTGGTCATCAACCCGACGGCAGTCATCGGCCCCGACTTCCACCGTCACACGCCTTCGACTGCGCTGTATCGCATGCTGCTGCGCGGTGAGCTGCGCCGCATTCCGCCCATCACCTACGGGCTGGTCGACGCGCGCGACGTCGCGCAGGGGCACGTTCTCGCCTATGAAACGCGGCAGGCGCGCGGCCGCCATATTCTCTGCACCGAGTGCCTGCCGGCCGCCGAGCTGGTCGCGCTGGTGCGCGACATCGACCCCACGATTGCGGTACCGACCCGCCAGGCGGCGCTCTGGCAGGTGCGTGCGCTGGCGCGGCTCGAGCAGTTCCGCAGCTGGTTTGGGCGCGAGCCGCGGCTGACGCCGGAAACCGTGCGTGAATACTTGGGCAAGCCGACCAGTTACGATACGAGCAAGGCTCGCCGCGAGCTGGGATGGCGCCCGCGCCCCATCCGGCAGACCGTTCGCGACACGCTGGAATGGATGCGTGACCACCCCGAACTCCTCTGACGACCAATATTTAAGGTAGGCGCGGCATCATAACTCGTTTCCAGAACGGCACCTACGCACGTTCACTCGGGCCATCTTTCAAGGAATATCTCCCGCAGGACCATCTGCTTCCAGCAGCGCTGCTGTCCAGCTATTTTGAAAGACGCCTTGCGGATCAAGCGTATTGCAGACGGTGCGAAAAGCATCGAACTTGGGGTAGAGGGATGTCAGTTCGTTGGCCTCCAGTGGGCAGACTTTTCCCCAGTGCGGACGAGCATGGAACAGTCGTGACATGCTTCGGGCCATGAAGCTCGCGAACAGGGAAAAACCAGCACGCCGTGCTGGACTCGCGTAGCTGATGAAGCTCAGCGCGTACCAGTCCTCCCCCGCGCCGCTGGCCATCGAGATCAGGGTGTCATCGGGAAGCACCCGCCGCACGCAGATGGGAAAGTGGTGGCAGTACTGGTCGTGAAGCCCGGCTAGTGCCTCTTGCATGCCGACCTCCTCGATTCGCTGCTGGTTGTCTGCGGACAACGTCGACTCCCTCCCGCCAGCGACCTTGATGGCTTCTTGGGCAAACCCGAGTGCGTCCACCAGTTTGTCTCGGCGCACGAACACCTCAATCTCGATGTGGCGAAAGGCATCGTGCCTCATCACCAGCATGGACGAGGAGCGGTCCGTGACCCTCCAGTTGTGAATCAGGAAGGCCGGGATGATGCGACGAAAGGCAAGCCGAATCAAGCGCCGACTTCGCACCACGCGTTCCAGGAAAAGGATTTGCAGAATCAAGCCGTAGTCCATCACCCCCAGCCAGTAGAGCCGGTACAGCCTAGCGAGGCGGGAACGAGGCTGGTCATGCTCACGCCGGTGCTGGATGAAGTAGGACCAGCGCCAGGGGACGAGGTAGAACTGCTGGAGCGGAAATGACGCTTCAGCATCCAGGACGTCCGACAGCCGACGGGACTCGGTGAAGTGCTCCTGCACGTGGTACTGTGCGCGGCAGCGAATCTTCACGGCCAGGATGATCCCGAGCGATCCCAGTGAGCAGCGAGCTGCCTGCAGGGGTTCTCCGGCGCTCAGCTCCTTGATGGTGGCCTGGCCGCTGTAAGCGTCATAGTGCGCCAGCCGCACCCCCACCACATAGTGTGACATGCTGTTGCGTCCCGAACCGTGAGTGCCGGTGGAGATCGCCCCGGCAATCGTCTGAGCTGTGATTAGGCCCAGCGAATGCAGGGTGGCGCCATCGCGATCGAGCTCTTTGAGGAGGCGCTTGATCTGGCATCCAGCCCCAACCGTGGCAACGAGCTGGTCGCCGTCGAGCCGGAGCCGAACGTCGTTCAATTGTCGCAGGTCCAGCAACACGCCGTCGCTGAGGACTGCCTCGCTCCAGCTATGCAATCTGCCGACGGCACGGATGCGCTGGCCGCGGTGTCTGTCGAGAATCTGTAGGACTTCCTGCTCATCGGCTGGGGTGTAGGCCGCCGACGGCTGAAGCACCTGGTTGCGGCCGAAGTTCTTGCGTTGCACGCTATGCGACCCCCTTATGTGCTGGATATAAGCGGGTTGTGCCTATTAGCGCGCAACGCGGGCGTCACGTGCGCGTGGAGTATCGCGTCGAAGAAATGCGCCGCCGTCGCTGTGGGTGGCGCCGCCCTGCTTTCACTCAGCAGCAGGTCGTGTAACGGGTAGGCGCCCAGCGCCAGCACGATTCCAGCGCCCGGCCACGCGTAGCCCAGGTTGCCGGCGATAACCACGGCCAGCAACAGGCTCAGGAGGTACTGCGGCCGCATCAGCGGTCCAGGATAATGCGCTGCGCGAGTTGCTTGTCGACCGACAGCTCGCCTTGCGGGGTCGCCAGCGACCAGCCGCCGTCGCTGGTCGCGACCACTTTTACCGTCGCACCGGGCTTGAGTCCGGCGCTCGCCAGCGAGAGCGTCATGTCGGCCGAGTCGAGGATAGCGCGCACGCGCGCTTCGTCGCCCGCGCCGAGCCGCGAAAGCGGCGTCACCGACGGATGCGCGCAGCCTTCGCAGTCGCGGTTCAGTTCCTGGCAGACTGCCGCTTCGGGGTCGTCGGGCGAGATGCCGAGCAGGTTGCAGAGCCGCGTCTCGATGTCGCGCGTCAGGATGTGCTCCATGCGGCACGCGACCGAATCGGCTTCGCCCTGCTCGACCCCCAGCACTTTGACCAGGAAGCGTTGCAATAGGTCGAAGCGGTGCTCCATCTCGGCCGCAACCTGCAAGCCATCGTTGGTCAGCAGTACGCCGTGGTAGGGCTGGTAGTCGAGGAATCCTTCGCTGCCGAGTCGCTGCACCATCTCGGTCACGGTTGCTGGCGTCAGCCCGGTCTGCTGCGCCAGGTCGGTGGTGCGCACGCGGTCGCCCGCGGCGGATAGCGAGTGAATGTGCTTGAGCATCATCTCGGCGCTCTCGGATACCATCGCCATCCCCTTGCGTGCTGCGTATAAGCGGATTGCGCTTATTAGCGCGCCACGCTGGCGCCCCATGCAATTTCCTTCCAGCCTCGAGACGACGCGCGGCCGCATTATCGCGGTGGTGCTGGTGCTGTTGCTGCTCGTCAGCGGCGCGGCCGCCTGGGTCTGGTGGCCGTTTGGGGAGCCGGAGGTGGAGTTCATCGCCTTCGACTACCAGCGCGCCTACGATGATATCGAGGCGCTGACTGCCAACGGTCCGCGTTTTGCCGGCGGCGAAGCGGAGCTGCTGGGCGCCGAATATGTCGCCAGCCAGTTTACCGCGGCGGGGCTGGCGCGCGTCACGGTCCACCCCGTGCCGTGGACGCTCTACGAGCCGGTCGGGACGCAGGAGCTGACCATCGCCCGTGAGGAGCGCGACCCGTTGCTGGGAGCCACGATTGACCGCGATGAGCAGCAACTGTCGCATCTCGAGGATTTCACCGTGCTCGCCTTCTCGGGCTCGCTCGACGACTCCGACATCGAGGCGATCTTCGTCGGCAATGGTGACGACGCCAACTATTCCGCTGCCGGGCCGGTCTCCGGCCGGGCGGTTCTGGTCGCCAACGACGGTGCGCTCAGCTACAGCGCGCTCTACCTGCAGGCGCTCGACAATGGCGCGGCAGTCTCACTGATTTACGACGCAGGGCGCGACTGGCCGATTGGCAAGGCGTCCTACGGGGCTGACGCGCGCGGCCACATGATCCCATTTCCCGAAGCGTATCCAGAATATGCCGACCAGTTAATCCCGCACCTGATGCTCTCCCAGACGGCAGGTCAGCAATTGCAGGACTGGATTGACGCTGCCGAAGGGGACGACGACATGTCGGCGCTCGTCGATCTGGATATAAATGTCGTAATCGAGCTGCGCGAAACGCGTGTCGTCACCGGCGACATCATTGGCAAGTCGTCGCAAATCGTGATGCTCGGCGCGCACATGGATACGCATTACGTCGGTGACGGCGCGGTCGACAACACCGTCGGCACCGCCGAAATCATCGAGATGGCGCGCCAGTTCGTGCAGGCGGGCGAACTGGAATACACTGTGCGCTTTGCGACATGGGGCGCCGAGGAACTGGGACTGCTCGGCTCGTACGGCTACTTCCTGCAGAATGAGGCCGCCCTGCAGAGCGACTTGCGGCTCTACCTGAACTTCGATATGACCCACGCCGATCTCGGGGAGAGCGGCGACCGCATCCCGTTCGAGGTCAACAACCTCGACCTGAAAGCGGAAATCGAGAAAGTCATGGAGTTGTGGCGCGAGCGATTCCCCGCGCTGGCAGCCGACTACCAGACGCCGGTCAGCTACGCGGCCGTGGCGGGGCCGTCCGACCACCGCACTTTCGCGATGGAGGGCTTTACGACCGCCACCGGCTACGGTTCGGGCTCGGCCGAATACCACACGCTGTATGATACCATCGAGCAAATCAACGCCGAGTCGCTACAGATTGCACCGCAGATTCTCGGCAGCTACGGCCTGCACGTTGCGCGCCACGGCCTCTAGGCGGGCAGCCGCGTCACAATCAGTCGCGACTTGATGCGATTGACGATATCGTCGCTCACGATTTCCAGCCCGCACGCCTGTAAAAGTTCCGGAAGGTCGAAGTGCTGCCCCAGCCCCAGCTTCCGCCGCACCGGATTCCACGCGCGCCAGAGCTTCCCGGGGTCGTTCTTGTAATGGTTGACCACCACCAGTTTGCCGCCAGGTTGGGTGACGCGCATCATCTCGCGCAGCACCACTTCCGGCTCCGCCACGACGGCAATCGCGTGCGCCACTACCGCATGGTCGAACGTGTCGTCGTCGAATTCCAGCTTGTGCGCGTCCATCTGGTGCAGTGTCACCTCCGCGGCTACCTCGCCCTTGTCAATCCTCTTGCGTGCCTTCTTCAGCATCGCCGTGCTGAAGTCAAGTGCGTCGACGCGCACGCCGGCTACGTAATGGCGCAGCGAGATGCCGGTGCCGACCCCCACTTCGAGCACCCGCTCGCCTGGCTGCGCGTCGAGCGCCTCGACCATCCGTGTATGCCCCTCGGCGAAACTGGGCGCGAAAACGCGGTCGTAAACCGGTGCATAAATCTTGTAGGCGATGTTGGTATCCTTGCGCGCTACCACGTCGGGGGAATGCTCCAGCAACTTAAGCCCTTGCCGCGAGCCCGGCCGCAATCGCGGTCCCCACCAGCGCCAGCAGTTGCAGCGGCCCGGCCGCCAGCCACGCCACGACGACATAGAGCGCCGCGCAAGCGGCGCCCAGGATGCGCAGCAACCAGCGCATATTCGCCTCGCGGTTGGTATGCTGCGTCGGGATGTGCAGGCCGACGAACCAGGCGCCGATGACCCCCGCCAGTAGCACCGTCGCCTGCCCGTAGCCCGGGTCGCCCAGCCGCGTCAGCGCGTAGACGGCGTAAGTCACGGCGGTCCACATCATCGCAATCGTGTAGACCTTCGAGTGGAACGGCATCCCCAGCCCGGCACGGTAGTCGCGGACGTAGCGGCCGAAGACCGGGTGGTGCAGCAGCCAGTTGTAGAACTTCTCCGAGCCACGTGCATAGAACGCCGCCGCCAGCACGTAAAACGAGACTGTCGGCAGCCCCGGCACATACGCGCCGATGGTGCCGATGGCGATGCAAGCATGGCCGAGCAGCATCCAGACGGAGCGCGCCAGTCGGTTGTGCGCCAGCCTCAGGCCGGAGTCCATACGCGCGCCCCTGCTAGCGCAGGTATAAACCGTTGCGCGTGCAAACGCTTTAAGCGCGCGAGAGCGAGGGAGTGCACATGCAGCTAACTCTACTGAAATCGAAGCTGCACAACCTATGCGTCACCGCCGCCGAGTTGGAATACGAAGGCTCTATCGGCCTCAGCAGCGACCTGCTTGCGGCAGCCGGTTTCGTTGAATACGAGCAGGTGCACATATGGAACATCACCCGCGGCACGCGGCTGGTGACCTACGCCATGCTCCACCCCGGCGAGGGTCAGGCGTGCGTCAACGGCGCCGCCGCGCACATGGCCGAGCCGGGCGACCGCGTCATCGTTGCCGCCTTCGCCAGGATGACAGCTGACGCAGCGAAGGAGTGGCGGCCGCGCATCGTCATCCTTGGTGACGGGAATCGCGTCGTCGAAACCCGCTGTGGCGCGACGAGTCAACCCTAAAAGACCCCCCTCCCTGCGCCCGCCGTGGACCACGTCGTCACCATACAGGACCTCGCTGATGACGAAATCGCGTCCATCCTCGACCGCGCGCGCGAGCTGCTGCCGGTAGCGCGCGGTGAAGAGCGCAGCGACGCGTTAGTCGGAAAAATCCTCGCCACCTGCTTCTTCGAACCGTCGACCCGCACGCGGCTCTCCTTCGAGACCGCGATGCAGCGGCTGGGCGGCAATGTCATAGGCTTCGCCGACTCCCGGACGACTTCGCACTTGAAAGGCGAGACGCTGGCTGACGCGGTGCGGATGGTCGCCGGCTACGCCGACGCCATCGTCCTGCGCCACCCGCAGGAAGGCTCGGCGCGGCTGGCGGCCGAAATGTCCGATGTCCCGGTCATCAACGGCGGTGACGGTGCCGGTCAACACCCGACGCAGACGCTGCTCGACCTCTTCACGATACGCGAGGAGCTGGGCAAGCTGGAGGGGCTGACGGTCGGCTTGCTGGGGGACTTGCGCTACGGCCGCACGGTCCACTCGCTCGCGGCGGCGCTGGCGCGCTACGATACCACGATGCATTTCATCGCTCCCGAAAGCCTGGCAATGCCGCGCCGCGTGACCGCGGGGCTGCCTGACGGCTGGAGCGCGCACACGACGCTCAACGGGGTTCTGCCGGAGTTGGACCTGCTCTACGTCACCCGCATCCAGAAGGAGCGCTTTCCCGACCCGGAGGACTATGTCCGTGTCGCCGGCGCCTACACCATCTCGGCCGAGACACTGCGCGATGCGAAACCGGGGCTGCGAGTGCTGCACCCACTGCCACGCGTCGGCGAGATTGCGACTGACGTCGACGAGACCGACCACGCCGCCTACTTCCGGCAGGCGTTCAACGGCGTCCCGGTGCGGATGGCGCTGCTGGAAATGCTGCTCGGGGGCGACTGATGGCGGACAACCTGCTCAAGGTACAGCCGATTCGCAACGGCACCGTGATTGACCACCTGCGCGCTGGTGCCGGACTCAAGATTCTTGACATCCTCGACGTGGCAGGCACCGGTAACACGGTCAGCCTGCTGATTAACGTCCCCAGCTCCAAGCTGGGGCGCAAGGACATAATCAAGATTGAGGACCGCGAACTGACCGAGAGCGAGACCGAGCGCATCGCGTTGCTCTCGCCCGGTGCCCATGTCAATATCATTCGTAACTACTCGGTTGCCGAGAAGACGGCGGTCGAAATTCCCGAAGAGGTGGCGGGCGTCGCGCGCTGCCCCAACACCAACTGCATCTCCAACAACGAGCGCGGTGCCACCAGCCGGCTGCTGCTGCGCAGCCGCGAGCCGCTCCAGCTGGCGTGCGCTTACTGCGCGCGTTTGGTCGCCGAGGAAGAGCTGCAGTTCCTCTAGGCGACGACCCGTGTTCCCGCTTCGCCCGCGAGCGCAGCCATTACGTTCCCGGTCGCGGTAATGATAGCCATTTCGCCGCCGCGCTCGACAAAATCGAGCGCGGCGCACACTTTAGGCCCCATCGAGCCGGCCGGGAACTCACCCGCGTCGTAATGGCTGCGCAGCTCGGCGACGCCCACCTCGCCCAGCGGCCGCCGGTCGGGGCCGACCCAGGCGTGCTCGACGTCGGTGGCGATAATCAGGTGTGTTGCGTTCAGCTGCTGTGCCAGCATTCCCGCCACCGTGTCTTTGTCAATCACGCCTTCGACGCCGCGCCAGCGAGCGCCGTTGCGGACCACCGGCGTCCCACCGCCCCCGGCGGTGATGCAGAGCATCCGGTTCTCGAACAGCGAGCGGATGATATCTAGCTCGAGCACCCGCAGCGGCGTGGGCGAGACGACCAGTCGCCGCACCCCCTTCTCGCCTTCGGCCAGCGCCCAGCCGCGCGCTTCCAGCTCGGCGCGGCGCGCATCCAGGTACCACGGGCCGACCGGCTTGCGCGGTTCGCCCAGTTCCGGGTCAACCTCGACCTGCGCCAGCATGGTCATGACGCTGCGGCTGCCGCCCGCGCCAGCGATGATTTCGCGCACCGTGCGCTCGAGCAGGTAACCTAGCCCGCCCTGCGTGTCGGAAACAAGGTGGTCGAGTGGTCGTTCGGGGGTTTCGGGGCGGCCAGCTTCGGCGCGTAGCAGTGCGTGCCCCACCTGCGGGCCGTTGCCGTGCGTTAGCAGCAGCCGGTCGCGCCCTGCCAGCAATTCCGCCATCGGCGTCAGCGAAGCGTGTGCGCGCCGCAGTTCGCCTTCGACGCTGCCGTCGTCGCCGGACCGCTGGAGGGCGTTACCACCCAGCGCCAGCACGGTGCGCATTCAGAACCGGTCGTCGTAGTCGCCGGCGCGTAGCTTGGCCTGGAACGCCTTGGGGTCCTGCCCTTCGCAGGTCAGCCCCATCGACTTGGCGACGCCGAGGATTTCGGAGGTCATCGCTTTCAGGTCACCACCTGTAAGGGCAGGTCCCTTCTGCTTGGCAACGGTCATTGCCTGCTCGAGGGTCATGTCGGCTGCGACGACGGTTCCCGCTTCGCCCGACCCCTTGGCGAGGCCGAGAACTTGCTTGACCAACGACGCCGCGGGGGGCGTGCCGACCGAGACGCTGAATGACTTGTCGTCGGCAACCTTGACCTTGACGGGTACTTTCATGCCCGCCATTGCCTTTGTTTTAGCGTTAATCTCGTCGATGACGGCCTTGACGTTGACGCCGCTCGGGCCGAGTGCCGGTCCGAGCGGCGGTCCCGCGTTGGCCTTACCCGCTTCGACTAAGGCTTCGACGGTCTCGCCCATCAGTTCGGCTCCTTCTCAATCACGCGTACGTGGTCGCCGCGGACGGTAATCGGGATGGGGACCATCGCCTCGAATAGCTCGACAGTCACCTCTTCCTTGCCCTCGTCGATGCGCTGGACGCGCGCCTTCTCGCCCTTGAACGGCCCGGCGATGACTTCGACGATGTTGCCCTCGGCGATGCCGGTTATGGCCGGCGGCGGGGTCAGGTGCGGTTTCAGCTCCTCGAGGGTGCTGGTGCCGAAGGAGTCGGGCTGCTTGGAGCGGCCGTAGCCGATGCCCTTGACCATCACCATGCCGCGGGCGTGCGTCAGGCCTTTCAGGTTGTCGCGTAGCAGCTCGGGGCTGTCGGTCTCGACAAACACGAAGCCGCGCAGTTTGGAGGGCGCCAAGATTGACCAGACCGGCGCGCCGCTGCGGCGAACGCGGTCAGCCAGCCGCTCGCTGGCGGTCTGCTCGCGCCCGATGGCGGTCTTCATGATGTAGATGCTCGCCTCTGCGGAAGGCGTTTCAGGCTCTGTTTCGTCTTCGAAGGTTGCCATGGTTAATCCTAGATTCCCAGTACGTCGCTGATTATGGGGGGGACTTTCAGCCAGATGTAGTAGATTATGAAACCGATAAGGCCGACAATGCCGATGCCGATACCGACAATCCACGAACTCTTGACGAACTCGTCGTAGGTCGGCTTGCGCGCCAGCCTCAGCACGCGGCCGAACCGGCCGCGGCCAATGCGTCGGAAGCGGTCCTCAAGACCCTGTTGCGTATTCCAGATTCGCTCGATGTAGCTCATTGCACGAAGTCTATCCCGTAGCGCGCCACCAGTTCATCTTCGACTCCTTCTGTAGGGCCAAGTATCTGGGATGATTTCACACCAGTTACTACAAGCATCACACGAATGGAATGCTCGAGAGAAGAATCGATGGAAGCTCCCCAGATGATTCGGGCCTCCTTATTAATCTTGGCATTCACTTCGCGCACCACTGCGTGCGCCTCGTGCAGCGTCATGTCATCGCCGCCGGTGACGTTGATGAGCGCGCCCGAAGCCTGGCTGATATCGACTTCCAGCAGCGGAGATGAGAAGGCGCTCTGCACCGCCTCGGCCGCGCGGTCCGTGCCCTGCGCCTCGCCGGTGCCAATCATCGCCACGCCGCCCGACTCCATGATTGAGCGCAGGTCGGCGAAATCGATGTTGACCAGCCCGCTGCGGGTGGTGATTTCGGACATGCAGCGAATCGCCCCACCCAGGATGGCGTCGGCCTTGCGGAACGCTTCGTTGAGCGGCAGCTGCGCGATGTCCTTCTGCAGCAGCTTGTCGTTGGGAATCACGATAACGGTGTCGGCCACCTTGCGCAGTCGCTCTAGCCCTTGCTGCGCGTTCTTGGCGCGCCGGGCGCCTTCGTTGCTGAACGGCAGCGTCACGATGGCAATGGTGAGCGCCTGCTTTTCCTTGGCAAATCGTGCTATCACCGGCAGCGCGCCGGTGCCAGTGCCGCCGCCGAGGCCGCCGGTCAGGAAGACGATGTCCGCTTCGTGGCAGGCGTTGAGCAGGTCATCGCGCGCCTCTTCGGCGGCGCCCTCGCCCAGATGGGGCTCGGCGCCAGCGCCGAGCCCCTTGGTGAGCTGCTTGCCGATGAGCATGCGGTGCGGCACGCGCGCCGCGAGCAGGTGCTGCGCGTCGGTGTTCAGCGCCAGCATCTCGACACTATCAATGCCTCCACGGTAGAGTCGCTCAAGGGTATTGTTGCCGGCGCCGCCAGCGCCGATAATCAGGATGTTGGTGCTGAGGTTCGCGACCAGCTCCTGCAGCTCGCGCTCGTTGGCTTCGCCACGGAAGCCTTTCTCCGCCTCGAGCCGCTCCTGTTTCACCTCGGTTGCGGACTCCTGCGGCTCCTCCCCGGGCGGTGCTTCAGCCGGGCTTTCATCCTCAGGCATGTTCGGCTGGACTTTCCTCCTTTATTTAAAGCTCGAGCCTTTCGGCCACCTATAAATACCGCAGGACTCTCAACGCGCCGTGATGTCCCCCCGTCGTCGAATGCTGGTGCTGGGAATCGCCCTGCTGGTCATCCTGCAGCCACTTCTGGCGGGCGCGACGACCCACTCGCCGACCGGCGGCGGCGGCGGGAACGACTACGGCTCCGCTGCCGTGATGGAGGAGCTCTTCGGGTCGCTCGAACTGCACCGGCAGGAACAGGCGATCCTAGTTGGTGAGGAGCTGGCGCTGCTGCGGCAGCTGCACGACGGCAAGATTGCCAACTTCTCGCTGCTCAAAGACCAGCGGCAGGCGCTGGCGGAACTCAACGCGACCGAGGAGGTGAATGCGTCGGTCGACATGGTCGAGATGAGCTGGGAATACGGCGACCGCGGCTTCACGCCGGTGGTGGTGGACGACCCGCAGCCGCAGCAAGCTCGCATTATAGGAGAAATGATTGAAAACGAGGAGATGTGGCAGGATACCACGCTTGGCACGGCCGCGTCGCTGTTCCTCCAAACATACCTGATCTACTGGGCCTACGACGCTAACGGGGACGGTAATATCTCCGCAGAAGAGGAGGGCATCGAGGAGAAGGACCTAATCACCACACTTTTTGGCTCCTCGACCTCGCTCTTGTCAGCCTGGGTTAACGTTACCCTCCCCCCCGGGAACCCTTTCGTGGACATTTTCATATTACTCATCAGCACCCTTGACGAAAGCGACATCTCCTGGGTCAACATTGATGTTACCGGTGACGGCAACGACGACGTCCGCTGCCGG
>Ga0208879_1002218_pt1 | contig 17440 bp, 18 predicted proteins | sample Knorr_S15_td_Bot_FD_185605 | JGI IMG/M metagenome (GOLD analysis project Ga0208879, IMG submission 185605) | Marine microbial communities from Southern Atlantic Ocean transect - Knorr_S15_td_Bottom_ad_5009_LV_A (SPAdes) (version 2) | ecosystem: Environmental > Aquatic > Marine > Oceanic | place... | reverse complement strand
ATCTAATTCTACCTTTTCATACCCCAATTGTTCGTAGTGTAACCACTGCTTTTGAAAATCGCTTAGCAAAGGAGATTTCAACATCGAAATCCGATGCCTTACCTTATCGCTATACTCCAATACCTGTAAGCTATCGATTAACTCGAAGGATCGGTACTGCTCCTGTAGCACGGAGTCGAGTACAGCCGAATTATTTAATTCTCTATTGATGTTCACTTCTTGGCAAGAGCCAAAAAGTAAAATCGAGAGGAGGTATGTGAAACTTTTTTGAAGCATAAAAACTAGAAGATGTGCTAAGGTAATTTATTTGATTTTATGTTTTCTGCATAATTCGATGGAATTTAGTTTTCAAGCTTTTTTGACCGCAATGTGTTCAACTAAGTTGCGAGACTGTGATTTTTTATTGCTAACAAAAATTAAATAACTTTGCTTGTGATTATCAATTTATAATACCGACTAATGAAAAGGCTGGTTTCCATATTGTTTTATTTCACATTATTAAATGTGAATGGCCAAAACTTAGTGCCTAACCCAAGTTTTGAGGATATAAACGAAAGTATGTTCCCACCCTATGGCCCTATGTTCGGTGCTAATGGTTTGATTTATTGTGCTATGCCTTGGTTTCAACCTGCCTTGGTTTCAACCTCAGATTTGCATTTTTCTTTTTTTGATCATCCATTATCAGAGGAATTAGTAAGAACCGGGATTGCTTCATCAAGAATAGGAGTTTTTGATGATTATAATTTTATACATGGATTACAACCAAATTGGGATTCGCCGAGAGAATATATTGAAGTTGAATTGTTAGAAGAGCTTACTAGTAATGAGGTTTATGTAGTTTCATTTTTTGTTTATTTAGCAGGCTGCTCACCTATGCACAATGGGATTGGTATCTATTTTAGTACTGATTCCATATTGTATAGTAATGTAGATTTTATGCAAACACCCTGGGATCAATCTTTAACACCGATAGAGGCACAATTGGAGTTAGAAGATGGTGAAATAATGCCCACAAATCAATGGTATCATTTTGAGAAAACATATGTTGCTACCGGCGGAGAAAAGTTCATCACCATTGGGAATTTCATTGAAGACGAAAAAATCACATTCATCACTGATTCGGTAAATTGTTTTGGCTTCCCTGCAGAAAATCCTCAAAGTTCATATATGGCTTTTGATCCGATGTTTATTGATGATGTTTCCATTTTTCCAATGGGTGTATTTCAAGATATAGCGAATACAGGTAATGACACCACAATTTGTGTTGGAATCCCAATTGTTTTAGGAACACATAATTATGAAAATTATAGTTATGAATGGAGCGATTCTAATGGTGTATTGTATGATTCTTTAGGGCAAATAACTGTAAGCCCCATGCAAACTACAAGCTATTATTTAAGCGTAAAAGATTTTGCATTTATGGAAACTTATGACACGATAACCGTAAATATAGATGATTGTATTAATTACACTGCTGATGCTGGGCTTGATACAAGTATTTGCCTTGGCTTAAATATTCAATTATATACCGAGTTCTACTCAAATTATCAATATACTTGGTTTAGCGAATTAGGAGATCAGTGGAATCAGTATTACGCTTCTATCACTCCCTTTATTTCTCAAGACTACTATTTAGAGGTTGTTGACGATACAGGAGTCGCTTATACAGATACGGTTTATATTGAAATTGTAGATTGTAATGAATTTCAAATAAATGCAGGAGCAGATACTACAATATGTTTAGGTGATACACTTATTCTAAGTGAAGTGGAATATCCTTTTTATACTTATTTATGGACGAATGATTTTGGGCAGCAATGGAATACCCCAGTTATTGAAATTACTCCCGAACTAGTAGGGAGTTATTATTTAGAAGTAAGCAATGGCTTAGGTGATACTCAAAATGATGTAGTTCAAATAGTAGTTCTTAACTGTGAGGAGGATATTGTAGATATACTCATGGAGACAGTCAAAATTACACCTAACCCTGTAAGCTCTTTACTCGAAATTAAAAGTACAGATAAGATTGCCTCATGGAGGTTATTAGATGCCGCAGGAAAAAAAGTCGCTAATAACAAGTACCTGGTATCTAGTAGAAACTTAGTACTTGATGTTTCGAGTTTTGATGCAGGGCTTTATTTCTTGGAGCTTCGACTTGAAAATCAGGTAATAATAAAACAATTACTAATTGAATAAGGCTCTTTTGTCGGTGCGGTGCAACGGCATCGTAATGCATATAAATAATAAACCCTCCCGATTATTCGGGAGGGTTTATTATTTATAGACTTATACAGATTGAATTTAGATTTTGTCGAAACCACAATAAGGAATCAATACCTCAGGAATACGAATTCCATCGGGCTCTTGATTATTCTCAATTAAAGCTGCCAATACACGCGGTAAAGCCAATGAGCTTCCGTTTAGGGTATGGCACAATTTAGTTTTTTTATCTCCGTCTTTATAGCGTAGTTTCAAGCGATTTGCTTGGTAGCTTTCGAAATTAGAAACCGAACTTACCTCTAACCAACGTTCTTGCGCTGCCGAGAACACTTCGAAATCGTAGGTAAGGGCAGAGGTGAAGCTGATGTCGCCTCCACATAATCTTAATACTCTAAATGGTAATCCCAATTCGCGAAGAATTCCCGCTACATGTTCTACCATTTTATCCAAAGCTTCATAAGACTTTTCAGGGTCTTGAATTTGAACGATCTCTACTTTGTCGAATTGGTGTAGGCGGTTTAGCCCACGAACATCTTTTCCGTAAGAGCCTGCTTCTCTACGGAAACAAGGTGTATATGCAGTACACTTAATCGGGAAGTCTTCCTTTTTAAGGATAACATCTCTAAAGATGTTTGTTACTGGTACTTCGGCAGTAGGAATAAGGTAAAGGTTGTCCACTGTAGCGTGATACATTTGTCCTTCCTTGTCTGGAAGTTGACCCGTACCAAAACCAGAAGCTTCGTTTACTAAGAGTGGTGGAAGAATTTCTTCGTAGCCAGCGTCAATATTCTTGTCTAAGAAATAGTTGATTAAAGCTCTTTGAAGTCTCGCTCCTTTACCACGGTAAACGGGGAATCCAGCTCCTGTAATTTTTACACCCAATTCAAAGTCGATGATTTTATTTTCTTCTAAAAGCTCCCAGTGTGGTCTAGCCTTAGCGTGTAAAGTAGGAATTTCACCCTCTTCACTAATCACAATATTATCGCTATCGCTATTTCCTGGAGGAACCGACTCGTGAGGAACATTTGGGATGTTTACCAAAAGACCAGCTAAGCTTTCTTGAATATCTCCCAAAGCAGTTTGAAGGTCTTTAGATTTCTCTTTCAAGACAGCCGTTTCAGCCTTCTTGGCATTAGCCTCTTCAATTTTACCCGTTTTAAACAATCCGCCAATTTCTTTGGAAAGTAAATTGGATGCCGATAAGGTATCATCTAATTCTTTTTGAGTAGATTTTCTTTTGTCGTCCAACTGAAGTACTTCATCAATAATTTCTTTAGCGTCGAAATTCTTCACCGCCAACTTTTTGATGATATCTTCTTTATGCTCCTGTATAAAGGCTACTTGTAACATGATCTTGAGTTTAAGAAAACAAAAATAAGATTTCTTGGATGAATATGAATTGACAATCTAACAAAAAGCAAAGCTAGAATTCGAAAAAAAATAAAGCAAAAAAAAATCCCCACCGTAAGGTGAGGATTTCAATATTTGTGACAATCAAATTATTCAGCAAATGGAATTACTGTAACGTATGATCTATTGTCTTTTTTCTTTCTAAAATTCACAGTACCGTCAACTAAAGCGAATAAAGTATGGTCTTTACCAATACCTACGTTTTCACCTGGGTTGTGTTTAGTACCTCTTTGTCTAACGATGATGTTACCAGCAACAGCTAATTGTCCACCGAAAACTTTAATTCCTAGTCGTTTCGATTCCGATTCACGACCGTTTTTGGAACTACCGACACCTTTCTTATGAGCCATGGTTCAAATATTTTTGGTTAATAATTAAGCTTCTACTGTTTCAGCTTTAGGAGCCGCTTTTTTAGCTGCTGCCTTTGTAGTGATAGTACCGATCGTGATTTGTGTTAAATACTGACGGTGACCATTCTTCACTGTATAGCCTTTTCTTCTTTTCTTTTTGAAGACAATTACTTTGTCTCCTTTCAGGTGGCTCTCAATCTTCGCTGAGATTTTTGCACCTTTTATAGCTGGGGCGCCAACTGTTACTTTGTCACCGTCTTCGATGAGAAGAACTTTATCGAAAGTTATTTTCGATCCTTCATCACCTTCCAAGCGGTTTACAAAGATACGTTGATCTTTTTCAACTTTGTATTGATGCCCTGCTATCTCTACAATTGCGTACATCTGCTATGTGTTGGTTAATTAATTACTAATTCGGTCTGCAAAACTACGCAATAAATATGATTCTACAAAAGAGCTTTAGGATCTTTTATTGAGTAGATAAACCCCTGTAACAATAATGCAAAACCCCGTCATATGGTGTGTGCCAATATGTTCTGAATCAAGTAGTCCCCAGATAATAGCAACAATAGGAATAAGGTAGGTACATGAAATGGCAAATAGGGTCCCCGTCATTTTTATCAGCTCGTTAAATACGATTACAGCTAAAGCCGAACCTATAATAGCTAATATGGCAGTATATCCTAAGCTCGCCCATGCTAAGGGATGACTTTGCATGACATCTAAAAAGTCGGTAGTAAACAGGTATACTCCGGCCCAAGGCCCTATAAATGTAAAAGCTAGAGTTGTAATTTGAAGTGAGTTAACTTCTTGTAGGTGCTTCTTGATGATGTTGGTGCTCCAGCCATAACAAGCGGTGGCAATAATTACCATTAAGCTATACCAAAGTGCTTTTGAATTCAACTCTTGTATGTCTGGAAACAAAAGGAAAATAGTCCCTACCATTCCAATTGCGATACCAGCGTAGTTTACTAATTGTACTTTCAGCTTATAAAAAAGCAAACCGATAAATAAGGTGAAAAGTGGTGTTAACACATTTAGTATTCCTACAATTCCAGAGTCTAAATAAGTTTCTGACTTGGTGAATAAAAATGCGGGAATCGCATTCCCGATAAGTCCCGTTAAAAAGATGGGGAGAATCTTATTTTTTGGAATAGAAGTATAGAACTTTCGCCCAAACCAAGCCAGGAATAAAAAGGCCATAAAGAGTCTGAGAGCAGCTACTTGTTCAAAAGAGAAAGCGTCTAATCCTCTCTTCATGAGTATAAAGGAGCTACCCCATACAATAGAGAGTGTTGCGAGTAATAACCAATGACCTAATTTGTGGTCAAAACGTTTCCACATACCTGTAAATTGTTAAAATTTCGTCAAAGGTAGTTATTTAAGAAAGGCATCAAATATAGATTTTGTAAATTCGCACTGCTTAACTTAAAAAAACTAAGAGATGAATAAGGTAATTAAATTCGGTTTTGCAGTATTAGCTATAGTGTTTTCTATTGCTACATGTACTGAAGCCACAGCTCAAACAGCGGTTGCTCAAGAAGTAGTGAAAAGTAATTCTATGTCGATGAAAATCGAAGGAATGACTTGTGCTATGGGTTGTGCTCGTGCTATTGAAGTAGAGTTGAATAACTTGGAAGGTGTTGAAAAAGCAAGAGTAGATTTTGATGCTGCTAAAGCGGATCTTACTTTTAATGCTTCTGTGATTAGCGAAGCTGCTATTGTTGATTTTGTAAACAAGTACAGAAAAGGTGCTTTTAAAGCTTCAGTTGATTCTGCAAAGAAATGTGGTGCTGAATGCACGAAGCCTTGTTGTGCTAAAACAAAAACTTCTTGCAGTGAATCTAAAAAGCAAGCTTGTTCTGCCGAGCAGAAAGCTAAGTGTGAAGCGGCAAAAAAATCATGTGGTTCTGCTGATAAAGCAAAATGTGATAAAGCTGCTAAGAAGGCATGTGGATCGGCTGATAAAGCTGCCAAAAAATCTTGTTGTTCTTCAAAAAAAGGTGCATAAAAATTAAAGCAGACTAAAGCAGCCTTTTGTGTTGTGTAATAGTTTTTGCTGAAATGATAAAAATCCTTCCGAATGCTCGGAAGGATTTTTTTATGCCTTCGTGTGTAATGAATATCTTTGCTCCATTAAAAAGAAGAATAAATGTCGTTTAAAGCTTTTTCGAAAGTCACTCTTATTAGTATTTTCCTAATCATCGTTGCTGGTGGCGTAGTCCGCATGACCGGTTCGGGAATGGGATGCCCTGACTGGCCTAAATGTTTTGGCTTAATTATTCCGCCAACGGATATCGGTCAAATATCCTGGGATGCTAATAAACCCTTTGAACAAGGGCAAATGATTATTTTTGAAGAACAGCTGTGGATTGCCAATTCTAGTTTTGATAGTGATGAGAATTATAATTCTAGTAATTGGACTTTATACACCAAACACGATTATGCAAAATTTAATGTAGCCCACACTTGGACAGAATATGTAAACCGATTGATCGGGGCGCTCTCAGGCATTCTTACATTTATCATGCTAATTTGGTCGTTAAAATTTCGGAAGACTAAGCGAAGAGTCACCTATTTAAGTGCTCTTGTTGTTTTCTTAATGGGATTTCAGGGTTGGTTAGGTGCAACGGTGGTTTATTCTGTTCTGCAACCCGTTCAAATCACCATTCACATGCTCATGGCATTGGTGATTATCGCATTAATGGTGTATCTCATTTCGGAAATTCCTGATGATAAAAAGACCACTATTTTTGTTTTTGATAAACGATTGAAAATGGTGCTCAAGCTAGCAATTTTTTTAAGCTTAATTCAAATAGCATTTGGTACTCAAGTTCGTCAGTTGATTGATGAAATAGCAAAAAGCTTTGATTATGGACAAAGAGAATTATGGATAGGCTTAGCCGGAAATACTTTTAAGCTCCACCGTTCTTTTGCCATTTTATTAGTTCTTACAAATGGCTATTTGTTTTATAGAAACTATAAGTTGAGATTAGGTTTTCAGCTTGTAAATGTGCTCATGCTAACTATCCTCTTAGAAGTGTTAAGTGGTGTAGTATTAGTATATATGGGGATGCCCGCATTAATGCAGCCTGTACATTTGGTTGCTGCAGCCGTGCTCTTTGTGCTTCAGATTGCTGTTTATCTTCAGATAAATAAACTTAGTTCCAACTAAAGCTCTCCATTAATCTTTGGATGTCTTCTTTGATGAAAGTTTTTACAGGTTGTAAAGAGTCGGAATTTGGAATATTATTAACGTACATGGCTCCTCTTAAGAAGTGATTACTACTATCGGTTAAGAAAAACTGTAGGTTAGAAGCACTGTTTCCAGTGATGTCGTAAAGAACTCCATATACCTTCTCTTCTGCGTTCTTAAATACCTGTTCGCTAATGCCATCAGATTTTATGGCGTGATCGTATGCAAGTTTGTGTGAGTCTTCCAGAATTTGTTCAAGATTGCCATTAATCGGCTTGTAGGTAAGATAAATGGTGGTGTTGTGTTGAGGTATATTCAAGTTAATCCAACAGTCATTAGCACCTTTTTCGATAGAAGTATATTCGGGGATTTCAAAACTAAAAGGGCAGTCAATATTTAATTCTTGGTAGTTTTTATCATCAAAATGAATACGAAAATAGCCCAGTGGTTTTGGGCTATAATCCTGTGAGCAGGAGCCTAAAAATAGCAAAGCAACAATGAACTGAATTTTAGTCTTCATTCGATGTTTTTTCTTTTTTTGAAGGATGCGTTATTTTAATGCGAGTAATGCGTCTTTTGTTTACCCCTTCGATAGTGAATGTGAAATCTTTAAAATTGATGATTTCTCTTTTAGAAGGGATCTTGCCTGTAATCTCAATGATGAATCCGGCAATGGTATCCGACTCGCCTTTGGCTTCTTCAAAATCCTCGCCATGAATGTCTAAAATCCGATAAAAATCGTTTAATAATGTCTTCCCTTCAAAAACATAATTATACTTATCTAGCTTCGAGTAGTTTAAGTTGTCGTCGTCAAACTCGTCGCTAATATCTCCTACAATTTCTTCGATAATATCTTCGAGAGTAACAATTCCTGAAGTTCCACCATATTCATCAACAACTATGGCTAGGTGGATTTTCTTGCTTTGAAACTCCTTGAGTAAGTCGTCAATCTTTTTGTTTTCGGGAACGTAAAACACTTCTCGTAAGAGTTTCGGCCATTCAAAGTCTGCTTGCTCGTTTACATGAGGCAGAACATCTTTTATATAGAGTACTCCCTTTACATTGTCGAAAGACTCTTCAAAAACAGGGATTCTTGAGAAGCCTGTGTTTTTAATGATTTTTAAAACTTGATTAAAAGAGTTATCGATATTTATAGCTGTTACGTCAACACGTGATCGCATAATTTGTTTTACGTCGGTAGCTCCAAACTTTACAATACCTTCTAATATCTTTTTTTCTTCTCTATTATGGTTTTCATCGCTCGTTAACTCCAGTGCATTCGATAGATCGTCGACTGATAAATCTAGCCCTCGTTTTTTTGCTCTGGAATCGATAATTTTTGTGCTTGCCACTAGCACTTTTCGCAATGGAGCGAATAATTTATTGAGAATAGTTAGAGGAATTGCCATGAATTTAGCGAAAGTCATCGACTTGTTATTGGCGTATGTTTTTGGAAGAACCTCACCAAATATTAGTAGTAGGAAGGTGATCGTTATTACTTGAACAGTAAATTGTACTAAAGTATTTCCTTGAAAATCGAAAAGCGCATCCGAAATATAAGTGGAAAGAATAATGATTCCCACATTTACAAAGTTGTTGGTAATGAGAATGGTGGCTAATAAATCTCGGGGCTTGCTTAAAAAGCCCATAATAAGATTTGATTGTCGGTTGTTTTGTTGTTCTAGATCTTCAAGCTCTGCGGGGCTTAGTGAGAAAAAAGCTACCTCAGCACCCGAAATAAGTGCTGAAGTAGCTAGTAATCCTATAAGTATCGCTAATGAGATTATTGTGTTCATCTCTAGCGGTTGTAAAAACGATAATATACTTAGGTTTAAAAAGGGTTCAGGGTCCAAATTGACTACTTTTAGTTAAACATTAAAATGGCAGATCAGTTTCTTTGATGCTTGGAGATTCCTCCACGTAAGAACTGTTTACATCTCCTTCAGTTACAATCGGAGTTTCCGAAGAAGCTTCTTTTTTTGTATCTAACATTTGCAATTGGTCGGCTAAAATTTCAGTCGTGTAGCGCATTTGCCCACTTTCTTTATCTTCCCATGAACGGGTGCGAATTTTACCTTCGATTAAAATTTTAGATCCTTTTTTTAGATATTTGTCGGCAACTTCTGCCAAGCCTCTCCACAATACGATGTTGTGCCACTCGGTATGACTTGTTTTTTCGCCCGATTGACGATTTTTGTAAGTCTCCGTAGTAGCCATCGGGAAACGACACATAACTGCGCCACTTTCCAGCGTTCTAGTTTCTGGGTCTTTACCCAGATTCCCAATTAAAATTACTTTGTTAAATGAACCTGCCATAACATGTTAAATTAAGTTATTAAATATATTGATTTCAATTCATATTTACATTATCTCAAATATAGCTTTTTATTCTTTTATCATCAAGCCTTTAGATCTTAATTTAGAACTTTATTGAGGAATGTCTCGATAGGTTTTGGTACGGGGTAATTGTCAATCTCATCAAAATTTACGGCAACTAATTCGTCGAGTTTTGGCTCTTGATCGCTAAGTAGGTGACAAATATTGATATGAAGGTTTTGATGACTTAATTTATGTTTGAAAGAATCGGTATGGACTACTTTACTGATTTTTATTCCCAAGAATTTACTGATGTCACCAAGGTTAATCGACTTGTTGGCATGTATTTCCTTTGTAGCTTCTTGCCCTGGAAAGTCGTAGAGGTTTTGCCAGATATCTTTCGCTGTTCTTTTTTTGAGGAATAAACGCCCCTCATGTTCAATGCAATAGTATTCTATATATCGATTTCTAACTTTTAGAGTTTTCTCTTTAACAGGAAGTTGAGCTATCAAATCCTTGTCTTTTCCCAAACACATATGCTCTAATACACAATCGCTACACATCGGTTTTTTAGCCGTACAAATTGTAGCTCCCATTTCCATGAGTGCTTGATTGTGATCTCCAGCATTGTTTTCGTCTATGAGTTCTTGGGCAAGCTGTCGAAATTCTTTATTCCCTTTTGTGCTGTTGATAGGAGTTTTAATATTAAACACTCGCGAAAGCACTCTATATACATTCCCGTCAACCACAGCTTGAGCCTCATCATAAGCGATTGAACTTATAGCTGAAGCAGTGTAATCTCCGACACCTTTCAATTTTAATAAATCCTTGTAGTTGCGTGGGAATTCGCCCTTTAAGTCGAAATGAATATGTTTGGCAGTATAATGTAGATTTCGGGCTCTAGAATAATAGCCCAAGCCCTGCCATAGCTTTAATACTTCTTGTTCCTCAGCAAGGGCTAAGCTTTCGATATTTGGGAAGTTTGTGATGAAAGATTCGTAATAACTAAGTCCTTGAGCCACGCGAGTTTGCTGTAGGATAATCTCCGAAAGCCAAATCTTATAAGGCTCTTTAGTAGCTCTCCAGGGAAGATTTCTTTGATTTTCGTAATACCACTGAACTATGTGTCTTGAAAATTCCACGTTTAAGATTGTGTTAATGAGAATATTAGCCCCATAAAATAAAGTTTAATATCTTTTTAAATTGAACTTAAAAAACATATATTTGCCACCCCAAATTTAAGGGGAAAACAATTATTAAAAGCTTTTTAAAGAGAAAAGAAAATGACTAAAGCAGATATCGTAGCTGAGATTGCTGAAAAGACAGGTTTAGAGAAGGTTGATGTACAAACTACTGTTGAAGCATTTATGGAAGAGGTGAAATGCGCCTTGGAGACAGGCGAAAACGTTTACTTGAGAGGATTCGGTAGCTTCGTTATTAAAGAAAGAGCTGAGAAGACGGGAAGAAATATTTCGAAAAATACAACGATCATTATTCCTGCTCACAATATCCCATCATTCAAACCTGCTAAAGTGTTTGTTGAAGGCGTTAAGACTAACGTAAAAGTTAAGTAATTCGATGAAAAGAAGCCCCCTAATAGCGATTGTAATGGGATTAGTCTTAGCTTTGTATATCTATACAAGCTCGGTAAAGCCTAGTCGTTCGGTGAATAGAGCTGTTCCTACATTGGAAGAGCAGGTTCAAGAGGCTTTATCGAATATACAAAATGGCGAAAGCCCAGAAGTCCAAATGAAAGGGGTTCTACAAATGAGATCACTGGCTGATGCGAATCCTGAAAATGCGGATTTGCAATGGCATATGGGTTTGTTCTCTATGCAGACAGGTCAATATGAAAAAGCAGTGTCTCGCTTTGAAAAGGTAATTAGTTTGGATGCTAATCGTCATCAAGCATATATGCAGATGGCCGTGAGTTATTCAGCTTTACAAGATACATCGAACGCTCGTAGGGTGTTGTCTGCTCTGATTGAAAAATCGGAAGGAGATTTACAAGCAACAGCAGAGCTGATGTTAGAGAAATTAAAATAGTTATTAACGAATTTAAAGAAGCAAGGTATGCCTAGCGGAAAGAAAAGAAAAAGACATAAGATGGCTACGCACAAGCGTAAGAAACGTCTAAGAAAAAACAGACATAAGAAGAAGAAGTAATTTTTCTTTTTGAAATATAGCAAGCACCCTTTACAGGGGTGCTTTTCCTGCTATATTTAGTCAAATCAAAAATACTAACGTAATTTTTATTGAGTGAACGAGTTGATTATTAAGTCGACTCCTAAGGAAGTAGTCATAGCACTACTGAGAGAGGGGAGACTGGTTGAACTCCACAATGAAAAGAGCGATAATAGTTATGCAGTTGGCGATATTTATCTTGGTAAAGCAAGAAAAGTTGTTGCGGGTCTGAATGCCAGTTTTGTGGATGTAGGATACGAGAAAGACGGCTTTTTACATTACCATGATTTAGGACCCCAAATACGTTCTTTGAATAAATATGTAAGACGCACCATGGCGGGTCGCCAAAATAAATGGTCTCTTACAGATTTTACATTAGAGAAAGAAATTAGGAAAGACGGGATTATCGATAAGGTAATAACCAGCAATCAAAACGTGCTGGTACAAGTTACCAAAGAGCCGATTTCCACCAAAGGACCGAGAATTAGCTCGGAGCTATCAATAGCGGGTAGGTACTTAGTATTAGTACCATTCTCCGATCGAGTATCAGTATCTCAGAAAATTAAAGATACAGCAGAGAAAGATCGTTTGAAGCGATTGATTCAGAGTATTAAGCCAAAAGGATTTGGTGTTATTGTTCGTACAGTAGCCCAAGGACGTAAAGTGGCGGAGTTAGATTCCGATTTAACCAGTACCCTGAATAAATGGAAAACCATTTATCAAAAGCTTCAAAAGGCGAAAGCCCCAGAAAAAATATTAGGAGAGTTAGGTAGAGCTTCTGCCATACTCCGCGATATACTTAACGATAGCTTTAATAGCATAGTAGTCGATACACAAGAGTTGTACGACGAAATTTCTCGTTACCTGCAAACTATCGCTCCCGATAAGGAGAAGATACTAAAGTTGTACAAAGGTACAGCACCGATATTTGAACAATATAATATCGAACGACAAATCAAAGGATCCTTTGGTCGTTCGGTTTCAATGAAAAAAGGTGCTTACCTGATAATTGAACATACCGAAGCTTTACACGTAATTGATGTAAACTCTGGTAACAGGACTAACAATGTAGCGAGTCAAGAAGACAATGCCCTTGAGGTAAACATGGTGTCTGCCGAAGAGGTAGCCCGTCAATTAAGACTTCGCGACATGGGTGGTATTATAGTGGTCGATTTTATCGATATGCATACTGCCGAAAACAGAAAGAAACTCTTCGAAGGGTTGAAAGAGTTTATGAAGGATGATCGTGCTAAGCACAAAATTCTTCCTCCAAGCCGCTTCGGATTGATAGAAATTACGCGTCAGCGTGTTCGTCCTGAAATGAATATCAAAACGGTAGAAGATTGCCCAGCCTGTAAAGGTAAAGGTGAAGTTGAAGCTACCGTGTTGATTGTTGATGAGATTGAAGATAAATTACATCATGCACTAACGGTTGACAATCACAAGAAAGTCACCATTTGTGCCCACCCATTCATCGCTGCTTATTTGAGCAGAGGATTATTTTCCAGACGAGTGAAGTGGTATTTGAAATACAAGAAATGGGTGAAAATTCGCCCTATCTATGCGTACCACCTTATGCAGTACGCTATGTTCGATAAGAATGATGATGAATTGTCATTATAATAAAAAAGCCGTTCCAGTTTTGGAGCGGCTTTTTTTAGTTAAAAAATTAAAGTTTAATTTAAAGATAGCCTTTACATAATCTTTAACTTTCAATTTTTAACCATCAACTGTTTATGAAAGTCTACGACTTACAAATAGCTAAAGAAAAGATTCAAGCCTACTGTGCTTATCAAGAGCGCTGTCATCAGGAAGTAACTAAGAAATTAAAATCTTGGGGATTAATTCCTGACGCAGTGGATATGCTTATTGGCGACTTGATGGAATTCAACTTTTTGAGTGAGGAACGCTATGCACGAAGTTTTGCAAGAGGTAAATTCCGCATTAAGAAATGGGGAAGGATTAAGATTCGGATAGAGTTGAAGAGGAGAGAGATCTATTCTAAGTGTATCGAGTTTGCTATGGAGGAAATAGATGCGGATGATTATTATGACACCTTGAAAGAAGTCCTTCAAAAGAAAAGTAAACTCGAAAAAGAAACTCACCCATATAAGCGTAAAGCCAAGCTTACACGCTATTTGGTGTCCAGAGGTTTTGAGTACGATTTGATTCGTATGGCGATGGATGAGAATGGTTGATAGTTGTTAGATGTTAGTTTCTCAAGAGCTAAAACCAGCAACGAATAACAAACAACAAACAACCAAATACCACCAACCAAATACTATATTTGTTACATGATAAATGCCGATCACATAAAAGCCTACGACGAGCGATTGAAAGCGCTTTATGGCTATTTAGATATAGAGAAAAAACAAATGCTCATTGAAGATGAGCAAGGTCTTACGCACGATCCCAATTTCTGGGACGACCCCAAGCAAGCAGAAGTTATTTTGAAGAATATTCGCTCCAAGAAAATTTGGGTGGATGCCTATGAATTGGTGGAAAATGCCATTGCCGATTTAGATGTGATTTTTGATTTTCACAAAGAAGGTGAAGCTTCTGATGAAGAAGTGATGGCTTTAGATGTAATCGCTATAAAAGCGATTGAAGAACTGGAGTTCAAAAATATGTTGTCTAAAGAAGAAGACAATATGCCAGCGATTCTTTCGATCAATTCTGGTGCTGGTGGTACGGAAAGCCAAGATTGGGCTTATATGCTGATGCGCATGTATATTATGTGGGGCGAAAAGAACGGTTTTAAAGTCCGTGAGCTCGATATGCATCAAGCAGAAACTGCAGGGATAAAATCGTGTACGCTACAGTTTGAAGGCGACTTTGCATACGGGAATTTAAAAGGTGAAAATGGAGTGCATCGTTTGGTGCGTTTATCGCCTTTCGACTCTGCAAATAAGCGTCACACTTCCTTTGCATCAGTATTTACCTACCCTTTAATAGACGATGGAATAGATATCGTAATTGCGAGTACAGATATTACTTGGGAAACCATGCGTGCCGGCGGTGCTGGTGGACAAGGGGTAAATAAGTTGGAAACGGCTGTGCGTTTACGTCACCACGAAACTGGGATTATGATTGAAAACTCTGAAACGCGTTCGCAATTAGAAAATAAGGCCAAAGCAATGCAGTTGCTAAAATCTCAGTTGTACGATTTGGAGTTGCGCAAGCGACAATCGGAAAGAGATAAGGTAGAAGGAAATAAGAAAGCTATTGAGTTTGGTTCGCAGATACGTAACTATGTAATGCACCCTTATAAATTGGTAAAGGATTTAAGAACTGGCCACGAAAGCTCAAATGTTCAAGCTATAATGGATGGCGATTTGAATGCATTTATTAAAGCATATTTAATGCAAGAAGGGCAGAAGGAATAAGTGATTCATAATTGTTGATGACTAATTAATAATTGTTAAACTTGAGAAAGTCATTATTAATTGATCATTAATCATCATTAATTAATACCATGAAAATATACCACAATCCACGTTGTACTAAGAGTCGTCAGACTTTAGCTTTATTGCGAGAAAATGGAGTAGAGCCTGAAGTTATATTGTACTTAGAGAATATTCCAACGGCAAACGACTTGAAAGACTTGTTGAGCAAATTGGGAATTAGTCCAATGCAACTCATCCGTAAAGGAGAAGCTGCTTGGAAAGAGAATTATATAGGAAAAGAGCTTTCTGATGAGCAGATTATTGAAGCGATGATTGCTCATCCAAAATTGATTGAACGCCCAATTGTGGTGAAAGATGATAAAGCCGTTTTAGGTCGTCCTCCAGAAAATGCTTTGGAATTGATTTAAAATGAGTTTTCAGTTCACAGTTTTTTGCTGATTGCTCAAAGCTGAATGCTGAAAGCCAATTTTAAACTGTTAATTTTACAAAACCCAAATATGAACTGGCAGATACAAGTTCCCATTCCCGAATATTCATTCGACTTATCGCATAGCGATAAAGTCTTTTCTGCGGGTTCTTGTTTTGCACAACATATGGCAGATAGATTGCTTCATTACAAGTTTTCTTGTACGAGTAATCCATATGGAACCTTATTTCATCCAATCCCATTATTACAGAACCTTACAAATGCTTTAAAAGGGTCAGAGATCGACGAGGGACTTTTCCTCGAAAGAGATGAAGCTTCATTTCACTATTCTTATCATTCGTCTATTTGGGCAGATTCGAAAGAAGAATTAAGAAAGAAACTTCAAGATTTACAGTATTCAGTTGCTAAAGATTTAAAAGAGTCCAAGCTTTTAATTTTAACCTTTGGAACAGCCTTTTTATACCAATTAGCTACCTCTGAAAAAGCGGTTGCCAACTGTCATAAACAGCCTAAGAACACTTTTGTAAAAGGGCTCTCTAGTCCAACCGAAATTCAAACTGTTTTTCAATCATTTTATATTGAATTGAAAAAGCAGAATCCGGAGATTCAAATTCTCTTAACGGTAAGTCCTGTTCGCCATATTCGCGATGGAGTTCATAAGAATAATGTATCTAAGTCTGCTCTGCTTTTGGCTTGCGAGACTACCCAAAATACTTTTGAGGATGTACATTATTTCCCTGCTTACGAAATTGTACTCGACGAATTGCGTGACTATCGGTTTTTCGAAAAGGATAGAGTACACCCAAATGAGGAAGCGAGAGATTACGTTTGGGAGAAATTCTCCAAAGCATTATTGAATCCAGCTTCACTTCTCATTAATAAAGATTTAGACAAACTCTTTACGTCTATCAACCATCGAGCATTCCGAGAAGAATCTGAGGCACATCAACAGTTTTTAAAAAAGACTTTGGACTTAGCTTTACAGCTAAGTGAAAAAGTTGATTTAGAGTCAGAAATCAAGGAATTGAAAAAGCGTTTGCAATAGATATTGATTCTTATCTTTGCGACGGAAAAATCAAGCATTAAGCAAACAAGATATATTATGGAATTCCGTATTGAGAAGGACACGATGGGCGACGTAAAAGTCCCAGCAGACAAATATTGGGGAGCGCAAACACAACGTTCTATAAATAATTTTAAGATTGGTGCTGCTGCGAGTATGCCTTTAGAGGTGGTTTACGGTTTTGCTTATCTTAAAAAAGCTGCTGCTCACGCCAACTGTCAGTTAGGTGCTTTAGCCGAAGAAAAAAGAGATTTAATATCTAAGGTTTGTGATGAGATTCTTACAGGAATGCACGATGCCGAATTCCCATTAGTAATCTGGCAAACAGGTTCGGGTACGCAATCGAACATGAATACCAACGAAGTTATCGCTAACAGAGCTCATGTAATCAATGGTGGTTCTTTAACCGATGCTGAGAAAGCTATTCACCCAAATGATGATGTAAATAAATCACAATCGTCTAATGATACTTTCCCTACAGGAATGCATATTGCTGCCTATAAAATGGTAATGGAGTGTACTATCCCAGGCGTAGAAAGATTACGCGATGTGCTACAAGCAAAATCGGAAGCATTTAAAGATGTAGTTAAGATTGGTAGAACACATTTGATGGATGCAACTCCATTGACTTTAGGTCAGGAGTTTTCGGGTTATGTGTCTCAGTTAAACCACGGTTTGAAATTATTGAGATTTACCTTAGATCATCTTTCTGAATTAGCTTTAGGTGGTACGGCAGTTGGTACTGGAATTAATACACCTGCTGGATATGATGTATTGGTAGCGGAAAAGATTGCTGAGTTTACTGGTCTTCCGTTTATTACTGCTGAAAATAAATTCGAAGCATTAGCTGCTCATGATGCAATAGTG